>Ga0302314_10000143_pt1 | contig 119602 bp, 109 predicted proteins | sample III_Palsa_N2_3_FD_200533 | JGI IMG/M metagenome (GOLD analysis project Ga0302314, IMG submission 200533) | Peat permafrost microbial communities from Stordalen Mire near Abisko, Sweden - III_Palsa_N2_3 | ecosystem: Environmental > Terrestrial > Soil > Palsa > Peat permafrost | place: Sweden... | reverse complement strand
GCTAAAATAGCGCCGCGGCGGCGGCGTCGAGGATGGCTTCGGCGTCGAGCCCGTAGGCGCGATAGAGGTCCTGGATCTCTCCGGATTGGCCGAAGGTCTCGACGCCCAGGGCGCGCACGGCGTGGCCTTTCACGCCGCCCAGCCAGGAAAGCGTGGCCGGCGGTCCGTCGATGACGGTGACTAGGCGGGCGTCCTTGCCGAGACGCGTCAGCAACCCGGCGACGTGAGAACGGTCGCCACCCGCCGACCATCCGCGATGGAGTCGGTCGGGGCTGACCACCGCCAGCAGCCCGGCGCCCGGCACATCCTCGAGTATGGCCTCGAAGGCGGTCCACGCTTCGGGGGCGACGGCGCCGGTGTACACCACCGCGAGTTCGGCCCCGGGCGCGGGCTCGACCTGCCAATAGGCGCCCTCGATGAGCGAGGCCGTCCAGGCCTCGTCCGGCGCGCGTTTCGGTTGATCGAGGACGCGGGTGGAGAGCCGCAGATAGACGCTGCCGCCGTCGTCGGCCTGCATGTGGCCAAAGCTCCAGCGCATGATCTCGGAAAGCTCGTCCATATAGGCCGGCTCGAAGGCCGAGAGGCCGGCCTGGGCCATGCCGATCAGAGGCGTGTGGATGGACTGGTGGGCCCCGCCCTCCGGCGCCAGGGTGAGACCCGACGGCGTCGCCACGAGCAGGAAGCGTGCCTCCTGGTAGCAGGCGTAGTTGAGCGCATCGAGGCCGCGGTTGATAAACGGATCGTAGAGCGCGCCGATGGGCATCAGCCGGGCGCCGAACAGAGCGCCCGACAGGCCGAGGGCGCCCAGCATCAGGAACAGATTGTTCTCCGCGATGCCGAGTTCGATGTGCTGACCGCCGGGACCCATGGACCAGCGCTGGGTCGAGGCGATGGACTCCTCGCGGAAGCGGTCGCCCACCGCCTCGCGCGCGAAGAGGCCGCGCTGATTGACGAAGGCGCCGAGGTTGGTGGAGACGGTGACGTCCGGCGAGGTGGTGACGATGGCGTCCGCCAGCGCGCCTCCGGTCCTGGCCAGATCATTGAGGATGCGGCCGAAGGCGACCTGGGTGGACTGGCGCCCCGAGGGCCTCGGAAAGGTGCCGGCGGCCGGAACCTCGATACGCGCTGGCGGCGGGGTGGGTTTGCGGCCCTCGAACGGCGCGCCGGCCAGGAAGGCGCGATACTCGCTCTCCTCGCGCGGCAGGCCGGCGAAGGGCGTCCACTCCGCCCCCGCCGGCACGGCCATCTTCTGCTGGAAAGCGGCCATCTGGGCCTCGGTCATGAGGCCGGAATGGTTGTCCTTGTGCCCCTGGAACGGCAGGCCGAAGCCCTTGATGGTGTAGACGATGAACAGCTTGGGGGCGTCGTCCTTGACCGCGTGGAAGGCGTCGAGCAGGAGGCCGAGGTCGTGGCCGGCGAGATTGGTCATGAGGTCGGCCAGCGCATCGTCGTCGTAGCGGCCGACCAGCGCCGCCGCGTCGGCGTCGCGCGCAAGACCGCCCAGAATGGCCGCGCGCCACGCCGCGCCGCCCTGGAACGAGAGGGCGGCGTAGAGGTCATTCGGGCAGTCGTCGAACCAACGCTTGAGCGCCGCGCCGCCCTTCTGAGCAAAGGCGGTTTCGAGCTTGCGGCCGTATTTCAGGGTGACGACGTCCCAGCCCACGGCCGCGAAGATCTCGGCGAAGCGCAGGAACATGCGCTCGGGCGTCGTGGCGTCCAGGCTTTGGCGATTGTAGTCGACGATCCACCAGCAGTTGCGCAGGCCGTGCTTCGCGCCCTCGATGACGCACTCATAGATGTTGCCTTCGTCGAGTTCGGCGTCACCCAGCAGCGTGATCATCCGCCCGGCGTTCTCTGGGGCCATCAGGCCGTGGGCGAGGAGATAATCCTGGGTGATGGAGGCGAAGGCGGTCATGGCGACGCCCAGGCCCACCGAGCCGGTGGAGAAGTCCACATCGTCGTGGTCCTTGGTGCGCGAGGGATAGGACTGCGCGCCGCCGAAGGCGCGGAAGCGCTGGATCTGGTCCAAGCTCTGCCGGCCGTAGAGATACTGGATGGCGTGGAACACCGGGCTCGCGTGCGGCTTGACGGCCACGCGGTCCTCGGGCCGCAGCACGGAGAAATAGAGCGCTGACATGATCGTGGCGATGGAAGCGGACGACGCCTGATGGCCGCCGACCTTCAGGCCGTCGCTGTTTTCGCGCAGGTGGTTCGCGTTGTGGATGGTCCAGGCGCTGAGCCAGTGGACCTTGCGATCCAGCTCGGCGATGACATCGAGATCGGCGTTGCTGGCCTTGGCGCGCGCCATCGAGCCTCCCCGGACGTTGGCCTCCCTCTAGCACCCGCTGTCGGCGGCCTCCAAGGGGCGGCGGGGCTCATTCCAGCAGCGGGCGGGCGCGTGGATCATTGAATGGGGAGTAGCGGGATCTCTCGGGCGCATAGTCCTCGTCCCACCCCTCGCCGCCCCAGCAGTCCCAGTCGGGGGACAGCCCCAGGTCGTTGCACAGACGCTCGACGGTCTCGCGCAGAGGGCGCTCGCCGCAATCCCCATATTCGCCATGCTCCAGCAGGCGCGCCTTGAGCCTTCCGAAAAAGGGGTCACTGTCTCCGCACTCGGCCTCGGCGACGTCGAGGACGAGGACGAGGTTGAAGATCCGGTCCTTGCGGGGGTCTCGCGCCGGAATGTGGGAGGCAAAACGTGCGCGCCCGGCGGGCTGGACGGGTTTTTCCGCGCGGGTCCGGACGACGCCGGCTTTCAGGTCGCGAAGTTCCGCGTCGATCTTGGCCTCCAGGGCCAGCGTCAGGCGGATGGCGCGAGAGAGAGGCGCGAAGGCGTCGGCCGGGTCCTTCCCGCCGGCCGTCTCGGCCGCTTCGGCACGCGGCTTCAGCGCCCGGACCAACTCCATACCGATCTCGGCCAGCTCCTCGAGCAGGCGCAACCGGCGTTCGGCGCGCAAGATCGAGGGATCGGGCGCTTCGCTGGTCGTCGCGGACTGATCGGCGGCGGGATTCGACATGGGCTATAGAATTGCATAATGCAATCTACATGTCAATAGCTACGCGGACGCCTCTATCTAGCTGTAACATCAATCGCGCTCCTGACCGTGCGATTTCGCAATATGAGCGTTTAACTCCACCTTTGCGGACTTAGCCCAGCGGACTGGGGGTGGTCACATCCCTCACCCGCATCCGGCGTGAACGTTTTCGTGAGGTTGAGGGTCCGGCGGTCTTTGAAGTCGTCATGGGTTGGGTGGGGCCGCGGCACGCTGGCCGGGGGCATTAACGCCATATTCGGCCCCACAGTGTTCATTGGCGGTTCGCCTGAAGCGGCGAACTCAGGCCACCGCCCAGCGCGGTGTAGAGCGTCACCAGGTTGGTGGCCCTGGCGAGTTGGCTGGCGACCAGCGTCTGGCGCGCCGAATAGAAGCTGCGCTCGGCGATCAGGACATTCAGGTAGGTGTCGCTGCCTTGCTGATAACGCGCCGTCGAGAGCCGAAGGCTGTCGGCCGCCGCGGCTGTAAGCGCCTCCTGGGCGGCGAGCTGTTCATCAATGGTGCCGCGCTGGGCCAGGGCGTCGGCCACTTCGCGGAAGGCGGTCTGGATGGCCTTTTCGTAGTTGGCCACAGCGAGGTCACGCTGCGCCTTGGCATATGCCAGGTTGCCCCGGTTCGCGCCGGCGTCGAAGATTGTCTGGCTGACGGTGGGCGCGAAGGTCCAGGTGGCCGCCGAGCCCCGGAACAGAGTCGAAAGCGCCAGGCTGGTGAGGCCACCCGATCCGGTCAGGGCGATGCTGGGAAAGAACGCGGCGCGCGCCGCGCCGATATTGGCGTTGGCCGCGCGAAGCTGGTCCTCGGCCTGGAGGACGTCGGGGCGTTGGAGCAGCACGCTGGAGCTGACCGCGGCCGGCAGCCGCTCCAGCACGACAATAGGTTCGCCGACGCCAGCGGGCAGTCGGTCATCGGCAACAGGGGCGCCGACCACCAGATCAAGCGCGTTCCTATCCTGGGCGACCCGGGTGGTCAGTCGGGCGACGTCGAAGCGGGCCTGCTGGACGACGGTTTGCGCCTGGGCGATGTCGAGCCCCGAAGCGACGCCGGCCTGAAAGCGCCGGCGCGTCACCTCCAGGGTCTGCGTTCCGCTTTTCAAGGTATCCTCGGCGACCCTGAGGAGCGCGCGGTCGGAGCCGATGGTGAGATAGTCGGCGGCGACTTCCGAGACCAGGGTGATCTGGGCGGCGTCGCGGGCCTGGCGCGTGGCGAAGTACTGATCCTGCGCCGCCCGGGTCAGGTTGCGCACCTTGCCGAACAGATCGAGCTGATAGGAGGTGAAGCCGGCGGTCAGGCTGTAGAGCCGCTCGTTGTATTCACCCGATTGCCCTGGCGCCGTCGCGCCGCCCTGGATGACGCTGAGCGGCTCCTGGCCGTAGGTGGCGGCCGCCTGGGCGTTGATGGTCGGAAACAGAGCGGCGTGCTGAACCTGGTATTGCGCCCGGGCGGCGGCGATATTGGCCACGGCCACGCGCAGGTCGCGATTGTTGACGAGGGCCTCGTCGATCAGCGCCTTGAGCTTGGGATCGGAAAAAAAGTCGCGCCAGCCGACCACGGGTTGGGACGTGGCGGCCGGGGGTGGATAGGCCGGTCCGGTGGGGAAGCTCGCCGGCGTGGGCGCAGCGGGGCGATGATAGGTCGGCGCGAGATCGATGCAGCCGGTCAACAGAGCGCCGACGATGGCGACGGATGAAAGGACCCGGCGCATCCTACCCCTCGCCAACCGGCGCGGCGGCGACAACCGGCCGGTCTTGCCGGAACAGACGCTTCACGACGATGAAGAACACCGGCACGAAGAAGATAGCCAGCACGGTGGCTGAGAGCATACCGCCAACGACGCCGCGGCCGATCGCGTTCTGGCCGCCTGAGCCGGCGCCGTGCGACAGGGCCAGGGGTAGAACGCCGAAGATGAAGGCGAAGGACGTCATCAGGATCGGCCGAAGGCGCAGCTTGGCGGCCGCCAGAGCGGCGTCGGTCGCCTTCATGCCCGCCTTCATCCGCTCCTCGGCGAATTCGACGATCAGAATGGCGTTCTTGGCCGAGACGCCGATGGTGGTGACCAGGGCGACCTGGAAATAGATGTCGTTGTCGAGGCCGGTGAGGTGGGCCGAGAGCAGCGCGCCGAGTACGCCCAGCGGCACGACGAGAAGCACCGCCATGGGGACCGACCAGCTTTCATAGAGGGCGGCGAGGCTGAGAAAGACGATCAGCAGGGAGAGCGAGTAGAGCGCGCCTGCCTGTCCGCCCGAAGCCTTCTCCTCATAGGAAAGACCGGTCCATTCATAGCCGATGCCGGGTGGGAGCTTCTTCGCCAACGCCTCCATGCGCGCCATGGCCGTGCCCGTGCTCTCACCGGGGGTGGGCGAGCCTTGAATCTCCATGGAGGGCTGACCATTGTAGCGCTCCAGCCGCGTCGGACCGTAGGTCCATTGGCTGGTGGCGAAGGCCGAGACCGGGGCCATGGTCCCCGAGGCTCCGCGCACATAAAGGTTATTCAGATCCTCCGGCCTGGTGCGATAGGGCGCGTCGGCCTGGACAAGGACCTTCTTCACCCGGCCACGATCGATGAACTGATTGACGAAGGCGCTGCCGAAGGCCGTGCTGACGGTCGAGTTGATATCAGCCTGGGAGAGGCCGAAAGCCCCGGCCCTCGCTTGGTCGACATTGAGCTTGAGCTGGGGGACGTCGTCGAGGCCATTGGGGCGCACCTGCGCCAATCCCTTGTCCATCCTGGCCATGCCCAGCAGCTGGTTGCGCGCGGCCACCAGCTTTTCGTGGCCGACATTGCCGACGTCCTTCAGCTCGAAATCGAAGCCGGTGGCGTTGCCCAATTCGAACGCCGCCGGCGGCGCAAAGGCGATGACCTGGCCCGTCGTGACTTGTGGCGCCAGCTGCTGGAACACGCGCTGGACCACGGCCTGGACGCTATTGGCCTTGCCGGGTCTCTGAGACCAATCCTTCAGGGTGGCGAACCCGAGGCCGGTATTTTGGCCTATGCCGACAAAGCCGAACCCGGCGGCGGTGAAAAGCCCGGCGACGTTGGCCTTTTCGTCGACCAGATAGTGTTTGCGGACCTTGGCCATCACCGCTTCGGTCTGCTCGGCGGTCGAGCCGGTCGGCAACGTCACTTGGGTGAAGAGGAAGCCTTGATCCTCGTCGGGTAGGAAGCCGCCGGGCAGTGTGGTGAACAGCAACGCCACGCCCCCGACGATGAGGCCATAGATGATGAACGTGCGTCCCCAGCGTCGGTTGGCCCTTTCGACACCTTGGCCATAGCGGGAAACGCCGCGCTCGAAGTTGCGGTTGAACCACCCCGCGAAGCCCTTTTCGCGGCCCGCCCCGGTTCTCGCGGGCTTGAGGATGGTGGCGCAGAGCGCGGGCGTGAAGATCAACGCCACCAACACCGACAGCGCCATGGACGAGACGATGGTGATCGAGAATTGCCGATAGATGACACCCGCAGATCCGCCGAAAAAGGCCATGGGCAGGAAGACGGCCGACAGGACCAGGCCGATCCCGACCAGCGCCCCGGTGATCTCGTCCATAGACTTGCGCGCCGCTTCCTTGGGCGAGAGGCCTTCCGTGTGGATCAGCCGCTCGACATTCTCGACCACGACGATGGCGTCATCCACCAACAGACCGATGGCCAGCACCATGCCGAACATGGTGAGCGTGTTGATCGTGAACCCGGCGACGTAGAGAACGGCGAAACTGCCGAGCAGCACCACGGGCACGGCGATGGTCGGGATGAGCGTGGCCCGCCAGTTCTGCAGGAACACCAGCATGACCAGGAAGACCAAGGCGACCGCTTCGCACAGCGTGACCACGACGTCCTTGATCGACAGACTGATGAACGGCGACGTGTCGATCGGATAGACCACCTTGATGTCAGGTGGAAAAGTCGTCGACAGCTCCGCCATCTTGGCCTTGACCGCTTTGATGGTGCCAAGAGCGTTGGCGCCCGGCGCGAGCTTGATGGCCAGACCCGTGGCCGGGTGGCCGTTGTAGCGCGAGATGTAGGCTTCCGTCTCCGCGCCCATCTCGACGCGGGCGACATCGCCAAGCTTGACGATCGAACCATCGGCATTGGTGCGCAGCAGAATCTGGCGAAATTCCTCCGGCGTCTGCAGGCGCGACTGCACATTGACGATGGCGTTGAGCCTCTGTCCCGCGACCGTGGGCAATCCGCCAATTTGACCGGCCGAAACCTGGGCGTTCTGCGCCGTGACCGCGCTGGTCACGTCACCGACGGTGATCTGCAGGTTCGCCATCTTGATCGGGTTGAGCCAGATCCGCATGGCGTATTGCGATCCGAAGAACTGGGTGTCCCCGACGCCGGTGACGCGGCTCAAGGGGTCCTGAATCTGGGAGGCGATGTAGTCACCCAGATCGTCCTGATCGTGGCTGCCGTCGATGGATTCCAAAGCGACGATCAGGGCGAAATTTCTCGCTGACTTGGCGACCGTGAGGCCCTGCTGTTGCACTTCCAGCGGCAGCAACGCCGTCGCCGACTGCAGCTTGTTCTGCACCTGGACCTGAGCGGTGTCGGGATTGGTCCCCTGCGCGAAGGTCATGGTGACCGTGGCCGTCCCCGACGAGTCGCTCGTCGAGGAGAAGTAGATCAGATGGTCGAGCCCCTTCATCTGCTGCTCGATGACCTGGGTCGTTGTGTTCTCGAGCGTCTGGGCGTCCGCGCCGGGATAGACCGCCGTGACGGAAATCTGCGGCGGCGCGAGCGCCGGGAACTGGGCGATCGACAACGCCCGGATAGCCAGAACCCCAGCCAGGGCGAGCACCAAGGCGATCACCCATGCGAAGATTGGGCGGTCGATGAAGAAACGCGACATGCCGGCCCTAGCTTCCAGCGGCGGCGAGGCGCGCTTGGACTTTCGCGCCGGGATGAAGATTGAGCAGGCCGTCGACGATCAGCTTGTCGCCGGGTTTGAGACCATCGGTGATGATCCATTTGTCGCCGACCGCCTGATCGATCTTGACCATCCGCTGCGCCACGACATTGCCGGGTCCGAGCACCAGCGCGGTGGCCTGACCGCGCTCGTTGTGAGTGACGCCAGCCTGCGGCGCCAACAACCCCTGTTGTCGCACGCCCTCGATCAGGCGGGCGCGAACATAGAGGCCCGGCAGCAGGACGCCGCGCGGATTGGGAAAGGTCGCACGCACGATGACCGCGCCGGTGGTCGGATCCACGGTGACATCGGCGAACCGCAAGACGCCTTCGATCGGGTAGACGGCGCCGTTGGGCAGGATGAGTTGCACCCGCGCGCTATCCGGCCCGGGCTGACTGACGTCGCCCCCGTTCACCGCGGCGCGCAGGTTGAGCAGATCGGCCGCCGACTGGGTGACGTCGACATAGACCTGGTCCATCCGCTGAATGGTCGCCAAGGCGTCGGTCTGGCCTGCCTGGACGAGCGCTCCCGGCGTAAACAGCGAGCGGCCGATCCGGCCGGAAATAGGCGCGCGGATCCGCGTAAAGCCAAGGTTGACCTCGGCCGACTTCACCGCGCCGCGGCCGGAGATCACGGCCGCCTTGGCCTGGTCGGCCGAGGCTACCGCGTTGTCGGCGTCCTGCTTGCTGACTCCGTTGACAAGGACAAGCTGGCGATAGCGGTCGGCCTGAAGCTGTGTCGAGCGGATGTTCGCCTGGGCCTGGGCAAGTTGGCCCTGCGCGGTCAACAGGGTGGCGCGATAGGGCGAATCCTCGATCTCATAGAGAACCTGGCCGGCCTGAACCATTGAGCCTTCGGTAAAGGAGCGCCGGCGTATGACGCCGCTGATCTGCGGACGCACATCGGACGACTCCATCGCCGAAACCCGGCCAGGCAACTCGGTCGTGAGGGTCACGGGCTCGGTTTGCAGGACGACGTAGCCGACGGTGGGCGGCGGCATCGGCGGGGGTGGTTTCTTGCCGCACGCAGCCAGCGCGAGGACGCACGCGACGCAGAGGGGCCGGATATCGAAGCGCCTCATCATGAAATCCCCCGGTCCCAGATAGTCGGAGTTCGCCGCTTCATGGGCCGACCCAGTGGGTGGCGCCAAAGACCGATATGGTCACGATGGAGCGCTTTGCGAGACCTCCCCTCGACGCACACGGCCAGGGGCCGCGGGGGAAGCCCGACCGTCCTGTCCTCAAATAGAGAGAGGCCCCTTCATCCCGAGATGAGAACCGGCACCGGCATCTTGGTCAACAAGGTCCGTGTGGCGTTCCCGAAAAGAATTTCTCTCAAGTGAGTCCGGTTGCGGGCGCCGACGACCAGCAGGTCGGAAGCGCTTTGCATGGCGCAACTCAGGATGACTTCCGCGATTGGACGACCGCGCGAGGCCACCTGTTCAACCTCGACGTGCGCGCCGTGCCGGCCCAGATGCAAGGCGATGTCGCAGCCAGCGCCATCGCCAAACAACTTGCACCCGGCCGGATCCACGATCACCGCTTTGACGGAGGTGGCCGCGATCAGAAAGCTCATGGCGTCGGATACAGCGCGCCGCGCTTCGGGGCTGGCGTTCCAGCCGATCATGATCCTCCCGCCGATCGTCTCGCCCTTCCAATCGTTCGGCACGATCAACAGCGGCACGCCGCTGGCGAGCAGGATTCTCTCGGCCGACATGTCGTCGGGAAGGCCACTCGGCTCCGGGTGCCCAATGACCAGCAAATCTGAATGCAGCGAATTGATGATCGCGGCTTCGGCCGTCTTTCCGCGGTGAATGGCACGGAACTCCCCAGAGACGTTCAGCTCAGCGCACAGCGTCCGAAAATACTCACCCATCTCTGCCGTCGCACACTCACAGGCGTCCTCGATCCGTCGTTCATGGGCGATGACGCCCGCGATCGCCTTCTCGCTGCGGGCGTAGGCCATTGAGTGATGCGACGTCACGCCCTTGAAGACCACATAGATGCCAACGAGATGGGCGCCCCAGCGCTGGGCGAAGGCGGCCGCCTGGGCCGCGCGTCTTGCTCCCGACGGGCTCGCATCGAGAAAGACGGCGATCGTCTTGGGATTGATCGGCACGCCCGCACTCTCCACCCTGATCGCGGTTCCACGGCCTTCGATATGAGGCTCTACGGCCGCGTTCCTAACCGAGTGTGCGCCAAAACGACCAAAGGGCGTAGCCAATATTTCGCTCGAAGGCGTGCGGCCATGTGAGGCGCCCAGGCGCGGAGGGGGCGAGTGTCGGGCCATGGGTTGGCGCCGCGGTCAGGGACGGGATAGGCGCCGGGGGGTCCCGGCCCTGCGGATCGGCGGTGGAGCGCATAGTTGAGTGCGCTGCCACCGAAACTAAACGCCTCTCCCAGAGGGAGAGGGAGGGGGCCGTGGCGAAGCCATGGGAGGGTGACGGGTTATACTGTCCGGCGTTCTACGCCCTCACCCGGACGGCTTCGCCGTCTCGACCTCTCCCCACGGGAGAGGTGATCAGCGCGCCGCGGTTCAGTAGAACAGCTTGCGCAGACTGAGGGTGATCGCCCGGCCGACGGGGTCTATGTAGCCGGCTTGATAGCTCAGCGGCGTGGCGCCCAGGCCGTCACGCACGTCCACCCGATCGTCGAGCAGGTTAGTGACCGCCAGGGTCACCCGCACCCCGCGCAACCACGGAAGGCGCCGAACCACCAGGCGCTGGCGGCCCAGGTCGTCCCAAAGACGGAGGTTGAGCGTGGTGACGCTGGAAAAGTCGAGGTCTTCGGTAGGCGTGCCCGGCAGGCCGATCACGTGGGTGCCCTGGCGCCAGTCCTCCGACAGGCGCGCGCCGAAACCAGCGAGCGTCATGCCGAGTTGGCCCTCGATCTCGTTGCGGTACTGGCCGCCTGTTGCGGAAGCCGGCGCGCCGCCGAGCAGGTTCAGCGTCGGACCACCCGGGCTGACCAGCATGCGGTCCGTGAAATAGATGGTGTGGTAGACGGCGACCTGAAGGCGACCGCCCGTGGGCGCCCCGCCGCCAAAGCCCCCGAAGCCTCCTCGACCGCCGCGACCGCCGCCCCCGAAGCCGCCGCGGCCAAAACCGCCGCCTCCGCCGCTCGGGCCGCCATCGGTCTCCGAGCGCGTCGCGCCCGTGTCCGCGGCTCGGTCGTTGTCGCCGCCATTTGCCGAGGGTGCGCCCGCGTCCGGTCCGCCGGCCCCGCCGGGACGCGGACGCCGCAAGCCCCGGAAGTCGCGCGGCTTAGGCTGTTTGCCGATCGGCCGCGAATAGTTGAGCCCCCATCGCAGCTCCGAGCGCTCGGACCTGGCGAAGTTCACAGCCCGGATGTCCTCCTCGACGAGCACGCCGTCATCGTCACGCACGAACCGGGTCGGGAAGGCCCTCTCGAGCGCCAGGAAGGCGGCGGGGAACGTAGCGATCGGATTGTCGATGTTGCTCTTGATGTAGTTGGCGGTGAAGGTGAAGTCCTGGCTTGGGATCGGTTTGAAGGTCAGGCCGATCTTGGTGACGTTGCGATTGTCGTGCTTCAGCAGAGGATTGCCGCCGGTCACCTGGGTGACATCCACGGTCTGCCCAGTGGCGTAATCGAGCACCGGCACGCCGGGCGTATAGACGGTCGCCGCGGCGAGCTGCTGGACGGTCGGCGCGGCCTGGTCGTTGGTGTGCGAGACGATGATGTTGTAGCCGGGAATCGGTGTCCAGCTGACGCCATAACCGAAGGCCTTCAACGTACCGACGTCGGAGAGCTGATCGATGGCCATGTTGGCGTTCAGCGACAGTTCGCCGAAGAAGGGCAGGAAGTGTTTGCGGCGACTGGCCAGCGGCAAGTCCATGTTGAGCTGGGCGTTGGCGTCATTGCGCGTGAGCCAGCTCGATTGCGTCTCGCCTATCCGCGCCGAGTAGCCGCCCTGCCAGCTCTCTGTGTCGCCAGCCTTGGCGCTGACGTAGAATTCCCCCGCCGGCAGCTTGAACAGCGGCCCGTTAGCCAGGATCTGCATGTTGGCTGAATCAGTGATCGAGCGGGCGTAGGCCTGCGGCAGGCTGGGCAGCATCGCCGCTGGAATCGGCCCGAAGGGATCGAGTGTCGGCGAGCGGGCCGCCAGCAGGGCCTCAAGATGAGAGGCGTCGACCCCGACATCGGTGTCGGTCTGGGTGTCGGCGTGGTTGAAGGCGTCGGTCAGCGAAAGTCGCCAATTGCCAAAATCCTTGTTGACCGTCGAACCGAGATGGGCGGTCCAGCCGTCGATGTATTGATTGAGCGGCCGGTTCACATAGCGATCGACCACCACCGGCTGGGAAAAGGGCGAGAATGGATCACCGGCGGGGACGTCCAGGCCGATCCCCGGCAATCCCTGCAGGGAATCGCTGGCGCTGAAGGTCAGTGTGGCGTTGACGGTCGCGACCACGCCGGCGCCCAGGGGGTGGGTGAGGACCGCATTGGCGGTCAGGGTCCGGGTGGCAGGTGACAGACTGCGATCACCGGCGACATCGGTGACGTTGGGCGTCCCGGCGGTGGCCGCGAAATCGCCGAGGGTGAGCGGGCGACCGCCCGCACCCACCGGGACCCCGGCCACGGTCACCGGCCGGCCAATCAGGGCGCTGAGGGCCGGATCGATCTGGCCGCCCAGCGTGGCGGAGACCACATTTCCAGTCAGGTCATAGGGGATGGCAGGCGTCGGTTCGATGGTGTCCCGGGCCGCGTCCGTGATCCCCGAGGCGCCGACGAACTTCAGATCCAGATTCAGCCGGTCGTCTCGCCGGATGTGCAGCATATCGACTTCCGCCTGTTCGGTGACCTCACCTCCCTCGGTCGGTCCGCCGGCGATGGCCTCGACGGTGGTGGCGTGGAAACGGCGCCGCAGGACGATGTTCACCACCCTCTGGTTGGCGGAGTAGCCGTACTTCAGCGAGACCTCCTCGGGCAGAATGTCGATGCGGAGGATCGCCTCGGTGGGAATGTTCTGCACCTCGTTGAACGAGGAGATGCGGCGGCCGTTGACCAGAATGACAGGGGTTTCGCCGCCGCGGCCGCGGTCGCTGCGGGTCTCGGGCGCGAGTTCGTTCATCAGTTCGGTGACGGTGCTGACGCCGAAGCTCTGGATCTCCGCCGGGGTGAACTGGATCTCGGGCTCGATATCCCCGACCACCGCGCCGTACTGCTTGGCATAGACCTTGCGGGCGACGACCTCGACGCCGGCGACCGTTGTGGTCCTGGCGTGCTCAGAGTCCGCCGGATCGTCTTCGTCCGAAGCGCCAGCCGAACGCACCCGCCGGGGCGGAGGTCGCCTGGCGGCCGCCTTTCTGGCCGCCGCCGATGCGGCGGTCGAGGGATGGGCCGGCGTGGCCGGAGCAACCGTCTGAGCCACCGCCGGACTCCCGGCGGTCATCGCCAGAAGAAGAGCGAGGCTCGCGCCGGCTCGCGTCGTCGTCGCCAAATCCCTAACCCACCCTGATCGGAACGCGCCCGTGTCATCCCACGGCCGGTTTGCAGATTCGTGTCGCCGCGAATTTTTTTCGTTGGCGCGCGCGCTGCGACAGCTGATCTAGCCAGACACGGGGAACAGTGCTCCTGTCCCTACAAACCTGCTCAAGCTATTGAGAACGCCGCGCCCTAAGCGCGACCGCGCGGCGAAACCTATGCCAACGTCAGGTGGAGTCGAGCGCCAGCTGGCTAGGTTGCGGCTCGCCCGCTAGGCTCATCCGTGACGGCTCAGAAGGTTGATCGCGCCAACCGCAGCCATTCCCACTGTGAAAAAGGCGATGAAGACGAGGAGGATCACCATGGTCCAATAGGACTTTGGCCAGTTACCTCGCTTAATAGCTCTGGCTCCAATTACTATTGTTCCATTTCGCACCCGCCAAATCCCCCAAATCGAGGCAGCGCACATAACAAGTGGGAATAATATGCAGATAGTAACGTAGGTCATATCATTCATTATTATCTGCCGCCCTGGCTCTACTTGCGATCAGGCGCCTCACCTTTTGCTTAAGCGTGCGTGGCTTCGTCAGGCCGTCGATATTTCAGGCGCTCGCGCTTGACGCAGCAGCCGCCTAGCCGTCCTTGCCCTCGTAAATCGCCATTACCTGGCGCAGGAGGCGCAGGGCCTTGGCGCGGGGGCGTTGGAAGGTGTTGCGGCCGATGATCGAGCCGAAGCCGCCGCCCGCCTGGATGGCGCGGATCTCTTCCAGAAAGGCGTCGTCGTCGTCGATCCTGGCGCCTCCGGAAAAGATCACGATGCGCCGGCCGGCGAACGCGCATTCGACGATGTGGCGCACGCGCTCGGCCGGGGCGGCGATGGGGATGGCCTGTTTCGCATAGACGTCCCTGGCGGCGGCCTGGGCGATGCGGGCGCTGGGGAGCTTCACCTTGATCACGTGAGCGCCCAGCTGAGCGGCGATCTGGGCGGCGTAGGCGACCACGTCGATGGCCGTCTCGTCCTCTGACGAAAGGCTGGCGCCGCGCGGATAGGACCACACCACCACCGCCAGGCCGGCGTCCTTGGCCTCGGCGGCAATCTTGCGCAGCTGGCCGTACATCTCGTTCTCGTGCGCCGAGCCCGGATAGACGGTGAACCCCACGGCGCAGCAGCCGAGGCGCAAGGCGTCCCGGACACCGGCGGTGAGCGCCTGGGCGGGATCGGGATCGGAGCGAAGGGAATCGGCGTCGTTGACCTTGAGGATCAACGGGATTTCTCCGGCGGAGGCGCGCGCGCCAGCTTCGATGAAGCCCAACGGGGCGGCGTAGGCGCTGCAGCCCGCCTCGATGGCCAACTCGAAGTGATAGAGCGGATTGTAGGCCGGCGGATTGGAGGCGAAGGAGCGGGCCGGGCCATGCTCGAAGCCCTGGTCCACTGGCAGGATGACCAGCTTGCCCGTGCCGCCCAGCGTTCCGTGATTGAGGAGGCGGGCGAGATTGGCGACCACGCCCGGCGCTTCAGCGCCGTATTTGTCCAGGATTTCCTTGACGCGCGGGGTCATGCGGCCACGCCCGACCCGACGTTGGCCGGCGCCCTTGGCAGGATGAGGGTCTTCACGGCGTTGGCGAACCCCTCCTCTTCATTGCTGGAAGTGACGGCGCTGGCTTTCGCCTTTACCTCGTCGCTGGCGTTGCCCATGGCGATGGAAAATCCGGAGACCGCGAACATCAGAGTGTCGTTGGGCTGGTCGCCGATCGTGGCAATCTCGGCGAGATCGATGCGCAGCCGCCGCGCCAGTATCCGCACCACCTCGCCCTTGTTGGCGCGGGCGCTGGTCACGTCCAAATAGTAAGGCTGGGAGCGCGAGGCGCTGGCGCCCTTGCCAAGGTCCCACTGGGCCTTCGCTTCGCACGCGGCGACCTTGTCCAGGTCGTCCGAGACACCGACGATCTTCACCGCCCTGGCGATATCTCCTTCGTGGAAGGCGTCGACCACCTTGGCGTCGAATTTCACGGTCCAGGCTTCGCGCGCGACGTGGGGCGCGGAGGCGTCCAGCACCATCCAGTCGTGGGCGGTGTAGAGCCACGCGTCGAGACCTTCCGCCAGGATGAGATCGAGGGCCCGCTTGGCGACGGCGGGATCCAACAGATGGGTTTCGATGACTTCGAGCGCCGGACTGGTGAGGACACCGCCGTTAAAGCCGGCCATGGGCGCGGTCAGCTCCAGCGGCGCCACGAGCATTTCCATACCCCTTGGCGGACGCCCGCTGGTGATCGCCAATTGGACGCCCGCGCTCTGAAGGGATTTGGCCGCCTCGCAGGCCGCTGGTGTCAGGATCTTGTCCTGAGTCACCAGCGTGCCGTCGACGTCCGCCAGCAACAGGCGGATGACTCCGCTCACGCGGCGGCGGCCATCGGCGCGGGATAGCACCACGCACGGCCGGCGTTCTTGGCCGCGGCGAACTGCTGGCTCGCGAACGCCCAGTTGGGCAGGTTTTCGCACCAAGCCTTCAGGAATTTCTTCCGGTCGTTCTGATAGTCGAGATAGTAGGCGTGCTCCCAAAGGTCGCAGACCAGCAGCGGCGTCTTGCCGGTCGCGGTCACCATGTCCTTGGCGTCATGGGTGCTCTCGATCTCAAGCTTGCCTTCTCCGTTGGCGATCAACCAAACCCAGCCCGAACCAAAGTGGGCCGCGCCCTTTTCAACGAACTCCTCGCCAAGCTTTCCGGCGCCGCCAAATGACGCCTCGATGGCCGCCGCGAGATCGGCGCTGGGCGCCGCGCGCTCAGGGCTCATGGAATTCCAGAAGAACCCGTGGTTCCAGGCCTGAGCGCCGTTGTTGAACAGTTTCTTGCCGGCCTCGCCGGCCCCCGCCGCGCTCACGATCACCTCCTCGAGGGTTGAAGGGGATTTGCCGGCTTTCGCGAGCAGTTCGTTGAGCGTGTCGACATAGGCGCGGTGATGCTTGTCGTGGTGAAAATGCAGCGTCCGATCCGAGATGGTCGGTTCAAGGGCGTTATAGGGATACGGCAGGTTGGGCAGGGTGAACATGGTGGGAATCTCCTTGTCGACCTTAACGGCGGCGGACGAGGATTGGTTCACGCTTTCGTGGGCTCTGGGTTCGCTCATTCCTCCCCGAAACAACGAACGTCATGGCGGGGCGCCAGCAGGGAGGGCCTTCTCTTCTTTGCGTCATCCCGGACGCAGGCCTGCGCAGCGGGCCGCAGATCCGGGACCCAGTGGCCACGTTCAGCGTGCGCTGACACTGCGAGCGCGTGATCGAACCGCCGGCGTTTGACCCCCTGGGTCTCGGATAGCCGGCTTCGCCGCCTTCCGGGATGATGCAGTTTGGGGGAGCGCAACCCAGGCGCCCGGCGGATGAGCGGGAGGATAGGGGCGCCAGTGACACTTAGTCAGCGCCCTAGGCAGCCGCCGCCGCCGCGGCTTTGGAGACTTCCTGGGCCAAGCGGCCGGTGAGTTCGGCCATGTGGTCGAAGGCGGCCTCGTAACTGCCGAGGCCCTGGCTCAGGGAGCGGAGTTCGGCGATCAGGCCATGGCGTTCGCTGGTCGGCAGATTGGCTTCGATGCGCTCCCACCCCGGCCAGCCTTCGCGCGGGCCGAAACCGAGAATCTGGCCGCGCCTGGCCGACAGGGCGGAATTGACCGCCGACATGGCCGAGGTAGGCACGAACACGCCCAGCCGGTCGATGGGCTCGAGGAGCCTCGGCCCGCACTTGGCGAGCGCCTCGTCGAGGGAGATGCGTCCGGCGATGCGGAAGGCCATTTCCGAGGAGTCCACCGGGTGGAACTGGCCGTCGAGCAGCGCCACCTCCAGATCCACCACGGGAAATCCCAGCGGCCCCTTGGTCATGGCGTCCTTCACGCCCTGCTCCACAGCCGGGATCCATTGGCGTGGAACGGCCCCGCCGGTGATCTTGTTGACGAAGGAAAAACCGGCGCCGCGCGGCAGGGGCTTCACCTCGACGGTCACATCGGCGAACTGGCCGTGGCCGCCGGTCTGTTTCTTGTGCCGGCCGTGCTGGGTGACGGAGGTGGTGATGGTCTCGCGGTAGGGGGTGCGGGGCGACTCGACGTTGACCTCCACGCCATAGCGGCGCTTGAGACGTTCGATCGCCAGCCGCACGTGGGCGTCGCCCTGACCGGAGACCAAAACCTGATGGCTCTCCGGATCGTTGGCGACCGAGAGGCCCGGGTCCTCGTCGATGAGCTTTGAGAGCGCGCCCGAGAGGCGCACGTCGTCCTTGCGGTTGGCGGCGGAGATGGCGAGCGCGAAGAGCGGCGCGCGCGCCGGCGCCTGATCGCGCTTCAGCGCCGCGCCGCCGGCGGCCAACGCCTGACCGGCGTCCGCGGCCTCGATCTTGGCGATGGCGACAATCTCGCCCACCGAACCTTGCGTGATCTTCTTGGTCGTCGCTCCGTGTACGGAGAACATCCCGCCAGCCCTGGCGTGTTCGCCATCGGGCAGGACCAGGTCGGCGCTGTCGCTCATCGGCGCGCCGAAGACGCGGGCGTAGGCGAGCTTGCCAGCCTGACCGGCGTGAGAGACCTTGAGCACATAGGCGCCGGGGCGATCGACCCCCAGGCGCGCGGCGGCGCGGTCTGGCGCCGGGGTCTCGTGGCGCAGGGCCTTGAGAAGGCGCCCGATGCCGAAGCCGGCCATGGCCGAGCCGAAGAATACCGGCACGATCAGACCCTCGTTCATGTCGCGCACCAGGTCGGCGAACACCAGGTCGCGAGCCGGATCGACGTCGGTGAGCAGCTGCTCCATCAGGGTGTCGTCGAAATCGGCCAGCTGCTCGAGCATATGAAAGCGTGCGTCGGCCTCCTGGCTGGCCAGCTCCGGGGTGAGCTCAACCACTTCCGAGCGCTGGCCCGCGCGCCAGACGTGGGCGCGCTCGAGGGCGAGATCGACGAAGCCGGTGACCTTTTCACCGTCGATGATCGGCAATTGTCTGGCCACGAGCGGCACGGAACTCACCGGCGCCAGCGCGGCCAGGAGCGCGTCGATGGTTCCGCGCGCCTGGTCCATGCGGTTGACGAACAGGGCCCTCGGCACCCCCAGGGCCTCGAGCTGGCGGACCATGGGCTGAAGGAGCACCGCCTTGGCTGGATCGGGATCGGCGACGATGACCGCCAGGTCGACGCAGGCGAGCGCCGCATCGCCCTCGCTGACCAGTTCAAGCGACCCCGGGCAATCGACCACAATGTAGTGATCGCCCAGAAAATCGAACCCGGCGAGGTTGAGCTCCACCGAATGGCCCCTGGCGCGGGCCTCGGGGCTCAGATCGCCCGCCTTGTCCAGGCCGTGCGCGCCGGAGGCGGTGAGCATGGCGTTCATGAGCGTGGTCTTGCCGGCGCCGGTCGGCCCTACCAGCGCGAGCACGCGCACCGCTCTTTGGGTGGCCATCGACGATCCTCCCGTGGCTCTTTTGTGAACCGAGCCTATCAGGAAGTCCGCGCCTTCCGCTACGGCCGGAGCGCGGCCGATTGGGTGACGATGTCCACGATGCCGTGATCGGGGCCCTTGATCACCACCAGATCGGCGTGGGCGCGGACCGGCGCGATATGCTCTCGCAGATTGGGCAGGTTGATCCCGGTCCAGACGGCGTGCGCGACCTTCTCCGCCCCCTCACGGTCCAACGACCGGAAGCGTCGGTAGAACGATGTCGGGTCGTCGGCGGCCGCCTCCCAGAGGGCCATGAACCTCGTCGTGAACCAGGCCTCCAGGTCGGCTTCCCGGGCGTCGAGATAGATCAGGCAATCGATGAGCGGAGGTGGCGGCGCCGGCCGCTCGAAGCCGAGGGCCAGGCCCTCGACGATCAACGCGTCGGGCGCTTTCAGCGGGCGCCCGCCCACGGGATCGAGGTCATAGGTGATGTGGGAATAGGCCGGAAAGGTCGCCGGGCCGTGACGCACGTCCCGCAAGGCCCCGGCCAGGGCCGTCAGGTCGTAGGTCTCCGGAAAGCCCTTCCGCAACTCTAGCCCGTGCTCGGCAAGAACGGTGTTGGGAAGCAAGAATCCATCGGTGGAGACAAGCTCGACCCTGGCGCCGCCCAGGGTTTCCGCCAGAGCCTTGGCGAAGGTGCTCTTGCCCGAGGCCACCGAACCGGTGACGCCGATGATGAAGGTTCCCCCTGCAGGTCGAAAGGGCGCCGCCGCGAGCGCCACGTCATCGACGGTCATGGCGCGCCCAGGCGCAGGATGGTCCCGCCGTGGGGTGGAAGACGCACCCTGCCCGCCTCCAGGCGCTCGGCGCCAGTGACGAGAAACACCGGCTCGCCGGAGAGGGCGATCTCGACGGATTTGCCTTCCAGTTCGAACACGCAGGCAACCCGGTCGCCGCCGAGGGCGCGCGTGAAGGCGAGTACGCCCTCCGGCGCCTCAAACAGTTCCGCGGCGCCCAGGCGGAGGGCGTCTTCGCCGGCCCGCAGCGAGATCATCCGACGGGTGAAGGCCAGCATCGAGGCGCTGTCCGCCGCCTGAGCCTCCGCCGCCAGAGTGCGATGGCGTGGATCGACGGGGAGCCACGTCTCGGCGGAGGACGAGAAGCCGGCGGATGGCCCCTCGCTCGTCCACGGCATGGGCGTGCGCGCGCCGTCGCGGCCGGCGCCGCCGGTCCACTGAGCGATGGCGAAGGGATCGGCCAGGCGCTCGAACGGTATCTCGGCCTGGGGAAGGCCCAGCTCCTCACCCTGGTAGAGAAAGATCGTGCCCGGCAGGCTGAGCAGTGCGGCCATGAGCACGCGGGCGTGCGCCGGGTCGTCGCCGGCGAGGCGGGTGGCGAAGCGGGAGACGTCGTGATTGCCCAGTGACCAGGAGGGCCAGCCATCAGCGCCCGCCCACGAGGCGATCGCCTTCTGAAAGAGCGCCGGGCCGGCATGGTCGGCGGCGAGGAAGTGAAAGCTGTAGGCGGTGTGCAGCCGGTCGGCGCCCGCGGTGTATTCGATCTGTCTGGGGAGGGCCAGGACATCCACCACCTCGCCGACCGTCATCCGTCCGGCGCGGGCGTCCACCAGGGCGCGCAGCCTGGCGAGGAAGGCGAGCGTCTGCGGCTGGCTGCGGTCGTGCACATGGCTCTGAAGCCTGGTGGGCGAGATCGGCGGCCCGTTCTGGACGTGGAGGGTGGCGCGCGGGTTCGGCGGATTGTCGGTGAGCGCGGGGTCGTGAAACAGATAGTTGATGACGTCGAGGCGGAAGCCGTCCACGCCCCGGTCCAACCAGAAGGCGGCGACGTCCAGAATGGCCGCCTGCACGTCCGCATTCCAGTAGTTGAGATCGGGCTGGGACGGCAGGAAGTTGTGCAGATAGTACTGGCTGCGCGCAGCCCTCCACGTCCAGGACGGGCCGCCGAATGACGCCTGCCAATTGTTGGGCGGCGTCCCGTCGGCGCTGGCGTCCGCCCAGACGTACCAGTCGGCCTTGGGGCCATCGCGAGAGGCGGCGCTCTCCATGAACCACGGGTGTTGGTCGGAGGTGTGCGACCAGACCTGATCAATGATGACCTTGAGGCCGAGGTCATGGGCGCGCGCGACGAGCCGGTCGAAGTCGGCGAGGGTTCCAAACTTCGGATCGACCGCCTTGTAGTCGCTGACGTCGTAGCCGAAGTCCTTCATCGGCGAGGCGAAGAACGGCGAGAGCCAGATGCCCGCGACGCCCAGGCCCGCGATGTAGGCCAGCTTCTGGGTGACGCCGGCCAGATCGCCCATGCCGTCGCCGTCCGAGTCTTTGAAGCTCAGCGGATAGATCTGATAGAGCGTCGCCCCTCGCCACCACTCCGCGCCGTCGGCCATTGCTTCGCCTCCAAGTGTCCCGAGTCCGAAGCTCGTAGGCGCTTGTGGCGGGCGCCTTCGGAATCGATAGGGACACCAGCCAGTCTAAATTTCTAGTGTGCTTTGCGGGTTCCCTCCGCAGCCGACCCCATGATCATGCGAACCCAGCGCACCAGTGGCGCCAACCAGACAGATGGCGTCCGACCGCGGTGTTCCGGGAAGCGGGGCGGGGAAGGTTCAAGGTTTCGTGCGCTCAGCGCCAACTCAGTGCGTGTTGGTCTCAGAACCGATGCGAGACCCCCACATAGACCTGGACGCCAGGTGCGGCCTTGTTCAGTCCGAGGTTGACGCCGCCGTCGAACTGGAGGTTTGGGGCCTTGGCGGGGATCCACGCCGCGCCCAAGTCAAAGGACGCCTGGGTGACAGTTCCCATAGGATCGAAATTGGCGTCGCCCCAGAGTTCGGCCGAGAGGGTGACGGTCTTGCTGGCCGGATAGCTAAGGCTGACCAGCGCGATGGTATTGGTGTGGTGACCGGTCTCAACGGCGTCGGCCAGCACGTCAACTTCCGGGTCGAACAGCACCTGAAGATTGTTCGGCAGATTGAACTGGACCGGCACGGTCAGCCCGCCCTCCACGGCGCCGTTGCCTATGCTCGAAGGCGCCGTGGGGACCTTCACATAGGGAACGAACGCCAGGCCGAAGGGTCCGCCGTCATCGCCCATGAGCGCCCACTTCGCCCGCAGAAAGAGGTCGCCGACGCCCCCGGCGTGGGTGGTAAGGCCCGTGGCCTTGTCGCGCACCGTAACCTGCTCATAAGGAGCGATATTGACCTCGAAATCGAGCGTGTTCGTGAGGCCGAGCTTCAGGGTCGGATTGGAGAAGAACTCGGTGGCGGTCGTTACCCCTCCGACACTCTGGCGGGTATAGTTGTAGATGTCCGACTCCACCTGCCAGTAGCCCGCGTCGACGGTGCAGGGTCCTGTCGATTTCGTCGGCCGGTCGGTGCAGAGGCTGCGCAGGTCGGCGGTCGGGGTGGGGTTGAAGAGCGTGAACCCGCTTTTGTCCGGCGGCGCCGCGGGCGCGTCGTCTGCGCGGGCGGCGCAGGCGAAAGCCAACCCGGCGGCTGCAAAGACGAGCGCGGGCAGACGATGCATGAGCGGCCCCTTCGAAGCGCCAGCATACCTCGCGAATCGGTTAAAACGCGGCTGTTCTAGCTGGGTGGCTAACGACCGCGCGACGTCTGCCCACAGGCGCTCGGCCAATGACCGCAAACCATCCCGTACCGACGTTCTGGATGTCCGCTTCCGAGCTTGCCGGGAACGGGGACTTTCGACCTTAAGCCGCCGACGACGACTCAAGCGGAAAGACCCACATCACGTCGTCGCAGGTCTCCCGAACGCCGCCGCAACTTGCGTAGAGGCGCATCGCCAGCGCGTTCGTGGCGCTCGTCAGCACCCACATCTCGTAGTAGCCGCGCTCGATGCTGAGCCGCCGCAATGCATCGATCATCGCGGTCGCCGCCCCTTGCCGGCGATGGCCGCCGTCGGTGTCCACGGAATAGATGAGCAGCGCCGTCCGGCTGATCTGAAGCAGCACGTGGCCATAGGCGAGGCCAACCGGCTGACCACCGTCCAAGGCGACGGCGGCGACGAAACAGGGATCGGCGAGCAGTTGGCGGCAGCGCGCGGGGCCGGGATCGTTGTCCTCCTCGCAGATCGCGGCGGCGGCGGCGAGAAGCTCTTCATCACCGGGGGAGAGAATTCGCGCTTCCAAGTTGTCGCCCTCCTTAGCCAAGCAGCCCCGCTTGTGAGCAATATGGACGTCAACATTCGCCAAGGCGCGGGGCGCCCTCAATAGCTCCGAGGCTCCCGCCCGCCGACGCGTCCGCATTGCGGCGGCGCGCTAACGGGGAGTTTCGATCCGTTGCGGGCAATCGGTCGTTCGGTCAGGCGCGAGTGACTTTCGCCATTGCGACACCATGACAGGTGGAACGCGCTCCCGCCCGGTGATTTGATCCGCCTTTGCGGGGCCTTCTTCAGCCGAGCGCGCGGAGGGCAAGATGACAGCGCATCCCCGCAGCGGGTCGTTCCAACTAAAACCTGGTGGAAATTCTGGAGTTAGTCTGAGCCGCTCAGGACCCACTCGGTTGGTCGCTCACGTGGCCTGAGCTCGTCTATGGCTCGGCAGCCACCCTTCTCAGAAGTTCGAAACGCCCGCTTTTCGGCGAGCCTCCACCTCTCCGGTTCGCGCCTCGCCCTGGCGCTTGGGGCCCAGCCAATTCGAGCGCCAAGGACCCGGTTCCTTCTTCGCGAGCTTGGTGGTGAACAGGGGCCGCCCGACCGTTCGCTGGCCTGACAGAAAAAGCCTGGGTCCCCGCTTTGCGCGGGGATGAGCGGCGTTGGGGTTCGGGCATTTCCGCCTGAACGGGGTTTGCTCCCAGGCGCCCTTGCCTTCCGCACCGGAATGACCCGGAATATCACCATTCAAGAGCCAAGAAAGAAACACCCGTGATGGATCGAGTGCTGCCCACGCCGACGCCGGAGACGGCGCACTTCTGGGAGGGGTGCAAGGCCGGAGAACTGCGTCTGCAGCGCTGTCAGGCCTGCGAGGAGGTCTATTTTCCACCTCGGCCGTTCTGCCCGGCGTGCGGCTCCCGCGAGGTGGCCGTCGTCACCGCCAGCGGCAAAGCCATTTTGTGGAGCTATGTGATCAACCACCGCCCGCGGCGCGACATGGGCGAGGCGCCCCATTCCATCGCCGTGGTCGCGCTGGAGGAAGGCCCCAGGATGATGACCAATGTGGTGGGCTGTCCACAGACGCCGGAGGCGCTGGTCCTCGACATGCCGCTGGAAGTGACGTTCCAGGATTTCGGCGAGATCGCCCTGCCCTTGTTCAAGCCGGCGGGAGCCTGAAGCCGATGAAGCCTGGAAGCATCGCCGTCGTCGGAGCGGCCGAAACCACCCGCATGGGCAAGATTCCCGACATGTCGGTGATCGGCCTGCACGCCGACGCGGCCCTGAACACCCTGGCCGACGCCGGCCTCACCCTGAAGGATATCGACGGGGTGGCCACGGCGGGGGAAAGCCCCACCGCCCTGGCGCACTATCTCGGCATCGTCCCCACCTGGGTCGACGGCACGGCCGTGGGCGGCTGCTCGTTCATGCTGCACGTGCGCCACGCGGCGGCGGCCATCAACGAGGGCTATTGCAAGACGGTGCTCATCACCCACGGCGAGAGCGGCCGCTCACGCGTGGGCGGCGGCGGCCGGTTCGGCGGCGGCGGCTCGAGCCTGCAGGGTCAGTTCGAAGCGCCCTTCGGGCCGGTGGGGCCGCCAACCCTGTTCACAATTCCCGTGCTTCGCTACCTCAAGACCTACGGCCTGACCGAAGAGGATCTGGCGTGGGTCGCGGTCATTCAGCGCGAATGGGCGGCGTTCAATCCGCGCGCCAGCTATCGCGATCCGATCACCGTCGATGACGTGCTGAGCTCCGACATGATCGCGTGGCCGTTCCGCAAGCTGATGTGCTGCCTGGTCACCGATGGCGGCGGCGCGCTGATCCTCACCAGCGCCGACCGGGCCAAGGATTTCCCGCGAAAGCCGGTCTATGTGCTGGGAACGGGGGAGAGCGTGGAGACGCCCATGGTCTCCCAGATGGCGGACTTCACCAGCTCTCGCGCCTTCAAGGTGTCGTCGAAATCGGCCTTCGCGGAGTCCGGGGTCCGCCACGCCGACGTCGATCACCTGATGATCTATGACGCCTTCGCCCATCTGCCGCTTTATGGGCTGGAGGATCTCGGCTTCTGCAAACCCGGCGAGGCGGCGGCGTTCATCCGTGAACGGAATACCGCGCCCGGCGGCAAGCTGCCACTGAACACCAATGGCGGCGGCCTCTCCTACATGCACTCGGGGATGTACGGCATGTATGCCCTGCAGGAGAGCGTGCGCCAGATGCGCGGCGTCGCCCCCGCCCAAGTCCCGGGGGCGAAGATCTCGGTGGCCCAAGGCATCGGCGGCATGTTCGGCGCCGCCGGGACGGTCATCTTCGGAAACGAACGCCCATGATCCGGCTCTACGAACACCCACTTTCGCCCTACGCCCAGAAGGTCAAGATCGCCCTGCGCGAAAAGGGCGTCGCCTTCGAGGCGGCTCTTCCGGCGGGGCTAGGCGCCGGCGGCGCCGCGCCGGAGTTCCTGAACGCCAGTCCGAGAGCCGAAGTCCCGGCCTTGATCGACGGCGACACGTCGGTGTTCGATTCAACCATCATCCTTGAATACATCGAGGATCGGTGGCCGACGCCGGCGCTGTTGCCCGTCGGCGCGGCTGAACGCGCCCGGGTGCGCATGATCGAGGAGATCATGGACACCCACTACGAGGCCATCAACTGGGGCCTGGGCGAAGTGGGCTGGTTCCGGCGCGCCGAAGGAGAGCTGGCCGAAACGCTGCGCGCCAGCGCCGCCCGTCAGACCCGGGGGTTCTTCGCCTGGCTCGAGCGGGAACTGGGCGAACGCGCCTGGTTCAACGGCGCGGCGTTCGGCTGGGGCGATCTCAGCGTCGTCCCCTATGTCGCCGCCTCCGACGTGCTGGGCGTCGGCCCGGCGCCGGGATCGAAGCTGGCGAAGTGGCTGGCGGCCGCGCTGGAGCGCCCTTCGGTGCAGGGCACGGTGGGCGAGGCGCGCGCCTTCAACCCCGGCACCGTCGACGTGGCCGACCTCGTGGCCAAGGGCCTGTTCAAGCGCGAGTATCGCGATCACCGCCTCGAATGGATGATCAAGTCCGGCGGCCTCGAGGTGGTGCTGGACGGCCTGAAGGCCGACAACATCCGCTTCGCGCCGGATTTCGGCTGAGGGCGACGGGCACGCACCCAGTTTTTCTTACCGTCAACCCTGGGCGTCAGTAGGGAGGACCTTCTCCTCATTGCGTCATCCCGGCCGGAACGCCTTCGGCGCGGAGAGCCGGGACCCAGAGCCTGCCCCGGACTTGATCCGGGGGGCCACGTTCCACGCGTGCTGACACCGCGAGCGCGTGATCGAACCGCCGGCGCTTGATCCCCCTAGGTCCCGGATAGCCGGCTTCGCCGCCTTCCGGGATGACGCAGTTGGGGCGCGCGCAACTTAGACGCCCAGCTATGACGGTCATTGTTTGGGAGATGAGCGGAGTTGGGTCCTATCTCCCCGCCCTGACTATCGACCTTTGCAGTGCGCGCGCTTATTGCACAGCCTCATGTTGAGTGAGTTCGATTCGCGTATTGATTCGCACTTCCCCGACTACGATCGCGACCAGCTGATCGCGCGCCTCAAGGGCGTCCTCCCAGCCGACGGCCTGCTTTCCGCCCCCGAAGCCCTGCGCGTCTATGAATGCGACGGGCTCGCCGCCTATCGCTCAATGCCGAGCCTCGTGGCTCTTCCCCGGACCACGCAGGAGGTGAGCGGCGTACTCACGGCGTGCAAGGCCATGGGCGTTCCCGTGGTGGCGCGGGGCGCAGGGACCGGGCTTTCGGGCGGCGCCCTCCCCTTTCCAGGCTGCGTGCTGCTGAGCCTCTCGCGCCTGGACAAGATCTTGAGGATCGACCCCGACGCGCGCACCGCCAGGGTGCAGCCGGGGGTGCGCAATCTGGCGGTCTCGGAAGCGGCCGGTCCGCATGGCCTATTCTACGCCCCCGACCCCTCGTCCCAGGCGGCGTGCAGCATCGGCGGCAATGTGGCCGAGAACGCGGGCGGCGTGCATTGCCTCAAGTACGGGCTGACGGTGAACAATGTCGCGGCGATGGAAGTCGTCACCCTGGATGGAGAGATCTTCGAGCTGGGCGGCGAGGCGCTGGACGCACCGGGTTTCGACCTCGTGGCCCTGATGACGGGTTCGGAGGGGCTGCTCGCCGTCATCACCGAAGTGACGGTACGGTTGCTGCCGCAGCCGGTGCACGCACGCGCCCTGCTGGCGGCGTTCGGCGAGGTTCGCCACGGCGGCCTGGCGGTGGCGGCGATCATCGGCGCGGGCATCATTCCGGCGGGCCTGGAGATGATGGATCAGCTGGCCATCATCGCGGCCGAAAAGCACTGCCACGCCGGCTATCCCGTCGACGCCAAGGCGATCCTGCTGTGCGAACTGGATGGCGAGGAAGAGGACGTGGCGATCGAGCTCGAGCGGGTGGCCGAGATCTGCCGCGCCGCGGGCGCCGTGGATGTCCGCCTGGCTCGGGACGAGGCGGAGCGGCAGAGGTTCTGGGCCGGGCGAAAGGCGGCGTTTCCCGCCATGGGCCGCCTGGCGCCGGACTACTACTGCATCGACGGCACCATCCCCCGCGCCCGGTTGCCCGATGTGCTGGACGAGATTGCGAAACTGTCGGCCGAGCACCGCCTGCCGGTGGCCAACGTGTTCCACGCCGGCGATGGAAACCTTCACCCGTTGATCCTCTATGACGCGGGGCGGCCGGGGCAGATGGACCGGGCCGAGGCGCTCGGCGGGGCGATCCTGGAGCTATGCGTCAACGTCGGCGGGACGATCACCGGCGAACACGGCGTCGGGCGCGAGAAGATCAATCAGATGTGCGTCCAGTTCTCGGACGAGGAGATCAACGCCTTCGCCGCGATCAAGGCCGCCTTTGACCCCCGGGGACTCCTGAACCCCGGCAAGGCGGTGCCCACGCTGGCCAGATGCGCGGAATTCGGGGCCATGCACGTGCACGCCGGGGCGCTTCCCTTTGCCAACCTCGATCGACTCTGAGGCGGATACCCAGCCGCTGGCTGAGCGCGTGCGCGAGGCCGCGCGCCGTCACGTCACTCTGAGAATCGCCGGGGGAAACACCAAGGGCTTTCTGGGTCGGCGGGTCATGGGCCAGACACTCGACATGACGCAGCACACCGGCGTGATCGCCTATGAGCCCAGCGAGCTGGTCATCACCGCCAGGTCGGGGACGCGCATTGCCGAGATCGAGGCCCTGCTGGCGACCCATGGCCAAATGCTGGCGTTCGAGCCTCCCGATTTTGGTAGGGGCGGGACCATCGGCGGCATGGTGGCGTCAGGCCTCTCCGGGCCGAGGCGGCCGTTCGCCGGGGCAGTGCGCGACTTCGTGCTGGGTGTGACGGTGCTGGACGGGCGGGGCGACACGCTGAGGTTCGGCGGCACGGTGTTCAAGAACGTCGCCGGCTTCGACGCCTTCCGCCTGATGGCCGGCGCGATGGGCAGCCTGGGCGTGCTGCTCGACGTGTCGCTGCGGGTGACTCCCCGCCCCTCCACGGAACTCACCCTGACGTTCGCCGAGAAATGGCCGAAGGCCCAGGCGCGGATCACGGAGCTCATGCGGCGGCCGCTGCCCCTGAGCGGCGCATTTCATGACTATGGACGGCTGTTCCTCAGGCTTTCAGGGACGGAGCGCGCGGTGACCCACGCCGCGGCCTTGATCGGGGGCGACGAGGCCCCCCCCGACGTGTGGGAGGATCTGCGCCACATGCGCCTGCCCTTCTTCGATGCGCCTCGGCTCTGGCGGATCTCGGCGCCCAGGACGAGCCCTATCGGCGATCTCCGCGGCGCATGGCTGATGGATTGGGCGGGGGGGCAAAGGTGGCTCGAAACCCGCGCGAAGTCTGACGCGGTGCGCGCCGCCGCCCGGGAGGCCGGAGGTCACGCCACCTTGTTCCACGGCGTCGTCGACGGCGAAGAGGTGTTCGAACCCCTCCCCGCGCCCCTGCTCAAACTGCATCGGCGCCTCAAGGCCGCCTTGGATCCGAGCGGCGTGTTCAACCGCGGCCGCATGTACGAAGGGCTTTGAGAGGTATGCGGACGGAAATTGTCGGCGACCTCAAGGGGACCGCGGCCGGGGCCATCGCCGAGGAGGTGCTGGGCGCCTGCGTTCACTGCGGCATGTGCAATTCGGCCTGCCCGACCTACCGCATCACTGGCGACGAGCTGGATGGCCCCAGGGGCCGAATCTATCTCATGAAACAGGCGCTGGAGGGCGAGCCGGTGGGGCCGCTCACCCAGCACCACCTGGACCGCTGCCTGGAATGCCGTGCGTGCGAAACGGCCTGCCCGTCGGGGGTCGAATACCACCGGCTGCTGGATGTCGGCCGAGGCTTCATCTCCGAAAAGGTCGATCGCGGCGCGCCCGCGAAACGCAAACGCTGGGCCGTCAGGTTCGTGGCCACCCGTCCGGGGATTCTGGCGACCCTGTTCGCGGTTGGGAGGGCCATGCGCTTCGCTCTCCCCAAGAGCTTGGCCGAAAAGGTCCCGGCGCCGCGAAGTCCGGGCTTCTGGCCCAGGGCCAAGCATGCGCGCCGGATGCTGATCCTGGGCGGCTGCGTCCAGAAGGCGGCGGCGGCCAATTTCAACGCCGCCACGGCGCGGGTTTTCGATCGTTTAGGGGTCAGCCTCGTGGAACGCGGCGGGTGTTGCGGCGCCGTGCCGTTCCATCTGGACTCGGGCGGGCAAGCCAAGGCGATGGCCCGGCGGCAGATCGACGCCTGGGAGGCGGCTCTCAATTCCGGATATGAGGCGATCGTGGTCAACGCCAGCGGTTGCGCGGCCTTCATCCGCGACTGGCCGGACCTTATGGCCGACGAGCCGGCCTATGCCGAAAGGGCGCGGCGGATCGTCGCCTGCCTCAAGGATCCTGTCGAGATCGTCGCCGGGGCGTCGCTTGGGCCACTGCGCACGCCCGCGGCCGCGCGGATCGCCGTGCACGATCCCTGCACCATGAGAAACGGCCCGGGCCTGGCCGGCGCGGTGGAGACGCTGCTGGAGGGCTTTGGCTATGATCCTCTGCCCGTCGGCGACGCCTCCCAATGCTGCGGCTCGGCCGGCGCCTATTCCCTGTTCCAGCCCGAATTCGCGGAGCGTCTGCGGGCGGATAAGATCGCCGCCCTGACGGAAAGTGGGCCCACCGCCATCTACACCGCCAACATCGGCTGCTGGATGTACCTGGCGGCGACCTCACCCGTGCCGGTGCGGCACTGGATCGAGGCGGTGGATGACCTCATATCGTGAGGGCATGATCAGCTACGCGCTTTTCCCCACGGCCATTGGCGCCTGCGGCCTCGCCTGGAACGAGCGGGGGGTCACGCGCGTGTGCTTCCCCGAGAAAAATGATGGCGCGACGCGCACGAGGCTGACGCGCGGCGCTCCCGACGCGGCCGAGGCGTCGCCGCCGCCACCGATCACCGAGGCGATCGCGTTGATCACGAAATTGCTGGAGGGCGGCCGGGCCGATCTCTCCGCGATCCCGCTGGACATGGAAGGCGTCGACCCCGCCGAGCGCACGTTTCTGGAGGCGGCGCGTGGCGTGCCCGCTGGGCAGACCGTCACCTATGGAGAACTGGCGGCCAAGGTCGGCCGACCGGGCGCGGCTCGCGAGGCGGGTCAGGCCATGGCGCGCAACCGTTTTCCGATCATCGTGCCCTGCCACCGCGTGCTGGCCGCGGGCGGCGGATTTGGCGGCTTTTCAGCTCCGGGCGGGCTCGAGTCCAAGGCGCGGCTGCTGACCATCGAGCGGGCGGCGACCAGCAGCGCGCCCATGCTGTTCGACGACCTGCCGATCGCGGTCAGACCGGCGGGTTCCGCATAGAAAAGGCGCCGCCCCCCGAAGGGAACGGCGCCAGTTCGTCCATGCTTACTGAATAGTCGTTAGTGCTTGAGGGCGGCACCGATTTTGTCCTGCGCCTTGCCGACTGTGTTCTGGACGGCGCCGGCGGCTTTTTCGGCCGCGCCTTTGGCTTGCAGTGTCCTGTTTCCCGTGACCTTGCCCGTCGCTTCCTTGATCGCGCCCGTGGCTTTCTTGGTCGCGCCTTCGACCCGGTTCTGGCTCATCTGATAGCTCCGTAGTTTGCTGACTGGAGACTGATGAACGGGCGTCGGCCGGGTTAGGTTTCCCGGAAGGCGAAATTAGATGTCGAACTTCACGCCCTGGGCGAGCGGCAGGGTGGTCCCGTAGTTCACGGTGTTGGTCGCCCGGCGCATATAGGCTTTCCACGAATCCGAGCCCGCCTCGCGACCGCCGCCTGTTTCCTTTTCGCCACCAAAGGCACCGCCGATCTCCGCGCCCGACGGCCCAATATTGATGTTGGCGATGCCGCAGTCCGAGCCGCTGGCTGAGCAGAAGCGCTCCGCCTCACGCATGTCGAGGGTGAAGATCGAGGACGACAGGCCCTGGGGCGCGTCGTTGTTAAGGGCGATGGCCTCCTCCAGGGTCGAATAGCGCAGCACATAGAGGATCGGCGCGAAGGTCTCGGTGAGCACCACGGCCGACTGAGCCGGCATTTCCACCAGAGCCGGACGCACGTAGACGCCCTCGCCACGGCCGGCGACGCGTTCACCGCCGTGGACGGTCCCACCCTGGTCCTTGGCGGCGGCCAGGGCCCGCTCCATACCTGCGAGAGACGCGGGATCGATCAGCGGCCCCACCAGGGTGTCGGCGGCGCGCGGATCGCCGATGGTGACCCCCGCGTAGGCGGCCTTCAGGCGCGGCAACAGGGCGCCATAGACGCTCTCGTGCACGAAGAGCCGGCGAAGGGTCGTGCACCGCTGGCCGGCCGTCCCCATGGCGGCGAAGGCGACGCCGCGCAGGGTGAGGTCGAGATCGGCCGAGGGGGCCACGATGGCGGCGTTGTTGCCGCCGAGCTCCAGCAGGGCTCTGGCGAACCGCTTGGCGAGAAGGGGGCCGACCGCGCGGCCCATGGCCGTGGATCCGGTGGCCGAGACGAGGCGCACCTTCTCCGCCGAAACCAGGGCCTCGCCCACCTCGCGGCCGCCGATGATGACGCTGGAGAGACCGGCCGGCGCGTCGCCGAACTTCGCCGCCGCACGCTCGAACAGAGCCTGCACGGCGAGGCCCGTCAGCGGCGTCTTTTCCGACGGCTTCCACACCACGGGGTCGCCGCACACGAAGGCCAGGGCCGCGTTCCACGACCAAACCGCGACCGGGAAGTTGAAGGCGCTGATCACGCCCACCACGCCCAGCGGCTGCCAGGTCTCCATCATCCGATGATCGGCGCGCTCGGTGGCGAGCGTCAGGCCGAACAGCTGACGCGACAGGCCCACGGCGTAGTCGCAGATGTCGATCATCTCCTGGACTTCGCCCAGGCCCTCGGAAAGTGTCTTGCCCGCTTCCAGGGTGACGAGCAGGCCAAGATCGGCCTTGGCCGCGCGAAGCTCTTCGCCCAGAAGCCGAACCAGTTCACCCCGACGGGGCGCTGGAACCGAGCGCCAGGCGAGAAACGCGTCGTGGGCGGCGTCGATGGCGCGCGTGCAGTCCTTGGCCGACGTGTCGTGCACGTGCGCCAGGACCGCCCCGTCGATGGGCGAGCTTACCGCGCGCGCGCCGCCGGTGATGAGCCCCTTGGCGACGCCGAGGCGTGCCAGCAAGGCGTGGGCCTGCGCCGGAGTCGAGCCGCTCACGCGACGGCTTCCAGCGAGCGGGGCGACGTCTCTTCGGTGGCGTAGGCGCGGCCGAAGCGGTTGGCGAGGAAGTCGGCGAGGGTGATCTCCTCCTGACGCACGAACCCGCGCGCCCTGAGCGACCCGCTGGCCAGCATGTCCAGCACGGCGCAGATCGCTGAGGCGGTGGTGATCTGGATCGCGCTCACCATGCGGCCACCCATCTCGCGGGCGTAGATCTTGTTGGCGTAGGTCTCCTGAACGAGGTGCCCGTCCTTGAGGCCGGAGACGGTGACGAAGACGATGACCACGTCCTGCAGCGTCGCCGGCAGGGAGTGCTCCAGAATGTCCTTGAGGAGATCGCGACGGTCGCGCAGGCGAAGGTCGTTCAGGAGCGCCTTCATGATGGCGGCGTGTCCGGGATAGCGGATGGTGCGGTAGTTGAGGTTGCGCACCTTGCCTTCCAGGGTCTCGCACAGGGTGCCGAGGCCGCCGGAGGTGTTGAACGCCTCATAGGTGACGCCGTCGAGGGAAAAGGCCTCGCATTCCTCCATGGCGCGCGTGTGCCGGGGCAGGCCGTCGACGATGGCTTCGCACGGCTCACAGTATTCGTTGATCACCCCGTCGGTGGACCAGGTGAGATTGTAGTTGAGGGCGTTGGACGGGTATTTCGGCAGGGCGCCCACGCGCAGGCGCACGTCATGCAGGGTGTCGAAGTGCCGGGCGAGATCGGCCGCGACGATGGAGATGAAGCCGGGCGCGAGGCCGCACTGCGGGATGAACGCGGTCGTCGCGTCCGCCGCCAGGGCCTTGACCTTGCGCGTGCAGGCGACGTCCTCGGTGAGGTCGAGATAGTGCGCGCCGGCCGCCTTGGCCGCCTCGGCCACATGGAAGGTGAGGTGATAGGGCGCGGCCGAAAGGACGGCGAATTTGCCCTTGAGGAGCTCGCGCAGGTCCTTGCCGTTGGTGACGTCCAGGACGCGATGCTCGACCCCCGCGATGGCGCCCAGGCCGGCCAGAGCTTCGGCCGACTGGTCCGCCACGGTCACGTGATAGTCGCCGGTCGCGGACAAGAAGGCGGCGATGGTCGAGCCAATGTGGCCCGCGCCGATGACGACGATATCTTTCACGACGGCTCTCCCGGAATGGCGTGAGCGGCAAGATGGCGGTCCGCGGCGTCGATTCCAATTGCATTTCTGACGAAATGCCGATCAATTCCCGGCATATCGCCGAAGGAAATGGACGAATGGACGACCTCGACGCGCGCCTCATCGATCTGCTGCGCGACAACGCCCGGGCGCCGGCGGCCAAGCTCGCCCGCGACCTCGGGATTTCGCGCACCACCCTGCAGAGCCGGCTGGAGCGGCTGGAGCGCGCCGGGGTGGTCGCCGGGTACACCGTGCGCTTGGCGGACGCGCACGAGCGCGGCCAAATCCACGCCTATGTGCTGATGACCGTGTCGCACAAACACTCGGCCCAGGTCACGGCGGCGGTGCGCAAGTTGAGCGCCGTGCGCCTTCTTCAATCAGTGAGCGGACCCTTCGACCTCATCGCCAAGGCGGTGGCGCCGGGCGTGGCCGAGATGGACGCCCTGATCGACGCCCTGGGCGCCCTCCCCGGCGTGGAACGCACCACCTCGTCCATCGTGCTGTCGACCAAGATCGATCGGTGAGGAGCGGCGTCGAAGACGGAATAGCCGCAAGACATCGCCTCCACGCCCACGTCTTTATGAACCTGTTACGCACTTCCCGCCGGTTCCGTATTGAGGGGTTACGGCCCGCGGCGGCATAGGATCAAAGCCGAGCGCACCGGCGTCCAGTGCGGCTAATTTGGTCCACTTCCATGGGATTGCATCTCGCCAACGGGCTCGATCCGTCTTCAGGCGAATTTCCGCGGATGCTCCATGCGCGGCGCCCCGAAACAGCGTCGACGGCCGTCTCCGCCACCGGCGGGCTGATCGTCCGGCGTGTCGGTGTCGGCGAAGCCCTGGTCGCGGTGCGACCGTTCGAGGCCGGGGAGCCGGTGTTCACCTTTTCCCACGTCAGCTGGCGCCCCGGGCGCGACTGTCTGACGGTGGAGGACCCCAGAGGACGGCACGTCTATGACCCTCTGCTGGCGCGGGTCGCCCACAGCTGCGACCCCAACTGCCGCCCCAGCTTTGAATTGATGGCCCTGATCGCGCGCCGCGACATCGCCGCCGGCGAGACCCTGACGTTCGACTACCTGTCAACCGAGAGCGCGATCTCCGAGCCCTTCGACTGCCACTGCGGCGCTCCCGCCTGTCGCGGCCGGGTGGAACGCGCCGAACACTAACTCCAGAATTGAATTCGACTGTGCTTGTCATGCGCACCTTCGGCGCCAACGTCTTCGCCTCGCCCAATCAAGTCGTGAAACGGGCGATCTTCCTCTCGACAGCCTGTGTCGGCGATCGGGTCAGCGTGGCGGGGCCAGACGGCCTGGCCGCCATGGTCGCCCTGTGCCGCGAGGGCTTCGATCGGGTGGAATGCGCCCGTCAGGCCACATGCGGCGGCGCCGACGATGTCAGCGACGTCATGCTGATCGTCGGGCCGATGGACTCGGAGGACCTGACCGCTACCGTGCGGCGCACAGCCCGGCTCTTGCGCGACGGCGGCAGGCTGGTGGTTCAGCTGATGCGGGCTGGGGACGATCCAAAGGTCCGCGCGGTCCTGGCCTCCATGGGCGTCACGGTTACGGCGACCTTGATCGACCGCAGCTGCGGACGCCTCGCCACCTACACGGTCAGACGCCCAGCGGCGCTGCGGAGAGCCAGCTAGGGCCGCCCTCAGGCCCCTGGGCGCGGAGCGTCGAGGCCGCCGCCCAGCGCGCCATAGAGCGTCACCAGATTGAGCGATCTGGCGAGCCGCGTCGAGACCAGGGTCTGCTGGGCGCCGTAGTAGCTGCGCTGGGCGATGAGGACGTTGAGATAGGTGTCGGCGCCGCGCTCGTAGCGAGCGGTGGCCAGGATCAGCGACTGATGAGAGGCCTCGGTGAGGGCGCCCTGGGCCGCCACCTGCTCGTCGATTGTGCCGCGCTGAGCGAGAGCGTCGGCCACTTCGCGGAAGGCCGTCTGGATGGCCTTTTCGTATTGGGCCACGCTCACGTCGCGCTGGGCCTTGGCGTAGGCGAGGTTGCCGCGATTGGCCCCGAAGTCGAAGATCGTCTGGCTCACCGTGGGGATGAAGGTCCAGGTAGCCGCCGAACCCTGGAACAGGCTGGAGAGCGCCAGGCTGGTGAGCCCGCCCGACCCGGTGAGGGAAATCGACGGGAAGAAGTTGGCCCTGGCGGCGCCGATGTTGGCGTTGGTGGCGCGCAAGGCGTCCTCCGCCTGCAGCACGTCGGGACGATCCAGGAGCACCGTCGAACTCACCGCGGCCGGCAGGCGATCCAGCACCACCACGTCGCCGTCCAGTTCGGGGGGCAGGTCGCTGTCAGCCACCGGCGCGCCGGCGACCAGTTCCACGGCGTTGCGGTCCTGGGCGACCAGCGTGGTCAGTCGGGCGGCGTCGTAGCGGGCCTGCTGCACGGTGGTCTTGGCCTGTTCGACGTCGAGCGCCGAAGCCACGCCGGCGTTGAGCCGGGCTTCGGTCAGGTCCAGCGAGGCCTGGCCGCTCTTGAGCGTCGCCCGGGCGATGGCCAGCAGCGAGCGGTCCGAACTCAGGGTCAGATAGTCGGTGGCGACCTCGCCCACCAAGGTGATCTGAGCCGCATCCCGCGCCTGGCGGGTGGCGAAGTACTGATCTTGCGCGGCGCGGGTCAGGTTGCGGGTCTTGCCGAACAGGTCGAGCTGCCACGAGGTCACCCCCGCGCCGAGGTTGTAGAGCCGCTCGTTGTAAGTGGCCGATTGGCCGGGCGCGAGGGGCCCCCCTTCCACGACGCTCAGGGGCTCCTGGGCGTAGGTCGCGCTGGCGGTGGCGGCGATGGTGGGGAAGAGGGCGGCGCGCTGGACGTGGTACTGGGCCCGGGCGGCGGCGATGTTGGCCACCGCGATCCTCAGGTCGCGATTGTTGGCCAGGGCCTCTTCGATGATCCGGTTGAGCTTCGGGTCCGAGAAGAAATCCCGCCAGCCCACGATCGGCGTCGCCGCCCCCGGCGCCGGTGGATAGGCGGGCCCCGCCGGAAAGCTCGCCGGAACCGGCGGCGCTGGACGATGGTAAGCCGGCGCCAGGTCGACGCAGCCGCCCAGCAGCGCCGCCGCTGCAAGCGCTGTGGCGACGCGCCTCATTCGGCGGGCCTCACTACCGGCACGGGGCGCAGGCGGGTGCGGAAGATGGTGCGCACGCCCACGAAGAACATGGGCACGAAAAAGATCGCCAGAACCGTGGCGGTGAGCATGCCGCCGATGACGCCGGTGCCGATGTCGTTCTGGCTCCCGGCGCCCGCGCCAGTGGAAATAGCCAGCGGAAAGACGCCGGCGACGAAGGCCAGGGAGGTCATCAGGATCGGCCGCAGGCGCAGCCTCGCCGCTTCCAGCGCAGCCTCCAGAGGCGTCGCCCCGCGCTTTTCCGCCTCGTCGGCGAACTGGACGATCAGGATGGCGTTCTTGGCCGAGAGGCCGATGGTGGTCAGCAGACCAACCTGGAAATAGACGTCGTTGTAATAGCCCCGCAGGGTCGCGGCCAGCAGGGCGCCCACGACCCCCAACGGGATCACCATCATGACCGACAGCGGAATCGACCAGCTTTCGTAAAGCGCCGCGAGGCACAGGAACACCACCAGGATGGAGATGCCGTAGAGGGCCGGCGCCTGAGCGCCGGACAGGCGCTCCTGGTAGGAAATGCCCGTCCACTCATAGCCGATGCCCAAGGGCAGGCGGCCGATCAGCTTCTGCATCTCGTTCAAAGCCGCGCCGGAGCTCTTGCCCGGGGCCGCCTCGCCCTGGATCTCCACGGCCGCCTGGCCGTTGTAGCGCTGAAGCTGGGCCGGGCCGGTGATCCACTTCCAGGTGGAGATGGCCGAGAACGGGGCCATGGTCCCGCTCGAGCCGCGCACAAACCAACGGCCGATGTCGTCGGGGCTGGTGCGGAACGGCGCGTCGGCCTGCATGAAGACCTGCTTCACCCGCCCACGGTCGATGAAATTGTTGACGAAGGCGCCGCCCCAGGCGGTGCTCAGAGTGTCATTGACGTCGTTGAGATCGAGGCCAAGGGCCTTCGCCTTCGACTGATCGATATCCACGTGAAGCTGGGTGGTGTCATCGAGGCCGTTGAAGCGGACGTTGGTGAGGATCGGATCCTTGGACGCCATGGCGATAAGCTCGTCCTTGGCCTGGAGGAGCTTCTGGTGTCCCAGCCCCGCCTGGTCTTCGAGCTCGAGGTCAAAGCCCGTGGAATTGCCCAGGGACTGCACCGCCGGCGGCACGAGCGCGAACACCATGGCGTCGCGGATCTTTGAGAAGGCCTGATTGGCTCTCCGGGCGATGGCCTTGGCGCGATTGGCGGCGCCCGGCCTGTCCTGCCAGGGCTTCAGATGGACAAAAGCCATGCCTTGGTTCTGGCCGTTGCCGGCGAAGCCGAAGCCGGTGACGATGAATGCATTATCGACGTTGGCCGCCTCATCCACGAGGTAGAAATGCTCGACCTGTTTGGCGACTGCGAGCGTGCGCGATTGCATCGCCCCGGTGGGCAGGCTGAACGAGGTCATCAGGGCACCCTGATCTTCGTCCGGCAGGAAGCCGCTCGGCAGGGTGATGAACAACGTCGCCATGACCGCCACGATCACGGCGTAGATGATGAGTGCCGGCAGGGGCCGGCCAATGACCCGGCCGGCCGTCGCCTCATATCGTCTGACCGCGGATGCGAACGTGCGGTTGAACCAGCCGAAGAAACCACGCTGGTGGGCGGGTTTTCCCTTCGAAATAGGCTTCAGGAGCGTGGCGCATAGGGCGGGCGTGAGGATCAGCGCCACCAGCACCGACAGGACCATGGCCGAGACGATGGTCACCGAGAACTGTCGGTAGATGGCGCCGGTCGAGCCGCCGAAAAAGGCCATGGGCAGGAACACGGCCGAGAGCACGAGGGCGATACCCACCAGGGCGCTGGTGATCTCGCCCATGGACTTGATGGTGGCTTCTTTCGGCGAGAGGCCTTCCTCGCTCATTATCCGCTCGACGTTTTCCACAACCACGATGGCGTCGTCGACCAGAAGGCCGATGGCCAGGACCATGGCGAAGAGGGTGAGAGTGTTGATGGTGAAGCCGGCCGCGGCCAGGACGCCGAAGGTCCCCAGGAGCACCACCGGCACGGCGACCGCCGGAATCAGGGTGACACGCCAGTTCTGCAGGAACAGGAACATCACTGCGATGACCAGCAGAATGGCTTCGATCAGTGTGATCACCACCTGCTTGACCGAGAGCTTGATGAAAGTGGTGGTGTCCACCGGAAAGGCAAGCTGGACGCCAGGTGGGAAAGTGGACGCCAGCTCCAAAGCGCGCTTCTTCACCGCGTCCGCCGTTTGCAGGGCGTTGGCGCCCGGCGCCAGACGAATCGCCAGACCCGCGGCCGGATGGCCGTTCACGCGGCTGATGAACCCATAGCCATCCGCCCCCAGCTCCACCCTGGCGACGTCGCCCAGGCGCACCTGCGAGCCATCCGGTTGGGTCTTGAGGATGACGTTTCGGAACTGTTCGGGCGTACGCAGCCGCGCCTGGGCGGTGATGGTGGCGTTGAGTTGCTGGCCGGGCACGGAAGGCTGACCGCCGATCTCGCCGGCCGGCACCTGGATGTTTTGAGCCAACAGGGCGCTCTGCACGTCCGACGGCATCAGTTTGAAGTTGTTCAACTTGTAGGGGTCGAGCCAGATGCGCATGGCGTACTGGCCGCCGAACACATTGACGTTGCCCACGCCATTCACCCGCGAGAGCGGGTCGCGCAGCCGGCTGTTGAGATAGTCGGAAATGTCGATGTCGGTGTAGCGGCCCGAGGTATCGTAGAGGGCGGCGATCATCAGGAAGCTGGCGCCGGACTTATAGACGCCGATCCCCTCCTGCTGGACCTCGGAAGGCAGCAGGGGAATAGCCTCGGCGAGCTTATTCTGGACCTGCACCTGAGCGATGTCCGGGTTCGTGCCCGGCTCGAACACGGCGTCGATGCCAATGTTGCCGTTCGCCTCGCTGTCGGAGGTGAAATAGAGCAGGTGGTCGAGGCCCTGCAGCTGCTGCTCGATGATCTGAGTGACCGACTCTTGCGCCGTCTGGGCGTCGGCGCCGGGGTAGTTGGCGCCGATCCCGACTTCCGGCGGCGCGATCGTGGGATATTGCGCGATCGGCAGGGTGCGTATGGCCAGCGCGCCGGCGAGCGAAATCACGATGGCGATGACCACCGCGAAGATCGGACGCTCGATGAAGAAACGAGACACGACCGGCCTACTCGGCCACGGGTTGCGGCGTGAGGTTGGCGGCGACGGCGTGCACGGCCTGACCGGGCTTCACTCGCTGAAGGCCTTCCACGATCAGCCGATCGCCGGATTTCAGGCCTGATGTCACCAGCCAGCGGCCGCCCACGGCCTGACCCAGCTCAAGATTGCGAAGCTGCGCCTTGCCGTCAGGTCCCACGACCAGCGCTGTCGGTCGGCCGCGCTCGTCGCGTGAGACGCCCTGCTGCGGGGCCAGGAGGCCGGAGGGAACGACGCCCTCGGCGACCTCGGCGCGCACGAACATCCCCGGCAGGAGCACCCCAGCGGGATTGGGGAAGATGGCGCGCAGCGTGACCGCGCCCGTCGTCTGGTCGACGGTGACGTCCGCGAACTGCAGCCGCCCCGTCTGAGGATAGTCCGAACCATCGTCGAGCTTGAGACTTACCGGGACGCTGGTGGGGCCACCGGTGAGCTGGCCGGCCGCCAGGGCGCGGCGCAGGCGCAGGAGATCGGTGGCCGACTGGGTCACGTCGACATAGATCGGGTCGAGGCGCTGGATGGTGGTGAGCGCGGCCGCCTGCCCGGTGGTTACCAGAGCTCCCTTGGTCACGGTGGAAGGACCGACGCGTCCGGAGATCGGCGCGGTGATGGTGGCGTAGGCGAGATTGATCCGGGCGGCGTCCGCGGCGGCGCGCAGCTGCGCGACCTGGGCGACCGCCTGTTTGTAGGCCGCTTCGGCGTCGTCATAGTCTTGCTTGGCGACGCCGTTAATCTTGACGAGGTCGCCATAGCGCTGAGCCTTCAGCTGGGTGGTGATCAGATTCGCCTGGGCGCTGGCGACCTGAGCCCTGGCCTGATCGTAGGCCGCGCGATAGGGCGCGGGGTCGAGCCGGTAAAGCACCTGGCCGGCGCGCACATTGGCGCCCTCGACGAACGGACGGGCGACGATAATGCCCCCGACCTGAGGCCGGACGTCAGAGCTTTCGTAGGGCGTGGCGCGGCCGGAAAGCTCGGTGGAGAGCGTCACCGGCGCGGCCGCCAGGGTGACCACACCCACCTCCGGCGCGCCCTGATCCTGATTTCCGCCTTGCCCGCTGTGCTTGGCGCAGCCGCCGAGACCGGCGACCAGCAAAGCGGCGGCGAGGGCAAGAGCCAGCCTAGTAGAGACCACGACCACCCCGTCCGAATGGCGCGCCCTGCTGGCGCGGGCGACAGGAAGTCCTGTGCGGCGCGGTTCAAGTCAAGCGCGGAGCGGTGATCTTACAAAAGCTTAACCCACCAGGGGTTGGCGCTAATCGGCGCCCACCAGATCGCGCCGCGCCTTTTCCAATTCCTCGGCGTAGCGCCGGGTGGCGTACGCTTCGGAGACGACCCCCAGCACGCCCTGCTGTTCGTCCAGCACCGCCAGTTCATCGCTTTCCGTATGGTCGAAGACCCCCATGATTTCCTTGATGGCCATGTCCGGCCGCAGCCATTGGTCCCGGGTGATCATCAGGCCGCTCACCGGCTCTTGGCTGTTGGGCTCCGCATGCACCGCCGAAACCGGAATCACCCCCGCATAGTGGCCGCTTGCGTCCACACCCACCACGCGGCGGGTCGAGCCCAGCGGAAACCGACGCCGAAACGCCTCCACGGTGGTGTCCGCGGCGATGGTGGGCGCGTCGGCGCGCATCATCCGGCCGGCAGTAAGCGTGCGCAGCCAGCTGACGTCGTGAGCGCTGCGGATCGTCTCGCCGCGCAGATGCAGGCGCCAGGTGGAGAAGGAATAGCCGAAGGTCTCCCTCACCAGCAGGCTGGCGACGATGGAGGCGGTGAGCGTGGCCGCCGTAAGGCTGAAGTCGCCGGTGGTCTCCAGGACGAGAAAGGTCATGGTGAAGGGCCCGCCGATGATGGCGACCGCTAACGCGCCCATGCCCACCAGGGCCCCGGCCATCGGATCGATGCCGGTGTGCACGCCGCTGGCTTCCAGAGCCATGATGTAGAACTTGCCCACCAGGGAGCCGATGTAGAGCGAAGCGAAGAACAGGCCGCCCCGGAAGCCGAACCCCAGGGCCAGGATCGAGGCGCCCGCCTTGGCGAGGATCAGGAACGCCAGGGCGGCGAGGGTGAAGTCGACGGCGACTTCCGCCCCCATGGCCCCATGACCCGCCGACAGAGTGTGCGGATCGGCGACGGCGACGAAGGCGAGAATAGCGCCGCCCAACACCGGTCGAAGCCACCGGGGTCCCGGCAGGTTCGTCACCCGGCCCTCGGTAAAGGCGACCAGACGCATGATCGCCACGCCAAGGCCCGCGCACACGACGCCCAGGACGCCAAACAGCAGGTAGTGGCTGACGACGAGCGAATCGGTCACGGCCGTGTGCAACACCACGGGCTGCGCGTGGAGCGCGCGGCTGACCCAGGTGGCGGCGATGGCCGCGGCCACCACCGGGGCGATGTTCACCACCGAATAGGAGCCGATGATGATCTCGAAGGCGTAAAAGGCGCCCGTGAGCGGCGCGCCGAACGCCGCGGCGATGCCGGCGCCCGCGCCCGCGCCGACAAAGGCGCGAAGGTCGCTGCGCCTCAGGTTGAGCGCGCGCCCGATCACGGAGCCAAAGCCGCCGCCCAGCTGCGCGTACGCCGCCTCCAGGCCGACTGACGCGCCGAACCCATTGGAGATGACGCTCTGCACCGCCACGAACACACTGTCCCTGGCCGACATGCGACCGCCATGCAGGGCGTTGGCTTCGACGGGGTCCACGGGCGTGCCCGGCCGCCGCTTCGTCCACGCCCAGGTGGCCAACCCAAGGACCAGACCCCCTATCGGCAACGCGAGCGCACCGATCGGCGAAAGTTGGGCGATCTCCGACAGCCGCTGTCCGGGCGCGAGGCCATAGATCAAGGTCTGCAGCGCGTGCGCGCTGAAGCTCACCGCCGCCGTCAGGGCGCCCGCCGCCGCCCCTACCGCTATGGCCACGACCACCAGCCACAATTCGCTGGCGCGGATGCGGCTGCGCAGCAGGGCGGCAAGGTTGAGCCGCGCCCTGGCCATGGGTGATCGACGCCATCCGGACTTCAGCCGCGGCTCGAGGCTCTCATTAGGCGAGGTCACGGTAGGGCGCCGGCCAGCACGGCGAGCTTTTGCACGGTGTTCCAATTGCGCCCCGTGCCCCGGACACCGAGCGCGCGATCAAGAACAGAGCCGATCAGGCGAGAATCGGCGATGCCCTCCGGATAGTAGATATAAGCGCAGGCTTCGGTGAGATGGACGCGCTCGGGACCGGCCGCGGCGGAGAGCGCCTCGTCCGCGCTTGCCGGCGGCGCCATCTTCAACACCATGGCCACCAGATGCGACGGATCCGCCTTCGCCTCATCGGGGAACGGGTTGGCCGCGATCATGGCGCGCCACGCTTCACCGCAGCGGACGATCACCTCCGTGCGCAGGCCGAGCTCGGCGAAAAGGGCCTGTTCGATGGTGGTTTCGATGGCCGCGTCGTCCGCCTCGCCAGCGTCGAACACCAGGTTGCCGCTCTGCAGCAGGCTCCGCACTTCGCCAAAGCCGGCGTTCTCAAAGACCCGACGGACGTCGGCCATGGCGACCCGCCTGGCCGCTCCCAGATTGACGCCGCGCAGGAGGGCGATCCTCGCGGCCACGGGCTAGTAGACGACGACCGAGCGGATGCTCTCGCCGGCGTGCATCAGATCGAAACCGCGATTGATCTCATCGAGCGGAAGGGTGTGGGTGATCAGGCTGTCGATGTCGAGCTTACCCTCCATGTACCAGTCGACGATGCGCGGCACGTCGGAGCGCCCGCGCGCGCCACCAAAGGCCGTGCCGCGCCACACCCGGCCGGTAACCAGCTGGAACGGGCGCGTGGCGATTTCCTGGCCGGCCCCGGCGACACCGATGATCACGCTCTCGCCCCAGCCGCGATGGCAGCATTCCAGGGCCTGGCGCATGGTGGCGACATTGCCGATGCATTCGAAGGAAAAGTCCGCGCCGCCGCCGGTCAGGTCGACCAGAGCCTGGACCACCTTGTCGCGGCCGATCGCGTCGGGATTGACGAAATGGGTCATGCCGAAGCGCCGGCCCATGGCTTCGCGATCCGGATTGAGATCGACTCCGATGATCTTGTCGGCGCCGGCCATGCGCGCGCCTTGGATGACATTGAGGCCGATTCCGCCCAGGCCGAACACGACCACATTGGCCCCGGGCCAGACCTTGGCGGTCCAGATCACCGCGCCCACGCCGGTGGTCACCCCGCAGCCGATGTAGCAAATCTTGTCGAAGGGTGCGTCCTCTCGCACCTTGGCCACGGCGATCTCCGGCAGCACCGTGTGGTTGGCGAAGGTCGAGCAGCCCATGTAGTGGAAGATCGGCTCACCGCCGATCGAGAACCGGCTCGAACCGTCCGGCATCACGCCCTGGCCCTGTGTCGCGCGAATGGCGGTACACAGATTGGTCCGACGCGAGAGGCAGGATTTACACTGACGACATTCAGGGGTGTAGAGCGGGATGACGTGGTCACCCGGCTTCACGCTGGTGACGCCGGCCCCGACCTCCAGCACCACGCCGGCGCCTTCGTGACCTAGGATCGCCGGGAACAGTCCCTCAGGGTCCCCGCCCGATCTGGTGAATTCATCGGTGTGGCAGATGCCGGTGGCCTTCACCTCCACCAGAACCTCGCCGGCGCGCGGGCCTTCGAGGTCCACGGTCTCAATCGAAAGAGGCGCGCCGGCCTTCCAGGCGACGGCGGCTCGGGTCTTCATGGCCGGTTCCTCTCCCGTGAGTTGTCCTCGCGGATTAGTCCGCCCTGCCAGGCGAGGCAATCACCGTCATGGCGGGGCTGCGGGCCTTGCGCTAAAGCCCGGCCATGAGACTGGATCGCCTCACGCCCGGCATGCCTGTTCCCTGGGGAGGCGACAAGCTCGCCTTCGTCAGCGACCAGCTGGCTGCCGCCTTCGAACCTGGCGACCGGCTGATCGTGATCCAGGAAACAGGCGACCTCCTGCGGGTTCCGGCCGCCGCCGCCGCCGCGGCGTCCTCTGCCATTGACTGGGCGCTGGCTGCGTTCGAGGGCCTGGCCGAAGCAAAAGACGCCGCACTCATCGATTTCTTTGACCGGTTCGCAGACCTGCTCGCCGCCGACGCCGTCTGGGCGAGGATCGCGACGGCGAACGCCGAGGATCTCCACAGGGCACGCGCGGCCAGGCGCTCCACGACCCGCCTCGAGGCCACGCCCGCGATGCGCGCGGACATGATCGGGGGCCTTCGCGCCTGGCGGGACGCTGACCCGGCCCGCGGTCGCGTGGTCGAGCGCATGGCGCACGAGGGTTGGTCGGTGGAGGTGGAGACCGCGCCGTTGGGCGTTGTTGGTTTTGTTTTCGAAGGCCGGCCCAATGTGTTTTCTGACGCCGCCGGCGTGATCCGAGGCGGTAACACGGTAGTCTTTCGCATCGGCGCCGACGCGCTGGAAACGGCCCGCGCCATTGCCGCTCACGCGCTTTATCCAGCCCTGCGAGCGGCCGGGCTTCCCGAGGGGACAGCGGTGCTGATCGACGCCGCCGACCGCGCGACCGGTTGGGCGATGTTCTCCGATCCGCGCCTGGCCCTCGCCGTGGCGCGCGGATCGGGCGCCGCCACCGCCCAGCTGGGGGCCGTGGCGCGGCAGGCCGGCGTGCCGGCGAGCCTCCATGGGACCGGCGGCGCCTGGATGGTTGCGGATGACGGCGCGGACGCGGCGCGGTTCGCCGCCGCCGTCACTGGTTCCCTCGACCGCAAGGTGTGCAACACATTGAATGTGTGCTGCATCGTTCGCTCGCGGGCGGCGGAACTCGCGCCCTTGTTTGTTGACGCCTTGTGGCGCGTGGGCAAAGCGCTGGGGCACGGCGCTCGACTCCATCTGTCCACGGCAGATGCGCTTTTGATCCCGCCCAACTGGATGGAGGCGCAGGTTCGTGTCCGCCGCGCAGACGGCGACCACGGCGAGCCATTTGTCGAGACGCATGTGGCGCCCAACCTTGGGCGAGAATGGGAATGGGACGGGACGCCAGAGGTCTGGCTGGCGATCGTGGACGATCTCGACGACGCCATCGCGCTCTTCAATCGTCAAAGCCCAAGGTTTATCGCGAGCCTCATCTCCGAAGACCCTGACGCCCAGAGCCGGTTTTACGAGCGCGTCGAAGCGGCCTTTGTGGGTGACGGTTTCACCCGCTGGGTGGACGGGCAATACGCCTTTGGCCGTCCGGAACTCGGCCTCTCCAACTGGCAGCGCGGCCGGTTGCTGGCGCGCGGCGGAGTCCTAAGCGGCGAAGGCGTCGTCACCCTGCGCGCGCGCATGCGGCAGGGCGATCCGACGCTGAGGCGTTAGGCCCCCCTACTCTTCTACGGGCTCCACGGCGCCGATCAGGAGCTCTTCCTCGATCTTGGTGGAATTGCCGCGCACCTCCACCTCGATGGCCGAGGCGATGTCTGGATTGGCCTTCAGGAACTCACGCACATTGTCGCGGCCCTGGCCGATGCGTTGGCTGTTCCACGAGAACCACGACCCCGATTTTTCGATCACGCCCGCCTTGACGCCCAGGTCGATGATCTCACCGAGCTTGGAGATGCCCAGCCCGTACATGATGTCGAACTCGACCTCGCGGAACGGCGGGGCGACCTTGTTCTTCACCACTTTGACCCGCACGTTGTTGCCGACAATCTCGTCGCGCAGCTTGACCGAGCCGGTGCGGCGAATGTCGAGCCTCACCGAAGCGTAGAACTTGAGCGCATTGCCGCCCGTGGTCGTCTCCGGACTGCCGTACATGACCCCGATCTTCATGCGGATCTGGTTGATGAAAATCACCAGCGTCTGAGTCTTGGAGATGGACGCGGTGAGCTTGCGAAGCGCCTGGCTCATGAGCCGCGCCTGCAGCCCGGGCAGGCTGTCGCCCATCTCTCCCTCGATCTCGGCCCTGGGCGTGAGCGCCGCCACCGAATCGATGACCACGATGTCCACGGCGCCGGAGCGCACCAGAGTGTCGGTGATCTCGAGCGCCTGCTCGCCGGTGTCCGGCTGGGCCACCAGCAGATCGTCGAGATTAACCCCCAGTTTGTGGGCGTAGGATGGGTCGAGCGCGTGCTCGGCGTCCACAAACGCCGCCGTGCCGCCCGCCTTCTGAACTTCGGCCACGACGTGCAAAGCGAGGGTCGTCTTGCCCGAGCTCTCAGGCCCGAAGATTTCCACCACCCGGCCCTTGGGCAGGCCGCCGATGCCAAGCGCCAGGTCAAGGCCGAGCGAACCCGTGGACACGGTGTCGATCTCCACGATCTTGCCCTTGTCGCCCAGCTTCATCACCGCGCCCTTGCCAAAGGCCCGATCGATCTGAGTGAGCGCGGCCTCAAGGGCCCGCTGCTTGTCGCCGTCTTCTTTTCCCACCAGCCTCAACGCAGTGTTGCTCATGCCTGCACCCTCTATCCCACGATTCCGCCGATCGAATGGGGCGAGCGCGAGTCGCTTGCTCGATTCTTCGGCCCTGGACGACAATGTACACGTTTTGTTCTGTGGAACAATAGGTGAATTCATTCACGGGTAGGCGACGATCGCGTAGCCGTGGGCGAGGGCATAGCGCGCCGCATCCCCCACCGCGCCATCAAGTCCGGCAGGGTCATTCGCGAGAGACGCGACTCTCAGGATCTCGGGTCGGGTCCAGCCGGCGACGGCGAGCGGCGTGAGCGCTGCCGCGCTGGCCTCCTCAGGAGAGGCGGCCGTGCACACGACCAACAGACGCACCTCCCGGCCAAGCTCGTATTTGCAACCGGCGCCGGCGACGGCGTCGACCTTGAGCAGGTAGAGATCCGAATCGGTCACGTCGCGGCGATCTCCGACCCTAGAGCAAACCCCGATCAGACGGAATCGTCTAAGCGGGGATGATTTGCTCTAGAATCAAAAATGTAGAGCCTGATTCAACGTTTGCATCTGTTCCGTGCAAACGCATCAGGCTCTACGGCGCGAATCGCCGAGATTATCGCAAAGGCGGGCGGGTCAGCCCAGGCCTACTCGGTCGTGCAGTAGGTGCCGCCCGAGACGCTGATGCATTCCTTCTTGTGGTGGCCATGGGTCGCCGGCAGCGGCGCGGCGGTCAATTTGGGCGGATCAACCACATTGTTCGAATCTGTATCCGCCGGGCCTTTGTTGAACACCAGGAAGAGCAGGATCACCGCAACCAGCGAGCCTCCCGTAATGTAGAGCACGCGCCGCACGCGCCGAGCGTTGCCATAGGTGTCGAAACGGTCGTGCGCCGAAAAGATCAGCTGCGCGTCCATAAACGCCGAGGCTGCGGCCGCGGCCCCTTGTTCGCCTTCGCCCCATCCCTGATCGACGGGCGCATGCACTTCGGCAAAGGCCCCGCCGACAGCCTGAATGGGGCCCACAGCCACCTCGGCGGGATAACGGATCGCCTCGCCGGTGGACATCACTGGCTCCGCGGGCGCCGCCAGGTCGTTGGCCGCCTCAACGACCGGGGCCTCGACCGCCGCCTCTACGGGAGGGTAGCGGCGCTGATATTGCGCGGTGATCTCGCGCAGGAACGCGCCCGTGGCCGCCTCGGGCCCGTCGATGACGGTGGCCAGCGCCGCGGCCGGATCGTCCTGGGCGCTGATCGCCTCAAGCGCCGCCCCGGCATGGAGCATGGTGATGGCCCCCAACGCCGCCTCGACCTGACGCGCTGAGACTGGGGTCAACGGTATGGCCGCGTGGATATCGTTGATCAGGGCCGCCAGCGCATTCGGATCGAGCGCTCTGTGGGCGGCCGCGAGCGGGCGCAGATAGGCGGTGGACTTCAGGCGAGCGCTGGCGTCGGCGGCCACATTGGCCTTCGACAGCGGGGGTTGGTTGGTGAGGGCGTCCAGAAGAGCCGCCTGATTGCCGCCGGCCATGGCGCCCAGAAGGTTCACCGCATCCTTGGGACCCACGTCGATGAGCCAGGCGACTTCGGCGGCGAGACGGCTGTCGGGTTCGAGCAGAAGGCGGCGCGCGCGTGTCAGCGCCGCTTCGTCCTGCGGTCTGGCGGCAAGTCGGCGTTGGAACGCTTCTTCAACGTCACGGGGGCTGGCGCGCAACGACACGGGAAGAATTACGAACGGATTGTACGCAAACGAGAACGCTGCCATCAATAACGCCCCCCCCGGGGCCTGGGGTCTCAACGGCTGCTCAGCACGCGGACGCGAAGAGTAGAACGTCAAACCGACTGAAGTCTCAACACAGGGTGGACAATCTGAATTTAGCTCGACTCGCAAGCGGGCAAAAGGCGCGCACCCGCGACGCATGATCGCACCCCGGATCGTCTCGTTCGGTCTCAGGACCTGAGCTCTCGGGAGATTTGGACGTCAGTGTGCGCCGGTGCTTACGAGTGTCGCGGGTTCCGCTGGAGGCGCCGGAATCGCTGAGGATTGGACCGCACGGAAAGCATTGAAGATTCACGCGCGGCCGGCGCCGAAGGCCCCGTCCGGGGCCCGGGGCGCTGTCGGCGGCGGAGACCCAACGCCAGAGAATACCTTCTAGAGAATTGTTTATTTTAGCATTATTCGTCTTGCGTGGGCGAAGCGCCGCGCGTTCCGGGCGTTTTTGCGAGCGCTGCGCGCAACCTCGGGACAAGGTCCGGCGGCCAGACCGGTTCAGTGGATTCAGCGAGATCATCCAAGGCCCACCACCGGATATCGTCGACGAATTCGCGCTCCAGCGTCTGCCACCCGCCACGACTGACGTCGCCGCCGCCGCAACGGGCGAGGATAAAAGTGTTCTCGTGCAGCACCGGCCGTTGCTTGCGATCCGGCAGCGTCACTTCGCCGCACCAGGCGATTTCACCCAAAGTCACGTCGGTAAGCCCGGTCTCTTCAAGCACTTCCCGCGCCGCCGCCTCATACACGCTCTCGCCGGCCTCGATCCCGCCGCCGATGGTGAACCAAAAGCCCTGCGCACCCGGATTGCTCGGAAGGTGCCCCTTCATCAAGAGGATGCGATCGTGGGGGTCCAGCAGCAGGACGCGCGCTGTCGGCCGCACGCGATAGGGCTCTTCGCGACCAGTGTTCACGCGGCCCGCTCTGGCGGACGCAGCTCGGCCTTCACCCGCTCGGCCAATGTCTTGATATCGAGCGGCTTGGGCAGGAACGAGACGCCGGTCTCGCCTTCCAGCAGGTCGGAAAATTCGGCCTCGGCGTAGCCGGAGATGAACATCACCGGCGCTGTTCCAATGAACCGGCGCGCCTCCTTCATCAGCGTCGGGCCGTCCATACCCGGCATGATCACGTCCGAGATCATCAGGTCGATGGCTCCCGCGTGAGCCTCGGCCAAGGCCAGGGCTTCCTCGCCGTCGGCCGCCTCTATCACCTCATAGCCCCGGGCGCGCAACAGACGTGCGGCCACCCCGCGCACCAGAGCCTCGTCTTCCACAAACAGGATTCGCCCGGCTCCCGAAAGATCGCGCGGCTCTTTGCGCGCGACGGCTGCCTGTCCGGCCGGCTCGAAGGCGAGCGGCGCTGTGTAAACCGGCAGAAAGATGCGGAAGACAGCGCCTTCGCCCACAACCGACGAGGCGGAGATCCATCCCTCGGCCTGCTTGACGACCCCATAGACGGTGGCCAGCCCCAGGCCCGTCCCCTCGCCCAGCGGCTTGGTGGTGAAGAACGGTTCGAAGATTTTGCCGAGGGCCTCCGGCGCGACACCCGGCCCATCGTCGGCCACCTCCAACAGCGCCAACTCCGGCATGTCGACACCGGCATAGCCAAGGATCTTGGCCGCCTGAAGGGTCAGCCGCGCGGTGGTGATGCGCACCGTGCCCCCGCCTTTGGCGCGGAGCGCATCACGAGCGTTGACCACCAGATTGATCACCGCCGTCTCGAGCTGGGAGCGATCGATCTTCACCAGCGGCAAGTTGGGGCCGTAGTCGATGGCCAGCTCCACGTCCTCCCGCACCAGCCGGCGCAAGAGCACCGCCGTATCGGTAAGCGCCTCCCCCAGATCCAGGGCCTCGCGCTGCAGTGTCGCTTTGCGCGAGAACGTCAGCAGCTGGCGCACAACGGAGGCCGCGCGGCCCACCGTCTCCCGAATTTCGGCCAGACTGTCATAGGACGGATCGCCGAGCGCATGACGCTGCAATAGCTCGTCTGTCCTCAGGCGGATGGCCGAGAGAAGGTTGTTGAAATCGTGGGCCACCCCGCCAGCGAGCTGGCCTACCGATTCCATGCGATTGCGTTGCGCCAGACGCGACTGCATCTGTTTCTGCTCGGTGACGTCTTGCAGATATACCAGCGCGCCCGCCACCGCCGGCGCCACGTAGAGATGGACGGTGCGTTCCGGAAAGGCCGTGAGACTGGCTTCGAGGGGCCCCGCCCGGCCGGCGACGTGTTGGGCGACAGCCTCTTCGACGGCCTTCTGGCCGATCAAATCCGCGAGGCGTCCGCCCGATTTGGCGGCTGGCCCGGCGATAGCGGATAAGGCTTCGTTGAACTCCATAATCTCGCCGGCAAAAGGATCCGGTCCTGAGATGAGGGCGACGCCAAAGGGCGACGCGGCAGCGAACGCATCGAGGCCACCCGCATTCAGCGCTGGCGCCGCGACAACGCCAGGCTCGATGACCCGCACCAGAAACCTGTTCTCGCCGACCGCCGCCACCAGGGTCTGTCGAGCGCCGTCTCGGGACACGCCCCGCCCGTTGGTGCGCGCGTCCTTGAACGCGGTGTGAAGATCTGGCGGCGCCCGTCTTGAGGCGCCGTATTCGGCCAGCCATGCCGCGTTCGCCGCCAGAATGGCCCCATCGACCCCGGCCACACAGGCCGCGCCTCCGAGCGCCTCCAACATGGACACGGCCTCGACGCGAAGCGCGCTCACGCGCGCGGGCCAGCGAGGAATCATGCGCTGATCGTAGGGTATCCGCCTCGATCATGCGAGGTTGGCTAGTGTGCTGGATTTGAAGTTCGCCTTTTCATGGGGTCGGCTCCGGAGCGAACTTCAAATCCATAAAGCACACTAGATACGTTTACTTGTTAGTGTCCTCATCGATTCCGAAGTTCGTCCGAGCCCGCCACAGGCGCCTGCGAACTTCGGAATCGGGACACTAAGCCGGGGCCAGTTGCGCGCGCCTCAGGCCGTGCAGGCTGTTGCCCAGGAACCAGCGGTCAGCCCGCCTCAGCGCCTCAAGGGTCAGCGCGCCTTCGATGGCGCGGCCGTCGGCGATCAATGCGGCGCGGAGCACGCCCGGGAGGGCGCCCGCGGTGATCGGCGGCGTGACGAGCACCCCTCTGACCTCCGCGAAGATGCTGTTGCGCGACGCATCGGCGACGTGGCTGGCCCGATTGAGCAGGACGGCCTCGTCCAGGCCTTTGGCCGCAGCCGCGGCGAAGGCGCGCTCATGCAAGTCGCGGCGCGAGGTCTTGTGGCGCAGGAACGGATCGCCGGGGTCAAGACGCTCGTCGGCCACGCAGACCGCGAGTGCCATTCGCGCCGGCGCGGCCGTCCGTTCGTGGGTGATCGTCAAATCGCCGTCGCGTGTGAGCAGCAGGCGAACACGTCGATCATGAGAACTCCGCACCCAAAGCGTCGCCGCTCGCGCCAATTCCGTCTCGGTTGCGTGGCGATCGAATACGAATTCCAAGGCTACGGCTGAAGCGGTCAGGCGATCCAGGTGACGATCCAGCCGGTGAAACCCCCCTGCGCTCGACCATCGAAACGTCTCGATCAGCCCGAGCTCCATGGCGAGATCGTTCAAGATCCGGGCTTTCAGCAGGGCCTCCTCGTATTCGCCCGCCGGATCTGAATCGGCGACCACACCGCCGCCTACGCCATAGGCTCCATCGCCATCAGCGTTGATCACGGCCGTGCGGATCGCGACGTTGAAGTCCAAATCGCCGCCGGGAGAGATGGTTCCGATGGCGCCGGTGTAGACGCCGCGCGGCTGGGCCTCGAGGTCGCTGATGATTTCCGCGGCCCTGATCTTGGGAGCGCCGACAATCGAGCCGCATGGAAAGAGCGCCCCGATCCGCTCGCGCAGGCTCGTCTCGGGGCGCAGCTCACCGGTGACCGTCGAGGTCAGTGTGTGAAAAGTGGGATAGGTTTCCACCGTGAAGAGCGCCGGCGTGCGCACCGTGCCGGGTCGGCTGATCCGCGCCAGATCGTTGCGCAACAGGTCGACGATCATCAAGTTCTCGGCCCGCTGTTTTGGGTCGGCGGCGAGCGCCGCCTTGGCTACCGAGTCGAGACCCGGGTCCGGATTTCGGGCTGTCGTTCCCTTCATCGGCCGGGTAGTGGCTTGGCCATCCAGGACCTCCACGAACAGCTCCGGCGAAACGGACAGGATGGTGGCGTCCGGCATGGCCACAATGCCGCCGTGCGCCACCGGCTGACGGACGCGCAGGGCGCCGTAGAGCTTCAGCGGATCACCGCCATAGCGAAAGCGGATGGGGTAGGTCAGATTGGCCTGGTAGATATCGCCACCCGCGATCAGCTCCAGGATCTGCCGAACCTTCCGCGCGTGTTCGTCCGGCGAATGGAGAGCGACGATATCCGAGATCGGCGGCGGCGGTCCGAGCGCGGCGAACGCTTCATCAAGGCTCCTGGCGTCTATGGGTCGCGGGGGTGGGAACAGGCCAAACCAGAGCAGCGGCGAGGCGTCCGGCATTCGCCGCGCGAGCCTGGGCTCGAGAGCGTAGCCCAGCTCGTAGGTCATGAAACCCGCTGCGTGAAAACCCCTCTCAACGGCGGCGTCAACGCGCGCCAGCGCCTCTTCCACCCCTCCCGGCGCATCGCAGCTGACGATCTCCGTCGGGTCACAATAGAGTCGCACAGTGGCGGGCGCGCTCAGTCGATCCTCCAGAAGGACGAACGGCCTGGCCAGATCCTCCAAACGTATCGATGGCCGATCTATGGGTGGCTCCGGGTGGGGCGTGAGCCGATCTGCGCCTCCAGCTGCGCGGCCGCCTGGGCCGGCGTCAGTTTGCCTGTGTCGCGGTCGACGGCGTAGTTCGCGGCGCGCATCTCATTGACGTCGATAGCGCCTACCAGTGGTTTCAGGGCGGCGAGCAATCTCTGGTCGCGCGACCGGCGCGGCGAGACGAGGATCACCGCGTCATAAGGCGGTAGGGCATGGCGCGGGTCGGCGAGGGTGACCAAGTGGTCGGCGGCGATGCGTCCGTCGCTGGAAAACGCGGAGATCACGCCGGCCTCGCCGTCCCTCAGCGCCGCGTACATAAAGGTCGGCTGATAGGAGACGAGCTTGCGGAAATGGAGGCTGTAGGCGGTCTCCACCGCCTTCCATTCCGGACGTGACGGAAATTCCAGGTCGGAACCTAGAACCAGACCGGGGGCTTGGGCGGTCAGGTCGTCCAGGCTCGAGACGGAAAGAGCCTTGGCCCGGTCAGCGCGCATCGCCAGGGCGTAGGCGTTCTCAAATCCAAGGGGACCCAGGAGCAAGACGCCATCCCGCCGGGCGAGCTCGGTCTTGAGTCCCGCCAGCACGGCGGCGCGTCCTGGATTGTCGGTCCGACCCAGGACATTGGCCCACAAAGTGCCGGAATAGTCGACGTAGACGTCGATCTCCCCCGAAGCCAGCGCCCGATAGATGGTCGCGGAGCCAAGGTCGTCGCGAACCTGGACGCGCGAACCGGTGGCCTCCAGTCGGCGCGCCATCAGCTGGGCCAGGGTGTATTGTTCGGAGAAGTTCTTGGCTCCGATCTTGTAGGCTGGTCCTATTCCACCAGCCCAGAGGGGTGAGAGTGCGAAGGCGGCTCCGATGACGAGGCCGGCTCCGCCGGCCCAGATCCGCCAGGGGCGTCGGACCGCCAGGCCAGATTCGATGAGGCCGAGGAGTTGATCCACGGCGAGCGCCAGGATGGCTGCCGCGGCGCAGCCGAATAGTACCGCCACCCAGTTCTCGGTCTGCAGGCCGGAGAAGATGTAATTGCCGAGCGATGTCTGACCCACCGGCGTCGCCAGAGTGGCCGCGCCGATAGTCCACACCGCCGAGGTGCGCACGCCCGCCATGATCACCGGCGCCGCCAGCGGCAACTCCACCCGAAAGAGCCGCTGGGCGCCCGTCATTCCCATGCCGTTGGCCGCCTCGACCACCGCCGGGTCGACGCCGGCGATGCCGGCGACCCCGTTCCTCAGGATCGGCAGCATGGAATAGAGCGTGAGCGCCATGAGCGACGGCGCGAAGCCGAGTGCTGGAAAGCCGCGCCCGAACCACGCCAGGCTGAGCGACGAGACGGCCAGGAGAAGCGGGTAGAACAGCGCCAGCAACGCCAGGCTCGGGATCGTCTGGATCAGGCTCGCCGTGAACAGGGCCGGCCAGCGAACCGTCGGACTGCGACTCGCCGCCACCGCCAGCGGCAGGCTGATGGCGAGGCCGAGCACTAGAGCACACAGGCTCAGCAGAACATGCTGGGATAGATAGTCCGGCAGCAGGCGCGCGGCGGCGGCGAAGCGATCATCCACGGGGCGGACGTCCCTTCGACGGCTTGCCGGCGCGCGCGAGAGCTTCCACACGCCGAGCCTGGCTTCTCGGCATCTCCATCAACGCGCGCACGCCAGGCTCAGCATGGTCGGCGAGAAGCGCGCCTGGCGTATCGTCGGCCAGAATCCGTCCGGCTTCCATGACCACGATCCGGTCAGCCAGCAACAGCGCCTCGGTGACGTCGTGCGTGACCATGACGGTGGTCAGGCCCAAGGTCTCGTGGAGGGCGCGGTAGTCGCGGCCCAAACCTTCGCGGACGATCGGATCAAGGGCGCCGAACGGCTCATCCATGAGCATGATCGCCGGTTCGGCCGCCAGGGCGCGGGCAACACCCACCCTCTGCCTTTGTCCGCCGGAGAGCGCCGCGGGCAGCCGGGGCCCCACATCCGACGGCAGGGCGACGAGCTCCAACAGCGACTTCACCCGCCCGGCGGCGCGAGTCTTGGTCCAGCCGGCCAGGCGCGGGCCCACGGCGATGTTCTCGGCCACCGTCATATGTGGGAAGAGGCCGATCTCCTGAAAGACGTAGCCGATGCGCCGTCGACGCAGATGCGGCGGCTCGGCGTCAGCATTCGCGCCGGCGATCTGCACCTGACCGGAATCAGGCGAGACCAGACCATTGATCATTTTGAGCGTCGTGGTCTTACCGCACCCCGATCCGCCCAGGATGGCGACGAACTCTCCGGCGGCGACGGTGAGGGAAAGCGGCCCGACAGCAGGTCCGCCACGCCAGGCCTTCACGACCTCGTCAAGCTCGATCATCGCCCCGTCCTTCACGCGCGGGAAGATATCACGCCGTGGGGAAGTGCACTCTTAAGCCCTGCGGTCCTTGGCGGCTTGGTCAGCGCCCAGAGCCGTCAGCGTGGCGCGGGCGATGCCTTCGGCGTCCAGGCCGGCGGCCGCGTACATGGCCTCGGGCTTATCGTGATCCTGGAAAACATCGGGCAGGATGAGCGTGCGCACCTTGAGTCCATGGTCCAGCGCGCCTTGAGCGGCGAGCGCGTGCAGCACGAAGGCGCCGAAGCCGCCGGCCGCGCCTTCTTCGACGGTGATCAGGACCTCATGTTCGCGCGCCAGGCGGAGAATCAGATCGACGTCGAGCGGCTTGGCGAAGCGCGCGTCAGCGACTGTTGTGGGGAAGCCCCGCGCCGCCAGCAGATCGGCCGCCTTGAGGCTTTCGCCAAGGCGCGTGCCGAATGACAAGATGGCCGCCGCCGTCCCTTCGCGCACGATCCGTCCGCGCCCGATTTCCAGCGGGTCGGCCAGAGCCGGCACTTCGATGCCCACGCCCTCTCCGCGCGGGAAGCGGAACGCACTTGGCCGGTCGTCGATGGCCGCCGCTGTGGCGATCATATGGGCGAGTTCCGCCTCGTCGGCGGCGGCCATGATCACGAAGCCTGGGAGCTGACCGAGATAACCGATATCGAAGCTGCCGGCATGGGTCGCGCCGTCGGCGCCCACCAGCCCCGCGCGGTCGATGGCGAAGCGCACGGGCAGCTGCTGAATGGCCACGTCGTGGACCACCTGGTCGTATCCGCGCTGGAGGAAGGTCGAATAGATGGCCGCGAACGGCTTCATGCCATCGGCGGCGAGGCCGGCGGCGAAGGTCACCGCGTGTTGTTCGGCGATGCCGACGTCGTAGGTGCGGTCGGGGAACCGCTTGCCGAACAGGTCGAGGCCGGTGCCCGACGGCATGGCCGCGGTGATGGCGACGATCCGGTCGTCGATCTCGGCGCGCTTGATCAACTCCTGGGCGAAGACCTTGGTGAAGCTGGGCGCATTGGTCGATGCGGGTTTGGCCTGCTGTCCGGTGATAACGTCGAACTTGGCCACCGCGTGGTGCTTGTCGGCCGCGCTCTCGGCCGGGGCGTAGCCTTTGCCCTTTTGCGTGACCACGTGAACCAGGACGGGTCGGTCAGTGATATGCTTGACGTTCTTGAGCACTGGAATCAGGTGCTCCATGTTGTGCCCATCGATGGGACCCACATAGTAGAAGCCCAGTTCCTCGAAGAAGGTGCCGCCTGTGGCCATGCCTCTGGCGTATTCCTCGGCCTTGCGGGCCATGTCCTTGAGCGGCCGGGGCAGATGGCTGGCGACGCCCTTTCCAAACCGGCGGACGCGCTGATAGGTCCCGCCCGACACGAGCCCCGCCAAATAAGCACTCATCCCGCCCACGGGCGGCGCGATCGACATGTCGTTGTCGTTAAGGATCACCACCAGGCGCTTGGTGGCCTCGGCGGCGTTGTTCATCGCCTCATAGGCCATGCCGGCGCTCATGGAACCGTCGCCGATGACCGCGATCACGGCGTTGTCCTCGCCCCGCATGTCCCTGGCGACGCAGAAACCCAGGGCCGCCGAGATGGAGGTGGCGGCATGGGCGGCGCCGAACGGATCGTAGGCGCTTTCCGAACGCTTGGTGAATCCCGACAACCCGCCACCTTGGCGCAGGGTGCGGATGCGATCGCGCCGGCCGGTAAGGATCTTGTGCGGATAGGCCTGGTGACCGACGTCCCAGATCAGAATGTCGCGCGGCGTGTCGAACACGTGGTGCAGAGCCACGGTCAACTCCACAACGCCCAGTCCGGCGCCCAAGTGTCCGCCGGTCTTGGAGACGGCTTCGATGGTTTCGATGCGCAGCTCGTCGGCAAGTTGTCGCAGGTCCTGGACGTTGAGGCCGCGGGTGTCGGCCGGCTCGTTTATGGTGTCCAGCAGCGGGGTGGGAGGGGCCATGCGCAGATGCAATCCATTTCTCGCCCCCCGTCCCTTGGGAGACATCACCGATTCCGGTCTAACACGAAACCCTTGGGGCTCGCCAACCAGCCAACCGCTTCAGGCCCTCCGGGCGAGGACGAAATCCACGGACTCCGCCAGCGTCCGCCCACGCTGACCGAAGGGGTCGAGATGGGCCTTGGTCTGAACGGTGAGCAGGGCGACGCGTTCCCGCGCCGCCTCGACGCCTAGAAGGGTCACATAGTTGGCTTTTCCCTTCGCAGCGTCCTTGCCGCCGGCGGCTTTTCCCATGGCGATGCTGTCGCCTTCAGCGTCCAGAACGTCATCGACAATCTGGTAGGCGAGGCCGATGTCGCGGCCGAATCCGGCTAGGGCCGCGCGCTGCGACGGGTTGGCCTTGGTCATGGCCAGAGGCAGTTCGAAAGCGCAGGCGATGAGCGCTCCAGTTTTCATCCGTTGCATTCTGGCCACAGCTCCCAGGTCGTCGCGCACGCCCAGAAGGTCGATCATCTGCCCCCCGGCCATGCCCCGAGCGCCGGAAGCGACCGCAAGGCGGCGCACCAATTCGGCTCGCACGGTCCCTTCCGGATGAGTCTCCGGGTCGGCGAGAATCTCGAAGGCGGCGGTCTGCAGCGCGTCGCCGGCGAGCACGGCGGTCGCCTCGTCATAGGCCTTGTGCACCGTGGGCCGTCCGCGGCGCATATCGTCGTCGTCCATGCACGGTAGATCGTCGTGGACCAGGCTGTAGGCGTGGATGAGCTCCAGCGCGCAGGCGGCGCGCAGCAGCGACTTTTCCGGCAGGTCGAACAGGCGGCCCGTCTCCAGCACAAAGAACGGCCGAAGTCGCTTGCCGGGTCCCAGCGCCGCATAGCGCATGGCCTCGGTGAGCCGCGCCTCCGGCCCTTCGGCCCTGGGCAGAAGCTCATCCAGAGCAACAGTGACGAGATCTGCCGCCTCCGCGATGCGGCGGTCTAGCGTATCCTCGCTCACGAAAAGGCCGCCGGTTCGAGACCTTCCGGTCCACCCGGACCCACGAGGATCTTCTCCACCCGAAGCTGGGCCTCCTTGAGCCGCGCTTCGCAGTGCGCCTTGAGCGCCGCGCCCCGCTCATAGACCTGGATCGAGCGCTCAAGCTCCGCCTGGCCGGACTCGAGTTCGGAGACAATCCGTTCGAGCTCGGCTAGCGCGGCTTCGAACGAAAGCTTGGAGATGTCTTCTTGGTCAGCCATGGGGATCCCGCACTTAACTGGCGGACACCCTTACCGAGGCCGCCGTTCGGCGGCAACGCTACACCCGCCTCTCGAACCGCCGCGCGGACCAATAGCGCCAGCCGCCGTCATCGACGCAGCGCCAGCCGCGCCGTCGGAGCACCCGCGCGACCATAGTGTTGAAGAAGCCGTGCGCGAGCACGAGCACGTCATCACCGCCGGAGGCTATCGTGATGAGCCGCGTGGCCGCGGCCTCCGCCCGCGCCTCGGCGTCGCGCCGTGATTCCTCGCCACGATGCAGGTTGAGGAACCACCAGGTGGTGCGCGAGACGAAGCCCCACGCCATAGGGGGAAGCTTGATCCAGTTGGGCAGAGGGGGCGGCGGCAGCGGCGCCTCGATGAACATGGCGTCGGCGATGAACGCGTCTCCGCCGGTGACCGCCTTGGCCGTCTCTATCGACCTGCGTCGCGTCGAGGCGACGACCGCGCCGGCTGCAAGCGCCAGCGCTTGCAAGGATGGCGGCACGCTCTGGTCCGGTCTCAATCCGCCAACTTCATAGGCCGCCCACCAGGCGCTGTATTCATCGGCGCTGAGCAACGTGCGACGCGACAGCGCAGGCTTGCCGTGCCTGGCGAGGGTCACCGCCCCGACGCGCTCGTTCCCCAACCCAGTGACCACAGCGGGACTCAGGCCTCCGCCATGGCGCGGGCGTGCGCGGCGGCCGAACGGCCGAGGGCCTCGAGATCGTAGCCGCCCTCCAGGGTGGAGACGATCCGTCCGCCACAGCGATGGTCGGCGATCTCGACCAGGGCGCGGGTCGCCCAGGCAAAGTCCTCCGCTTCCAGGGATTGCTCGGCCAGCGGATCGCGCGCGTGGGCGTCGAAGCCGGCCGATACCAGGATAAGGTCGGGGGCGAAGGCGTCGATGCGCTGGGCGAGGCCCTCGAAAGCCTTGCGCCACGCCTCCCTGGCGGCGCCGGGCGGAACGGTGGCGTTGACGATGTTGCCGACGCCGGTCTCGTCCGGGCGGCCTGTGCCGGGATAGGCCGGGCTTTGATGGACCGAGGCGAAGAACACCGACGGGTCGGACTCGAACACCGCCTGGGTGCCGTTGCCGTGATGGACGTCGAAGTCGGCGATGGCCACCCGCGCCAATCCCTCGCCCTGAGCGGCCCGCGCGGCGATGGCGATGTTCGAGAAGAGGCAAAAGCCCATGGCGGTCGTCGGGCCCGCGTGATGGCCAGGTGGCCGCACGGCGCAGAATGCCCTCCGGATTTCACCCCGGGCCACGGATCGCGCCGCCTCCGCCGCGCCGCCGGCGGCCCTGAGCGCGGCGGTGAGGCTGCCGGGCGAAACCTGAGTGTCGGGATCGACAAAGGCGAGGCCTGTCGCCGGCACAAGGCGCTCGACGTCGTCAACGAAGGCGCGGTCATGGACAAGGGCCAGATCCGACGCGGTGGCCAGCGGCGCGTCCCGCCGATCGAGCGCCAGCCCCGAAGCGTCCGCCAGCGCGCCCAACACCGCGGCGAGGCGCTCGGGGCGTTCGGGATGGCTCGCGCTAGGACGGTGCAGAGTCATGTCCGCATGGCTATAGAGGACGAGGTCCATGGACTGACCCTTAACCTTTGAACCGCGTCTCCACCATGACGAAGACCACGATTCGCCGCGCGCGCGCAGCCGACGCCGCCACAGTCGCAGAGTTGGGCGCGCGCACCTTCACCGATACCTTCGGCCATCTCTACCCGCGTGAGGACCTGACCGCGTTCCTCGCCGGCACACATACGGCGGAGAAGGTGGCAGCGGAATTGGCCGACCCTCACACCGCGGCATGGCTGGCGGAGCACGACGGCGCCGCCGTGGGATACGCACTTGCAGGGCTATGCGGCCTGCCCCACCCCGAGGTCACGCCGGAATGCGGCGAACTCAAGCGCATCTATGTCGACCAAAGCCTCCAGGGTGAGGGCGTCGGCCGCCAGCTCATGGAGGTCGCCCTGGCGTGGCTCGAGCAGGAGCGGCGCGGCAAACTCTGGCTGGGCGTCTGGTCAGGGAATCTCGGTGCGCAACGCCTCTACGAACGCAATGGGTTTCGCAAAGTGGGGGAATACGGTTTCCGCGTGGGCGGCAGCGTCGATCACGAGTTCATCATGCGGCGCGGCTGACGCCACTGGACATGAGGCCTTTGCGCCCCCATCCTCCCTTCAAACGGTTGTTCGATATCTCGCGCGGTGTCCGCCCATGTTCCTGAACTTCTTCAATGAGCTTCGCGCCGCCAAGGTGCCGGTGACGCTGAAAGAGTACCTGATGCTCATGGAGGGCATGGACAAGTCAGTCATCGAGCGGCGGGTGGAGGATTTCTACTACCTCTCGCGCGCAGTGCTGGTGAAGGACGAGAAGCACCTGGACCGCTTCGACGTGGTTTTCGGCCATGTGTTCAAGGGCCTGGAGATGGTCTCTCCCGAGAAGGCTCAGGACATTCCCACCGAGTGGCTGAAGCGCCTGACCGAGAGTTTCCTCACCGATGAGGAGAAGAAGCAGATCGAGGCCATGGGCGGCTTCGACAAGTTCATGGAGATGCTGCAGGAGAGCATGCGCCAGGGGCCCGACGAAGGCGACGAGGAAGGCGACGAGAACGCGCGCGGCAATGGTCGCAACTTCCCGATCGGCGCCGGCGGCTACCACCCCGAGGGCATCCGCATCGGCCAGGACAAGGGCCGTCACGGCCGCGCGATCAAGGTGTGGGACAAGCGCGAGTACAAGAACCTGGACGATCAGGTCGAGCTCGGCACGCGCAACATAAAGATCGCGCTCAGGCGCCTGCGCAAATTCGCCCGTCAGGGCGCGCCGGACGAACTGGACATGAAGGGCACGATCAAGGAGACGGCCAACAAGGGCTATCTCGACCTGGTCATGCAGCCGGAGCGGCGCAACACCATCAAGGTGCTCCTGTTCTTCGACATCGGCGGCTCCATGGACAGCCACATCCGCGTCTGCGAGGAGCTGTTCAGCGCCGCACGCAGCGAATTCAAGACCATGGAATTCTTCTACTTCCACAACTGCCTCTACGAGGGCGTGTGGAAGGACAACCGGCGGCGGCACACCGAGAAGATCGACACCTGGGATCTGCTCAACAAATATGGCCGCGACTACAAGGTGGTGTTCGTGGGCGACGCGACGATGAGCCCCTATGAGATCACCTATCCCGGCGGCTCGGTGGAGCACTGGAACGAGGAGCCGGGCGCCGTGTGGATCGACCGCGCGGCCAGGACCTGGGACAGCGTGGTGTGGATCAACCCCACGCCCGCGCGGCACTGGGACCACACGCCCTCCATCAGCGTCATGCGCGAACTGCTGCACGAGCGCATGTTCCCGCTGACCATCGAGGGCCTCGACCGGGCCATGCGCGAACTGGTGAGGTAGGCGGAGCGAGGCTTGCGTCCGTCCGCGTACGGCTTATCAGTGGGTCAAACGAGGGTTTGAAACACCCCATGACCGAGTCGTCCCATCTCACTGAAGAGCACGCCGCCGATCCGGAGCGCGAGGCCGCCACCAAGGCCGCCGTCTTCGTCGCCGCCGAGCGGCTGTTCGCCCTGCACGGCTTCCAGAACGTGTCGGTCCGCGACATCACCGCCGAGGCGCGCGTCAACCTGGCCAGCGTGAACTATCACTTCGGCTCCAAGGACGCCCTTCTGTTCGAGATCTTCCGCCGACGCACGGCGGAGCTGAACCGCGAGCGGGCGCGCATGCTGCACATGGCCGCCGACAGGCACGGCGGCAAACCGCCCGTGCGCGAGATCCTGGCCGCCTTGTTCGAGCCGCCCCTGCGCTGGTCCAATCCCGCTCACGAGCGGCGCATTTCGGTGCAGTTCATCATTCGCGCGCGCAGCGAAGGCACAGAGGCCATGCGCGAGGTGCTGCGCACCGATGTGTCTCACCTGCGCCGCTTCGCAGACGCCCTAATCGCCGTCCTGCCGCAACTGCCGCCGGAGGAGATCTACTGGCGCCTGCACTTCGCGCTTGGGATGATCCACAACAACCGCTTCGCCGAGTTCGATCGACTGCACGTCCTCTCCGACGGGATCACCCGGGAAAGCGATGTGGAAACGCTTTTGCAGCGCATGATCAATTTCGCCGAAGCCGGGTTTCTGGCTTAGGCGCCTGCTCCTGCCGGGAGAGGTGACTAAGACGCCGCCGCAATACGGGCTTCGGCGATGTCGACGGCGACTTCGTGCGGCGTGCGGTGCTCGCTCTGGGCGCGATCCAGAACTTCTTCCAGCGTTTCCATGAGCCGGGCGAGCTTAGCCTCGACCCAGGCCGGATCGAACGCCTCGCCACGCTGCAACGCGCGAATTTCTCCGGCGACGTTGATGATGCCGCCGCCGTTGATGACGAAGTCGGGCGCATAGAGCACGCCACGTTCTTCCAGCAGACGCCCGGCCGCGGCGTCGGCCAGTTGGTTGTTGGCCCCGCCGGCCACGATCTTCGCCTTCAGGCGGTGAATGGTCTCACGCGTAATCGCCCCGCCCATGGCGCACGGCGCGAACACATCGGCGTCGACGTCGAAAATCTCGCCGGGTGCTACGACCCTGGCGCCTGTCCGCGCCGCCACTTCCGCGACCGCGCCCTGATCCACATCGGCAATCACGAGCTGCGCGCCGGCGGCGGCCAGTTTGTCGGCCAGATAGGCGCCCACATGGCCAACGCCCTGTATAGCGACCGTGACGCCGGCGACATCGCGGCCGAGCGCGCGCTTCACGCACAGTTCGATGCCGCGCTTGATCCCCTCGGCGGTGACCGGTGAGGGATCGCCCGAAGCGGAGGCGTGGCCCTCGAGCCCGGCCACGAACCTTGTCGCCTTGCGCGCATAGGCAAGGTCGCTAGGCGAGACGCCCACGTCCTCGGCCGACCAATAGCGCCCGCCGAGAGCCTCGACGGAACGGCCGAAGGCTTCAAAGAGCGGTCCTGACTTCACCTTGCGCGGGTCGCCGATGATCACCGACTTGCCACCTCCGAGATCGAGGTCGGCGACCGCGTTCTTGTGCGACATGGCGCGCGACAGGCGAAGGGCGTCGTCAATGGCCGCCTGTTCGTCGGCGTAGGGAAACATCCGGCATCCGCCGGCGGCGGGTCCGCGGGCGGTGGAGTGGATGGCGATGATGGTCTTGAGCCCGCTGGCGCTGTCGGCGAAGGCGTGCACGGCCTCGTGGTTCTCGAAGGCCGGAGATTCGAACAGGCTCATGCTGGCTCTTGGGATGGCGGCGAAGGCGCGCCCCTTACGCTCCGGGAGCGGCCGCCACAACCCCGCCCCCGCCCGCAGGCGGCGCATTCCCCGGCGCCGGAATGGGCGGCGCGCCGGAAGGAAGAGACGCCGCGGGGTCGCGCAGAAAGGCGGCGACATCTCCCCAGACATTGGCGGCCTGGTGGTCACGCATCAGCAGGTGCCAGCCCGCCGCGTAATAGGCGGTGCGGTCGCCGGCTGGCAGGCGGGAGGCGGCTTCGAACGCCGCGCGCTTGGGAATGATTTCGTCGTGCGCGCCGTAGAGATAGAGCGTCGGCGCACGGATCTCTCCGGTCTCGCTCCACGCCGTCTGCATGGTCCCCACCAGGCCATAAAGCGCGTCGGCGCGCGCGCCCCATACCATCAAGAGATCCCGCCCCATGGTGATCATCTCGTCCATGTTGTCGGTGGGATAAATCTTGCTGGTGACCCAGCGTGGCGGCGTCACGACCCAACCCGGCGCCACGTGGTCGGCGAGCCACAGCGCGGCGGAATAGGTCACCGGCTGGCTCGACCAGCCCCACACCGCCGGAGACAGCAGGATCAGTCGGTCCGCCGCCGGTGGCCGATTGGAGGCGAAGGCCTCGATCGCCACCGCGCCCCCCAGGCTCTCACCGGCCACGGCGATGATCGCCCCCGGATAACGGGCGCGCGCCAGGGCGACGATGGTGCGCAGATCCTCCGTGGACAGCGCCGCCGGCGCCCAGAGGCCGCGATCGGGAGATCGGCCAAAGCCTCGCTGATCATAGGCGAGCGTGGTGATGCCTCGCCTGGCCCAGTCAGCGGCGGCGAGGTGGAAGGCGTTGGCGTAGTCGTTCATGCCATGAACGCCGACGATGACGGCCCAGGGCGACCCGCCGGCAGCGTCCCAGCGCGTGAGGCCAAGCCGGGCGCCGTCGAAGCTGACGAAGGCGTGAGACTCCAGGCGAGGACCGCTGAAGGTGAGAGTTGGCCGCTCCGGATGCTGCAGCGTGGGCGCGCAGGCGCTTAAGCCGAGCGCCAGGGCAAACAGGATCGACGCGGCCCTCATGCGGCGAGCATATCCGCAACCTTGGCGCGCAGCCACGGCGCGACTTCGGCTTCGAACCAGGGATTGCGCTTGAGCCAGCCCGTGTTGCGCCAGGACGGATGAGGCATGACGAGGACGCCCGGAAGATGGTCGCGCCAACCGCGGACCGTTTCACTCATGGATCCCCGGGCGGCGGCGCCGAGCGCCCAGACCTGAGCCGGACGACCGAGGAGCAGAGTCAACTCGACTTTGGGCAGGGCGGCGATCAGCCGGCGCCGCCACAGGGCCGCGCACCTGGCCGGAGGCGGCAGATCTCCGCCGGCAGGCGCCGTCCCTGGATAGCAGAAGGCCATGGCGGCGACGCCAATGGCGGGATGTCCGTAGAAGACGTGCCGATCCACGCCCATCCAACCGCGCAGTCGGTCGCCTGACGGATCGTCAAAGGGCAGGCCGCTCTCGTGCACACGCCGGCCCGGCGCCTGGCCACAGATGAGAAGGCGCGTCTCAAACCCCACGCGCACCACCGGGCGCGGCTCGTGGCGGAACTCGCCCGCGCAGGCTCGGCAGGCGCGGATATCGGCGAGGACGGCGTCGAGGCTCACCTGGCGAAGAACTGCTTCTCCTGGGCGATGATAGGGGCGAAAGACGGCCGCGACAGGATCCCTGCCACGAAGGCGGCGGTCTTGGGGTGGGTGGCGGCGTCGACCTCAATGCCGCAATGGGCGAAGTTCACAAAGGGGCTGGCCACCGCCAGATCGGCAAGGGTCAGGCGGTCATCCACCAGATGGCCGGAGGCGGGAATGACGCCTTCCAGGTAGTCGATGAGAGGTGGGAACTCCTGCTTTTCCGCAACTTCCGCAAGGGCGAGGTCGCCAGGCTTGCCCAGGAACATGGGCGAGACGACGCGGTTGAAGAACACCTTGCCCATGGTGGCGATGAGGATGGTGTCGGCGAACTCCTCGTACCAGACCGTTCTAGCTCGCGACTTCGGTTCGGCGGGAATGAGCGCCGGCTCAGGATGCTTGGCTTCCAGATAGGTGATGATGGCGGTGGAATCGGAGATGGTGAAGTCGCCGTCGCGAAAGCCAGGCATCTTGCCGAACGGGCTCGCCTGGCGGAACTCAGGATCCTTGGCCTGCAACCCGATCGGCTTCAATTCGGCGGTCAGCCCCTTCTCCGAAATATAGGCCAGGGTCTTGCGCACAAAGGGCGAGAGGGACGAGCCGTAGACGATCATGTTCGGAGTTTCCTCGGGACTGCTTGAGAAGGTTCTAGGCCAGGGGCGAGCCAACAACCAAGCCGTGTTTCAGGGTTCCGCTCACGGCGTCGCCCCGAAGTTCGCCAGGCGCACCACGACCCAGATGGTGCCGCATCCCGCCAGCGTGGCGATGGTCGTCCAGGCGCGCGGGTGGCGCTCATGGCTGGCTGGGATCAACTCGGTCGCTCCGATGCACAGGAAGAACCCCGCGAAGGCGGCGAGCATCAGGGCGAGCGCCCCGCGCGGCACGCTCACCAAGCGGCTGAGAAGGATGCCCACCAGGGGCGCGGCGGCGTCCGCGAGCAGCCAGCGCCTCGCCCAGGTTCGCCCGGCCATACCGGCCAGGCTCACATTGACGGTGTTGATCCCATCCGACACGTCGTGCGCCAGCACCGCCAGGGTGACCACGGCCGCCGCGGCGGGCGAGACCTGGAACGAAAGGCCGATGGCGAGGCCGTCCGTGATGCTGTGGATGGTGAGGCTGCCCGCCCCCAGATGTCCGCGCCGGGCGCCGGGGCCGCTCATGGCCAAAGCGCGGTCGGCCGTCAGATAGGCCATAAAGCCCAGCGCCACGCAGGCGGTCACGGCGCCAATCCGGCCAGCGCTCAACTCCAGGGCTTCCGGCAGGAGGTCCAGCAAGGCGACGCCCATCACCGCCCCGGCGCTGAAGCCCAGGATCAGGTGGATGCGGCCGGCCAGGCGCAATGCGAGGGCGCCGCCCGCCAGGGTCGCGGCCGCCGCGGCGAGGCCGAGCACGATGAGCAGCAAATCGAGACGGTCGAAAGTCATCCGTCCCGTCTAGCCTTTATCCCGGCCGCTCAGAAATCCTTGGTCAAGCCGACGAAGACGCCGCGCCGGGGCCCGTATTGCGGCGCGCCCACGCCCACGCCGGTGCCGTTGCGGATCTGGTAGACCTCATCAAACCCGTTGATCAGGTCGGCGCGGATCTCGATCGGACCCACGGGTCCGCTGTCGAAGCGGTGCGACAGCGAGAAATTTACCTGCACATATCCCGGCAGGTGATCGCCATTGGGAAGCCCGTCGGCGCCGGTAGACCGGAGGCCGCTGCCGTAGATGAGATCGCCGCCGATACGCGTACCGCCCCACAAATACGAAAGCCCGGCCGAGCTGGTGTAGGTCTGGTCGTGGTCGAGAAAGATGTAGTGGCCGGCGATATAAGCGAGTTCCGCCGCCGTGAAATTGAACTGGCTGGAGATGATGTCTTCGCCCTTGGCCACTGACCAGGCGAAATTGGCGTAGGCGCTCCAGGGCCCACGGTTGTAGCTGCCTTCAAATTCGACCCCATACTGGAGTCCCCGCGCATAGTTGAAGGGCGTCAGGATGATCGGCGCGCCGAACTGGCCCTCGTCGATGAGGTCCTTCACGATCTTGTAGTAGGAATCGATGCCCACGGTCAGGCCGGCCGCCACCTTTTGTGAGGCGCCCACGTCGAAATAGTTGGCCCGCTCGGAATAGGGCGTGGTGTCCTGCCCTTCGGAGGCGGCGGTGGTGTTAGCGAATTTGGTGACCGACTCGGCGCCCACCAGCTCAAACGGCGGCGGCGAGAAATAGCGCGCATAGCCGGCGTGGATCGTCGTCCCGCTCCACGGAAGCCACACAGCATTGACGCGCGGGCTGAGCTGGTTTTCGTCGCGATAGCCGTCGTACTGGTCGAAGCGCAGCCCATAGTTGAGGGTGAGGTTGGAGCGTAGCTTCCACTCGTCCTGCACATAGACGCTGGCGGTCACCGACATCTTGGCGCTGTTATCGATGATGGTCTCGGGCTGATCCGAAATCTGAGAGCCTGTCGTCGGATCCAGCGCGATCACCAGCGAACTTGTGCGACTGGACGCGTCGTCGACCTCGCCGATGAAGCCCGCTCGCAGGGTGTGCGCGTCGGTGAGGTTGTAGACCCCCTCGGCTTGAACGCCGCCGGCGATATCATCCTTGAAGGCGTATTGGGCGATGCCGTTGAACAGCAGATCGCCCAGCGGGTCCGGCGTGAACCTCAGGCTGGAATAGCGCCCGAACAGCGACACCTGAGTGGTGAGGCGATCCACCGTGTGCTGCCACGTGGCGACGGCGTAGTAGGTGATCTCGGTCTGGTTCTCATCGAGATCGGCGCTGGGGTAGGTGGTCTGTCCATTGACCATGAGGGGCTCACCCAAACCCGGCCCGAACACCAGCGACGGCGTCAGGCCTTCCTGATTGGGAATCTGAAACGTCTCGTTCGAGGCCCCGAGGATCAGCGAGACGCGGTCATCCGGATCCAGGATGTCCTGCACATAGCCGAACGCCTGATATTGGTTGGTGTGGTCGTGAAGGGGCGTGGAGCGGCCATCGGGAGACTCAATCCCCAGGTCGTCGCCCAGGTAGCTGGCCGACCCGAAATAGCTCAGGCTTCCGGAACTGCCGCCGTATTCGATGCTGGGTTCGATCTCGCCATGGCTGCCGCCATAGATCGAGATGTCGCCGCCGTTGGTGAGGCCGCTCTTGCTGGTGATGTCGATGATGCCGGCGGTGCGCAGGCCGTACTGGGCGGGCAAGGCGCCGGTGATCAGTTGCACTTGCTGGGCCAGGCGCGGATTGAGCGCCTGGGAAAAGACGGAGAGCCCCTCCGGCAGGATCACCCCGTCCAGGCGAAACTGCAGGCCGTTGTGTTCGCCGCGTACATGCAGTTGGCCGAAGGAGTCCTGGGCCACGCCGGGCGATTGCAGCACCACCTGGCTCAACTGAGCGTTGTCGCCGCCGGGCATAGTCTGGATCGCCTGGGCGGTGACCGTATAAACCGACGCGCCGATCTGCGGCTGGATCTGCGCCCGCGCCGCGTTGAGCCTGCGGGCCGTGACGACGATCTCCGAGACCGTGTCGCCGGCGCGCGTCGGGTTCGACGGCTGGTCGGCCGCCACCGCCGTAACGGGCAGCGCGCCAAGCGCAAGGGTCAGTGCGGCCCAGGAGGCGTGTCTCATCTAAGTTTGCCTCGGTGGGCCGGCGCGCCCAAGGGGCTGAACGCGTGAGCGTGGCTTAAGGGCGCGGGCCCTCGCCTCCCAGGGCCAGGGTTCCCGTTCTCATCGGGAATTCTTCCCGATCGGTCCTGGCTGGTGGGCGCGGCCGCGCGGGCGCGATAGTAGAGGAGCCATCATGTCGCTCCGCCTCCGGGTCGTCGTCGCCGTCGCGTTTCTGTTTCTCACCGCTTCGGCGGTGGGCGTGGCCGTGGCCGGCTGGCAGGCCAACAAGGCGCTGCGCGAGGAGCTGGTGGCGGCGCTCGACGGCGGACGGCTTACAGTCGCCGGCGCCTACCAGTCCCTGGCTCGTTCCGACGATCCAGCCCGAGACCTGACGCGATTGGTGGCCTCGTTCGACGGCGCCCGGCACGTGCGCGCCAGCCTGGAGGATACATCCGGGAACGTCCTCGCGGTCTCCCATCCCCTGCCCGTCCAGCCGGCGCCGGCCTGGTTCGCGGGACTGTTCCATCCGGGCGTCATCGCCGAGCGCCTGGTGGCGCCGGCCCCGGGCCGGGGCGTGCTCGTCCTCGCGCCCGTGGCGGCCAACGATGTCGCTGCGGTGTGGGCGGAGTTCCTTGATCTCGTGGCCGTCCTCGCCATCTCGTTCGTGTTCGGGGCGGCCCTCGTGTGGCTGACCGTGGGACGGGCGCTGCGGCCTCTGTCGGATTTCTCGGCGGCGTTCGAGCGCATCGGAGTCGGCGACTATGCCGCCAAGGTCGGCGAGGCCGGCCCCTCCGAACTCGCCCGCGTCGGGCGCGCGGTGAACGATATGGCCGAGCGCCTCCGCGCCATGCAGGATCGCACCCATCGCCTGGAGCAACAGATCGCCACCTTGCAGGACGAGGAACGCGCCGACCTCGCCCGCGACCTGCACGACGAGATCGGACCCCATCTCTTCGCCGTCAACGTCGACGCGGCCATGGCCAGGCGCCTGATCGGCGAGGGCAAGAAGGCCGACGCGGCGCGCCAGGTCGACGCGATCCAGCAGTCGGTGGCGCACATGCAGCGGCTGGTGCGCGACATCCTTGGCCGCCTCAGGCCCACCGAACTTATCGACCTCGGCCTCGCCGCCGCCATCGGCGAACTGGTGGACTTCTGGCGCGCGCGGCATCCCAACATTTCGTTCGAGGTTCAGGTCGACGACGACGAGACCCTGCCGGAGGAAGCGCGTGAGACGCTCTACCGGGTGGTCCAGGAAAGCCTGAACAACGCCGTCCGCCACGGCCGCCCGAGCCGGATCGAGGTCAAGATTGGCCGACCTTCCGACGGTGAGGTGTTCGCCACGATCGCCGACGACGGCGCGTCCCACGCCAAGCCGGACGGGGCGGGTTTCGGCCTTATCGGCATGCGCGAGCGCGTCACGGCTTCAAAGGGGATGCTCGCCATCGTCCGAGGCGACGCCGGCGGCTGGACAGTCACCGCGCGCCTCCCCGTCACCACGCGCGTGGAAGAGCTGGAGGAGACGCCGTGACCATCCTCCTTGTCGACGATCATGCCTTGGTGCGCGCAGGGCTGAAGCGCCTGCTCGCCACCCTGCCGAACGAAGAAATCCTGGAGGCCGCCAACGGCCGCGACGCCTTGAACCTCATTCGCCAGCAGCGGCCGGACTTGGTCATCCTCGACTTGAACCTGCCGGGCCTTGGCGGCCTGGAGCTGCTGCGGCGCATGATCCATGCGGGCGCGGGGCCGATCCTGGTGCTTTCCATGCATGGCGAGCCGCTCTACGCCAAACGCGCCCTGGACGCCGGCGCGGCAGGCTATGTGACCAAGAACGCCTCCCCGGACGAGCTCCTGACCGCCGTGCGCCGGGTGACGGCCGGTGGGCGCTATGTGGAGGCGGAGCTGGCGCAGGCGCTGGCGGCGCCGGCGGCGGGCGCCGCGCTCGACCAGCTGACCGCGCGCGAACTGGAGATCATGCGTCTGCTCGCCGGCGGCGCGAGCCTGGCGGAAATCGCTGACGCCGTGGGGGTCGGCTACAAGACCGTGGCCAACAACTGCGTCCAGATAAAATCCAAGCTCGGCGTCACCCGCACCGCCGACCTGGTCCGCCTGGCGATCGAGACCGGCGTGAGCTGATCGGAGTTACCCTCCCCGCTTCATGGTCTCGCGGGCGATGACGATCTGCTGGATCTGGCTGGCGCCTTCGTAGATGCGGAAGACGCGGACGTCGCGGTAGAGGCGCTCGATGCCGTGGTCGGCCGTATAGCCGGCGCCGCCGAAGGTCTGCACCGCCCGGTCGGCCACGCGGCCGACCATCTCGGAGGCGAAATATTTCGACGCCGCCGCTTCCAGGGTGACGTTGGCTCCGCCGTCGCGCTTGCGGGCCGTCTCCAGGGTGAGGGCGCGGGCGGCCAGAGCCTCGGTCTTGGAGTCGGCGATCATCCCCTGGACAAGCTGGAACGAGGCCAGAGCCTGGCCGAACTGCTTGCGCTCACTGGCGTAGGCGACGCAGTCGGCGATGAGCCGCTCGGCCACGCCTATGCACACGGCCGAAATGTGCAGGCGGCCTTTGTCGAGCACCTGCATGGCCACCTTGAAGCCTTCACCCTCGGCCCCCAGCCGGTTGGCCGCCGGCACGCGGACGCCGTCGAAATTGACGTCGCAGATGTGCGCGCCCTGCTGGCCCATCTTCTTTTCCGGCTTGCCGATGCTGAGGCCAGGGAGGTCGCGCGGCACCAGGAAGGCCGAGACTCCGCCGCCACCCTTTTTGGCCGGATCGGAGCGCGCCATCACCGTGAACAGGTGAGCGCGGTTGGCATTGGTGATGTAGCGCTTGGACCCGTCGAGCACATAGACGTCGCCCTCGCGCCGGGCCGTCGTGCGCACCGAAGCGCTGTCCGAACCGGCCTCCGGTTCAGTGAGGGCGAATGAGGTGATCGTCTCGCCCGAGGCGACGCCTGGCAGCCATTTGGCCTTTTGTTCCTCGGTGCCGAACATGACCAGACCCTGGCTGCCGATGCCGACGTTGGTGCCAATGGCCGAGCGGAACGCCGGACTGGTGTGGCCCAGCTCCATGGCCACCAGGCACTCGTCCTCCATGGAGAGGTCGAGGCCGCCATAGGCCTCGGGGATGGAGAGGCCATAGAGGCCAAGCTCGCGCATTTCCGCGAGCACCGCGTCGGGGATGGCGTCTTTCTCGGCCACCTCGGCTTCGATCGGGCGTAGCCGCTCGGCCACGAACCGGCGCACGGCCTCCAGCAGTTGAAGGCGGGTGTCGGCGTCGAGGGCCATGTTGAACTCCGGATCGATGGTTGGCGGTTGAGCCGAAGCTCGTATATCGCCAAAGCCCGCGGAGGAACCATGGACGATACGCGCTGGACGCCGCAGACGATCGCCGAAGGCGAGTGGGCCGGCTGGACCCTGTGGAGCACCGATCCGTTCGAGCTGTTGGCCGGCCCGTTCTACGCCCGGCAGGATCCGGACGGCCGGATGGTGTGCGCTTTCCGCGCCGAGCGGAAGCATATGAACGGCCACGGCGCCATGCACGGCGGCTGCCTGATGACCTTCGCCGATTACGCCATCTTCTGCATCGCCTCCGAGCATCTGCGGGATTCGGGGTCGGTCACCGCGCAGATGAACTGCGATTTCGTCGACGCCGCCTTCGAGGGCGACATCGTGCAGTGCACTGGCGACGTCACCCGTACAGGCGGCTCGCTGGTGTTCATCCGTGGTCAGATCGAATCCGGCGGCCGGACCTTGCTGACCTTCTCGGCGATCCTGAAGAAGACGAAGAAGCGCTAGAGCAAACCCCGTTCAGATGGAATCATCTGAACGGGGTTTGCTCTAGATTCAAGCGTGTAGAGCCTGATTCAGCATTCGCATCTGTCCCGTGCAAACGCATCAGGCTCTAGCGCGGATAGATGCCGCTTGGCAGGGCGCCGACGACGGCGGCGGTGAGGCAGGTGGCGAGGAAACCGGCGAGGCAGGCTTTCCAAACCATGCCCATCACCTCGCCGCGCCGTTCGGGAATGAGGATGGAGTAGCCGGCGACATTGATCCCCACCGAAGCGATGTTGGCGAAGCCGGTGAGGGCATAGGTCATGATGATCCGGCTACGCTCGGAGAGCGCGCCGGGCGCGAGCTTGGCCAGATCGATGAAGGCGGTGAATTCGGTCAGCACCAGCTTGACGCCCAGCAGCGAGCCGGCGGTGCGCGCCTCGCCCCAGGGAATGCCGATGGCCCAGGCGAGCGGCGCGAACGCGAGGCCGAGGCCTCGCTCCACGCTCAAAGGCGCGCCGGCCACCGGTCCCGCCATCCCCAGGAGTCCGTCGGCCACGGCCACCAGAGCCACAAAGACGATGAGTGTCGCGCCCACGGCGAGGACGATCTGCAGGCCGTCGCTCGTGCCGCGCATCAGGGCGTCGATGGAGCTCTCGTAGGTCTTGGCGCTGGCCAGGTCGTAGGTTTCCGGAGTCTCAGCCGCCGGATCGCGCGGCACCAGGATGCGCGCGAGCAGCACGCCGGCCGGGGCCGAGATCAGCGAAGCGGTGAGCACGTGAGCGGCCGCGCCCGGCAGCACCCCCTGGAGGATGGTGGCGTAGGCCACCACCGTGGAGCCGGCGACGCAGCTCATGCCCACGGCCAGCAGCAGAAACAGCTCCGAGCGCGTGAGATGGGCCAGATAGTTGCGGATGAAGATCGGCCCTTCCACCTGGCCCATGAAGATGGTGGCGGCGGTGGCCAGAGCCGGCGCGCCGCGGAGGCCCATGGTGCGCTCGAAGATGAAGCCGAAGCCCTGGATCAGCCACTTGAGGATCTTCCAGTGCCAAAGCAGCGCCGAGAGGGCGCAGATGACCAGGATCACCGGCAGGACGCGAAAGCCGAGCATGAAGAGCGCGCTCTGGTTGTTGACTGGATAGGGCTGGCCGTCGGCGCCGGCGAGAAAGCCGAACACGAACTTCACCCCCGCCTGGGTGCTGCCCGAAAGACCCTGAACGGCCTGCGCCGCGCCGGCCAGCAGAAGCCGCGACCCAGGAACCGCGAAAAGCAGAAGGACCAGCGCCGCCTGGGCCGCCACGGCCCCGATCGCCAAGCGCCAGGGAAAGCGCCCACGCGCCTCCGAGATCACCCAGCAGACGCCGAGGATCAGCACGATGCCCAGCAGGCTCTGGGCGTTCTGAAGTCCGAACATCGCCTCGCCCCCCGCGCACGCGTGAGCCTAGGGATAACGACCACAGCGCCCGGGGCAAGGCGCTTGACGGCTGCCGAGGCCCTCGCGCACAAGCGGCGCGGTTCATTTCCGGAGAGGCAGACCCCATGGCGGACATCAGATTCGACGGCAAGGTGGCGATCGTGACCGGGGCCGGCGGGGGCCTTGGGCGCGCGCACGCGCTGGAGCTGGCCCGGCGCGGGGCCAAGGTCGTGGTCAACGACCTGGGCGGCGCGGTGGACGGATCGGGCGGCTCGTCCGAGGCGGCGGCTCACACGGTGGCCGAGATCAAGGCCGCCGGCGGCGAGGCCATCGCCAACGGCGCGTCGGTGACCGACGACGCGGGCGTGGCGCACCTGATCGGCCAGGCCATGGACGCGTGGGGCCGCATCGACGTGCTGATCGCCAACGCCGGCGTGCTGCGCGACAAGTCGTTCTCCAAGATGGAGATCGCCGACTTCGAGTTCGTGCTGGACGTGCACCTGATGGGCACGGTGAAGCCGGCCAAGGCGGCGTGGGAGATCATGCGCACGCAGAATTACGGGCGCATCGTGGTCACCACCTCGTCCACCGGGCTCTACGGCAACTTCGGACAGACCAACTATGGGGCCGCCAAGCTCGGCATCGTCGGCTTCATGAATTCCCTCAAGCTCGAGGGCCAGAAGAACAACATCCACGTCAACGCCATCTGCCCGGTGGCCGGCACACGCATGACCGAGAACCTGATGCCGCCGGAGATGGTGAAGCGCCTGGCCCCGGAATATGTGACTCCGGGCGTCGTCTATCTCTGCTCCGAGGAGGCGCCCACGGGAGTGATCCTCACCGCCGGCGCCGGCGTCTTCGCCATGGCCCGCATCTTCGAGACCGAGGGCGTCTATCTGGGCGAAGGCGGCCTCTCGGTGGAGCAGGTGCGCGACAACTGGGCCAAGATCAGCGACGAAGCCGGCCAACAGGCCTACTTCGGCGGCGGCGAACAAACCCAAAAGTTCTTCCGCAAGATCACCGCAGGGTAAGCGGCGGCGCGTCTTTGCGATTTGGTGGAATTCGCGCCACGCCGGAGTCCATCAGCAGCCGGTCGCCCCGGGGTCCTGCGTTGTGAAGACGTCGCCCTTGCGGATGAAAACCTGACGGACTGAGTTCGAGCCGGATAACTTCACGGCGAAGCGCCGGCCGCGCTCGATCGGAACAACCTGTCCGGTCACATGAGGACCGGCCTGTTCGCCCGCCGCCGGCGCGTAGGCGGTGGCGACGACGACGGTGGCTATCTTCACCGGCTTCTGCGGCGTCAGAGTGATCAGCTCCTGAAACGCAGCCGAACAGCCCGACTCCTTCTCCAGCCGGGTCGTCACCAGAGTTGGACCGTTGTCGATATCGGTGCGGGTCGTCCATGGCAGGGCTTTGCCGAACTCGCCCTTGCCGCCGATTTCGGGCCAGGACCCCAGCCGGCTGTAACCCGACGCGTCGTGCTTCAGATAGTTGATACTCAAGGCCCCGCCGCAAGCTCGGCAGCCATTGGGAATCTCGCCCTTGGATATCAGGGCCACGACGCCGGGGGCGACGTCCTCAAGAGCCTGGGGGCTGTAGGTGACCTGGTCGCCGCTATCATCAAGCGTTGTGTAAGGAGCGGGCTTTCCGTAGGCGGTGAGGAAGGCGTCAAGCAATGGCGTACCGCCTGTTACGACACTCTTGCCTGCGGGGCTCTGAGAGCAGGCGGTCAAGGCGGCCAGCGCGAGCGACAGCCCGGCGCGCGACATGGAATTCGCGACGTTCATCTCTCGTGGCTCTCCCCCCGGGGCGTTTATTGCCTTCACTATGAAGCAGTTGAAACGGTGACGGCGCGCTTAACGTGAACGGCGCCCGACGCCAAGGCGGACCTCGTCAAATCGCTGCAGACGCCTCCGGTGATCAGGACCGCGCCGCCCGGCCCAGTCAAATCCTGTCACTGGTCACAGTTCATCACGCCGGGTCTGGGGCGTTGACGGCCAGACTTGGCGTCCACCTAATCGGCTTGTGGCGAAGGAGTCGAACATGGCGCGCGAAATCGTCTACACGCCCACAGCCGCCAAGCCGCCGCCCACCTACAGCCAGGCGGTGAAAGCCGCCGGCCTGGTGTTCGTTTCGGGGACAGCGCCCGCTGATCCGACCACCGGCCAGTTGATCGAGGGCGGCGCGGGCGCCCAAACGGCCCAGTGTTTGCGCAACATTCAGGCGATCCTGGAGGCGGCTGGCTCTGGCCTCGACAAGGCGGTGAGCGCCACGATCATCCTCGCCGACGAGGAAGACTTCGCGGCCGTCAACGAGGAGTGGCTGAAGTGGTTTCCCACAGACCCGCCGGCCCGCCAGGGGGCGAAGCTGCCGGTGCGAATCCCGGGCCTGAAGGTGTCGATTGCGATGATCGCCGCGGCCTGAGACAAGCCTGTGGAAAGGGAGCTTACCCGTGGAAACACAAACTGATGAAATCGCCCCAGGGATCTTCCGGTTCTCCACATTCGCCCCCGAAGTCGCCCCGCCGGCCGGATTCACCTTCAACCAGTTCCTGATCCTGGCCGACGAGCCAATGCTCTATCACTGCGGCGGGCCGCGGGATGTTCCCGCTGGTGTCGGCCGCCGTCGCCCGCGTAATGCCCTTGGAGAGGTTGCGATGGATCGGTTTCGGCCACGTCGAATCCGATGAATGCGGCAGCATGAACCAGTGGCTGGCCGCGGCTCCGCGGGCGCAGGTCGTTCATGGACACACGGCGTGCGGCGTTTCACTCAATGACCTGGCCGATCGGCCGCCCCGCGCCCTGGCTGACGGGGAGGTCCTCGATCTCGGCGGCAAGCGCGTCCGCTGGCGCGATACGCCTCACGTGCCTCACGGGTGGGAGGCGGGCCTGATCTTCGAGGAGACGACCCGGACGCTTTTCTGCGGTGACCTGCTCACCCAAGCCGGAGCGGGGCCGGCCCTTGACGGATGTTCTCGCGCCCGCCATCGCCACGGAGGACATGTTCCATGCGATGTGCCTGGGACCGAACACTGGCCCGGTGCTCCGCGCCCTGGCGGAACTCGCCCCGCGGACGCTGGCCATCATGCACGGCTCGTCATTCACCGGCGATGGGGCGGCGGTGTTGGCCGGCCTGGGCGCTCATTACGAGACGCACTCAAAAGGTCCCTCGGCGTCGCCTAATCGCATCAGGACTCCATGCCGCCGTCTGGCGCCTCCAGGGTGTTAGTCGACATACCCCTATAAGCTCACGGCTTTTTCCGATCGGCTGGATGGGCGAGGGTCCGCGCCACCAACTACGACGGGAAAATGATCATGCGTGTATTCGTCACCGGCGCCACGGGCTTCATCGGCCAGATTGTCGTCCAGGATCTCAAAGACGGCGGCCATCAAGTGGTCGGGCTGGCGCGTAGCGACGAGGGCGCGGCCATGCTCTCGTCCCAGGGCGTCGAAGTACGCCGGGGCGACCTCAGCGATCTTCAGAGCCTCACCGACGGGGCCCGCGAGGCCGACGGCGTCGTCCACACCGCCTTCATCCACGACTTCTCCAAGTTCATGGAGAATATCGAGATCGACCGGCGCGCCACCGAGGCGATGCTGGGTGCGCTGGAGGGCTCGGGCAAACCCTTCGTCGGCAGTTCCGGCACGGCGATGCTTCCCCCGACCGGCCGACCGGGGACGGAGCATGACGCCCCCATGTCCGAGGGACCCGCCGGGGGCCGCGGGTTTACCGAGAACCTCACCCTGGCGGCCGCTGACCACGGCGTGCGCTCCGCGGTCGTGCGGCTCGCGCCTTCCGTGCACGACGTCGAGCGTCAGGGGCTGGTCAGCATGCTGGGCCAGATCGCCCGCGCCACTGGAGTCTCCGCTTACATCGGCGACGGGGCCAATCGCTGGCCGGCGGTCCATCGGCTCGATGCGGCGCGCCTTTTTCGCCTCGCACTGGAAGACGCCAAGCCGGGCACGCGCCTGCACGCCGTGGCCGAGGAAGGCGTCCCGTTGAAGGCCATCGCCGAGGCGGTGGGCGAGTCCGTCGGCGTTCCGGCGCGCAGCCTCACCCCCGAGGAGGCCGGCGCGCAGTTTGGCTGGCTGGCAATGTTCGTCATGGCCGACACCGCCGCCTCGAGCGCCGCCACCCAGGAAACCTTCGGCTGGCGTCCCACCCACCCTGGCCTGATCGCCGGCATCAGGCAGGGCGGCTATAAATTGTAACCTTCGCCGGGCGGATCGTCCGCCTTAGCCGAGGCCCTCTTCCCGCATGGCTAGCTGGACAGCCGGGCGGGCGCTCATCCGATCGAAAAAGGCCGCCAGCGTCGGGGAAATCCCGACCCCGTTCTTCTTGGCCCAGGCCAACATGACGAACAGATAGGCGTCAGCGACGGAGACATGCGGGCCGAACAGATAGGCCCCGTCCAGTTGGCCCGCCAGCAGGTTGAGACGCTTGCTGATCGTCTCGGCCGCCTTGGCCTTGTCCTCGACGGTCGAGCCCGGCGCAAAGAAGGGTTTGAACGATTTGTGGATTTCCGTGGAGATGAAGGCCAGGGCTTCGAGGAGCCGATACCGGCCGAGCTTGCCCTGGGGCGCCAGCGCCGGCGCCTGATCAGCGATCCAGCTGAGGATGGCGATGTTCTCCGTCAGCATTTCGCCGTCGGCGACGACCAGCGCCGGCACATACCCCTTGGGATTGATCTTGGCGAAGTCGCCGCCGTCCGGAGTGGTGTGGCTTTTCAGGTCGACCTTGACGAGGTCGAAGGTGAGCCCCGCCTCATGCAAGGCGATGTGGTCGGCGAGGCTGCAGGCCCCCGGCGCGAAATAGAGGATCACGAGGCATACTCCCAGGTTGACGTCCTCTCACCAACCTCCGCGCCGCGCTTAGGTTGCCTACGGGGGCGGCGAAGCGGACGATCGAACGAAGTTCCGCAGAACGCGCGCAACCAGCTCCGGGTGCTCCTGCGCGACTTGGTGCCCTGAACCTTTGGCGATTTCCATCGTCGCTGGACCCTTCGTCAGCGCCAGCAAGCGCGCTTGAGCCTGTGGCCAGGCGGCGTCGAACGCCGCGCCCAATTGGGCGGACTTAGGGTCGTGGCTGATGACCACGAGGGGGATAGCCCCGAGGACGCCCGCGCCGCTTGGGGGACGGCAGTTCGGCGCCGTACGTTCAAACGCGACCAGCGCCTCGTCATAACCGGGACTCGGCCGGGAATAGATCGCGTCAAACTGGCCGCGGATGGGCGACGGCAGGGTCGCCACCCAACTTGGGTCAAGCTTCGGCAGAAACAGCCTGATCGCGCCGACACGCCACGCCACTCGCGTGAGCGCGGTCAGAACCCGCGACCGCAGCGGACTCACGCCGCCCATGACCTCGGACCAGGAGCTCGGCTCGGAACCATCCATGAAAACGATCCCCGCGACGCGCTCGGGACGCCTCTCGGCATAGGCGATTGCGATCAGAGCGCCGAACGATTCGGGCGCAAGGATCACCGGGCCGGTAACGCCGCCTCGCTCGAGAAGCCGGTCAAGGTCGACCACGTGATCGTCCAGGCTCATGGGCTCGTGCGCGGGATCGCTCCAGCCGAGCCCTGGACGGTCGTAACTGCAAACCTTCGCGAAGGTGGCGATTTGGTCCTGCAGGACATAGGAGGCCACGGCCGGTGTTCCACCGCCGGCGATCATGATGACCGTGGGACCCGGACCCGACCCTTCGCATCGCAGGTGCAGTCGATGCGCGCCAACCTCGACGAGGCGCCCCGGCGGGGGAAACAATTTGGCGTCGTGGGCCTCCGAGATCTTCTCCCAGGCCATGCCGCCGACCAGCACGACCACCACGGCCGCGCCCCCGACGAAAATGACGCTTTGCCAAATACGCATCTCGCTCCCGTAAGCGCCGGACGGCACGTCGCATTGCGCGCGATAGGGTAACAGCAGTTCCTGTCACCGCGACGGTCACGGGGCGATTTCTAGCGCCAGCCGGCGCCATGCCGGCCATCGTAGGCGGGAAGCAGGCCGGCCAGGATCCGGCTCCAGCCCTCCGCGTTGCGTTCCGCGTAGTCCGGCGGCACGCCATCGTTGGTGAGGGTGAGTTCGCAGCCCACACCATCTGAGTGCAGATCGAGGGTGACGGTGGTCACCCTGGGGTCGAATTGCGGGACGCCGAAGGTGAAGACCAGGCGCCTGGGGCGATCGATCTCCAGATATTCGCCCACGTGGCGCACGTCGCCCATATCCGGCCGCCGCTCGGTGAAGGTGAAGCGTCCGCCGACGCACGGATCGATTTCGGCGGTGATCATCTCTCCCGTCGCGGTGGCGAACAGGAAGCAGCGTGCGATTTTCACATCCAGAAAGGCGTCGAACACGCGCTCAGCGGAGGCGGTATAGCGGTGTTTCACCACCACCGCGGTCGTTGGGCTGGTGGAACTCACGGGGTTTCCTCCTGAAGAATTCGGTCGAGGTTGACCCGCTTCGACCGCGCATCCCACGATGAGCCGGTGGCCTTCACTGTTCAACAAGCGCTCTCCCGCCTGGAGCCCAGCCCCGGACTGGTGGTGCTGATGTGCGGCGTCGCCGGCAGCGGGAAGACGACGTTCAGCCAGGCGTTGGAGGCCAAGGGGTTCGCGCGGCTCTCCATTGACGAGGAGGTCTGGGCGACATCAGGCCGCTACGGAATCGACTACTCGCCCGCTGACCATGGCGCGCGGCTCGCCCTCGCCAGGGCGGCGATCAAGCAGCAGCTCTCGGCGAATCTGGCCAGTCGCACGCCGACGGTTGTCGACAGCAGCTTCTGGAGCCTGGCGCACCGAAACGAATACAAAGCCCTCGTCGAGGCGGCCGGGTGTTCCTGGCGGCTCGTCTATCTCAAGACGGCCGAGAATGTCCTCGCCGCGCGGATCGCGGGTAGGCGCGATCGTATCGACGCCAACGCGGCCTTGCCTATTACCTCCGAGGTCTTGCGCGGCTTCCTCAGATCGTTTGAAGAGCCGTCAGGCGAAGGCGAACTCGTCGTCGTGGCCGACGACTGAGCCGCCGCCGCGAAGGCGCCTATTTGCCGGGTTTGCGGCCGCCGCCTCCACCACCCGCGTGACCTCCGCCGCCACCGCGGCTTGCGGTCCGAACAGCGCCGGCGTGACCGCCGCCGCGGGCCGCTGTGGTTCTGCCGGCGGACATGCGCGCGCCACCTGACCGGACGTTGGTCGCATGGCCCGCGCGGGCGCCGCCCGCGGAACCGCCCGCGGAACCGCCGCGACCACCGCCCTGCCAACCATTCCAGCCCGAGCCGCCGCCCCAGCCGAGGCCCTGACGCTGGGCGTAACCGCACCAGTAAAAGCCCGGGCCGCGCCAGCCGGCGGGGTACCAGCAGTAATTTCGGCCGCCAAAGAGGAACTGGGCGTCCTGGAGCAGAGGCTGGGCGTCGCCCCGATCTACCGCGATGATGAATTGGCCTTGTGGCTCGGCTTGCGCGCCGCCAGCGACAACCGAAGCGCACATGAGCGACGCGCCGGCCGCCGCGCCTAGGAATAGATTTCGCATGAAATTCTCTCGGAAATCCGGCCACTCGCACGAAGCAAGGCACTCCGCGACCGGGGCCGATATCCCAATCAACGCCGCGGCGACCTGATGGTTCAGAACGGCGCCCAGATCACTAGGGTGGCAGGAGCCCTGCCACCGCGCGACCTCACTCCACGGGCGCGAGCTTGTCCTGCGTCCTCAGCTCGAAGTCGCTCGCGTGGTGGCGTTCGATGAGTTGGCTCGAGGGATCACCAAAGGCGCGGTTGACCATGCGCCCGCGTTTCACGGCGGGCCGCTTGGCGATCTCGTCGGTCCAGCGCTGCACGTTCTTGTAGTCCTGCACGGCCAGGAACTCGCCGGCCTCGTAGACGAGGCCCTTCGCCAGGCCGCCGTACCAGGGCCACACGGCCATGTCGGCGATGGTGTAGGCGTCGCCGGCCAGGTATTTCGTTTCCCCCAGACGCCGGTCGAGCACGTCCAGCTGGCGTTTCACCTCCATGGCGAACCGGTCGATGGCGTATTCGATCTTGGCGGGGGCGTAGGCGTAAAAATGGCCGAAGCCGCCGCCGAGGTAGGGCGTGGCGCCCATCTGCCAGAAGAGCCACGACAGGGTCTCGGCGCGCGCCGCCGGCTCGGTCGGCAGGAAGGCCCCGAACTTCTCGGCGAGATAGACGAGGATCGCGCCGGATTCGAACACCCGGATTGGCGTGGGTCCACTGCGATCCACCAGGGCCGGGATTTTGGAATTGGGATTCGCGGCCACGAAGCCGCTGCCGAACTGATCGCCTTCATTGATGCGGATGAGCCAGGCGTCGTACTCAGCGCCGGCATGGCCCGAGGCCAGCAGCTCCTCCAGCATCACGGTGACCTTCACGCCGTTGGGCGTGGCCAATGAGTAGAGTTGCAGTGGGTGGCGGCCGATCGGCAGCTCCTTGTCATGGGTCGGACCGGCGATCGGCCGGTTGATATTGGCGAACCGGCCGCCGTTTTCCTTGTTCCAGGCCCACACCTTGGGCGGCGTGTAGTCGGTCGAGTCGGTCATGCGTTTGAACTCCGGGCGTGTGGCGGATAAGCGCCGGTCCGGCGCATCCATGGATGTGGGGGAGCCGAGCGGATTTGGCCAGACGGGCGATGGCCGGAGGTGCGAAATCCCATCAACTGAGAATACGCCTACCCGCACGAAGGGCGTAGAACGCCGGTTAGCGACGCAACGCGAGGGCCGCGAATGAAGTACGATCCGATCGCCGTGCGTCCGCGGCACGACCTCACGGCGGGTGAGGTCTGGGGGATCGAGGAAGGGCTGTACGCCTTCAACGTCGAGGCCACTGGCTATGACGACGGCGAGGGATTGGGCTTCGTCGCCGAGAATGACGGAGAGCTCATCGGGGCCGTTGCGGGCTATTCCTGGGGCAGGATCTGTGAGCTGCGTCAAATGTGGGTGCGCGCCGATCATCGTCGGAGCGGCTTGGGAAGCGCCCTTCTCGAAGCCGCCATCGCTGAAGCCGCCAGGCGCGGGTGCGCCCACGTCACCCTGACCACGTTCGACTTCCAGGCGCCGGACTTCTACCGGCGCCACGGCTTCATCGAGATCGCCCGCGTTCCCGACAAGCCCCTCGGCCACGTCGAACACATCATGCGCCGGATATGCCGGTGACCTTCGCTTCGACGGCGCGCGCGGCGCCGTCAGAACGTCTAGGGTCGAACCTGGGTGTAGGTTCCTCGGAGCGCCGGCGCCGTCGATATCGCGAATTCGCCGCGGACGACACCATCGGCGCCCATCACGCCGTCGAAACGGATCGCGCCGCGAAATCCATCGGGCGCGGTGGGTGTGACATCGCATTGCCATTCCACCTTCGTCGGGCTGATCAGCTTACCCAAAGCCGGACCCTCGCCCGTTGGACCCTTGCAGGCGCCTCTCAGCACAACGCCGGCCTGCTGAAACTGGCAGACCGCGTCCAGGACGAGCGCGCCGCGCGGCTGTTTCATTGAGCCGTTGACCTTCCAGGTTCCGGCGAAATCCGCCGCGTTGGCGGCGATGGGCGCCGCGGCCAGACTTGCGGCCAGTACGGCGCATAGAGAAGTTATAACCCTCATGACGTCCCCCCGTGATCGGCGCGACGAGTGGCGCCGTCGCGTTAACCATATCATGGTCAAGGTTATCGGGCCATTGCGCGGGGCTGCCCTCAGCGCTTCGCGAAATTGGCCAGATCGCTCGCCGTGTCGCGGCTGATGTCGGGGCAGCAGATGGCGAATATCTCCGTGCCGTGGACGGTGCCCATCACCTGGCGACCGCGGGCGGCCACGCCGGCCTTGAGCAACAGGCGATAGAAGCCCAGGCCTTCATCGCGCAGAGGATCGCACTCGTTGACGCTGATCACCGTGGGCGGCAGGCCCTTCACGTCGCCCTCGGTGGCGAAGCCCGGCCACGCCAACGGGTCGCGAGCACAGAAGGCCTCAATGCCGTAGCCCATGGCGCCGCGGTTGTTGTGCAGGTCGAGGAAGATGCCGTTGTTCTCGGTGGAGGAGGGGTTCTGCGGCAACGGCCATTCGCCGGCGATATAAGGGCAAAGAGCGTAGAGGCCTTTGACGAGACCGATGTCGCCGTCCTTCTTGAGTTTGAGGCCCGTGGCGAGGGTGAGGTTGCCGCCGCCGCTCTCGCCGGCCACCACGATGCGCGCTTTGTCGATGTTAAGGCGCTCGGCGTTGGCCACGAGCCACTTGAGCCCGCTCACACAGTCGTTGAGTCCCGCCGGATAGGGCGCCACTTCCGGCGCGGACGAGGCGCTCAGACAGTTGCGGAAGTCGACCATGGCCACGGCCACGCCTTCGGCGGCGATGATCCTGCCCCAGCTACGGTACATCCCGTTGAAACACGACATGGCCGCCATGCCGCCGCCGTGGATGTAGTAGACGCATGGCACGCGCTCGGCGCCGGTCGGGCGGATGAACAGGACCTTGATGGTGTTGCAGTCCGGCTGGGAGACGAAGCTCTCGGTGGTAGTGGTAAGGCCGGCCGAGGGCGCGACAAGATCATTGTCCAGGGCTTCGAACCACGTCGCGGACGCCGCGGCGGCGGCCTGACCCTCCGGACTGTTCTCGTGGGCCAGAAGCTCTTCCCGGTTCGCAACATCCTTCTGCGGCGCCGCCGGCGGCAGGGCGGCGAACACCGTCTTGATGCGCGGATCGATCCTCGGGTCGTCAGCAAGCTTCGAACTCATGAAAAGCGTCTCCCTGTGATGCGCGCATTCTCTCCGCGCTGGAGGGCGGCGAATCAAGGGGGCGGCGCTTACCGCCCCACGCCTCTCTTCCCCCTTCAAGAGGGGAAGTGTCCCGAAGGGACGATGGGGGATCGGAGGCACCGCTCTCTCCGGGGACACCCCCCTACCCCGGCTTCGCCGGTACTTCCCCCCGAGGCGGGGGGAAGAGAAGCTCTCCACAATCCCACTTGCGCCGTTCGGCCCCTCGGGGTCTTTTGTGAATCAAACGCTCGTTCGAGGCGTGCACACCAGTAGCAGGAAACGCCCGCGTGACATCGGCGCCGCCGGACCACAGACGCCTCAGCCTGCCGAACCTTGTCGCCTTCAGCCTGCCGGGCGTTTCCATCGGCGCGCTGGCGGTGGCCCTTACCGTCTATCTGCCGCACTACTACGCCGCCCACCTCGGCCTGCCGCTAATTGCAGTGGGCACGGCGTTCGCCGTCATCCGCTTCGGCGACATGTTCCTGGACCCGCTGATCGGTGTGGCCATGGACCGGACGCGCACGGCGTTTGGCCGTTACAAGGTCTGGCTCGTCGCCGGCGCGCCGGTGCTGATGGTCTCCGTCTACATGCTGTTCTCGCCGTCCGGGAAGGTGAGCCTCGTCTATCTGGCCGGCTGGCTGCTGATCTACTACCTCGGCTATTCCCTGGTGCTGCTGTCGCACAGCTCGTGGGCGTCGGTGGTGGCCCACAAATATCACGAGCGTTCGCGCGTCTTCGGCGTCATCCAGCTGATCAGCATCCTGGGCGCGGCCCTGGTGCTGATCCTCCCCGTGGTGCTGGCCAAGCGCAATGGCACCAGCGGCGCGGGCGACGTGCCGGCCATGGGCTGGTTCATCATCATCGCCGCCCCGCTGGGCGTGGCGGCCGCGGCCTTGTTCACCCGCGAGACCATTGTGCCGGAGGCGGCGGGCGAGCGGTTCGGCCTGAAGGACTATTGGGAGATGATCTCCCGGCCCGATATGCGGCGGATCATCATCGCCGACTTTTGCCTGGCGCTGGGACCCGGCTGGATGTCGTCGCTCTATCTGTTCTATTTCCACGACGCGCGCGGCTTCACCATCGCCGCGGCCAGCACGCTGCTGTTCATCTATATCGCCGCCGGCGTCCTGGGCGCGGCGGGGCTGGCGGCCCTGGCCCAGCGGCTCGGAAAGCACCGCACGTTGATGGTGTGCAGCACCGGCTATTCGCTGGGCCTGATCAGCATCACCTTCCTGCCTAAGGGAAACTATCCCGTCGCCGCCGTACTCATGTTCATCCTGGGCTTTCTCGCCGCAGGCTTCGTCTTGCTGGACCGGGCCATGGTGGCGGACGTGGGCGATGCCGTTCGGCTGGAAAAGGGCAAGCAGCGCACGGGCCTGCTCTACGCCATGATCTCCACCAGCCAGAAGCTCGCCGGCAGCGCCAGCATCGGGCTCTCGTATATTCTCCTGGGCGCCATCGGCTATCAGGCCAAGGACGGTGCGGCCAATACGCCGGCGGCGATCGCCGGCATGCAGTTGGTCTACATCGTGGTGCCGGTGGTGTTCGTGATGCTGGGCGGCGCCTGCTACATCGGCTACCGCCTCGACGCCCGGCGCCACGCCGACATCAGGGCGGAACTCGACGCCCGCGACGCAGCGTCCGTCAGTGCGGCCTAATCAGCAGATCGCGGCGGAGAACCAGGGCATGGCCAGGGCGCCGGGGTGCAGAGTGACGCACGCCTGATCACCGGTATTGAGAGCCAAATAAGTCGCGTGCGGCACGACCACGGTGGTCGTCCGGCTCACCGGCCCCCAGGGGCCAAGCCGTAGGTAATAGCGTGTGCGACTGCGTCCTCCGTAGCTCACTCCGCGGCCGACTACCGGGGCCTGGAACGCTTGGCTTGGCGCATGGTCGAAACGCAAATCTGCCAGCAACGGCGCCGACCAGCCATAGCCCGCGCCGAAGAGACAGAGGAACACCAGCAGCACCCGAGGTCCCGCCACGGTCGCGCGCGTCGGCGCCCACAGGCCGATGAGCAGGGCGAATCCCGTCCCGACGCCCGCCATCACCCAGCTGACCTCAGGACGCGCCAGGGGCGTGTTGAGGGTGACGATCAGGAGGCTGGCCACCGGGAAAATCAGCACCAGGTTCAGCGAGTGGCCGAAACGTGAATCGATCTCGAATGCCGCCGGCGCCAGCGCCACGCACGCCAGCAGCGGCAAAGGCGCGGCCACGGCGATGACGGTCAGGACCGCGCTCTCCGGGTCGGCATGGATCAGGATAAGCGCCAGCGCGGCAAGCGACCCCACGGCCGCAAGCACATAGCCGAGCCACGTCACCGTCTCTTGGTCGGGCGTCTCGACCGTGCTCATCGCTCCCTCCGCATCAATCCGGCGCGAGAAGCGTCGTGCCGTTCGTCCACTCGGTCAACGGCGGCGGGTGGGACACACCCTTCGCCCCCTAGGGGAGATGCGGTTTCGTCAACCGTTCGGCCATGTCGCGGAACACGCGGACGGCGGGGTGATCCGGCTCGGCGGCGACCACCGGACGCCCGTCATCGCCGCCCTGGCGCAGGGCGATGTCGATGGGGATTTCGCCCAGGAACGGCGCGCCCAGGCGCTCGGCTTCACGGCGGGCGCCGCCTTCGCCAAAGATGGGGATGCGCGCGCCTGTGGCCGGATCGGCGAAGAAGGCCATGTTTTCCACCACGCCCAGGATGGGCACCGGCGGGTTCATCTTTGCGAACATGGCCGCGGCGCGGCGGGCGTCGATGAGGGCGATCTCCTGCGGCGTCGAGACGATGACCACGCCGTCGACGCACAGCTTCTGAACCAGGGTCAGGTGGACATCTCCGGTGCCGGGCGGCAGGTCGACCACGAGCACGTCCAGCGGCGCGGCCTCCGTCCCCCAGCGCACGTCCTGAATCATCTGGCGGACGGCCGAAGACGCCATGGGGCCGCGCCAGATCATCGGCGCGCCCTCGTCGACGATGAAGCCGATGGACATCACCTTGAGCCCCCAGGCTTCCAGGGGCTGGAGCTTGTTGTCCTCGAACCTCGGCTGCTCGTCCACGCCCATCATGCGCGGCGCAGAGGGCCCGTAGATATCGGCGTCGAGTAGGCCGACGGAGAGGCCGCGCGCGGCCAGGGCACAGGCCAGATTGACGGCCACCGTGGACTTGCCGACCCCGCCCTTGCCGCTGGCCACCGCGATCACCTTGCGGACAAAAGGCAGGCGTTCGGCCGGCGGCATGGCTTCGGGTTGGGCTCTGGGATCGGCGGCCAGGCGCGCGCCCTTGCTGACGCGCACGGTTCCGGGCGCCGGGGCCCTGGACGCCGCGGTCAACACCACCTGAGCCCGCTCCACGCCGGCGACGGCCATAAGCGCCGCTTCCGCCTGGTCGCGCACCGGGGCGTAGAGCGCCGCGTCCTCGCGCGCCACCTCGAGCATGAAGCCCGCGCGGCCCTCGCTCACCACCAGGCCCTGGACGAGGCCGGCTGAGCTGAGCCCCTTGCCGCTCTTGGGATCGACCACGCTTTCGAGCGCGGCGAGGACCACGGCTTGATCAGGTTGGCTCACGGTGGCGAGGGCTCCATATTGCTTTGCCGGAAGAGGCGTCTCATATCCGGCTGCGGGAGCGGCTTTACAAGCTCCGCGCCGGCCTCACAAAGAAAGCCACGTCCGCTCCGCCATGCCCTGGAACGACAACGCCAATCCAGGCCCCTGGGGCTCTCCGCCCGGCGGCAATGACGATCAGGGTCCGCCGCGCCAGGATCCGCGTCGCCGACCCCCGCCCCCGCCGCCTCCGGGCGGTCCCGATCTCAACGAGCTCCTGCGCCGCCTGCGCGCCGAATGGAGCCGCCTGACGGGCGGCCGGCGCGGCGAGAGCCTGCGCGGCTCGGCCGTGGCCGCCGGCGCGGCCGTTGTGTTCATGATCTGGGCGCTCGCCGGCTTCTATATCGTGCAGCCCTATCAAGAGGCGATCGTCACCCGTTTCGGCGCCTACGCCCGCACCGAGCTTCCCGGCCTGCGCTACCACCTGCCCTCTCCGGTCGAGCGCGCCGAGGTGGTGGACGTGACCAATCAGCAGAAGACGGTCGTGGGCGGCCAGCCTGGCGCCGAGGCGCCGGACGAGAGCCTGATGCTCACTGGCGACGAAAACATCGTCGACCTGTCATTCGCCGTGCAGTGGCACATCTCCGATCCCGCCGCCTATCTGTTCCAGGTGCGCGACCCGGACGACGCGGTGAAGGCGGTGGCCGAGAGCGCCATGCGTGAGGTGGTGGGACGCAACGACCTGACATCGATCCTCACCAACGGCCGCGGCGAGGTGCAAGCCGAGACCCTGGCCCTCATGCAGCGCATCCTCGATCGCTATCGCGCCGGCGTGATCATCGACGCGGTGCAGATCCAGAACGCCAATCCGCCGGCCGAGGTCGTGCCCGCCTATCAGGACATCGCCCGCGCCGGCCAGGACGCCCAGTCGGCGATCAACGAAGCCAACACCTATCGCAACCGGGTGGTCAACGAGGCCATCGGCGACAGCGCCAAGATCGTTCAGGCGGCGGAAGGCTATCAGGAGCAGACGGTCCGCGAGGCGCAGGGCGAAACGTCACGGTTCAATCAGGTCTACGCTCAGTACCGGCGCGCCCCCGCGGTCACCCGCGAGCGGCTGTACATCCAGACCATGCAGCAGGTGCTGTCGCACTCGCGCAAGGTGATCATTGACGCCAAAGGCGCCACCGCGCCGATCATCCTGCCGCCGCAGGCGTTCCAACTGGCCACGCCCGCCCCAGCCCCCGCGCCGCCACCGGCGCCGGCGCCCGCGCCTCAGGTCCAGGGACCCGGCCTGTGAACCGCCGCTGGCTCATTCTCGGAGTGGTGTTGGCGGCCATCGTCGTGGTCCTGGCCAACACCTTCTTCATCGTCGATCAGCGCGAGCAGGTGGTGGTGGTGAACCTTGGCGAGCCGGTGCGGGTGATCAATCCGCCCGGCGCCTACGATCCGGGCTTAAAGTTCAAGATCCCGTTCGTGGAGTCGGTGGTGACGCTGGACAAGCGCAACCAGGCCATCGAGGCCAGCCAGGAAGAGGTCATTTCCGCCGACCAGCAGCGGCTGGTGGTGGACGCTTTCGTGCGCTACCGCATCTCTAATCCGCTGGCCTTCTACCGCACCCTGCGCAACGAGGCGGTGGCCCGCGACCGGCTCGAACCCCTGATCAATTCCTCGCTGCGCCAAGTTCTGGGCGCAGCCAGCGCCAGCGACATCATCTCCCTTGAGCGCGACCAGCTGATGGGCAAGACCCTCGTTGACGTGCGCGCCCGCGCCGCCCGGTCCAACCTCGGCATCGACGTCATCGACCTGCGCATCAAGCGCGCCGACCTGCCGGCGGCCAACGCCCAGGCCGTCTATCAGCGCATGCGCTCCAATCTGCAGCAAAAGGCCGCCCAGATCCGCGCCCAGGGCGAGGCCAACCGCCGCGAGATCGTCGCCGACGCCGACAAGCAGGTGACGATCACCCTGGCCAAGGCGACGGAGCAGTCGTTCACCGACCGTGGTGCCGGCGACGCCCAGAGCGCGGCGCTGTTCGCCTCCAGCTTCGGCAAGGACCCCGGCTTCGCCGCCTTCTACCGCTCCATGGAAGCCTATGAAGGCAGCCTCGCCGATGACCAGACCACCATGGTGCTGTCGCCAGACAGCGATTTCTTCAAATATTTCAAATACGGCCCCAAGGCGAAGTAGGGGCGCTGTTCACCTCTCCCGTGGGGAGAGGTCGAGGCGGCGGAGCCGCCCGGGTGAGGGCGTAAAATGCCAGTAGCGTAACCCCTCACTTTCCCACGCTCCGCGTGGGTCCCTTCCTCTCCCTATAGGAGAGGTTAACAGGCCACCCTAAGGCGAGCCCGGAGCCTCGACGACCAGTTTCCAGGCTTTGCCGTCCACGAGGTAGCGTTTGGCGGCGGCTTGGACGTCCGCCGCGGTGACCTTGGCGTAGTCTGGCAGCGTTGTGCGGATGATGTCGAGGCGCCTGGGCTCGGCGATGGAGCCTTCCAAGCGCGCCAGCCAGTATTCGTTGGTGAGCTGAGACTTGCGGATGGTGGCGACGCGGGGGTTGCGGGCCCGTTCCAGCTCGTCCGCGGTCACGCCGTGTTCGGCCATGTTGGCGGTGATATCGGACACCTCGGCGAAGAAGTTCGGAATCTTCTGCGGCGGCATCTCCACAGCGACAAACCCGACACCGTAGTGCGGGAAGGTCTCGGAAAGGGCGAGCTGGGTCTCAGGGCTGTAGGTGGCGCCCTCGGCGATGCGCACGCGGTCGATCACCCGACCTTCCAGGACCTCGCCGGCCAGCATGTCGGCGCGGGCGTCCTGCATGTTTTCGTAAAAGTCGGTGAGCGGCCAGGCGACGATGGCCATGGCCTGATCGGGGCGGCCGCCGTCGGGGAGCTTCACGGGCGTTGCCGTGGGCGCCGGGAAGGCGGCGTGGTCTCCGCCTACCGGCGTCGGCATGCTGGCCGGCCTGGGCGGCAGGGCGCCGAAGGTAGCCGCGACCTGCGCGATGGCGTCATCGACCGTCACGTCGCCGACGATGGTGATTTCGATCGGCGCCTTGGCCAGCCGCGTTTGCAGCAGGGCTTTGAGATCGTCCGGCCGAGCGGCGGCGAGTTCGGCCTCGGTGGGAATTTCCCACCTCAGGTCGCCGTCATGAAGCAGTCGCTCAGCGTCGCGCTGCACGACGCCGCCGGGAGTCGCCGCCAGTTGCGGGAGGCCGGTGAGGTAGGCCTGCTTCAGGCGCTCGAAGGCTTCGGGCCGGAAGCCGGGGTCGGCCACATAGGCGGCCAGCACCTGCATCTGCGTCGCCAGATCCTGCGGCCGGGTGGTTCCGTGCAGTTGGAAGGCGTCATCGGTAATTGCGAAGCCGGCGTCATAGACATGCCCGGCCAGGGCGCGCTGGCTGTCCTCTTGGGTAAGGGCGCCAAAGCCGCCTTCCACAAGCGCCGAAGCTGACCACATGGCGGTGGGCCGCGCGGAGGGCAAATCCTCACGGCCGTGGCCGATATCCACCGCCGCCATAATCTGGTCCTTGCGGAAGTCGGTCGGCTTGATGGTGAGCGAGACGCCGTTTGCGAAGCGCACCTGCGTGGCGCCGAGGTCGGCGACCTCGCGGCGGCTCTCGACCACGCCCGGCTTGCCGAAATGGGTGTAGGGCCAGACGATCGCGCTGGCGGCCACGGGCGCAACCACCGGCACGGCGGCCGAGGCGGCGAACGCCTTGGCGACCGTTTCCTCGCCGCCTGTCACGGGCGATGGGCTTTCCAGCTCCACCAGCGGTCCCGAGCCGGCGAAGATCTTGCGCGCGGCGTCGTCGACTTCCGCGGACGTGATGTCCTTCACCGCCGTATCGAAGAGCGCCAGATCCTCTACCGGACTGGTGAACACATTGTCTTCGTCCACCGATTGGGCGAGGCCGTTGGCGAGCTCCGGCGTCGGCCGCGTGCCAGCACCGGCCTCGGCGTTGACGAGGGCGGCGCGGGATTGGGCGATCTCTTGATCGATCTCGGCCTGGCCGACGCCGAAGGTGGTGAGACGGCGCACCTCCTGCTCGATGGATGACAGGGCCGGCCGCCAGTTGTCGGGCGCGGACGAGGCCTCGACGATGGCGATCTTGTCGGAATGCAGCAGGTTTTCGAAGGCGCCGTCGGCGGAAATGAAGGGCGGCGTCGCGCTCGCCGCCAGACGGCCAAGACGGCGGTTGAGCACGGCCATGGCGAGGTTTTCCACCGTTTCCCGCCGGCGCTTGGCCCGGGTGTCGGGCGCATCGTCATAGGGCCTAACCCAAGCGATGTAAGTCAGGGTCTGGGCGCCCGGGAGATTGACGACGCTCACCGTCAGTCGACGCTTTTCCACCTGGCCCAGGTCCGGAGCGGCGGTCTCGGGACCCACCGGCGCCCAATCGGCGAAGCGCGCCTTGATCTTGGTCTCGACCACCGCCGGATCGAAGTCGCCGACCACGACCAGTGTGGCGCGATCGGGGCGATAGTTGGCCTGGTAGAACTCGCGGATCAGGCTGGCGGGCGCGTTCTGGATCACGTCCACCTTGCCGATGGGATAGCGCTCGGTAATCCGTTGGCCGTGGGCCAGCAGCCCGATCTGGGCCTTTTCGGCGTGATAGTCGGGCGTGTCGCGCAGGCGCTCCTCCGACAGCACCACACCGCGCTCGGTGGCCAGCGCCTTGGGGTCGATGAGAAGCTCGCTGCCTGTCTCGCGCATGAGCATCAGGCCGGTGTCGATGAGGGCGCCGTCACTCCTCGGCAGGTCGAGCTGAAAGACCGTTTCCGTCCAGCCAGTCTCGGCGTTGGTGTCCGGCCCGAACGCCAGGCCGTCACGCTCGAGGATTTTCATCATTTCGCCCTGGGGCACATGGGTCGAACCCTTGAACGCCATGTGTTCGAGGACGTGGGCGAGGCCCTGCTGCGCGTCGCTCTCCTCCAGCGAGCCGGAGCCGATCCTGAGGCGGATCGAGGTCTGGCCGGCGGGCGTCTGGTTGCGCATGACGGCGTAGCGCATGCCGTTGGGCAGGACGCCGAAGCGTACGGCGGGGTCCGCCGCAACGTCGCTCGTCGTCTGAGGCCAGACGGGGCCGACGACAGCCGGCTGGGCGGAGACTGCGCCAGCCAGAGCGATGAGGGAAACGAGGGCGGGGGCGAAATGGCGGTTCATCAGGATTCCAGGGCGAGCGCCCCGCGGCCGCCGGGTTCCGTGTAGGGTCTGCCGCGGGCGGTTACAACCTCAGGCAGACCGCGCGCGCATTAAGTCTCTGTCACGCGCAACACCTCTGGGGGCCGCAGCGAGATCCGCCAAGGTCAGACGGGCGCATATGCCCGCCGTGTCATCGGACTGAAACCCCGAAAACGCCTGGTCCAGCTTACGGACAAGCACGATTGCGACGCGATCGGCATCCCGACCGCGCCGCGCACAACCTTACCCCCAGCGGCGGGGGCCGCTGGGGGTAAGGTCAAGCCCGTCCTATTGAGAGGGCGAAGAACCTGTGTTGGCCGAGGTGTCGTTGGTGGCCGCCGAATTGTCGGCGCTCATGGCGCCCGTCGACGCGGAATTGTCCGCCGGCGCGGCGGTGGCGTCGGCGGTATTGCCGGCGTCCGTCGCAGTCTGCGGCTTGTTGCAGGCGCTTACGCTGATCGCCATGACGCTCGCGGCGCAGATTAGCAGCCAGCGGTTCGCGGGTTTGGTCATCTCGTTGTCTCCCGTGGAATGCCCTGCCGAACAACGAACCAAGTCCAGAGCCGTTCCCGAAAATGTGATCGCAATTGTTTTCCGAGACCGCAAGATCATCCGACGAGGAGCGCCGCGACACCATGCAGGTCGGCGCAGACGGCCACGCACAAGCCGCGCATTTCCTCGGTCGCCGGCAGCAGGTCGGGGACCATGACGGTCATCATGCCGGCGGCGGCGGCGGCGCGCACGCCGTTGTGAGAATCCTCCAGGGCCAGGCACGCGGTCGGAGGCACACCCAGGCGCGCGGCGGCGGTGAGGAACGGATCGGGGTGGGGCTTGCCGCGCACATAGTCGCCGGCGGCGACCACGGCCTGGAACCTCGCCAGCAAACCCGGCGGCCCCAGATGGCTCTCCACGGTTTCGCGGCGTGACGATGTGGCGATGGCGCGCGGCAGGCCCACCGCATCGAGGCGGTCCAGCAGTTCGCCGACCCCCGCTTTCACCGGCGCGCCGGCCTCCAGCCGCGCGCGGGCCAGCTCCCAGGCGTGGGCGATCCACGGATCGTAGTCGAAGTCGGCTCCGAAATGGGCCAGGGCGATGTGCCGACTGGAGTCGTGCGGCAGGCCGACCATGGCCAGGAACACGTCCAGCGGCAACTCCACGCCGCGGGCCAGCGACGCCTTCATCATCACGTCGCGGAACACCGCCTCGGTGTCGACGATGAGGCCATCCATGTCGAAAATCACGGCCTCAACCGGTCGCGGAAGCCTCACGCGAAAGCGTCCTGGCCGAGGCCCTGGAAATAGAGCAGTGCGGTGAGGTCGGCGTGATCCACGCGAGCGTCAGCCCGCACCGCGACAATCGGCTTGGCGCGCCAGGAGACGCCCAGACCGGCGGCCTCAATCATGGCCAGGTCGTTGGCCCCGTCGCCCACCGCCAGCGTCTCCTTGAGGCCGACGCCCAGCGCCGCCGCCTCCTCGATCAGCACCTCGAGCTTGGCCCCACGTCCGAGGATCGGCTCGGCCACCCGGCCCGTGAGCCGCGCGCCGTCGTCAAGTAGGCGGTTGCCGCGGTGGTCCGCGAAGCCGGCGGCCTGGGCGACCTTGGCGGTAAAGAAGTCGAAGCCGCCGGAAACGAGCACGCAACGCGCGCCGTGAGCGGTCATGGTGTGGATGAGCCGCGCCGCGCCGGGGTTGAGCCGCACGCGTTCGTCATAGGCGCGCTGGAGGGCCGACACCTCCAGCCCTTCCAGCAGGGCGACGCGGTCCCTGAGCGCGGTCTCGAAGGGAATCTCGCCGGCCATGGCGCGCTCGGTCACGGCGGCGATCTGAGTCTTCAGGCCGGCGAAATCGGCCAGTTCGTCCAGGCATTCGCAGCCGATGATGGTGGAATCCATGTCGGCGAGGAGCAAGCGCTTGAGGCGCCCCTCCGCCGGCTGGACGCAGAAGTCGACGGCGTGGCGCTCCAAGGCGCGGCCAGCGGTGGCGCGCAGAGTCGCAATGTCGGCGCCTTCGACGAAGAGATCGGCGGCGCCGTCGCCCAGAATCTCCATGCCGTCGATAGGCCGCCCGGCCTGAGCCACGGCCTCCACCGCCGCCGGCAAGGCGTCCTGCAGGGCGTCGAAACCCGGAGCCACGAGAGTAAAAGCCAGACGCATGGCGCGGCTGTGGCTTATCCGACGAGTCTCGACAAGAGCGCCCGAACTCTCTTCCGCCGGAAGTTTAGATCAACACGTCCAGCCGTTGCAGGCCGCGGAAGAATGGCAGGTCGCGCCATTCGGGTTTCGCGCCGGGGTCGGCGAGGCGGAGGTTCGGGAAGCGTTCGAACAGACGCAGGAGCGCCACCTGGGCTTCGAGCCTGGCCAGCGGCGCGCCGATGCAGATGTGCGCCCCGCCGCCGAAGGCCACGTGCGGACTCTTCTTGCGCGTGATGTCGAAGCGCTCGGGGTCTTCGAACACCTCGGGGTCGCGGTTGGCCCCGCGCAGGGAGACCAGCAAGGACTGGGTGGCGTGCACCGGGCAGCCGTGCACCTCCATCTCGCGCGAGGCGATGCGGCCCGTAATGTCCACAGGCGGCTCGTAGCGCAGCACTTCCTCCACCGCCGCGCCGATCAGCGCGGGATCGGCCCTGAGCTTGGCGAGTTCGGCCGGGTTGAGCAGGAACAGACGCACGCCATTGCCGATGAGGTCGGTGGTGGTGAGGTTGCCGGCCACCAGGAGCGCGATGAGGTTGGTCACCAGATCGGCGTCGGAGAGGTCCGCGCCCGCCGCCTGGAGCTGGACCATGTCGGTGACGAGGTCGTCCTCCGGTTTCTCGCGCCGCATCTGCAGCATGTTGGTCATGAAAGGAGCGATGGCCTCGGAGGCGCGGACCATGTGCTCGGTCTGGGCGGGCGTGCGCAGCGGGTTGAGGCTCTGGATGATGCCCTCGGACCAGTCGCGGAACTCCGCCAGGCGGCTGTGGTCGACGCCCAGGATGCGGGCGATGACGTCGACCGGAATGGGGAGGGAGATCTCGGCCATGAGGTCGAAACCCTCGCGGCCCTCGAGCCGATCGAGGGCCTGTGCGACGATTTCCTCCACCAGCGGGCGGCACTTGGCGACGCGCTTGTAGAGGGCCTGGGCCAAGGGGGTCCGGATGCGCGCGTGGTCGGGGTCGTCCATGAGCAGGATGGAACCCGGCCCTTCCCGCTCGCGCGTGTCTCCCACGTCCTGTTCGAGGATTCGGCGGGTGAGTACGGCGGCGGGCTCGGCCCGGTTGGGATCGCGCCAAAGGGTCAGGTCGGTCAGAATGCCGCGCACATCCTCATGCCGGCTGATGAAAAACACCCCCGCCAGTTCGTCGCGCATCACCGGGTGATGGGTCCTGAGGTCAGCGAGAACGGAGTAGGGATCCTCGCGAAACGCCGGATTGAGCGGGGTCAGCTCCAAGACGCGCGGCGGCGACGTGTCGTCGGCCATGAAAATCCTCCTCCGAAGCCGTATCTTAACAGCGTCAGGATTGGGGTTCTAGCAGGCGCACGGGCATCCGGCAACGACGGATCGGGGTTAGAAATGCCCGATCTGGAGCGCCCACGCCACCGCGCACATCAATGCGGCGAAGGCCAGCGCCGAGCCGTTCACGAACAGGGTGTCGGCGAGAGAGTGTCGATCGAAGGTTTTCACGGCTGGAAGTCTCATGGAAGCGAACCTGTCCATTGGCCGTCCGTTTGGTTGTCGAGAGGTTAACGGGGAGACGCAGGTTCGTTTGCAGAGCGCGCTTTAGCGCCTTATGTGCCCGGCAGGGGCGGCGTGCGGATTACCGGGGAAACGCCATGGACGTGAAGATGCTCGCCGCCTTTGCAACACTCGCCGCGGGCGCGGCTTCGGCGGCGGTGCTGACCGGGCCGGCGGCCTGGGGCGACTGGACCACAGACGCGCCGGGCGTTACGCGCAAGATCACCGTGGACACCCTACCGGCGCCGGGCGCGACCCGGGTCGGCGTCGCGCCGCCGGCGGTGGTGGCGCGGCCGGCGAACGCCAAGCTCTCCGTTCCCCCAGACTTCACGGTCGCTGAATTCACCAGGCTCGACGGCCCGCGTCAGATACGCACGGCGCCCAACGGCGACGTGTTCGTGGCCGAGACCAACGCCGGCCGGATCAAGATCCTGCGCACGTTGGACGGGGCCGCTAAGCCCGCGTCGGTGAACATGTTCGCCCAGGGTCTCGACCGCCCGTTCGGCGTCGCCTTCTATCCCGCCGGACCCAACCCTCAGTGGGTCTATGTGGCCAACGCCAACTCCGTGGTGCGCTTCGCCTATCGGAGCGGCGATCTGAAGGCGCGCGCCGCGCCGGAGACCATCGTTCCGCGCCTGGCGGCCAACACCAAGGGCCACTCCACCCGCGACATCGCCTTTTCACCGGACGGCCGGTTCATGTTCGTCTCGGTAGGGTCCGGCTCCAACGTCGCAGAGAGCATGATCAAGAAGACCCCCACCCAGGCCAAGGAATGGGAGGCTGCGCATGGCCTGGGCGCCGCCTGGGGCGAGGAGACCGACCGGGCTGACATTCTGGTCATGGACCCCATGGGCCAGCGCCGCAGCGTGTTCGCCGACGGCATCCGTAACTGCGTGACTCTGCTCGTCCAGCCGGGAACGGACACTTTGTGGTGCGCCACCAACGAGCGCGATCTCCTGGGCGATAATCTGCCCCCGGACTATGTGACGCGGGTCAAGCCCCATGCCTTCTATGGTTGGCCTTGGTACTATCTCGGCTCCCACCAAGATCCGCGCCATGCGGGCGAGCGGCCCGACCTGGCCGGCAAGGTCACCGTGCCGGACGTTCTCATCCAATCGCATTCCGCGCCACTGGGCATGGTGTTCTACACCGTGCGTGGCGGCCCCGCGGCCTTTCCGGCGGACTACCGCGGCGACGCCTTCGTCGGTCTGCACGGCTCCTGGAACCGGGCACGGCGCACGGGCTACAAGGTCGTTCGTATCCTGATGAAGAACGGCCAACCCACCGGCGAATACCAGGATTTCCTCACCGGCTTCGTGGCCAACGCCGCCGGCGTATGGGGCCGGCCGGTGGGCGTCACCGTGGCCCACGACGGCGCTCTGCTGGTCACTGACGACGCGAGCGGCGTCGTCTGGCGCGTGGCGCATGAAAAGTGAGCGGGCTTATCCTTCCTCCGCTCATCCCCGCGCAAGCGGGGACCCAGGCTTTTTTCAATCGCTCGCCAAGCCTCAGATTGCGCCGATTGACACAGACGGTTCGGGTTGCCGGTCCGTCCGCAAAACAAAAACACCTGGGTCCCCGCTTTCGCGGGGATGAGCGGTTATTTGGGTTGGGGGTCGCATTTCTTACCCTCCTCGCCTCCCCCGCCGTCGCCCAGACCGGCGATGTGGCCAAGGGTGAGACGGCGTTCGAGAACCGGTGCACCATGTGCCATGGGCCAGAAAGCGACGGCCAGGGGCCGAAGCTCGCGGGCGTGGTCGGGCGTAAGGCCGGATCAGCGCCGGGTTTTCCCTATTCGGATGCACTGAAGACGTCCCGCCTCACCTGGACGCCGGCCGAGCTCGACACGTTCCTCGCCGGCCCCGACAAGCTCGTGCCCGGCACGGCCATGGCGGTCACCATCTCCGATCCCGACCAGCGCCGGGACATCGTCGCCTATCTGGCGAGCCTGAAACCGTGAGGCGCCTTCCAGGGTTACTTGTGGCGGCGGCGCTCGCGGTCTTCCCCGCCATGGCCGCGACGGCGGCCGTGGAGATTCGCACCTCCGACGTCGGCCTCTTCTATCGCTTGTACGACGCAGCCCACGGCGCACCGAGCCCGGAGACCCTACAGCACGACTACATCGACGCCGGCAGCCCTGGCGTGCGCCAGTTCGTGCCCGACCGGATCAAATCCGGCGAGGCGCTAGCCGCGAAGATCGCTGCAAAGCCGGCGCTCTACGAGCACGCCAGGAGTTGCATGGCCGTGCTGCCGACGGTGAAGACGCGCCTCAAGATCGCGTTTCGCAAGCTAGCCGCGCTGGACCCCCAGGCCACGTTTCCACCGGTGACGGTGCTCATCGGCCGTGGCAACAGCGGAGGCACGACCGGAAAAAGCGGAGTTCTCATCGGCCTCGAGACGATCTGCTCGGCTGACTGGCTTCAGCCCGACCCCACTGATCGCCTGACGCATCTCATCGCCCATGAGTATGTGCATGTGCAGCAGTTCCCACAGGGCGGGGAAGACGCGCACCCCAACACGGTGCTTATCCAGTCGCTGGTGGAGGGCGGCGCGGAGTTCATCGCCGAGCTGACCTCTGGCGAGGCCAGCGAAGCCTATCTGCAGACCTGGACGCAAGGTCACGGCAAGGAGATCGGCGAGGAATTCCTGAAGGACCAGGACAGTACGGGTCTCAATCCCTGGCTCTACAACGGCGTCGGCACGCGAGAGCATCCGGGCGACCTTGGATACTGGGTGGGCTACGAGATCTGCCGCGCTTACTACCGCCAGGCGCACGACAAGCGCGCCGCCATCCGCCACATGCTGATGCTCGATGACCCAAAAGCGCTGCTGGCCCAGAGCGGCTGGACACCGGGAGACCACCGCCCGTGACGCTGGACATGCGCCGCCTGATGGCCGCCGACGCGGAGGCCCTGCGCGCGCTGCGTGTGGAGGCCTTCACGGCTCACCCGCGCGAATTCCGCTCGACCCCGGAAGACGAGGCGGCGAGGCCGCTGGCCGAACTGGCCGCCAACCTTGCGCGCGACCAAGTGCTTGGCCTCTTCGACGGCGAGACTCTGGTGGGCGTGGCCGGCCTGGCCATCGAGCCGCGCGCCAAGCTCGCCCACAAGGCGATGATCTGGGGCGTCTATGTGCGAGGGGCGTACCGCGGCCAAGGCGGCGCCGAGCGGCTGCTGCAAGCGCTGCTCGCCGAGGCTCAAGGCAAGGTGGAGGCCGTGCATCTCACCGCCTCGGACGGCAATGGCCCGGCGCTGCGACTCTATACGCGCCTGGGCTTTGTCCTATGGGCGACCGAGCCGCGCGCGCTGAAGCTGGCCGATGGGACGTACGTCGACGAGCTCGCGATGGTGCGGCGGTGTTCGTCGGATGAAGCGAGCGAGGCGGCGCTTGGGCGGATCAAGGGTCACCAGAAGCCCTTAACTTCGGGCTTCAAGTTTGACCAAGAGGAGGCGAATTCCCGATAAGTGACGCCTCGCAGAATGCCCTGGACACCCCATGGTCGGGCGATCAATGTGGATTCATCAACTCATTGATTCAGATCTGAAAATAAGAGAATTTCGACGCCCCTGGACCCGTCTACGTCGGTCGCGGCTTGTGTCGCGGCCAAGGCCACCTGCTCAAATAAGTCCGATACCGCCGGGCTGTTTTGAAGTCCTCTGCCGCGTCGACGCCTATGCCGACTATGTGGCTGTGGTAGAGGCGGAGACTGCCGAAGAGGCTGCCGAGTTGGCCTACGATGACCACGGAACGCTGAAATGGGAGCATGGTGGCACATGTGAGTTCGACGCCCGCCTCTATGTCGCACTCGATGCGGACGGCGGGGAGATCGAGGGAACAGAGGTCGGCGATCGTTAAGGGCGCGATCACCGATGCGCCCTAGCTTGGCGCTTCATGTCCGACACCCCGCTCTATCTCGGCTTCGAGGAGGCGCCGACGCCCTTCAAAGGCCCGACACAAAAGGCGCGAATTTGGACGGAACATTGGGTCAAGGCTCGGCTGTTCTGTCCGAACTGCGGCGCGTCCAACATCAATCAATTTGCGGGCAACCGCCCGGTCGCGGACTTCCACTGCGCGGCATGCCACGAAGAATATGAACTCAAGAGCCAGAAGGGCCGCTTCGGACCACGCGTTAACGATGGCGCGTTTCGCACCATGTGTGAACGCGTAACGGCCGCCAACAATCCCAGCCTGATCCTCATGAACTACGATCCAATCCGGCTGTCGGTGACCAATCTCTTCTTCGTACCGAAGCACTTCTTCGTCCGTGAAATCATCCAGGAGCGGAAACCGCTCGCCGCCACCGCGCGCCGGGCCGGATGGATCGGTTGCAACATCCTGCTCGGAGAAATCCCCGATGCCGGCAAAATCTTCCTGGTCCGGAACGGCGAGCAAACCTCTAAGAGCTTGGTGTTGGACCAGTGGGCGGCGACCCGCTTCCTCCGAGATCAAGGCGAACGCGGCCGGAGCTGGTTGATGGAGGTGATGAAGTGCGTTGACCTCATCGGGCGTCGCGATTTCACTCTCGACGATGTCTATGCGCAGGAGGCGCGCCTGCACGCGCTCTATCCAGGCAATCGAAACGTTCGTCCGAAGATACGCCAGCAACTCCAGGTATTGCGCGACCAAGGCTACATCGAGTTCCTCGGCAACGGCCAGTACCGCCTGCGGTAGAGCCGCTGAGCTTTGCCCGACTTAGCCGCCCCCCTCCCCCAAATTCCATGCCGCCGTGATCTCGGCCAGCGCGGCGATGGCCACTTCCCAGGGGGCCTTGCCACCCAGTTCGAGGCCGATGGGGGTGTGCAGACGGTCGATCGCTGCCGGGGCCACGCCCGCGTTGGCGAGAGCGGCGGCGCGGTCGGCGAGGCGGCGTCGGGCGCCCAGCGCGCCCACGTAGAAGGCCGGCGACGGCAGGGCGGCGGTTAGGGCCGCGTGATCGAGCTCGGCGTCGTGGGTGGCGGCCGCCACGGCCGTCCACGGATCGAGGCCTATTGCCGCCAGCGCCTCACCCGCTTCCTCGCGGTGATAGGCGACGCCCGGCAAAGGCGGCGGCTCGGCCGGGCCCTTGGGCCGTACCAGGATGGTCTCCCAGCCGGCTTGGGCGCCCAGGGCGGCGATGGCCAGGGTCGTGGGGTCGGCGCCCAACACCACCAGCCGCGGGCGCGGGCGAAAATGCCTGTGAAATGCTCCCGGCCAGGGCGCTGGAGCGTCGCTCGCCGGGCCGCACGCGCGGCGGTCGCCGTCCGTGCGCCAGAGCGCCGGCGCGCGGCCGTCGGTCAGCTTCAGCAGGACGTCCACAGCCGCGTCGTCCGGCCCGATCCGCTCCAGCAAGATCTCCGCGCGCGCGCCGCACATCAGGCGGATGTCGGTCCACGGGCTGCCCTCGCCATAGACGAGCCGCATCGGGCGACCGTTCTCCAGCACCTCGCGGGCGTGATCGGCCACGTCCGCCTCAAGGCAGCCGCCGGAGAGAAAGCCAGACACCATACCGCGCGCGAACGCCATCTGGGTTCCCACCGGGCGCGGTCCGCCGCCGTCCAGCGCGGTGATCGTGGCGAGCGCCGCCGGCTCTCCTGCCGCGCGGGCGGCGCGCAAAAGCGGGCGCGTGTCGTCGGAAAAGCCGAACAGCGGCCAGTCGGGAAGCATTTCGGCCGTCATGTCGAAGCGTGGCTGTTCACGCCGCCTTCTGGAAGTAGGGCTTGTCGCCGAAGATGGTGGCGCGGGTCATGACACGGCGGTGGGGAAGATAGTCGCTCACCGCATAGTGCTGGGTGCAGCGGTTGTCCCAGAAGGCGACCGAGCCTTCGCGCCACCGCCAGCGCACGCAGAATTCCGGCTTCTGAACATGGCGGAACAGAAAATCCAGGATCGCCCGGCTCTCCTCGTGGCGCATGCCCTTGATGCGCGAGGTGAAGCCCGAATTGACGAACAGGCCGTTCTTGCCGGTCTCCGGATGGGTGCGCACCACGGGGTGAACCACCGGCGGGTTCTCGGCCCTGGCCTTCTCATAGCGTTCGCGCCCCGCGGCGCTGGCCACGAGACCATCGGCGCCGAAGGCGTAGGCGAGATCGTGCACGGCGGACAGCGGCTCGATGACCGCGCGCATGGCGGGGCTCAACGCCTCATAGGCGGCGGTCATGCTGGCCCACAGCGTATCTCCGCCGGACGGAGGCAGCAGGCGCGCGTGCAGGATCGCGCCCAGAGCCGGACGCTCGAGGAAGGTGACGTCGGTGTGCCAGTGGTCGTTGTCGGTGGGATTCTTCTCGTGGTTGTCGAGGATCATGATCTCGGGGACGCTCTCCTCGCCCGGATAGAGCGGGTGGACATGCAGTTCGCCGAAGCGCCTGGCGAAATCGCGCTGCTGTTCGGGCGTCAGGTCTTGGTCCTCGAAGAACAGCACCTTGTGGGCCAGGAGCGCGCCGCGCACGTCGTCGATCACGGCGTCGGCATGGTCGTCGCGCAGGTCCAGGCCGCTGATCACGGCCCCGATCGTGGGCGCGAGCGCGGTGATGGCGAGTTGATTGGTTCGGGTCATGGCCTCTGTATCCCGCTTTCTTCGACTGGCGGCTTTTCCTTGACCGGCGGCTTTGGCCCGTTCACCACCGGCGCGCTTCAGGAGGAAGATGAATGAGACGCGCCGCCATAGTCTGCCCGATCCGCACGCCCGTGGGCAAGTTTCTCGGATCCCTGGCTCCGGTCACGGCCGGCGAGCTGGGTGCGGTGATCCTGCGTGCGCTGGTGGACCGCACCGGCATCGATCCGGAGGCGGTGGACGACGTGATCTTCGCCCAGGGGTACGGCAATGGCGAGGCGCCGTGCATCGCCCGCTGGAGCGCGCTGGCCGCCGGCTTTCCCATCACCACGCCCGGCTACCAGCTCGACCGGCGCTGCGGCAGCGGCCTGCAGGCGATCATCGACGCCGCCATGATGGTGCAGACCGGCGCCGCCGACGTGGTTATCGCCGGCGGGGTCGAGAGCATGAGCAACGTGGAATACTACACCACGGACATGCGGGCGGGCGCGCGGGCGGGCTCGGTGACCATGCACGACCGCCTGGCGCGCGGACGGGTGATGAGCCAGCCGGTGGAGCGCTTCGGCGTCATCTCGGGCATGATCGAGACCGCCGACAACCTGGCGCGCGACTATCAGATTTCACGCGAAGCCTGCGACGAATACGCCGCCGCCAGCCACCAGCGGGCGGCCGCGGCCTGGGCCGCCGGCAAGTTCGACGACGAGACCGTGCCCGTGGCCGTGCCGCAGAAGCGCGGCGACCCGGTGGTGTTCAGCAAGGACGAAGGCGTACGCGCCGACGCCACGGCCGAGAGCCTCGGCAAACTCAAGCCGCTGGAAAAGGGCGGCGTGGTCACCGCCGGCAACGCCAGTCAGCAGAACGACGCAGCCGCCGCCTGCCTGGTGGTGGCGGAAGACAAATTGGCGGAGCTGAAGCTCGAACCCATGGGCTGGTTCGTGGGCTGGGCGGCGGCGGGGTGCGATCCCTCCCGCATGGGCATTGGACCCGTGCCGGCGGTCGAGCGGCTGTTCGCCCGCACGGGACTCTCGTGGGACGACATCGACCTGGTGGAGCTGAACGAGGCCTTCGCGCCTCAGGTGCTGGCGGTTCTGAAGGGCTGGGGCTGGGATGAACGGGACCGGCTGAACGTCAACGGCTCGGGCATTTCTCTCGGCCACCCTATCGGGGCCACGGGCGGCCGCATCCTAGCCAATCTGCTGCGCGAGCTGAAGCGCCGCGACGGCAAGCTCGGCCTGGAGACCATGTGCATCGGGGGCGGCCAGGGCCTGGCGGCCGTGTTCGAGGCGGCTTAGGGCGCCTATGGCGCAAACCCGTATCTTCCCGCGTCTTTGGCGATGTTGGGATTGAGGGCGACCGCCGCGGCGATGTCGGCCTTGCCCGGGTCGATCAGGCCCTTCTTCAGCTTGGCCAGCCCGCGGCCATAGTAGGGCCACGCGTTCCTTGTCTGTAGCTTCAGCGTCTCATCGAAGTCGGCGATGGCCTTGTCGAGATCGCCCTGACGCAACCTGACGAAAGCGCGGCCGTCGAGCGCGCCCCAGTCGTTCGGCAGCAGATGCAGCGCACGCTGACAGTCGGCCATGGCCTTGTCGAGGTCCGTTCCCAACAGCAGCCGCACCCAGCAACGGCCGGCGAGCGCCTCGCCCTGGTTGTGGTCGACCGGATGGACCTTGATCCACAGATCGTACTGGGTGAGTGCGCGCGCAGGCGCGTCGGCGGAGCGGTAGAGCCGGGCCATGACCAGCCGCTCATTGTCTTCCGCCGGCAAGACCTTGTCGGCCGCATCGAGGTCAGCGAGGGCGCCCGGGTGATCGTGGGCGGCGTCGCGCAGGGCGGCCCGGGAGATCAGCGCCCGCGGGTGGCCGGGCGCGATGGCGAGCGTCCGGTCCAGGTCCCCCATGGCCAGCACCGGCTGGCCGGCCTGAAGGCGAACCACGGCGCGCTGAAACGAATAGTCGGCCTTGGGGTCGAGCTCAATGGCCTTGGTGAGATCGGCGATGGCGGGCGCGAAGTCGCGACGCGCGGCGAAGGCGGCGCCCCGCCGGGCGAAGGCCTCCGCGTCGACAGGTTCGGCCCCGCCTCCCGGCGGTGCGGCCACGGGCGCCTGGCTCGCCGCGGCGTCGTGGGTCACGGCGAGATTGAACACCGGGCCGCCGTTGTAGGTGAAGTACAGCTTGTGTTGGCTGTTGGCGACGAGAACGCGGTGGGAGAGGAAGAAGTCCGCGCCCAACCGCAAGTCGGCGTCGCCGGGCGTGATGTCGCCGAAGCGCAGGCGCGTGTGCTCGATCTTCTCGTCGCCGAGTTCGAACACATCAACCGGCGCGATCCAGGTCGTGACCCTATGCGGACCGGCGCCGTAGACGAACCCGGCCGGAATCACGCCGGGGCCGCCGGGCGCCAATCCCAGCCGCTTGGCCGCGTCGAGCGTCATCACCGACATAGACGCTCCGGTGTCGAAGATCACTTTGATCCGCGTCCCATTCACGCTCGCCGTCCCGACCGTGTCGGGGCGGAACGGTGTCCCCTGGGATTCGCCGATATCGATGGCGCTATAGGTGAGTGGCGGCTTGGCCCAGTAAGCGAGCGGCTCCCCACCGCAGTGATCGGTGCGCATAAGGCGGATCATCCCGCCCGCCAGATCGTATTCCACGTCCGCCAAGCCCAGGATATTGCGGCCAATGACGCCCTTAGCCAGGGCGGCCGACTCGCTGCCGCCGACCAGGAACTGCGCTCCAGGAATGGGGAGGCGGGCTAGGACGAAGTCCTTGACGGTGGCGACCGACAGATCGACCGAGCCGCCGATGCCTCGCGCCTGGACGTTGAACGGCGCCGGCGCGAGACGCAGATGGAACTCCGCCGCCGAGCCCGGCGAGATGAAGCTGTAGGACGCGCCGCTATCGGCGAGGAACAGCGCTGGCGCGCCATTGACCTTCGCCTCGATCAGCGGCTGCGTTCCCTGCATGGTCACCGGCAGTTCGGCGAGGGTGTGGATCACGCACGCCGCCCTGCCGGCGAAGGGGGCTACGATCAACGCCATGGCGGTGAGCGCCGTTCTCGCGGATGCTCCGAACCGACACCTCAACGAGGTTGCGCCGCCAGCCAGGCGTCGACCCGGGCTTCGAGCACCGACAGCGGCATGGCTCCCTCGTCCAGCACCACGTCGTGGAAACTGCGATAATCGAACTTCGGCCCCAGCTCAGCGCGGGCCTTGTCGCGCAGTTGTTCGATCTTCAGCTGGCCGATCTTGTAGCCCAGCGCCTGGCCCGGCCAGCCGATGTAGCGGTCGGTCTCGTTCTGGATGTTTTTGTCGGAGAGCGCGGTGTTGTCCTTGAGGCACGCCAGCGCCTGGTCGCGGCTCCAGCCCTTCCAGTGGATGCCCACGTCCATGACCAGGCGGCAGGCGCGCCACATCTCCATGGAAAGCAGGCCGAAGCGCTCATAGGGCGTCTGATAGAGACCCATCTCGCGTGTGAGTTGCTCGGAATAGAGCGCCCAGCCCTCCACGAAGGCGGTGATGTCGCTGTCTTTGCGGAATAGCGGCACGCCCGTCTGTTCCTGGGCGAGGGCGATCTGGATGTGGTGGCCGGGCGCGCCCTCATGGCTGACCAGCGCCGGCAGTTCATAGAGCGGACGCTGGTCGAGATGCGAGGTGTTGATCAGCAGCTTGCCGGCCACGCCCTGCTCGGGGCTGCCGGGATTGTAGCGGCCGGAGGTGTAGCCATCCTCGATGGCGCGCGGGACCTCAACGACGCCGTAGGAGAGGCGCGGCAGCTTGCCGAAATAGGCCGGGAGCTGGCCGTCGACGCGCTTGGAGAGCCGGCTCGCCTTCTCCATTAGAGCTTCGCGCGTGGCGACGTAGAACTGAGGGTCGGTGCGCAGCTTTTCCTGGAACTGCTGGAAGGTTCCGTGAAAGCCGCTGGCGGCGATCTCCACGTCCACGGCCGCCCGGATGCGCGCGATCTCAGACTGACCGAGGGCGAAGATCTCATCCGGCGTCATCTCGGTGGTGGTCTCGCGCTTCACGCGATAGGCGTAGTAGGCGCGCCCGTTCGGCAGGGAGGAGGCCCCCAGAGTCTCGCGGGATTTCGGCAGGTATTCGGTCTCGAAGAATGTGGCGAGCTTCACCTCGGCCGGTTTCACGCGCGTGCGGATGAGCTCCAGCGCCTGGGTGCGAAGTACATCCCGCCGCGCGGCCATGGCGGGCGACAGATGGTCGAAGGGTCCCAGCAGCGGGCTCTGGTCCACCGGCAGGTCGGCCTGAGCGCGCGTCGCCCTGGCTGCGGTGGTGGCGGTGATCCGTGGACTGATGAAGCCGCTGACTAATCCGCGGCGCATGTTGTCGGTCTCGATGGCGTAGTAGCGGTCCAGCGACGCGATCCGCGCCAGCCACGCCTGGGCTTCGGCTTCGTTGTGCAGGGCCGTGTCCGAGGCGGTCTCGGCCGGGGTGATGAAGAAGCCCTCGTCATTGGTGAACGGCAGGCGATCCTCATCGAAAGCATCGCCCTCGATGTCGATGTCGAGCTGAGCTTCCAAAAGCTGGCGGTTGAGCGCGTCCTCGCCGGTGAGCGCCACGGCCGGTACGCCGTCCAGGCGATGCTTGAACTCCAGGTCGAGGCGATGCCGGCGAGCCTCTTCGGCCGGAGAGTCATCAGGCCACAGCGCCTGGGCGGCCACATCGCCCCTCTGACCGGCTCCTATGGGATCGTTGCGGTTCCAGAAGGCGTCGTAGTCGGAAAGAATGGCGTGCAGCGCCGCCGGCGCGTCCGACGGAGCTTGCGCCCGAGCGTGACCAACCGACATCAGCGCGGCTCCCAGAATAAACGCCAATCCGCCCCGGGTGTTCTTGTTCATATGCGCGCCGCCCCGCCCCCAACGATTCACCCTATCGGCCGGTCTACACCTCTCCCACGGGGAGAGGGAGACGCCGTCGGCTAGAAGCTTCGGCTGAGAATGAGCTTGAACAACACCGGTGAGACCAGCTGATTGCCGTTGACGCGTTGGTAGAGCGGCAACTCCACGTCGCCATAGAGCTTCCATGACGCGGCTTTGACCTCGACGCCTGGGGCGACGAGCAGGCGCGTATAGCCGCTGTTGGCCGGGTCGGCCGCCGGGCCTGCGTCCCTGGCCCGCTCCGAGGCGACGAGCTGCAGCATGGGACTGAAGGCGACCTTGGCGGTGGGCTGGCTGGCCGCCCAGCCGACGCCGGCGGAGGCGTCCAGTTCACCGCCCGGGCGATAGCCCGCGCGCGAATCAAGAGCATGATCCCACTGGCCCTGGGCGAACCAGGTCCACGGCGTATCCTTGCCGATCCCACCGGTGTGATAGCCGCCGAGGATCAGGTCGGTGGTTCCCGTACCGATCTGCACGTCGCGGTCATAGCCGGAGTAGTTGAAACCGCCGGTGGGCAGTTTGAGCCCGAAGGTGACGCCGGTGGTCATGTTCTGCGAGAAACCGGAGTAGACGCCCATGACCCGGATGTCGCCCAGACCTGCGTGCTGGAACTTCTGCAGCGGCCCGTTCTCGTCCGTGGTGAAGCTTCGGTCGGTGATCGGGATTTCGGCCATGACGCCGAAGCCGTTCTTCCACATGTATTGCGCGCCGAGGGTGGTGAAGTCGCTCATGATGCGGACGTCGGTGTTGTTGGCGGCCGGCGCGCGCGAGGCGCCGCTCCAGTTCTGGCTCTGGTCGAGATAGTCATAGTCAAGCCAGGCCGCGGCGCCGCTGCCGCCCGGAATGAGGGTGGCGTCGCCCACGTCGAAGACACCGCAGCCACAGGCGCAAGCCAGGGCGAGCGAGGGTGCGACGGCGGCGAGGCTGGCGATGGCGAGGACGCGCCGCCAAAGATGGATCTTCATGAAGGTCTCCCAAGGCGGCACGCCGCCGTGACTCATCGCGCGCGGGGCTAAAACCCGCGCAGGCTCATGCGATCAGACGTGGGAGACGGGAGGGGCTCTGGCGGGCGGCGGCGCGGCGAGGCCGCGTCCGATGGCGACCTGCGACGCAGGCAGAATCTGAGGCGCCTCGACGGCCATCCAGGCAACGGAGATCGCCGGCGCGGCGGACGCCGGAGTCAGTGGCGCGGCGTGACCGGCAAAGGCGCAGGGCCCGTCGGATTTCTTGCCATTCGCGGGCGCGCCCTTGCCCCCGAGGTCGAGCGCGGCCTCAACAGCGCCGTGGCCGGTGCAGATGACGATGTGGGCCGGACCGTCGCCCTGGCCGCCGATCATGAATCCCGGCGGCACGACAACGCCCAAAGCGAGCGCCACGAAGGCCAGGAGCGCGAACGCCTCCCGCCCGACCCGAAGCCATGTGCCGCCCGCGCGCATCACGCCGCCCTTAAGCCCACCGCTGCCGAATGTCGATGAAAGACGCCTTCCGCGCAGCGACCCAGCGAGATTGACCCACCCATTTGCAGCGGCGAATAAGGCGGGGTTGAGTCGGCCTGGGGGCGCGCATGCAAGGAAGTCTGGACCAGCCGCCGATCGTCTTGAGGGCGCGAGCAGCGCCAGCCATATGGATGTTGCTGGTTCTCTCGGCGATTTTCGTCGCCTTGGGGCTGTTCATGCTGGTCATGGCCTTCAGCACACCTTTCACCAGCGCGGGCCTTGGCGTCTTGATCGGCGGTCTTGTTATCGTCGGATTCTTCGGCCTGTTGGGAGGGATCGGCCTTTATTCGCTGATTGTGCCCGCCCGCCTCGAAATCGGACCGACAGGCATTACCCAGAAGGTGCTCTGGCGCACTCTCAAGCTGGCTTGGACGGATGTTTATAACTTTCGTCCCGCGATGATCGGGCTGACAAACAAGACCGTCGGGTATGACTACCTGACGCCAAAACAGGCGACGATGCGCCGGGTGAACAGGTCTCTCACCGGCATTGACGGCGCGCTGGCCCCGGGCCTGGAACTTGCCCCGCCGGCGCTTGCGGACCTGCTCAACAACGCCCGAGAACGTTGGCTCCCGGCGCCGGATGGCGCGCCACAGGCCCTTCCGATCGCCGCCACAGCGCTACGGCCCCCGTCATATTCGGGATTTGTCGGCGCCCGGATGAATCGCAAAATCTATTGGCTGTGGATGTGTGGGCTCTTCGCTGTCAGCCTGGTGCTGCGTTTCGCGCCAGCACTCCGCTTTGTCACGTTGGCGTGGTCCATCCGAATCTTCGCCGTCCGACTGCACGACATCGGACGCTCGGGCTGGTGGCAGGCCGCTCTATACGCGGTTCAGATCCTGGCCATCGTCCTCATATGCGTGGTCGGGCGTCAGCCCTTCAACGTGGGGCTCGGTATCGCGGGGCTGATCCAACTGATTTTCACCGCCGTTCTAGGCGCGATTCCGGGAGACCGCGGCGCCAACCGGTTTGGTCCGGCGCCGGGCCAGCCTTCGCCGATCGCGGCGTCCGAAACTTTTCGGTGACAAGGATAGCGCCTTGAATGCGCCGCCGGTCTGGCTGATCGCCGGACCGACGGCCAGCGGCAAGTCCGCCGTGGCGCTGGAGCTGGCGCGGGAAACAGGCGGCGAGATTGTCAACGCCGATTCCATGCAGCTCTACGCCGACCTGCATGTCCTGACCGCGCGGCCGACAGGCGCCGAAGAGGCGCTTGTTCCCCATCATCTGTTCGGAATCGCCGACGCCGCCGTGGCCTGGTCGGTGGGACGATGGCTCGGCGCCGCTCTGGACGCCTTGGCCGGGATCGCCGGAAGGGGAAGGCCGGCGATCGTCGTCGGCGGCACGGGGCTCTATTTCCGCGCCCTGACGCGCGGCCTGGCTGACATTCCGCCCATACCGGCGCCGGTGCGCGACGCCGTGCAGGCGGAATATGATGGGCTCGGCGAGGCCGCCTTCCGCGATCGCCTGGCGCGCGTTGACGCTGCCGCTGAAGCGCGTATCGCCCGGGCGGACCGGCAGCGCCTCACCCGCGCCCTGGAGGTGTTCGAGTCCAGCGGGCGGTCGCTCACCGACTGGCAGTTGGGAACTGTTCCGATCCTCGGGGCGGACGCCTGGCGTGGCGCCGTCCTCACCCTCCCCCGCGCTGAACTCTATGCGCGCGTCGAGACGCGGCTGAGCGCCATGGTCGCCGGCGGCGCTGTGGCGGAGGTGGAGGAACTCCTGGCGCGCGGCCTCGATGCGAGGCTGCCGGCGATGAAGGCGCTGGGCGTCGCCAGCTTGGCCGGCCAGATCGCCGGACGCCTTACGGCCGCCGAAGCCCTGGCGGAGGCCAAGGCAGAGACGCGCCGCTATGCCAAGCGGCAGATCACCTGGTTCAACCACCAGACCCCTGACTGGCCCCGTGTCGACGCCGACGCGGCAGCCGCCGGCAAAATCTTGCGCCAAAGCCCGCCTTGACCCGACGCTCACGCAATGGCATCACCCGTTCCGGAATTTCGGGAGCAAGACCGATGCGCCAGAGCGCCATCGTACTTATCGAGCGGCCGATCGTGGCGAGGGGCTGAACGCCCTTCGCCTCTCGATCGGTCGCGCATCCAGGGCCCCTCGCGGGCCCTTTTCTTTTTCCCCCTTCCCGCCCAGAGCCAGACAGATGACCGCCCATAGCGCCGCCCCCACCGACCAGGCCACCGAGATCTTGACCGGCGCCCAGATCGTGGTGCGCGCGTTGGTCGATCAGGGCGTCACCGATCTGTTCGGCTATCCCGGCGGGGCGGTGCTGCCGATCTATGACGCGCTGTTCCACGAACCCCGCCTGCGCCACATCCTGGTCCGCCACGAGCAGGGCGCGACGCATGCGGCCGAAGGTTACGCCCGCTCCACCGGCAAGGTCGGGGTGGTGCTGGTGACTTCGGGACCCGGCGCCACCAACGCGGTCACCGGCATCGTCGACGCCCTCATGGATTCGATCCCCCTGGTGGTGATCACCGGTCAGGTGCCCACCCACCTGATCGGCACCGACGCTTTCCAGGAGTGCGACACGGTGGGCATCACCCGCTCGTGCACCAAGCACAACTATCTGGTGAAGAACGTCGCCGACCTGCCGCGCATCATGCACGAGGCCTTCCGCATCGCCGCCTCGGGCCGGCCGGGTCCGGTGGTGATCGACGTGCCCAAGGATGTCCAGTTCGCAAGCGCGCCCTACCAGGGACCGGACGACGCCCCGCCGATGCACGCCTATCGGCCGAGGACCACGCCCGAGCCGCGCGCCATCGCCGAGGCCGCCGCTCTGATCGCCGCCGCCAAGCGGCCGATCTTCTACACCGGCGGCGGGGTCATCAACGCCGGGCGCTCGGCCAGCACCGCTTTGCGCGAGCTCGCCCGCATGACCGGCGCGCCGGTCACCTCGACGCTCATGGGCCTAGGGGCGTTCCCCGCCAACGATCCGGCGTGGCTGGGCATGGTCGGCATGCACGGGACCTTCGAGGCCAACAACGCCATGCACGACTGCGACGTCATGGTGGCCGTGGGCGCGCGCTTCGACGACCGCGTGACCGGGCGTCTGGACGCCTTTTCGCCGGGATCTAAGAAGATCCACATCGACATCGATCCGTCGTCGATCAGCAAGGTTGTGCGCGCCGATGTGCGCGTTCTGGCCGACGCCGGCGAAGCCCTGGCGGCGCTCATCGCCGCGCTCAAGCGCGAACGGCTGGCCGCGGGACGCCTGAAACCCTGGTGGGATCAGATCGAGGGCTGGCGGGCGCGCAAGTGCCTCACCTATCGTCCGTCTTCGGACATCATCAAGCCGCAGTATGCCATCGAACGCCTGTTCGCCCTGACGCGCGGGCGGGATGTCTATGTCACCACCGAGGTCGGACAACACCAGATGTGGGCCGCGCAATACTTCGGATTCAACGAGCCACACCGCTGGATGACCTCCGGCGGGCTCGGCACCATGGGCTACGGCCTGCCGGCCGCCGTGGGCGTGCAGACCGCGCATCCCAAGAGCCTGGTCATCGATATCGCCGGCGACGCCAGCGTGCAGATGACCATGCAGGAGATGTCCACCGCCATTCAGCACGACCTGCCGATCAAGGTGTTCATCCTCAACAACGAGTGGATGGGCATGGTCCGCCAATGGCAGCAGCTGCTCCACGGCGAGCGCTACAGCCACTCCTATTCGGCGAGCTTGCCCGACTTCGTGAAAATGGCCGAAGCCTTCGGCGCCGTGGGCCTGCGCGCTTCCCACCCCGATGAACTCGACGGCCGCATCGAGGAGATGATCGACACGCCCCTGCCGGTGATCCTGGACTGCCGGGTGGAGCGGGCGGAGAATTGTTTCCCCATGATCCCCTCGGGCAAGGCGCACAACGAAATGCTACTGGGGGAAAGCGCCGTCGACATCGGATCGGTGATCGACGAAGCCGGGCGGGGGCTGGTGTGAGCGACCAACGCGACGAGGCGCCGGCCAGCGCCTATGACATGGGCCACGCGGTGGAGGCGGAGGACTTCGCCACCTTCGCCGTCCTAGTGGACAACGAGCCGGGCGTGCTGCACCGGGTGGTCGGCCTCTTCGCCGCACGCGGCTACAATATCGAGAGCCTGACCGTCGCCGAGACCGACGTCGGCGCGCACACCAGCCGGATCACCATTGTCACCCGCGGCACCCCGCACGTGCTGGCCCAGATCGAGGCCCAGCTTGAGAAGATGGTCTCCACTCGCCACGTTCAGAACGTCACCCGCGATCCCAACGGCGTCGAACGCGAGCTGGCCCTGGTCAAGGTGCGCGGAACAGGCGCGGACCGCGCCGAGGCGCGAGCCCTGGCCGAGACCTTCCGCGCCCGGGTGATCGACACCAATTCCGAAAGCTTCATCTTCGAGATCAGCGGCGCGCCCTCCAAGATCGACAAGTTCGTCAATCTCATGCGCCCCATCGGCCTGGTGGAGGTCTCCCGCACCGGCGTACTCTCGATCGAGCGCGGGGAAGTGAAGCTTTAGGCGTCAGCCGCCGCTCTTCGCCAACTCCGCCTGAGCTTTGCCCATGAATGCGAAGATCTCGGGATTGAGCGGCAGGGCCGGCGCAGCCTTGGGATCGGCCATGGCGTCCCGCCACACCGCCTGGACGCGCGCGGCCATGCCTGGATCGCCCATGGTGAACTGATCGACCTGAGCTTTCCATCGTCGCGCGAGATCGAGGGCGCTAGGCGATGAAGGGGCGCCTTCAGCCATCAGAACCTTTGCTTCGGCGATCAGCGTGTCCCAGTCGTGTCCGATCTTCTCCTGATCAAACGGACGCTTGGCGGTCGCCTCCATTTCGGCGTCGCTGAAGTGAGCGCGGACGTGCGGGTCGAGCAGATGGCCGAGTTCCTCTTGGCCTGACTTGAGGGGCATGACGGTCTCCTTGGCTAAGGTTGCGAGATCGTCGATGGAGAGCGCCTCGCCCCTGGCGAGTTTAGCCCGGGCGGCGCGCACGAGGCCGAGCGCGCGGACGGCGTCGGCCGCCTCGATCGCCAGGCCTCGCTCGTGCGCCGCCAGAGTCTGGTCCAGGCTCACGCCCTTCATCAGCTCGGCGATGCGCGTCAGAGGCAGACGCAAGGCCTTGAGGGCCAGCACCTGGGTCAGGCGCGCGATCTCGGCCCGGCCGTAGACACGCCAGCCGTTCGAGGTTCGCGCGGCCGTGATCAGCCCCCGCGCCTCGTAGAGGCGCAGAGCCTTGGGACTCACGCCCAGGAGACGTGAGACCTCGGCGGGGCTGTAATGGCGCTCGGAATCCGACATGAGCGAAGCGCTCTCCATTTCGACCCTTCAGGCTTGTGAGGCCGGCCCCTGGGGCGGGGTCAAGCGGGAAAATCAGCGCTTTTCGGCGTCCCGTTCCTGGCGCACCACCGGCGGAATCCAGTCCGGCGCGAGGGCTTTAATCGGGTGCGTGCCGCTCACCTCGCCCATGAACGGCGGCATGAGGCTGTAGCCGAGCAGGGCTTGTAGCGTGGGCGACATTGGCCGCCACGCGTTCGCGCGGAACGCCGAGGAACCAGTTCTCCTGGGTGCGCGCCCACGGCTCGCAATACTGGTTGGTGTAGCCGAGCCGGGGACGGTCGCTCCGATTGGCGCCCGCGCCATGCACCAGGGTGCCCACGAACACGGCGGCGGCGCCGGCAGCCATCTCGAACGTGACCCTGCGCTCTGTCAGCGGCGTCGCTCGTCCGCGGGCGATCGCCTCACGCGCCTCGGCGATTTCGTCCGCGTTCCAGGCGTGGCTCGCCGGCTGGGCGACCGTGGCCCCGTTCTCTTCCGTGAACGCGTCGATAGCGCCGATGACGCTTATGCCGAGGGGCGACCGCGGACGCTCGAAGGGATAGAAGGCGTCGTCGAAATGCAGGCTCTGGGCCGCCTCGCCCGGATGGATGCGGATCGCATGGCTGGCGCTCAGGAGGAATCCTGGTCTCAAGAACGCGCCCACCACGGCCAGAATGCGGGGGTCGGCGGCGATCGTCTCGAACACGCGCCCGAGCGCCACCAGGGTGTAGACGCGCTCGGTCTTCAGGCCCTCGAATGCGTTGCGACTCGTCCAGCGGTCAAGGTGAGGGGCGACGCCGGCGCGGAAGGCGGCCAAGCCCTCCGCGTCCAGGATGTCCTCAATGATCGTGTAGCCATCGCGGCGGATGCGCTCCACGTGCGCGGCCGCGTCAAAGCCCGTCACGGCAATATCCATTCAGGCGCCTCTCCCCAAAGACGGAACGAGGCGCCGAGCTTACACCCGGCGCCCCGAAGCTGTCGCGTGAAGTGGTCGATCAGGCGGGCTGAGCTTGGCCGAGCGCCGCCTCCTGGATCCTGTGATTGCGATGGCCGATATAGCGGAAGGTCGCATAGTGAATGGCGAACAAGCCGATCTTCGAGGCCAGCGGGAAGACGGCGATGAAAGCGACCCAGGCCTTCTGGCCCATGGTCATGGCGACCGCCAGATTGGCGACGGCGGTGAAGAACATCAGGCCGGCCCAGACATATCCCATCGCCACGACAAGGCGTTCGGGCAGGTACGGCTTGGCTTCGGGCGGAATGTAGCGGCCCATCCAGCCCGGCTGCAGCATGGCCACGCCGATGGTCACATAGATGATGGTCGGCTTGATCATCACGAAGCGCGGATCGCCGGTGAACAGAGTTGCGCCGCCGAGCACGGTGACGAGGCCGAGGCTGGCCCACTGCATGCCGGGGACCGACTTGCCGCGCAGCTTTTCGAAGGCCACCTGGCCTATGCCCGAGGCGATGGCGACGCCCGTCGCCAGATAGATATTGTGGGTGAAGCCGAACAGCGCCGCGAACAGAAGCGTCGAGAGCATGTCGGTCAGGATCGGGCGGGCGGAGTAGAACAGGGACTTCATGGCGCGTGGGCTCCTTAAGGCTTTAAGACGCCCCGGAACCTAGTGCGCGCCCTCGCCGAACCCCCAGGTCGCTGACGAAGGCAATCCGTCGATTGGCGATAAACCCCCCGCCATTCACGCTTCGTGAGCGGCGCCAAACCGTTGACGCGCAGCAACGCCCGTATCGGACTGAGCTGCGAAGATCAGCAGCAAGGCCAGCAGACTCGCCGCCAGCCACCACCAAAGACCTTCCCGGATGAGCAGGACCCCGCCCCAGAGGCCGGGCGATATGGCATACAGCACCGTTCGATAGACGCCCTCCCACATCAGGGCGATGATGATTGCGATAAGCCAGCCGAGCCTTCCCCGGCTGGCGTCCTCGTCGGTCTGACGGCGCAGGATCAACAGGCCGCCCACGACCGGGAGGAGGAAGACACCGCGGTATTCGAAGTTTTCTCCGGCGAAAAAACAGCCCGCCACAAGGGCCGAGCCAAATACGAACTGGATCATGTCGGGCGCGCCCAACCTCGCCATCGCGCGCGCCAGGGCCGCGTTGCGGCTGAGCCATACCGCCCAGGCCAGCGCGCAAGCCGTCAGGAGGACGCGCGATCCGACCCAGACCGGCGAGCGCCAGGGGTCCACGGCCTTTCCGCGGGCTAGGACCGCCGCCAGCCCGTCCGGCAGGTTCGAGGCGCCGAACGAATCGCTCGCCCAGTTCCCCCGCGGGACATTCCGGCTGAGTTCCGCGATCTCGCTGCGAAATCCGACAACGAACCCGATCAGCACCGCCGCCGATATCAGCGAGATGAGCGCGAATGTCCTCGGACGTTCGCGCAGCGCAATCGCCATGGCGACGAATGGATAGACCTTCAGAAGGCCGGCGAAGAAAATGACTGAATAGGAGAGGATCCTGCCCGCAAACCTGCGGGAGGCCAGCAGTCCCGCCCCCACGATCATCATGAAGACGATCACGTCCACATTGGCCCGCTCCACGGCGTAGGCCACCATTGTCGAAGTGGTCGCCAGAACGCCGACCAGAGCCTCTCGCCAATTGGCCGGCTTCAACACCCAAACAAGAGACAGGAAGAACGCGATATCCATCGCGAGGCCAATGATATTCCTCCATACTGGCCCGTATGGAATGAACCAAGCGCGTGGCCAAAGCGGGGAATACGTAAGTATTCGACCCCCGACGTCACAAGGATTGTAGACGTATACGTTAATGCCATGCTTCCAGCATTCTACGAACGAACTCATACTCTCCCAATCCAGGAATGGGTATTTGTATGGCTGGAACCCGTAGATCGATAGTAGTCTCAGATAGAGATTGTGATCTGAGAAGTACAACACGGCCGCGATGGCCATGAGCGTCAGTCCCGCCGCGGGCGCGACGGCGCGGAGAGCAGTCATCCGCAAGACGGACGACCTAGGCCGCTGAACAAGCGGGCCTTGGTGCGAAGCGGCTCAATTGCAGGCCGGGAGACGTCCTCGGCCAACTGGAAACGCACCACTTCAACCTCCCGCCGCCGGGAGGTTGAAGCAGCATTCGCTCAATCCGGGAAGCCGGAATGAACCTTGCGTCTAGTGGGGATGATGGCCACCGCCGCCACCGCCCGGGCGACCGCCGCCGCCGCCGGGGCGACCGCCGCCGCCGCCGGGG
>Ga0302314_10000141_pt1 | contig 119941 bp, 113 predicted proteins | sample III_Palsa_N2_3_FD_200533 | JGI IMG/M metagenome (GOLD analysis project Ga0302314, IMG submission 200533) | Peat permafrost microbial communities from Stordalen Mire near Abisko, Sweden - III_Palsa_N2_3 | ecosystem: Environmental > Terrestrial > Soil > Palsa > Peat permafrost | place: Sweden... | reverse complement strand
ACCGAACGGCACCAGAAATCGTTCGCCGACCGGGAGGTGTCGTTCGAGCCCGCCCCCGACGGGATGGGCTGGATCCACCTCTACTCCTCCGCCAGCGTGAGCCTGGGGGCCTTCAACCGGGCGGATGAGATCGCGCGGGCACTGCAGGTCCTGCCCGGGGACACCCGCACCCTGACCCAGTTGCGTGCCGATGTCATCACCGACCTGCTCCTGGATGGCAGCATCGGGGATCGTCCCGAGTTCTCCATCCGCCCCACCGTGGTGGTCACCGTCCCGGTGCTCGCGATGCTCGGGGTGACAGACCGGAACGGGAACCCGGAACTGCCCCTCCTCGACGGCTACGGTCCCATCGATGTGGACACCGCGACCCGGCTCGCTGGGGCGGCAACATCCTGGCTACGGGTCCTCACCCACCCAGAAACCGGAGCCACCCTCTCCGTCGGACGCGACCGCTACAAAGTCCCCGCCCCGTTACGGGCATTCCTACGACACCGAGACGGAACCTGCCGCAAACCCGGCTGCACCCGCCCCGCCACCCGATGCGACCTGGACCACACCCAGGAATGGCACAACGGCGGCCAAACCACCCACGACAACCTCGCCCACCTATGCCCAACCCACCACGACGAAAAACACCACACCGCGGTCAGAGTGAAACACCTACCCGGAGGCGACCTCCACTGGACCATGCCCTCCGGACGCCACTACCTCAGCCAACCCACCAACCGATACGCCGGCATCCACGACCTCGACCTGGAAAAGGCCGGACATGACAACACCGGGCATGACAACACCGGGCATGAGGACACCGGCCTGCCCGAAACCGACACACCCGACGACACCCCACCGTTCTAACCCGGGTTTCGCCCAGCCCGAAGACGACCGTGGCGAACCGGGCCCACCAACGAGGCCCTATGCCACGGGCCCCAGGAGGTAGTGGATGAGCATGGTTGCCGCACCGATCACGCCGCCGGTCTCTCCCGCGAGTGACTCGGTGATGGTCAGGTGCCGGGTGGCGAGCGGAGTCGACTGGCGATAGACCACCTCGCGAACGCCGGCCAGCAGCAGGTCGCCGGCCTGCGCAAGACTTCCGCCGATCACAATGACCGACGGGTTGAGCAGGTCGACGCAGGTGGAGAGCACCTCGCCGAGGTCACGACCGGCCTGGCGGATCGCCTCGTTCGCCTGGCCGTCACCGGCACGCGCCAGCTCGACGACGTCGTCGCTCGAGAGCGCCGGTTTGCCAGCCCGCGACAGCGCGCGGGCCACCCCGGGTCCGCTCGCGAGCGCCTCGAGATCGTCGTCCGCGTCGCCATGGGCGGGGGTGCGGGAGGTGAACGGTATCCGCACGTGGCCGAGGTTGCCGGCCGAGCCCTGCGCTCCCCGCTGCAGGGCGCCTCCGCTGATGATCCCGGCACCGATTCCGGTCGCCACCTTCACGAAGAACAGGTCGTCTACGCTGCGCCACACCGTCGCGTGCTCGCCGAGCGCCAACAGGTTCACGTCATTGTCGACGAGCACGGGCACGTCGAAGCGCGCGCGAATGTAGGCCGGAACGTCGAACGCGTCCCAGCCCGGCATGATCGGCGGGTTCGTCGGCAACCCGGTCGAATGCTCGACCGGTCCCGGCAGCCCGATGCCGACGCCGACGATGTCGCCGCGCGGACGGTTGATCTGCGCCGTCAGCCGCTCCGCAGTCTCGAGAACCCAGTCGAGCACCGGCCGGGGACCATCCGCGATGAGCAGGCCGGTCGCCTCCGAGGCGAGCACCGTGCCGGCGAGGTCCGTCAGGGCCACGATGCCATGAGTCGCACCGAGATCGATCGCCAGCAGGATGCGGGCACCGGGTTGGAAGGTCACAAACCCGGCCGGGCGACCACCGGATGACACGCCGCCGCCCGCAGGCGCCACCAGACCACCCGTGAGCAGCTGGTCGAGCCGCGCGGAAAGCGTCGAGCGCGCGAGTCCCGACAGCTCGACGAGCTGCCCTCGCGTGCGTGGCACACCGTCGCGAAGGTAGTTGAGCACCCGCGCGAGTTCGGGGGCAAGCGGCAGGTCCGACGAGGCCATATCGCACATTGAAGCACATTCGCTCGCGCTGATCGCGAGATCTGCCCAGTTGCAATTGACTTTTGCATGACAATCGACAAAAGTTGGGAGCGCGACCAAACCACCGGGATTGCGGTGGCGTCGTGCCATCACTCGACGAGGAGAGCCGTGAATCACCCCCAGCTATCGGTCCAGTTGTACACCGTACGAGAAGCGATGCAGGAAGACCTTCCAGGCACACTGGAACGCATCGCCGGCATCGGCTTCAGCCAGGTGGAGCCCTATAGCTTTCCGGCGTTCCCCGGGCTCGGCGACGCGCTGCGCGACACCGGGCTGAGTGCGCCAACCACCCACGCCCACTTCGTCGGCGTCAGTGATTCCGAGCTCGACGACGTCTTCGGTGCGGCGAAGGCGCTGGGCATCCAGCGGGTAATCGACCCGCACGTACCTGCCGAGCGCTGGCAGACCGCGCAGTCCGTCGCCGAGATCGCGGCCCAGCTGAATGCCGCTTCAATCGTTGCCGAGCGCCACGGCGTCACCATCGGCTATCACAACCACGCGCACGAGGCGGAGTCGATCATCGACGGCCGAACCTCTCTCGAACTGCTCGCCGACCACCTCGACCCACAGGTGGGACTCGAGGTCGACACGTACTGGGTCGCCGTCGGCGGCCAGGACCCGGTCGCACTGCTCGAACGACTGGGCAGTCGGGTCGTCGCGATCCATGTCAAGGACGGCGCCGCAACGCCCGAGCCGAAGGACCAGACCGCGGTCGGCTCCGGCACGCTTCACATTCGCAGCATCCTCGAGGCCGCGCCCCACGCGCTGCGGGTCATCGAGCTCGACGACTCGCGCGGCGACCGGTTCCAGGCCATCAGCGACAGTTACGACTACCTCGTGAAGGAGAACCTCGCGTGACCGACGCCAACGCAACCGACGGCAATGCAACTGCCGGCAACGCAACTGCTGGCGACGCAACTCCCGGCCGCGGGCCCGTCGGCGTCGGTGTCATCGGCGCCGGCGTCATCAGCAGCCAGTACCTCGAGAATCTCACCGCCTTCGCCGACCTCGAGGTGCGCTTCATCGCCGACATCGACGAGAGCCGGGCGCAGGCGCAGGCCGAGAAGTACGGCATCGCCGGCTTCGGCTCGGTCGAGCAGCTGCTGCAGGATGATGGCATCGAGATCGTGGTCAACCTGACCATTCCCGCGGTGCACGTCGAGGTCGCCCTACAGGTGCTGGCCGCCGGAAAACACGTCTGGACGGAGAAGCCGTTCGCACTCGACCGTGAGAGCGGAACTCGCCTGCTCGACGCTGCACACGCGGCGGACCTTCGCGTGGCCACCGCACCCGACACCTTCCTGGGGGCCGGGCTGCAGTCCGCCCGACGCCTGCTCGAGAGCGGCCGGATCGGCGCACCCCTGACCGCCCTGACCCTGCTGCAGAGCCCAGGGCCCGAGTCGTGGCATCCGAACCCGGACTTCCTGTTCCAGGAAGGCGCCGGGCCGTTGTTCGACGTCGGCCCCTACTACGTCACGGCGCTGGTGCAATTGTTCGGGCCCGCGAAACGGGTGAGTGCGGTGTCGGCTAAGGCGAAGGCGACGCGTGTCATCGGTTCCGGACCCCGCGCGGGCGAGTCGTTCGACGTGACCGTACCGACCTACGTGGCAGCACTGATCGAGTTCGAAAGCGGCCAGAGCGCGCAGAGCGTGTTCAGCTTCGATTCGAAACTTCGTCGAACCCAGTTCGAGGTCGCCGGGGTCGACGGCACACTGGTTGTGCCCGACCCCAATATGTTCGACGGCGACCTCGTCGTCTGGACGGATGCCGCCGAGCCGACGACCGTCGCAGCGACCGGTTCCACGACCACCCGCGGAACCGGCGTGGTCGAACTCGCCCGGGCCATCCGGGCAGGGCGACCGGAGCGCGCATCGGGTGAGCAGGCGTACCACGTGCTTGACATCATGGTCTCGACCATCGAGGCTGCCGAGTCCGGCCAGCCGGTCGACATCCGAAGCACCGTCGCGGTCGCACCGCCGTTGCCGGAAGACTGGGATCCTCGGGCCCGGACACTCTGATGACGACGACGGCGCCCCTTGGCGCGGGCTTCGTCGGGGGTGGATTCATGGCCGCCGTGCACAGCCGTGCCGCGCGAGCCGCCGGCGCACGGCTCATCGGTCTCGCCTCGTCGACTGCGGCACGCGCTCGGGAAGCGTCGCTCACGCTCGGCGTACCGCGCGCATTCGACGACCTCGACGCGCTGCTCGCCGATGACGCCATCGACATCGTGCATATCTGCACCCCCAATGGGCTGCACGCCGAACAAGCCCTGGCCGTGATCGGCGCGGGAAAGCACGTCGTCTGCGAGAAGCCGCTGGCGACGACCTCGGCGGACGCCGAGTCGATGACGATCGCCGCGGGCGAAGCCGGCGTCGTAGCGACGGTTCCGTTTGTGTACCGGTTCCACCCGCTGGTGCGCGAGGCTCGCGCGCGGGTGATCACTGGCGAGGCGGGACGGCTGCTGAGCATCAAGGGCTCCTACCTGCAGGACTGGCTGGTCGACACGGGCGACGACAACTGGCGGGTCGACGCAGCGGCCGGCGGCGCGTCGCGGGCTTTCGCCGACATCGGCTCACACCTGGTCGACCTGGTCGAGTTCGTGACCGGCCAGCGCATCGCTCGCGTCGCCGCCACGAAGCGCACCTTCTTCGCCAATCGTGCCGAGCACACCTCGATCTCAACTGAGGATGCGGTCGCCGTAGTGCTCGAGACGCACGGCGGCGCGATCGGGTCGCTACTGGTCTCCCAGGTGGCCCCGGGCCGCAAGAATCGGCTGCACCTCGAGATCGCCGGGTCGTCCGAGAGCATCGGCTTCGACCAGGAGAACCCCGAGACCCTCTGGCTCGGCCGGCGATCGGGAACCCAGCTGCTGCCGAGGGATGCCGACCAGCTGCATCCTGACGCCGCCCGGCTCTCGGTCGTGCCGCCCGGGCACCCGCAGGGCTACCAGGACGCTTTCAACGCATTCGTCGCCGACAGCTACGCGGCGACGCGGGGCGAAGACCCCGACGGCCTGCCCAGGTTCGTCGACGGCCTGCGGGCGGTGCGCATCACCGAGGCCGTCATGCTGGCGGCCGCCGAGGCCCGCTGGGTCGAGATGCCGAAGGACTGAGCGGCACAACGATCGCAGCGACCGAGCCCGGATCGAACGAGAATCAACACCAGCACAAGCACAGCACAGCACCAGCACCAGCACCAGCACCAATAAGAAAGGCACGATCATGAGCGGCGCAACGCATCCCGTCACCCTGTTCACCGGGCAGTGGGCGGACCTGCCCTTCGAGGAGGTCGCCCGCCTCGCCTCCGGTTGGGGATACGACGGGCTCGAGATCGCCGCGTCCGGCGACCATCTCGACCTGGAGCGCGCCGATCACGACGACGCCTACCTGCGGTCGCGGCTCGAGATCCTCGACCGCAACAACCTGCAGGTCTTCGCCATCTCGAACCACCTGACGGGGCAGGCGGTCTGCGACGATCCCATCGACTTCCGTCACCAGGCGATCGTGCGCCCGTCCACCTGGGGCGATGGTGACCCGGAGGGTGTGCGCCAGCGCGCCGCCGAAGACATGAAGCGCTCCGCCCGGGTGGCGCGCAAGCTCGGCGTGGAAGTGGTGGTCGGATTTACCGGCTCGAAGATCTGGCCGTACGTCGCCCAGTTTCCCCCGGTGCCCGCGTCGGTGATCGACGCCGGCTACGAGGACTTCGCAACCCGCTGGAACCCCATCCTCGACGTCTTCGACGACGAGGGCGTTCGGTTCGCGCACGAGGTGCACCCGTCGGAGATCGCTTATGACTACTGGTCGAGTGTGCGCAGCCTCGAGGCCATCGATCACCGTCCGGCGTTCGGCTTCAACTGGGATCCCAGCCACATGATGTGGCAGAACATCGATCCTGTGGGCTTCATCGTGGACTTCAAGGACCGCATCTACCACGTCGACTGCAAGGACACGAGGATGCGCGAGCACAACGGCCGAGCCGGGGTGCTCGGCTCCCACCTGCCCTGGGGCGACCCCCGACGCGGCTGGGACTTCGTCTCGACGGGGCACGGCGACGTACCGTGGGAGGACGCCTTCCGCGCCCTGGACCACATCGGCTACAGCGGGCCGATCTCGATCGAATGGGAAGACGCGGGAATGGACCGCCTGCACGGCGCCCCCGAGGCCCTTGCCTACATCCGATCACTGCTGTGGGAGCGACCCCAGACATCCTTCGACGCCGCCTTCAGCAATCAATAGGGCGCAGCAGTAATCAGTTGGGGCGCAGAAGCAACTCTCTTCACGGCGCCCCGGCAGCAGGTGTCCCACCTACTGGGGGTCTGAAATCGGGCTTTGCGCCCCAAACCGGGGATGCCGGGTGGGGCTGCTCTCGCGCACACTGGGTAGTAGCTAAAGCGCGAGTGAGACTCCACAATCGGGTGCCGAGTCGAGCGCTAGGGGAAAGGCTGGATTGACGTGTCGGTCAGGGTTCTGGTTGTCGAGGATGACGACGACGTCGCCAAGCTCCTCACCATCAGGCTGCGCAACGCCGAGTTCGTCGTAGAGCGCGCTGGCAACGGCGAGATCGGCGTGGAACTCTGCCGCGAATTCGACCCCGACTTCGTGCTGATGGACTGGATGATGCCGGTCAAGTCCGGAATCCAGGCCACCGAAGAGATCCGCGACGACCCGTACATCCGCCAGCCCTATATCGCCATGCTCTCCGCACGTAACGCACCCGAAGACATCCTCCGCGCCAAGCAGGCGGGTGTCGACCAGTACATGACCAAGCCCGTATCGCCGCGTGAGGTCATCGAGCGCGTCTGGCAGGTCATCGAGACCCGCCAGCGCCTCACCAGCATGCTGCTGGGCTAGCCGCGTCAGCGGAGTCAGCGTGTGAGCAGCGCGCCCGCGAAGAAGGCCGCCAACTCATCCGTCGCCTCGAGGGGCAGCACCGCCGCAACGTACTGGTCGGGCCGAACGACCACGATCGCGCCGCCGCGGTCGATCCCGCGAAGGTCGAACACGTCGTGGGCGGGGTCGACCCCGAACACGTTGTTGTCATCGACCAGCCCGAAGGGACTCTTGCGCGGTCGGAATGCGCCGGGTACCAGGGCCATTTCGACCTGCTCGTGCGGCTGCTGGTAAATCACCTTCAGGTCGAACCAGGCATCGGCGTCGAGTTCCGCGGGCGCGAACGCGAGGAGGGGCGAGTCGGGCGCCGTAGCCAGCCATGCGCCGAGCGCGCCGAGCGCTGAGGGCTCACCCGCCGACGGCGCATCCGCGAACGCGTAGACGCGCCAGCGGCCGTCCGCCGTCGCGAGGTGTCCGAGCTGGATGTCGTTGGTGTCGCAGACCCGCCGCACCACCGCCGACTTGAATCGCTTGCCGATCGGAAACCCCGGCGCGAGTTGCTGGTGGCGTGAATCGCCGACGATCATCGACGGCGGGTACTGGGTCATGAAGCCGGCAGGGAACTCTGCTGTGCTCGTGTAGAACCGTTCGAGCTCAGACGGGTCGGCGAGGTCTTCGGGCCGGGTTGCCATGAGCGTCGACCACTCCCGGTCGAAGTCGATCAGGTTCTTCGCGATCACCTGCCGCTCCGCCGAATAGCTGGCCAGCAGCGACTCCGGGCTTCGCCCCTCCAGCACGTGAGCGAGCTTCCAGCCGAGGTTGAAGCCGTCTTGCAGTGAGACGTTCATGCCCTGCCCGGCCTTCGCGCTGTGGGTGTGGCAGGCGTCGCCGGCGATGAAGACGCGCGGCGTCCTGGTGCCGCCCTTGTGCACGGGCACGTCGTCGAAGCGTTCGGCGAGACGGTGCCCGACCTCGTAGACGCTGTGCCAGGCGACACTCTTCACGTCGAGCGTGTACGGGAACAGGATCTCGTTGGCTCTCGCGATGATCTCGGACATGGGCGTTTCGCGCACCGCCGCGCCACCACGCGCCGTGACCTCGCCGAGGTCGACATACATGCGGAACAGGTAGCCTCCCTCCCGCGGGATGAGCAGGATGTTGCCTCCCGAGCCCGACTGGATCGCGCACTTGGTGCGGATGTCGGGAAAGTCGGTGACCGCGAGCACATCCATGACGCCCCAGGCGTGGTTCGCCTGGTCGCCCTCGAGGGTGACACCGATGGACTCGCGAACTGTGCTGCGGGCACCATCGGCGCCGACCACATAGCGGGCTCGAACGATCACCTGCTCGCCCTGCCGCTCCCCCGTGCTTCGCGCAAGGGTGACGGTGACCGGGTACAGGTCGTCGTGCGTCACCTCGAGGCTGCGGAACTCCAGGCCGTAGTCGGGTGCCGAGCGGGTGGGCGAGAACGCCATGAACTCGGCGAAGTAGTCGAGCACGCGCGCCTGGTTGACCAGCAGGTGCGGGAACTCGCTGATGCCGGTCGGGTCGTCGACGGCGCGGGACGCCCGCACGATGCGCGCAGGATCGTCCGGGTCCGGCTTCCAGAACGCCATCTCGGTGATGCGGTAGGCCTCGGCGATGATCCGATCCGCGAAGCCGAAGGCCTGGAACGTCTCGACGCTGCGGGCCTGGATGCCGTCGGCCTGGCCGACCTCGAGGCGACCGCCGCGACGATCGACGATGCGTGTCGTGATGCCGGGGAATTGCGAGAGCTGCGCTGCGGTGATCATTCCCGCGGGCCCAGTACCCACGATCAGCACGTCGACCGCGTCGGGGAGCTGGTCGGGCCGGTCGATGCCGACGCCCGCGGCAGGCTGGATGCGCGGATCGCCCGACACATAGCCGTGGTGGTGGAACTGCACGGTTGCTCCTCACTCCATTGTGGGCGGACGGTGACTCGAAAACCAGTGGTCCAGCGATCGCAGCGGCTCAGCGGTTCAGCGGTTCAGCGGTTCAGCGGTTCAGCAATCCTGCTCATCGTATACGATTTGTGATGTTTATGATATATTTCCGGGAACAGACGACGATGTCGACGAGACGAGGATGTCATGGACGAAGCGCGAGAGCTCGCCACGCAGATAGTCGACACCGCGGGTATCCGCACCGGCAAGATCGTCGGCGTCCACCTCAACTACCCGGCGCGAGCGGCTCAGCGTGGGCGGACGCCGCAGTTTCCGGGCTACTTCCTGAAGCCCGCCACCTCGGTGTCGCTCTCCGGCGCCCCCATCGAGCGACCGGCCGGTACGGAACTGCTGGCCTTCGAGGGCGAAATCGCGATCATCATGGGCACCGTTGCCCGCCGCATCCAGCCGGAGGAGGCCTGGTCGTTCGTCTCGGGCGTGACAGCGGCCAATGACTTCGGGGTCTACGACCTCCGCCTGTGCGACAAGGGCTCGAACGTGCGGTCGAAGGGCGGCGACGGGTTTACGCCGCTCGGGCCGACCGTGCTCGATGCCCGAGGACTCGACCCAACGGCGCTGCGCATCCGCACGTGGGTGAACGGCGAGCTCGCGCAGGAAGACACCACCGCAGGGCTTCTCTTCCCGTTCGCCGTGCTCATCGCCGACCTGTCCCAGCAACTCACGCTGGAACCGGGCGACGTCATCCTCACCGGCACCCCGGCGGGAGCATCCGTCGTGCAGCCGGGCGACGTCATCGAGGTTGAGGTCGATGCGCCGACTGCGCCCGGGCATCCGACGACCGGCCGGCTGGTGACCCCGGTCGTGCAGGGAACGGTGCCCATCCCCGACTACAGCGCCCCGCCGAAAATCACGGACGAGCAGAGGGCGGATGCCTGGGGATCAGCGCAGGCAGCGGGCCTTGCCCCGGCCTTCGAACTGACGGATGAGCTGAAGGCCCGGCTTGGATCCGTCGGCACTGCGACCCTCAGCGCACAGCTGCGCAAGCACGGCTACGACGCCGTCTCGATCGATGGGCTCACGCCGATGGCGCCGGGCACTCGCCTGGTGGGTCGAGCGCGCACCCTGCGCTTCGTGCCGTTCCGGGAAGACCTGTTCGAGAAGTTCGGCGGGGGCTACAACGCCCAGAAACGAGCCTTCGATTCGCTCGGCCGCGACGACGTGCTGGTCATCGAGGCCCGCGGCGAGCGCGCAACCGGCACGGTCGGCGACATCCTCGCGCTGCGCGCCCAGGTGCGAGGCGCGGCCGGGATCGTCACCGATGGCGGTGTTCGCGACTACGAGACTGTGGCCGCCCTCGGAATCCCGACCTGGTCGGCGGGGCCGCATCCGGCGGTTCTCGGCCGGCGTCACGTGCCCTGGGACACCGATATCACGGTCGCCTGCGGCGGTGCGACGGTGCAGCCTGGCGACGTGATCGTCGGTGACGGCGACGGGGTGCTGGTCATCCCGCCGTTCCTGGTGGGGCAGATCGTCGAAGCTGCCATCGAGCAGGAACTCGAGGAGTCCTTCATCGCAGAGCAGGTCGCCGCGGGCGAGAGCGTCGAGGGCCTTTACCCGCTCGGCTCGAACTGGACGGAACGGTACTCGACATGGCGAGCAGCGCGATGACCACCGTGGCCACGGCACCCTCTATCGCCAAGACCCCCTCTGCCGCCACCACACCCTCTGTCGCCACCACACCCTCCGGGGCCACGCAGAGCAAGGCCAAGCAGGCCTACGCATGGATCAAGACCCGCATCTCCGATGGCACCTACTCCCCCGGTTTCCGGCTGGTGCTCGGCCAGATCGCGAAAGAGCTCGGGGTCAGCGTGGTACCGGTTCGCGAGGCCATCCGATTGCTCGAAGCCGAGGGACTCGTCACGTTCGAGCGCAACGTCGGCGCCCACGTGGCGATGCACGACGAGACCGAATACCTCTACACGATGCAGACGCTGAGCCTGGTCGAGGGCGCCGCCACCGCGCTGTCCGCACCGCTCATCGGCACCCAGGACATCGCGCGGGCGCGGGCAGTCAACACACTCATGATCGACTGCCTCGAGCACTTCGATCCGCACCGCTTCACCGAACTCAACCTGGAGTTTCATTCGGTGCTGTTCGAGAACTGCCCGAACCCGCACATCCTCGACCTGGTGCACCGCGGCTGGGCGCGGCTGACCGTGCTGCGCGACTCGACATTCAGCTTCGTGCCCGGCCGTGCGAAAGCGTCGGTACTCGAGCACGAAGAGTTGCTGCGGCTGCTCGAGGCCGGTGCCGCGCCCATCGAGATCGAACTCTCAGCACGCGCGCACCGCACCCGCACCCTTGATGCGTTCCTCGACTACCAGGGCCGGCGGCACCCGTGAAGTACCGCAGCGACCCGGCGCAGATCCGCGGTTCAATCGTGCCGCTCATGACACCCTTCACCGCTCAGGGCGCGGTCGACCACACCGGGCTCGCCAATCTCGTGAACTGGCAGCTCGCCCAGGGCAGTCACGGCATCTCCATCGGCGGCTCCACGGGCGAGCCGAGCGCGCAGACCATCCCCGAGCGCATCGCGGCCATCAGAACGGTCGCCGCCGCCATCGACAACCGGGTGCCGTTCATGCCGGGCACGGGAACCGAGAAGCTGGATGAGACGCTCGAACTCACGGCCGCGGCCCGAGATGCCGGCATCGACGCGGCGCTCATCATCACCCCGTACTATGCCCGCCCCACCCAGGAGGCGCTCTACGTCTGGTACAAAACGGTCGCCCAGGAATTTCCCGACCTCCCGATCGTCGCCTACAACGTGCCGAGCCGCACGGCCGTCGACATCGCACCAGAGACTGTCGCACGCCTCTACCGCGAGCTCGACAACTTCGTCGGTGTCAAGGAGACCACCAGGGATTTCGAGCACTTCTCGCGGGTGCTGCAGCTCTGCGGGCGCGACCTGCTGGTCTGGAGCGGCATCGAGCTGCTCTGCCTGCCGCTGCTGGCGCTGGGCGGTGTCGGTTTCCTCAGCGCCACGGCCAACATCGCGCCCCGAGCGCACGCCGACCTGTACGAGGCGTGGGAGGCGGGCGACCTCGAACGCGCCCGCGAACTGCACTACGGCCTGCATCCGCTGGTCGACTTGCTGTTCGTCGAGACCAACCCCGCGCCCGGCAAGTGGCTTCTCGAACAGCGGGGGCTCATCGCGTCCGGCCACGTGCGGCCGCCGCTCATCACCCCGACTCCGGCCGGGCTCGAAAAGATCCGCGCCTACCTCGAGGCCGGCAGGCACTACCTCTCGCCCGTCGAGGGATTCACCATGACGGAGCGTGAGGCATGACGCACTACATTCCCGAGGGCCTGCCCTCGAAGCTCCAGCACTTCATCGGCGGCGAGTTCGTCGACAGCGTCTCCGGCGCGACCTTCGACGTGCTCGACCCGGTGTCGAACCAGACCTACGCGACCGCGGCAGCCGGGCAGAGAGAAGACATCGACCTCGCCGTCGCCGCGGCAACGAAGGCCTTTCGGGAGGGATCGTGGCCCACGCTGGCACCGCGCGCGCGGGCACGCATCCTGAACCGCATCGCCGACGCGGTCGAGGCACAGGATGCCCGGCTCGCCGAACTCGAGACCTTCGACACCGGGTTGCCGATCACCCAGGCGCTCGGCCAGGCGCAGCGCGCCGCGGAGAACTTCCGCTTCTTCGCCGACCTGGTGGTGGCGCAGGCCGACGACACCTATCGCGTGCCCGGCGCGCAGATGAACTACGTCAACCGCAAGCCGATCGGGGTGGCCGGCCTGATCACACCGTGGAACACGCCGTTCATGCTCGAGAGCTGGAAGCTCGCCCCTGCCCTGGCCTCCGGTTGCACCGTCGTGCTCAAACCCGCCGAGTTCACGCCGTTGTCCGCGAGCCTGTGGGCCGGCATCTTCCGCGAGGCCGGCCTGCCCGACGGCGTGTTCAACCTGGTCAACGGGCTCGGTGAGGAGGCCGGCGACGCTCTGGTGCGTCATCCCGGCGTTCCGCTCATCTCGTTCACGGGCGAGACCACGACCGGCCAGACGATCTTTCGCAACTCGGCCGAGAACCTCAAGGGTCTCTCGATGGAGCTCGGCGGCAAGTCGCCTGCCGTGGTCTTCGCCGATGCCGATCTCGATGCCGCACTCGACTCCACGCTGTTCGGCGTCTTCTCGCTCAACGGCGAGCGCTGCACCGCCGGTTCGCGCATCCTGGTCGAACGCCCCGTCTACGACGAATTTGTCGGTCGCTACGCCGCCCGAGCGAAGAACATCGTCGTCGGCGACCCGCACGACCCGAAGACGGAGGTCGGCGCGCTCGTGCACCCTGAGCACTATGCCAAGGTCATGAGCTACGTCGAACTCGGCAAATCGGAGGGTCGCCTCGTGGCGGGAGGCGGTCGCCCCGAGGGCCTGCCCGACGGCAACTATGTCGCGCCAACGGTGTTCGCCGACGTGAGGCCCGACGCCCGCATCTTCCAGGAGGAGATCTTCGGCCCAGTGGTGGCGATCACGCCGTTCGACACCGATGCGGAGGCGCTCGCGCTGGCGAACGGGGTCAGGTACGGCCTGGCCGCCTACCTCTGGACGACGAACCTGGCGCGCGCCCACAACTTCGCGCACGCCACCGAGGCCGGCATGGTCTGGCTCAACTCGCACAACGTCCGCGACCTGCGAACGCCGTTCGGTGGGGTGAAGGCCTCGGGCCTTGGCCACGAGGGCGGATACCGGTCGCTCGACTTCTATACCGACTCACAGGCCGTGCACATCACGCTCGCGCCCGTGCACACCCCGCGGTTCGGCGCGGCCTGAACCCGGTCACCCCAGCCCGACGCTCGACGAGGAGAACCCAATGACCACTCCAGCCCCGCCTGACGTGATCCGCTGCGCCTGGGCCGAGCTCATCGTGACGGACCTGAAGCTCTCCCGCGCTTTCTACGTCGGCGTGCTCGGGCTCATCGTCACCCACGAAGACGAGGACGCGATCTACCTGCGTGCTTTCGAGGAATACCTGCACCACTCCCTGGTGCTGCGGCGCGGTTCCGTCGCCGCGCTGGCCGTGCTCGCCTACCGGGTGCGCTCGGAGGCCGACGTGGATGCTGCGGCCGAGTACCACGCGGCGCTCGGATCACGCGTCGAACGGCGCGAACCCGGAGCGACGCGCGGCATCGGCAAGGCGGTCCGGGTCGAGGACCCGCTGGGATTCCCGATCGAGTACTTCTTCGCGGCAGACCACGCCGAGCGGCTGACCCAGCGCTACGACCTGCAGGGTGCCGGTGCCATCGCACGGCTGGACCACTTCAACCTGGTGACGCCCGACGTGCGTGCCGCAGTCGGCTACTACGAGGGGCTCGGCTTCCGGGTCTCGGAAGACATCGAAGACGATGAGGGCACGGTGTTCGCCGCGTGGATGCACCGCAAGGCGACCGTTCACGACGTCGCGCTGACGGGTGGCGTCGGCCCCCGCCTGCACCACATCGCGTTCGCGACCCACGAGCGAGCGCAGATCCTGCACCTGTGCGACCACCTCGGGGCCCTGCGGGAGTCCGACAAGATCGAGCGCGGGCCAGGTCGCCACGGGGTGTCCAATGCGTTCTATCTCTACCTGCTCGACCCCGACGGGCACCGCATCGAGATCTACACGCACGACTACTACACGGGGGACCCCGACAACCCGGTCGTGCGCTGGGACGTGCACGACAACCAGCGGCGCGACTGGTGGGGAAGCCCGGTGGTGCCCAGCTGGTATGCGAACGCATCCATGGTGCTCGACCTCGACGGCACTGCGCATGCGACGGCGGAGCCAGAGGGCGCCAGCGAGGCGGAGGTGACGATCGGTGCCGATGGGTTCTCGTACACCCGCAAAGACGAGGGCTAGGGGATCGGCGGGCAGGTCCAGCCGGCGCCGGACCTCATCGTGCGCGAGCACGAACTCCACGCCCGGCGCCCCGCGAAGTAACGTGGAGGCATGGATCTCCAACTGGCCGGCCGTGTCGTACTCGTCGTCGGTGGAACAGGCCTGATCGGCTCGGCTGTGGCGCAGCGCGCCCGCGAGGAGGGCGCGACCGTCGTCGTCGCGTCCCGAAAAGGCGGGGGTGACGGGATCGTCCTGGATGCCCGCGACGACGAGTCCGTGACCGCGGCGGTCGCGCAGGTAATCGCGGAGTACGGACGACTCGACGCCGCCGTTATCAGCGCCGCGCCGAGCGCGCGGACTCTGGATGCTGCGCGAAACAACGACCCCGAGCAGGTGCTCGAGGCGTTCGAAGGCAAGACCCTGACCTTCCTGCGAGTCGCCAATGCGGTCATCCCGGTCATGCGCGACGCCGGCTACGGCCGGGTCGTCGGCATCAGCGGGCAGAACGCCTTCATCACGGGCAACGTCACCGGCTCGATCCGCAACGCAGCCCTGATCATCGCCGCCAAGAACCTCGCCGACGAGGCCGCCGGCTCAGGGGTCACGGTGACGACCGTGAGTCCCGGGATCGTCTCCGAGCATCCGGCCACCAGCGTCGATCCCGGCAAGCCCGGCGAGTCGTCCCCGGCGCAGATCGCCGATCTCGTCGCGTTCCTGATCTCGCCGCTGTGCGCGATCTCGGGGGAATCGATAGCCACCGGCCACCGGGTCCGTGGCGCGGTGAGTTTCTAGGGGCAGGCGGCATGGACGAGGAGTTTCCCTTCGGTCGCGACTACTGGGAGCAGCGCTATGCCGAGCCGGGGATGACCTGGAGCGGCAATCCGAACCCCGTGCTTGTCGATGAAGTCGCGTCGCTGACGCCGGCCCGCGCCCTCGATGTGGGAAGCGGCGAGGGCGGCGACGCCCTGTGGCTCGCACGTCACGGATGGCACGTCACGGCTGTCGACATCGCGACGGCAGCGATCGAGAAGGCCCGCCTGCGTGCCGAGGCCACCGACCCCGCAGCCTCGGCGCTCATCGAATGGCAGCAACGCGACGTCACCGACTGGGTTCCGAACGCGCGCACCTTCGACCTCGTCTCGTCGCAGTTCATGCACCTGGCCGAACCCGCACGCACGCGATACTTCCGGGGCCTGGCGGCCGCTGTGGCATCGGGCGGCACGCTGCTCATCGTCGGCCACGATCCCGACGCGGAGCGCGAGGGCCACCACACTCACCTGCGCGAACTGATGTTCACCGCCGACGACGTGCTCGAATCGCTCGACGGCGCGGGCCTGCGCACCGATGTCGCCGAGTCACGCACTCATCCCGTGATCGGTCACGACGGCCGGTCGTCCACTGCGAGCGATGTGGTAGTCAGGGTGACTCGCGCAGACTGAGCCGCTGGCTGCGCCACAGCCGGTACTGGTCCCACGGGTCCTCGATACCCGCCGTCAGCGAGCCGATGTGCGCGGTAAGCGCCGGATGGGCACGGAACCACTCGCTGCCGGGAAAGCGGTGGTTCGCGAACTGGGCGTGGCGTCGCTGCTCCACCGCGCGCCCGCCGCGCTCGAAGGCGAGCAGCTCGTCGAAGCGCAGCTGCGCCAGCCGCAGGCGGGGGTTGCCCGACGTGCCGATCTTGATGCGGTCGGCGAAGCGGACGTAGTAGACGACATCCACTCGCACCGGTTCGCGCTCGCCGTCGTCGTCGGGGAGTCGGCCCACCCGCCACTCGCACGTCGCGCAGATCCAGCCGGAGGAATAGTGCACGCCGACGGGCGACCCGCAGGCAAGACACGGAGCGGGCAGCAGGTCGGTCACGCCGACGTCGCGGGCGACCCAGTCGTAGGCCGCCAGCAGGTGCACCGGGCAGAGCGCGAGCGGCGCGGCCGACTCCGCAGCCCGGCCGCACGGGCGACCCGCCGCGTCGGTGGCAGAGCAGGCGCCCGAAATCATGAGCCAACCATACGTTCCGCGTCGGACACCCTGTCGCGACGACGGGGGTCTGCCCTAGATTCTCGTCGAAGGGAAGGCGAGGAGGTGCGGCGCGTGGCAGAGCCGGTCGAGGCGTGGTGGCGACGTCGCCAGTGGACGAAGAACACCCCCGTGCCCTACCCGGTCGGCTCGTTCCGCCGGGACTGGGAGCGGTATCCCGTGCTCATCCGGCAGTACCACCCCGACCTCAACTCCGGCATCACGCTCACCCAGATCCCGCCCGCCGCCGAAGTGTTCCTGGTCTGGCAGTGCGAGGTCGGCCACGTGTTCGTCGCGACGCCCGACGAACAGCGCAATCGGCCGGGTCGGGAACGCCGGCGATCGGTGTGGTGCCCGATCTGCGCCCAGGAGGCCAACCCACCCCGCATCAAACCCACGCCGCCGACTCGTCCGGTACGGCGTCCCGCGCCCCGGCGACCAGGGGCTACCAGCCAGGCCGTGGGCGTAGAGCCTGGCGACCCCTTCGTCAGCGCCAGCGCGCCGAAGCCCGCCTCCGCCGCCGAGGCCGACCTGCGCCAGCGAATCGGGATGCGGTTCGAGTTCGACCTGTCCTGCAACGCGGTCGCCGTGTCGCGACCATTCCACGGACGCCGGGAGGTCTGGCCCGACATCGTGATCCCCGAGCTGCGCGTCGCCCTCGAATACGACACCGTGGGGCGACACGGGCTCGAGCACGTCGGGCCGCGCGAGGTCTCCGACCGGCAGAAAGACGGCGCACTCCGGGCGGTGCAGTGGGAGGTCATCCGCATCCGCTGCGGCAGGCTGCAACCACTCGGCCGGTGGGACATCACGGCGTCCGCCGTGAACAACCGGATGATCGATCGACTCGAATCCGTGCTCTGCGATCTACGGGGCGACCTGATCGTCAGCGCCTACCGGCGCCGCTGACCGAGACCCTGCCGACCAAGACTCTGCAGACCGGGAACCCCGCTGGCCGGAATCTCAGCTGACCAGGATTACGAGTTGCTGGGTCGCGCGCGTCATCGACACGTAGCGGTCGACCGCGCCTTCGATGCCGGCGCCGAACTGTCCAGGGTCGACGAGCACTACCAGGTCGAACTCCAGCCCCTTGGCCAGTTCGGGCGTCAGGGAGCGCACCCGGGCGGTGCCGGCAAAGGTCGGATGCCCGATGACGCAGGCGATGCCCTCCTCGTGCCCCGCAAGCCACTCCCCGAGCACTACGCCCAGGTCGGAGGCGGCGCCGTGCACCACCGGAATCCCGCTGTGCCGGATGGAGGTGGGCACGTTCGCGTCGGGCAGCACCGCGCGGATGACCGGCGCCGCCTCGGCCATGACCTCGTCGGGCGTGCGGTAGTTGATGGTCAGTGAGGCCAGGACCACGGGGTCGAGACCGACCCGACCCAGGCGCTGCTCCCACGTCTCGGTGAAGCCGTGCCGGGCCTGGGCACGGTCGCCCACGATGGTCAGGCTGCGCGACGGGCAGCGACGCAGCAGCATCAGCCATTCGGCATCTGTCAGTTCCTGCGCCTCGTCGACGACGATGTGCGCGAACGGGCCGGCGAGCAGGTCAGGGTCGGTGCGCGGCAGCGCCGCCTCGTCGACCAGCGAATTCGTGAAGTCCTGGCCGCGCAGCATCGACATGAGCTTCAGCTCGCTGTCATCCGACTCGATCAGGTGGTCGATCACTCGCGCCATTTCTTCCTGGTCGGCGGCCATCGTCGCCTCGCGCAGCCGCCTCTGCCGCACTGCACCGGGCTCGCCTACCAGTTGCCGCGCCGCATCCAGGTAGGGCAGGTCCGACACGGTCCATGCGCGCGGGTCGTCGCGTTGCAGCGAGGAGAGCTCGTCGGTGGTGAGCCACGGCGCGCACCGGCGCAAATACGACGGCACCGACCAGAGGTCGGCGACGATCCCGGCGGGGTCGAGCAGCGGCCAGGCCGCCGCGAACGCGCCGGCGAGTTCCTCGTTGCGCAGCAGCGACCTGCGCAGCGCCGACGCCGGAGTCTCGTCGGGGTCGAACTGGTCGACCAGGATGTCGAGCAGCGCCTCCCAGGCCTGGTCTCGGGCGTCGTTGTGCGGGGTTCCCGGGTCTGCCGAGTCGAACGCCTCTGCCCATTCGGCGGCGCTCAGCCACGCGTCCCCCCACGGAGTCTCGATCGCCAGGCCCTCGGTGGGCGGCGTCTCGTAGAACCGCACCGCCGCCTCGACCGCGCCCGCCAGCGAACGTCCGGACTTGAGCCGTGCGACCGCTGGATCGACTTCCACGACGGCAGTCGCCCCCTCGGCGACGAGGTCCCGCAGGGTGCAGGTCTGTGCGCCGTCCTCGCCGAGGCTCGGCAGCACATCCTCGATGTAGCTCATGTAGCCGTTGTGAGGCCCGACGAACAACAGCCCGCCGCGGCGAACGCCGAGCCTCGGGTCCGAGTACAGCAGGTAGGCGGCGCGGTGCAGCGCCACGACCGTTTTGCCGGTGCCCGGCCCGCCGTCGACCACGAGGATGCCGCGAGAGGTGGCCCGGATGATCGCATCCTGGTCGGCCTGGATGGTACCGAGCACGTCCCGCATGCGCGGCGACCGGCTGCTGCCGAGGCTGGCGATGAAGGCGGACTGGTCGTCGAGCGCGGCGCGGTTGGCCAGGCCCTCTGCGGTGAATGCCTCGTCCCAGTAGTCGGTGATGCGGCCGGCCGTCCACCGGTAACGCCGCCGGCTCACCAGCCCCATCGGGTTCGCGTGGGTAGCGCCGAAGAACGGCTCGGCCGCGGGAGATCGCCAGTCGACGAGCAGTTGCCACCCCTCGTCATCAGCCAGGCCGAAGCGGCCGATGTAGACCGGCTCGTCGGCGCCCGCCTGCACCATTCGGCCGAGGCACAGGTCGAGGCCGAACCGGCGCAGCGCACGCAGTCGGGCGGAGAGCCGATGGATCTCCAGGTCACGCTCCAGGGCGGCCTGGCCGCCCCCTCCTGGAGCTCTGCGCTCCGCCTCGAGTCGCTCGGAAAGGTGCGCGACTGTCCCGGCGAGGCTCTCGGCGATGGCCCCGAAATGGGCCTCGTCTGCGGAAACCAGGGCGGCCACTCCTTTCGCTGCGAGTCGGTCAGGCAGGTCGAACGCGCTGGCAGCAGGAGTCACGATCGACGATTCTCTCGCGCGAGGGGGGTCTTGCGGCAAGCCCCCCTCCGAGAGATATATTGAAAATGCGGGGGAATCTCTGCACTGTCCTCCCACAGGCAGGGCAGCTCCGCTCCGGCTCACGTGACCCAGACTCCCGCCCGGACTGCCGCCCATGTCGCCCACGCCTCGTCCGGCTTCCCGTGCATCGGCTTTGGCAAACTCGTGCAACCGATTGCCAAGCTTGTCCCGGCTGTGGGATATTTCACTAGTCGCAACGAGAACCGACCGGGAGAAAACCATGAAGATCGAGAGCGCGCGCGTCATCGTCACGAGTCCCGGGCGCAATTTCGTCACGCTCGAGATCGTCACCGACGAGGGGATCAGCGGGCTCGGCGATGCAACGCTCAACGGTCGCGAACTCGCCGTGGTCTCGTACCTCGAAGACCACGTCGTGCCGATGCTGCTCGGGCGCGATGCAGCACGCATCGAAGACACCTGGCAATACCTCTACCGCGGCGCATACTGGCGCAAGGGACCGGTGACCATGGCCGCGATTGCGGCCGTCGATGTCGCGCTCTGGGACATCAAAGCAAAGGCCGCCGGCGTGCCGCTCTACCAGCTGCTGGGCGGCGCATCCCGCGTCGGGTGCCTGGCCTACGGCCACGCCAGCGGAACGGACATCCCCTCGCTGTTCGACTCGATCGACGAACACCTCGAGCTCGGCTACCGCGCGATTCGCGTGCAGACCGGCATCCCCGGCCTGGGCTCGGTCTACGGGGTAGCCGCGAGTTCAGGTGCAGGCGTGCGCTACGACTACGAACCCGCCCAACCGCTTCCCGTGCCGAGCGAGGAGACGTGGGACACGCGCGCCTACCTGCGCCACCTGCCCGACGTGTTCGAGGCCGTGCGCTCCAAGTACGGGCCCGAGCTGCCTCTGCTGCACGACGGCCACCACCGCATGACTCCCATCCAGGCCGCGAAGCTCGGCAAGTCGCTGGAGCCGTACGACCTGTTCTGGCTCGAGGACTGCACGCCGGCCGAGAACCAGGGCGCACTCGAGCTGGTGCGGCAGCACACCACGACCCCGCTCGCCATCGGCGAGATCTTCAACAGCATCTACGACTACACGCACCTGATCACCCACCAGCTCATCGACTACGTGCGATCGGCCGTCACCCACACCGGCGGCCTCACCGCGATGAAGAAGCTCATGGACTTCGCCGCGATCTACCAGATCAAGTCGGGGATGCACGGGCCGACCGACATCTCGCCGGTCGGACAGGCGGCCGCCCTGCACCTGGGCCTCGCCCTGCACAACTTCGGCATCCAGGAATACATGAAGCACAGCCCTGCGACGCTGGAGGTATTCCACACCAGCTACAGCTTCGACAACGGGCTGCTGCACCCGGGCGAACAGCCCGGGCTCGGCGTCACGATCGACATCGACGCGGCCGCCGCACACCCCTACGCGCAGGCCTACCTGCCGGTCAACCGGCTCACCGACGGCACTATGCACGACTGGTAGGCCTCGCTGATCCGCTGCACCAGTTCGACATCGCCAGCCAGTTCGGGTACGAACCGCTCGAGCAGGCGCACGATGGCGACTTCGACATCGGGCGCGGCGAGTTCGGCGACGGTCGGGTCGGCATCCCCGGGTGGCACACCGGCCCCACGGATGTTCGCCAGCCAGGCCGCGAACACCAGTTCCCCCGCCGGTGACGGCGAACCGGATGCCGCGTGGGCGCGCAGCACGGGCGCGGTGCGCATCCTCAGTTTCAGCGAGCCGTCTGTGGCGATCTGGGCGAGTTGGTGCCGGATGCGGGGGTTGCTCCACCGCTCGAGGAGGCTCGCGCAGTACCCGTCGATCTCGGCCGCGTCGAACGACAGCAGGGGCACGCACTCCGCCCACCAGTCATCCAGAGCCGCCCGGCAAACCGGGTCTGCGACCGCCTCTGCGATCGTCGAATGGCCACGCAACAGGCCGAGATAGGCCAGCAGCGAGTGGCCGCCGTTCAGCAGCAGTAACTTGCGCTGTTCGTAGGGCTGCACGTCGACGACGAAGCGCGCGCCGACTAGTTCCCAGGCGGGGCGAGCGCCCGGAAATCGCTGCTCGATCACCCACTCCGAGAAGGGCTCGGTCACGACGGGACTCTCGTCGATCCATCCGGTGCCCTCGAGCACGAGTCGTCGATCGGCCTCGGTCGCGCGCGGTGTGATGCGGTCGACCATCGTGCCGGGAAAAACGACATTGGCCTCGATCCAGTCACACAGCTCTGCGTCTACCGCGCCGGCCAGCGCGAGCACCGCATCGCGGGTGCGTTCGCCGTTCGAAGCCAGGTTGTCGCAACTCACGATCGCCAGCCCCGAGCCCAGAACCTCGCGACGAGCGCGCAGGCCCTGCACCAGTTTCGCGGGCGCTGTGGCCACCGTCGCTCGAAAATCGGCGCGCAGCGATTCGATGTCCGCGGCGACGTCCGCGCGCGCCCGGTCGAGCGTGCCATCGGGCGCCAGGCAATAGCCCGCCTCGGTGATCGTGAGCGTCACCAGCACCACCGCGTCGCTGGCGAAAACGCGCAGCCAGGCCGCCGTGTCGTCTGCGGGGTACGCGGCGCTGATGCTGGACACGACTTCGAATGCGTCCCCGGCTGCCGAGCGGGTGACCAATGTATAGAGGCCGTCCTGGGCCTGCAGTCGGATCGCCTCGTCTGGGCGCCGCCCCGTGAAGGCCGCGATGCCCCAGGCGCCGCCGTCGGGCGTCGCATTCAGGCGATGCGTGTACCAGGCCTGGTGGGCCCTGAAGAAGGCGCTGAGACCCAGATGCACGATGCGCACTGGTGGTAGCACGTCGCCGTCGGTTCGGGCCAGCCGGCCGCGCGGTTCTGTCGGTGGCGGTGCTGGCACGGGTTGCGGTGTCACGGGGCCAAGCTACACGGCTTGGCAATGGATTGCCATTGCTTGCCATGGCGGCGATGCCATGGAAGGCTGGGGCTCGCGCGCGACAGACGACCACGCGCCAGGCACGAACGGAGGATCGATGAGGCCACCCGCCGCATCGGCGCACCGCGCCGTGACCATCAGCGACGTCGCCGCCGCCGTGGGTGTCGCCACGTCCACAGTTTCGCGAGCGCTGTCGCAGCCCGGCCGGGTCAGCGAGGCTATGCGTCAGCGCGTGGTCGCGGCGGCCAACGAGCTCGGTTACTACCCCAACCCGCAGGCGCGGTCGCTCATCCTGGGTCGAACCCAGAGCCTCACGCTGCTCATTCCCGACGTGACCAACCCGTTCTACTTCGGCCTCATCCGCGGAGCACAGTCGCAGTCGAAAGCGCGCGGTTACCGCCTGTTGCTCGTCGACACCGAAGAGCTCGGCGGTGTGGAGGCGTCCTACCTCGACGAACTGCACAAATCGACGGACGGCGTGATCCTCGCCGCCTCGAGGCTCTCCGACGACGAACTGGCGGCCGCCGCAGTGCGGCTGCCGATCGTCACGATCAACCGGGATGTCGCGGGCGTACCGTCGGTCATCATCGACACCCCGGCCGCGGCCGTCCAGGCGCTCGATCACCTGGTCTCGCTCGGGCACACCTCCATCGCCTACCTGGCTGGACCGGCCACGTCGTGGTCGAGCAGAAAACGGTGGCGGGCCCTGCAGCAGGCGGCCAAACGTCACGGCGTCGCACTACAGCAGCTCGGGCCGTTCGCGCCCACCCGGCAGGCGGGCGCGGCGGCAGCAGACGCGATACTGACGACGACCGTCACGGCCGGCCTGTTCTTCAACGACCTGCTCGCCATCGGCGCGCTCGGCCGGTTCGCCGAGCGCGGAGTGGTGGTGCCTCGCGACCTGAGCGTCGTCGGCTGCGACGACATCTTCGGCGCGGACTTCTGCAACCCGCCGCTGACTACGCTTGCCGCCCCCGTCGAGCAGGCGGGCCGGGTCGCCACCGACATGCTGTTGCGCAGCATCCAGCGCCGCGCAGACGGCAGCGCGGCGGACGGCCATCATGAACGGCTGGCCACTTACCTGACGATCCGCGAGTCGACCGGGGCGGCGCCGGCATCCACTCGCTCCGAGCGGCCGGCATGATCGTGCACTCATGGTGACGTCGATGGCCGGCGCCTCCGCCGAATCGCTGGTTCTGCATCCCGACCGGCTGTTTCCGGCCGACCCGACCCTGCGCCAGCTTGCCCGTGAGCTCTACCTGCCCGTCGCTGGGGCGCGCATCTTCTCCCCGCACGGCCACGTCGACCCCAACCTGCTGCTCGCGGACGAACCCTTCGCCGACCCGACCAGCCTGCTCCTGAGTCCCGACCACTATGTGACGCGCATCCTGCACTCGCTCGGTGTCGGTCTGGACGTGCTGGGTTCGGGGTATCGCGCGCCGGGCTTCGATCCGCGGGTGGCGTGGCGCGAACTCTGTGCGCATTGGAACGCGTTCCTGGGGGTACCGTCGCGGTTCTGGCTCGAGGCCGAGCTCGCCGGGATCTTCGGTATCACCCGGCAGCTGTCGCCGGCGACCGCGGATGACAGCTACGACCAAATCGCGGGACAACTCACGCGCCCCGAATTCCGGCCCCGCGCACTGTTCGACCGCTTCGGCATCGAACTGCTCGCCACCACCGACGACCCCGCCTCCGACCTGGACGCCCACCGGCGGTTGAGCGAGCAGCACCTCGTCGGCGGGAACGTCGTGCCCACGTTCCGGCCGGACCGGTACCTCGACCCGCAGGCGGCGGGCTGGGCCGACTCGGTCGGCCGCATCGGCGATCTCACCGGCCTGGACACGGCCAGTTTCGGCGGCTACCTCGACAGCCTTCGCGCGCGCCGCCGGTACTTCATCGACCGCGGTGCGACCGCGACGGACAACGGTGTGGCGGATGCGGGCAGCGAGCCGCTCGACTTCGCCGACGCGATGAGGCTGCACACCGCAGCACTGCTCGGCCGCCTCAGCGACTCGGATGCCGCGGCATACCGGCGCAATATGCTGTTCGAGATGGCGCGCATGTCGACCGAAGACGGCCTGGTGATGCAGCTCCACCCGGGCGTGCTGAGAAACCATCACGGCCCGACCCTCGAGCGGTTCGGCCCGGACACCGGTCACGACCTGCCCACCCTCACGACGTTCACCGAGGGGCTGCGCCCGCTGCTCGACCGGTTCGGCACCGACCCGCACCTCCGGCTGGTGCTGTTCACGGTCGATGAGACCGCGTTCGCCCGCGACATCGCACCGCTCGCCGGCTTCTACCCCTCGGTCTACGTCGGCGCGCCGTGGTGGTTCCTCGATGCTCCCGACAGCATCGCGCGGTTCCGGTCCGCGGTCACCGAGAGCGCCGGCTTCTACAAGACCGCGGGCTTCGTCGATGACACCCGGGCGCTCTGCTCGATCCCGGCGAGGCACGACATGTCGCGAAGGGCGGATGCCTCGTTCCTCGCGCGCTACGTCGTCGAGCACCGAATGAGCGAGTCGGATGCCCACACGGTGATGAACGACCTGGTCAACGTTCTGCCGCAGCGCGTGTTCGCGCGAACGCGGGACTGACCGGAGCGCCGGGCCGCGTCAGCGGCGCCGACAGAATCAGCGGGCGAGTTCCTGCGACAGCATCCGGTTGCCGCCCGCGGCCTTGGCGCGGTACATGGCCTGGTCGGCGGCGCGCAGCAGGTGGTCGGCACCAGCGACGAGCGTCTTGCCTTCGTCCACCGACAGGCCGACGCTCGCACTGATCCGCATCCCGTCAGGAAGCATTCCGTAGGGCGCTGCCAGCGCCACCCGGATGCGTTCGGCGACCTCAGCGGCGGCAGCCTCGCTGGCGACCTGGCACACGACCACGAACTCGTCGCCGCCGAATCGCGCGACGAGGTCATCCAGCCGCACGGCTGCCTGCAACCGCGCGCCGACCTCGCGCAGCAGGTCGTCGCCGGCCTGGTGACCGAGACTGTCATTGATGCCTTTGAAGCCGTCGAGGTCGATGAAGATCACAGCGACGAAGTCCTGCTGCTGTTCCAGGTTGCCCTCGAGGTACTCCTCCAGAAGCCGGCGGTTGGGGAGTCCCGTCGTCTCGTCGTGGGTTGCCGCGTGCCGCAGCTGGGCGCGCAGCCTCAGGTTCGCGACGGCCCGGGCGGCCTGTGCGGCGAGGGCGTTGGCGAGCGGCGACGCCTGCTCGTCGAACTGGCGGGGATGGTGGAAGAAGATGCCGAGGATGCCGAGCGGGTCAGGGCCCTGGTAGATCGGGGCGACCACCATCGCCTGCACCCCGGAGGCTTCGAACGCGCGCCCCACCGAGGCGGCGAGCGCCCTGGCCTCCTCCACGCCGCTGATCTTGATGACACTGCGAAGCGACCGGCCCTGCAGGGCGAGCGCGTCGGCATCCTCGAGCGATCCGAAGGGATTGACACCCGCGACGTACTCGAAGGCACCACCCTCGTCGAGCAGGTACACCACGGCATCCTCGGCCGCGAACGCCTGTGCCGCCGTCTCGACCAGGATGGAGGCCAGCTCTGCCTCGGTCGCGGCCTCGGCGAGGGCGATCGACGCCGAGATCACGAGCTCGAGCCGATTCTGCGTGCGCCGCGTCAGCGCGTGGCGGCCGCTGAGTTCGTCGGCGAACGCCCGCTGCGCACTGGCCTCGAAGAGCACGACCAGCGAGGCGCCGTCGTCGACCGCACTCGAATCCATGAGCACCGGGCGTCGACCACCTCCCGCATCGGCGAGATAGACGAGTGAGGGCAGCTGTGGGTCGGAGGCGGGGTCCTGGGAAGAGACGACGAACTCCGAGAATGCCCGGCCGACGACGGCGTCTCGCGGTACGTCCACCCATCGCTCGAAGACGGCGTTCGCCGAGACAACGGAACCTGCGGCATCGATTCGGACCACGCCGACGGAAAGCGAATCAGCGAGCGCGTCTGGCACTATGACCGATCCTTATCTGGAGCCGATGCAGGTCGTGGGCCAGCTCTAAGTGCACAGTATCGCAACCGGTCGAGCGGGAATAGCCGCCAATGGAGACTGCAGAATTCGTGCTCGTCGTCAAGTCCTTATCCTGGTGAATCCTCATCTCGCACAATGGATGTTGTGAGCGTGGATACACCGCAGGTCGGTACCGGATCGCGGCAGTCCGGCGGACCCGGCGGCGACCCCGGCATCTGCGTGCACCACGGCGGGCGTTGCTTCGTCGTGACGCGCGACCATGCCAGCATCTTCCTGCGCCGCGTGCAGTCGCTCGCCGACCGAGGCGCAAGCGAACTCGTGCCACTGCTGCACAGCGAGGGCGTCGAACTGCTGTTCATCGCCTCCAACGTGCCGCTGCAGGTGCACGACGTGCGGGACCGCTCGCTCGACGGCAGCCATCGCCGTCCGGGCGCCGCCGAGACCCGGGCGTAGCCGTTTTCAGGACCGTCGGCTGTTGAGAATAGCTGGGGCGATTCGCTCGGGGCGGAAGCCGTAGCCGACGACACGCGCGGCGATCGGCCGGATGATCGGAAGCGCCAGGCCGAGCACCACCCGCTGCAGCAGCGTCGGCGGGTTAGAGAGAAGGCGCAGGCCATCGCCGACACCGATGACCCGATGCACGCGCCTCTGGATGTCCTGCATCCTGGCGGTCGGGCGCTGCCGACGTCGTTGGAGTGCCCGGGCGGCGGCATCGATCGGTCCGGGTGTGCTGCCCGTTCGCAGCACCGGAACCAGCAGGTTCGCCGTGGCAACCGCATCCTGGACGGCGTAGTTGATGCCGACACCGAATACCGGGGACATCGCGTGGGCGGCGTCGCCGATGCAGAGCGCTCCCGGCACCCACCAGGTGTCGAGGCGGTCGATCTGCACCGCCAGCAGCTTCACCTGGTCCCAACCGCGAACTCCGGCGACGACGTCGTGGAGCTGCGGCGCCGCGGCGCTCACCCGGTCGCGGAATGCGTCCAACCCTGCGGAACGCAGCGTCTCGAACGACCCCTTCGCAATCACGAGCCCGCACTGCAGGTAGTCCGGTCTCGGTATCGTCACGAGCAGGCCGGAATCGCCCAGGTAGCCGAGGGTGTCGGGCAGCTTGTCGGCCGGCCGGTCGAGCCGGAACCAGCACACATCGACGGGCACACCGAACTCCTGCGCGCGAAGGCCCAGCGCCCGACGCACGATCGAACCCCGTCCGTCCGCCGCAATCGTGAGGTCGGCGTTCACCTGCAGGCTGCCACCCCTGGTCGTCGCCAGAGCGCCGACGACGCGGCCGTCGCTAACCACGACACCGTCGACCTCGGCTCCCATCCGCAGGTCGAAGTGCGGCGATTTCGAGGCCTCGTCCGCAAGCAGTTTGAGCAGGTCCCATTGCGGCATCAGCGTGATCTGGCGGTTGGGCCGCGGAAGGCTGTGGAAGTCGATCGCGTGCAGGCGCACCCCGTTGACGACAGCGTCGAGGCGGGGCAGCGGCGCGTGGGCGATCCCGTCGAACCGGTCGCGCAGGCCGAGCTGGTCGATCAGGTTGAGCGTCGAGGGGTGCACAGTGTCACCACGGAAATCGCGAAAGAAGTCGTCGTGCTTCTCGGGCACCACGACGTCGATGCCGGCCCGGGCCAGCACGAGGCCGAGCATCACGCCCGCCGGGCCACCGCCCGCGATGCACACGCGCGTAGTGACGACGGTGTCCCCCGTCGAGCTGTTCCGCCCGATGTCAGCCATAACGCATCCAGTATCGCGCCAGGCTGGGGGTACCCACCATCACTACGTCACCGGCATGCCTGCATCCCCGGCATGCCTGCATCACCGCAACTCTCGTCAGGGGGTGCGGGCGAGGTCGAGCGCGACGTCGACGATCATGTCCTCCTGGCCGCCGACCAGCTGGCGTCGACCCACCTCCACCAGGATCTCGCGGGTATCCACCGCGTAAATGGCGGATGCCCGTTCCGCGTGCCGCAGAAAACTCGAGTAGACGCCGGCATAGCCCAGGGTGAGGGTCTCCCGGTCGACCTGCACCGGGCGGTCCCGCAGCGGCCGCACCAGGTCGTCGGCGGCATCCTGCAGGGCGAAAAGGTCGGCACGGTGCTGCCAGCCCAGCAGGTTGGCCACCGCCACGAATGCCTCGATTGGGGTGTTTCCCGCCCCGGCACCCTGGCCCGCAAGCGACGCATCGACGCGGTAAGCACCGGCCTCGACCGCAGCCACAGAATTCGCCACCGACAGCGACAGGTTCTCGTGCGCGTGGATGCCGACCTGGGTTTGCGCGTCGAGGGTGTCGCGGTTCGCCGTCACTCGCTCGCGAACGCCATTCATCGTGAGACGGCCCCCCGAGTCTGTGACGTAGACGCAGTTCGCCCCGTACGACTCCATCAGCTTCGCCTGTTGTGCGAGTGCGGCCGGATCCGACAGGTGCGACATCATGAGGAATCCGGAGACATCCATGCCGAGTTCCCGCGCCGCGCAGATGTGCTGCGCAGCGACATCCGCCTCCGTGCAGTGCGTGGCGACCCGCACCGACCGCACACCGTGGCCGTAGGCGCGACGCAGGTCGGGGATGGTCGCAATGCCCGGCAGCACGAGTGTCGTGAGTCGTGCAGTCGACACCGCCGCCGCGGCGGCCTCGATCCACGCCGCATCCGACTCGCTGCCGGGGCCGTACGTGAGCGAGCTGCCGCCGAGCCCGTCGCCGTGGGCGATCTCGATCGCGTCGACGCCGGCACGGTCGAGAGCTCCCGCGATCGCGGTCACATGCTCGAGCGAGAGTCGATGGCGGAGGGCATGCATGCCGTCGCGCAGAGTCACATCCTGCAGGTAGATTTCGGTCGTGGCGATCGCGGGCGCGGCGAGCGAGGGCGCGTCAAGAGTGGGCGCGGCGACCCCCGAAGCTGTCTCGCTCATGCGCTGACCTTCCGGCTGACGAGCCGTTCGGCAACGCGCAATGCGGCGCTGGTCATGATGTCGAGGTTGCCGGCGTAGTCGGGGAGGTAGTGGGCCGCGCCCTTCACCTCGAGGAACACCGAGACCCTGGTGAAGGGGCCGTTCGCGCGGGCGAGCGAGGCGACGCTGTCGTCTTCGTCCGTGAACTGCACCTCCTGTTTGAGCCGGTAGCCCGGCACGTATTCGGCTACGGCCGCGATTCGCTCCTCGATGGAGGCGACGACCTGCGCCCTGGCGGCGTCATCCAGCCTGTGTACCAGCGCAAGCACGGTGTCGCGCATGATCACGGGCGGTTCCGCGGGGTTGAGAACGATGATCGCCTTGCCGTGCCGGGCGCCCCCGACCTGCTGGAGTGCGTGCGCGGTGGTCTCGGTGAACTCGTCGATGTTGGCGCGCGTGCCCGGCCCCGCCGACCGCGAGGCGATGGATGCGACGATCTCGGCATAGAAGACGGGAACGACCGCGCTGATCGCGGCGACCACGGGGATGGTGGCCTGGCCGCCGCAGGTGACCATGTTGACATCCGGCGCATCGAGGTGCTCGTCCAGGTTGACGGCCGGAACCACGAACGGTCCGATGGCGGCCGGGGTCAGGTCGATGAGGCGCTTTCCGAAGGGAGCCAGCAGCTCGGCGTTGCGCACGTGCGCACCGGCGCTCGTGGCATCGAAGACGACCTCGATGTCGGCGAACCCCGACATGGCGATGAGTCCCTCGACGCCGTCGGCCGTCGTCGCGACGCCGAGCCGCGTTGCCCGCGCCAACCCGTCGGACGCCGCATCGATCCCGACCAGCACGCCCATCTCGAGCACCTCAGACAACCGCAGCACTTTGAACATCAGGTCGGTGCCGATGTTTCCCGATCCGATAATGGCGACCTTCGCGCTCATGACCGCGCGCCGCCGAACTCGACGGAGACGGAGCCGAGACCGCTGATCGAGGCCGTGAAGCGGTCGCCGGCCCGGGCATCCACGACTCGTCCCAGCGCGCCGGAGAGCACGATCTCGCCCGCTCGAAGCGGGCTGCCGAGCCCAGCGCAGACGCGCGCAAGCCAGGCCATAGCCCGCAGCGGTGTTCCCATGCAGTCGGCCCCGACGCCCTCGGAGACCCTCTCGCCGTCGCGAGTCATGATCATGCTGGCGTCGGCGAGGTCGCCGACGAGTGCGTGCCGCTGCGAGCCGAGCACGAAGGCCCCCGCCGAAGCGTTGTCGGCGATCGTGTCGACCAGGCGGATGTCCCACCCGGCAATGCGGCTGTCGACGATTTCGAGGGCGGCGCAGACGAAGTCGGTCGCGGCGATCACATCGTGTTCGCTGGGGTCGGCCAGGTCGAGATCGCTGCGCAGCACGAAGGCGATCTCGGCCTCGACGCGTGGCTGCAGCAAAGTGCCGGCCTCGATCGTGCCCCCGTCGTCGTACTGCGAGTCGGCGAGCAGAAAGCCGTAGTCGGGCGAGTCGACCCCGAGTTGCTGCTGCACCGCCGGGTTGGTCAGGCCGATCTTGCGGCCGACCACGTGTGCTCCCTCGTCGAGCCGTCGTTCGATCCAGGCCAGCTGCACTGCATAGGCCTCATCGACGGTGGAAGGGGCGAGCAGGTCGCGAACGGGCGGGCAGGCGACGCCGCTCGAGCGCGCTTCGAGCAGGCGCTCGAGCGCCGGCGAGGCCGTGCTGGTGGGGTTCATGCGACCTCGAAGCTGGTGCCGATTCCCATGCCGGTGATCCACTCGGGTACCGGCTCGTAGCTGGTCCAGGCGAGCGGCAGCCCCACGGCCGCCTGCCCGATGAGCCAGGTGCGCAGCTCCTGGCCCCCGTTGCCCGCCTCCCGCTCGAGCCCGTCGTGCCCGAGGTCGACGACCGGCTGGGCGTCTCCGGTGACGAGCTGTTGCAGAAACCAGTTGTCCCATTCGGAGTTCACGCGAGCATCCGGGTTGCCGCCCATCGCCCGCACCCGGGGCTCGCGTACCGCGGCGAAGGCCCGTGTGTCTGCGCGACCATGGATCAGCGGCTCGCGCCGCTCCTCGGGCAGCTCGCGCGGATCGTTGCTCGGCAGCCAGTGCGAGAGACCGCCGCTCGCGAGAACGAGGATGCGCTCCGAACCTTCCCAGGCGCGCAGCGCGGCTCCCAGTGCAACCCCCAGTGCGGCGCTACGGCGCAGGCTGGGCAGAGGAGGAGCCGCCGTGTTGACGACGAGCGGCACGATCGGGATCGGCTTGTCGGGGCTGATCATCTGCCAGCCCTGCACGACGCCGTGGTCGAGCGTGAGGTCGTACGAGAGCGCGAGGTCGAAGTCGGCGGCGGTCAGCGCAGCGTGGATCGACCAGGCGAGTCCGCTGGCGATGGGAACGGTGCCGGCGAAGCTGCCGAAGTCGCCGAATCCCTCCGCGGACTCGACACCGAGCACGAAGGGCGGCATCACGTCGTAGAAGTTGCCGTGGAAGTGGTCGGGCCCGATCGCGACGATTACGTCGGGGGCGAGGCGGCTCACCGTCCGAGCCACGCGTTCCGCGTCGGCGAGAAATGCGCCGCCGGGTTCGTCGGGCGACTCGGGCGGCATCATCGTCGCGTAGGGCGCGTGGGACATGCCGACAAATCCGACGATCTCACTCATGAGGGGTCCTTTCCCTGGATCAGAAATTCGAGATGTGCATTCAGAAACTGTTCGGGCTTCTCCCACTGCGGCCAGTGCCCGGCGTCTTCGATGACGTGCAGCCGCGCGTCCGGCAGCCACTGCAGCAGCAGTTCGGCCTCGTCGAGGCCACCCGTCGGGTCGTGGTCCGTCCACAGCAGCAGCGTGGGAGCCGCGACCTTCTCGACCCACTCACGGCGCCAGGCGAAGTCCTTGCGGATCTCCGGGTCCTGCAGCACGAGGGTGTTGAGGATGGCCTGCTCATACCCGGGCCGGGAGTAGACCGCCCGCCGCAGGTCGACGAGCTCGTCGGTGACCATGTCTTTGTGGTGGAACAGGAACTCGACGCGCGCCCGCACGGTCGCGTCATCCGGTGTCCTGACCGCGGCAAAGGTCGAGTCGCGCATGCGCGCCATCACCTCGGGCTTGTTGGCGATGTTGCCGGGCGTGTTCAGAACCAGCCGCCCGACGCGGTCGGGATGATGCGCCGCCGCCCAGGCCACCACCCAGCCGCCGAGCGACTCGCCCGAGAGGTGCGGGCGCTCCAGCCCGAGCACGTCCATAACGCCCAAGAGGTGGTCGCTCAGCACGTCGGTCGTGTAGTGGCGGTCGGGCAGCCCCGACCAGCCATGGCCGACCATGTCGTAGGCGGTCACCCGAAAGTGCTCGGCCAATGCGGCAAAATCGCGCGAGTAGGCCTCGAGATGACCTCCCGTGCCATGCAGGAGCACAAGGTCGGGACCGCTGCCGGCCTGCAGCACGCGGGTGCGCACGCCGCCGACGTCGATGTGGCGCAACTCGTGGTCCAGGTTCCAGAGATCGCCCCAGATGCTCGTGTGCTGCTGCACCGTCGAGACACGCGGCGACAGCTCGGTTGTTGTCATGACTACTCCTCGGCCTTTCGTGCCTCGTCGTGCTCTTGCGCCTCGTCGTGCTCTCGCGCCTCGTGGATGGAAACCAGCCCCGCGCTCTGGCGCCGGGTCAGGCCGAGCAGGGCCAGCAGACGCGAGTTCTCGATCGTTAGGAATTCGACCGGCTCGTCGGCCGAGTCGTTGTAGTGCCGGTGCCACGTCCACGGTGGTGTGTAGATGAAGTCGCCGGCGGCCCACGCCTCGGCCTCGTCCTCGAGGTCGGTATGCCCACGGCCCGAGATGACGAAGTGCACCGTCTCGTGGTGGTGCCGCTGCATGTCGGTGCTCTCACCGGCGGGAATGCGCTGCCGGAAAAGCTCGAACGTGGTTGTCGGCAGCCGTCCCGCCACCGCGAGCTCGCTCGGGTTGTGCACCCGGCCGGCAGGGAGCGTCTCGAGTTCGTCGGCGTGCACGACGAACGGGCGTGCGCTGCCCGGCTCGACGCGGTCGGAGATCGAGGAGAGAAATTCGGGAAGTGAGAAGTCGGGCCCACTGGTTGCCATCAGATCGTCACCGTCCTTCCACCGTCGACGGTGAGTACCGTGCCGTTGATGTAGCCCGCCGCCCGCGATGCCAGGAACGCGATCGCGTCCGCGACCTCGTGTGGTTCGGCCGGGCGCCCCACCGGGATGTCCGCCGCATCCTCGACCGAGACCTCGTCGAACGAACGGCCGCTGGCTGCCGCCCGGGCGGAGATGATCTCCGCACGACGGTCGGTCGCGGTCGAACCCGGTGCGACGCAGTTGACAGTGACCCCCTCCGCCGCGAATTCGAGCGACAGCAGCTTGGCCGCCGCGGTCATGGCCGAACGCAGCACGACGGATGCCGCGAGCCCGGGCTGCGGCTGCCGCACCGCCGTCGAGGTGGTCACGATCACCCGCCCGAATTGCCGCTGCGCCATGCCGGGCAGCACGAGGCTTGCGAGCCGTACCGGACCAAGCAGAAGCAGGTCGAAGGCGAAGCGCCAGTCGCTGTCTGCGATTGCGACTATGCGCCCCGGTGGTGGCCCGCCCGCGTTGAGCACGAGCACATCGGGCGCGCCGAATCGCGCAGAGACCTCGTCGAGAAAGTCGCCGGCCGTGTCGACCTGTGCCAGGTCGTGCGCGAAAACGTTCACCTCGACTCCTGTGTCTGCCGCGATTTCATCCGCGGCCTCGTGCAATGAGTGAATATGCCGACCGACGAGGACGACCCTGTGGCCCGCGAGCGCGAGGGCCTTTCCGGTCGCCTTGCCAATTCCGGCCGACCCGCCGCCGACGATGGCATTGGGACGAACCGGAGTAATGGGCGCAGTGGTGAGGGCCACTTGACCTCCCGATCTGTGTTGGGTTTAGAGTGATGGCTCATGGTAGAGGAGACAACTCCGGGTCCCACTGACCGGGATTCGTTGAGCGGCTCGGGAGCACCCGCCGCCGGCCTCGACCGCGCCGCCGCCATCTTCGATTCCTTCGACGAGGTGCACCGCGAACTGACGCTCGCCGCGTTGGTACGACGCTCGGGCCTTCCGCGCTCCACCGTGCACCGCACCGCCGACCGGATGATCAAGCTCGGATGGCTCGACAAACCCGTCGACCGGTACCGCGTCGGCACCCGCATCTTCGAGCTCTCCGGACTGGTCGCCGTGCGCCGCGAACTGCGCGAGGCCGCCCTTCCCTACATGCAGGACCTCTACTCCGCCGCGCAGACGGCCGTGCAGTTGGGCGTACTCGAGGGAGTGAACGTACTCATCGTCGAGAAGATCAGCGGCCATCGGCGGATGCCCATGCTGTCGCAGGTCGGCTCCATGATTCCTGCGCATTGCTCGGCTCTCGGCCGCGTCATCCTGTCGCACTCGGACGACGAGACGGTCGATGCCGTGCTCCGCGACGGACTGCGCAGCCGCACGTCCCGCACGATCACCTCGGAGACGGCCTGGCGGGCCGAGCTCGAAGCGATCCAGACGCGCGGCTGGGCGGCCGACCGCGAGGAGGGCAACGTGGCCATCAATTGCGTCGCCGCACCGGTCTTCGACTCGAAGGGCGCAGTCGCGGCGGCCCTCTCGGTCACCGGCCCTGCGACCCTGATCAACCCGGAGCGACTCGCGACCGCGGTGCAGCTGGCGGGGGCCGCAGCGACTCGCGCCTACTCGCAGCGCGCCTAGGCTCGCGGAATTTTGTCCCGGACAGTGGGACGCTGGGATGCGCGGCCGCGACCGTGCGGCGAAGGTTGCACCACCGTCACATCGCAGTGACGGCCTTGGAGGATTCGTGGACATCGCCATCGTCGGAGCCGGCGTCGCCGGGCTCGCCACCGCGAAAGTTTTGAAGCAGGCCGGTCACGAGGTGACCATCTTCGACCGGGTCGCCGACGTCGGCGGAGTCTGGAGCGAGTCGCGCCGCTACCCGGGCCTCTCAACCCAGAGCACGAAGGCCCAGTACGAGCTGTCCGACTTCCGGATGCCCAAGTCGTTTCCGGAATGGCCGAGCGGCCCACAGGTGCAGCAGTACCTGTCGGCGTACGCCGAGCACAACCACCTCGTCGCCGACCTCCGGCTGAGCACCGAGGTCGAGAAAGTCACGCGCACGCCGAATGGCCACTGGGCCGTGCGCACCCGACCGCGCGACGGCGGCGAAAACAGCACCGCGACATTCGACGGGGTCGTGCTCGCCAACGGGGTGTTCAGCGAGCCGCTGAAGCCGGTCATCCCGGGCGAGAAGGAGTTCGTGGCCGCGGGCGGCCTGCTGATCCCCGGCACCGAGTTGCATTCGGAAGACCAGGCACGGGGCAAACATGTCGTCGTGATCGGTTACGGCAAGTCGGCCTGCGATGTGACTGTCGCGGTGAGCGGCGCCGCCGCCAGCACGGATGTCATCGCCCGGCAGCTGCTGTGGAAAGTGCCTCGCAAGATCAACAACGTCGTCAACTTCAAGATGCTGCTGCTTACCCGGCTGGGGGAATCCCTCTTCCGCTATCGCTACCTGCGCGGCTTCGAGAAGTTCCTGCACGGCCCCGGCAACGAGATTCGCCGCGGCATGCTCAACTCGATCGGCTCGGTTTCGGTCAAGCAGTTCAAGCTCAAGCAGCTGGACCTCGTGCCGCGCGGCCAGATGGAAGACATCGTGAAGGGCGCCATCGGCCTCGCGACGGAGGGGTTCTTCGAGGGAGTGGAATCCGGCGCGATCCGGGTTCATCGCGACCAGACCATCGAGCGTCTCTTTGCGAACGACGGGGTGCCGTCCGTCGAGCTGGCGGATGGAACCGTGATCCCCGCCGACATCGTGCTCTACTCGACGGGCTTCACCCAGGGCGTACCGTTCCTCGATGAGCAAATCGCCGCCGGGCTCTTCGACGAACGCGACAACTTCATGCTCTACCGCCACATCAAGCCGGTGGGGGTGCAGGGCCTGTGGTTCAACGGCTACAACTCCTCGTTCTTCAGCCCGCTGAACGCCGAGATGGCCGCCGTCTGGATCGCCGCGGACGTCGCCGGTGACATCGATCTTCCCGATTCGGCGGCGATGCGCGCCGCGATCGTCGAACACCTGGCGTTCATGGATGAGGCGGCGAACAAACATCACTCACGCGGCACCAAGATCATCCCGTTCTCGATGCACAACGTCGACGAGGTACTCGGCGACCTGCACGTGAACATTCCGGCGCCCGTGCGCTTCTCGCACTGGATCAACCCGATTGCGCCGTCGGCCTACCGCACGATCACACCGCGAGTGCTCTCGCGCCTGCCGAAGCCGGCCAGCACGGCCGAGCCAGCCCTCACGAACACGCACTGAAACGAACACGCACCGAAACGAACACACACTGAACGAACACGCACCGAAACAAACAGGTACTGAACCGAATCGTACTGAACAGACAGGTACTGAACAGGAGAACCAAGTGACAATCCAACAAGACAGCTCCCCCGACACACTGCACACGGTGCTCGAGCCCGGGGCGGGCGAAAACGTGGGCGCTATCGGCCTGGGCATCTACGTCAAGATGACGGCCCCGCAGACCAACGGCGCCTACTCGCTGTTCGAGTACGTCGTGCCGGTCGGGTTGGGCGGCCCGCCCACCCACATCCACTCTCGCGAAGATGAGCTTTTCATCTGCGTGAAAGGTCGTGTGCGCATCGAGCTCGACGGACAGGAGCACATCCTGACACCCGGGTCGGCGCTGTTGATGCCGCGCGGAGTTCCGCACATGTTCCACAACCCGTTCGACGAGGAGACCCGCATCATCGCGGTCGTATCCCCTCCCGGCCTCGAGAACTACTACCGGGGACTGAGCGAGTTGCCGCCCGGGCGCGACATGAAACTGGTGGCCGGCGTCATGGACAAGTTCGGCCTGTCGCTGCTGAAGAAGCCCGAGTGAGCGCTGAGCAGCTGGTTCCTGCGGACCAGGAGGGCCGCGATCGCATGGTCGCGGCCATGTGCGCCGCAGTCGACAGGGGCGACGCACAGGACTTCGCATCGTGGTTCGCTGAGGATGCCCGTTACCGGTTCGGCGGCAACGCGGCGACCATCGGGCGAGACGCCGTGGTCGCGGCCACCAAGGGCGCGGCCGATTCGCTTCCCTGGGTGCGCCACACCGTCGACCAGGTCGCGCACCACGGCGACCAGCTGTTCTGCCGGTTCACCATCTCGACCGCCGATCCCGCGGGCGCGCAAGTGGACCTGCCGTGCGTGACCATCATCTGGGTTGAAAACGACCGGATCGTCGACTACCGAGTGCACATGGATCTTGCGCCGGCCTTCGCTGTCGCGGGTTGATCCAACTTCGAATCCACCCTCAGCTCGCGATTGCCCCACGCGGCCGACGGTTGACCGCCCCTGCGAACCATCGTCTGCCGATCGTTCCTAGCCGTCTCCTCCTGTCGAGTCAACCGGCTGAACTCTCGGCGCAGGCTCGATAACGTCGAGTAGTCAGTTACTGCCCGAGACGGCCGTGCCAATCGATGGTGAGAATACAAATGGAACGCATCTACTACGCGGGCAACACAGTGCGCACGGGATCGGCGATCGCCCATGCCCTCCTGGGGTATGCCCAGGCCCTCGCGAACGACGCGTCGTCGGCCGCGATCAGCATTCCGACCATGCACGACGATGGCACGGTCGTGCAGGCGGAGATCCTGATCGGCCCGGCGAGCCAACTGATCACCGAAGAGGACCCCTGGGACGGCCCCGAACTCGAAGACGCCGACGTCGTCGCCCAACTGTCGTCAGCGACCGCCGCACTGGCGGTCGTGCACCCCATGCCGGTCGAGGATGCCGAATTCGCCGCAGTGGATGCGATCGAGATCGACGCTGCGACGAGGGACCTCGAAACCCAGTAATTCGCAGGCAGGAGCACCGCTCTTATCGGGCCCAACCCGTCGCACCGAATCGCAGTCCGTCGAGCAGCAGGCCGATCATCCGCTGGCTGAAGTCGGCGGCCTCGCCCGCGCCGGGCACGCACAGGTGGGCGACGGCGCGCAACAGGTCGTCGGCGCTGGTGCCGGATCGGATATCTCCCGACGCGATCGCCGCATCCATGAGCGTTTCGAGTGCAGGTCCGAGTCGCTCCAGCATGAACTGCGGCAGGCCGTCGAACGCCGGATCCCCGGAGTGCAGGGCTGCGGCAAGACCGCGCTTGGTCGCCACGAACACCGTGTAAAGGGTTAGCCATTTCGCCAGCGCCATGACGGGCTCGTTGGCTGCAGCAAGCAGGGGCGCGGCCTCGATGCATCCGTCGACCTCGTGCTCGAGCACTGCCTTGACGAGATCCGATCGCAGCGGGAAGTGCCGGTAGAGCGTTCCAACGCCGACCCCCGCGAGATCGGTGATTTCTTTCGCCGGGGCGTCGACGCCGGACGAGGCGAACACTGCCTTCGCCGCCTCGAGCAGCGCGGCGCTGTTGCGTCGTGCATCAACGCGTACTCGACGCGGTGCGGGCTGCTGTGTGGTGCCGGTCAATGCGCTCCTCCGGTGGGCTTTGTATTTTCGACGAGCGTATCTTGCTTTCCGGAAGCACTTTCCGTATCGTTGCATCCGCCCCGTAGCGGAAGAGCTTTCCGTTTAGCGCCATACGGCATCGCCCCGCACCCACCCCCGGACAGTAAGGCACCTCATGTACCTCCGCACCCTCGGCCGCACTGGTATCAAGGTCAGCCCGTATGCCCTCGGCACCCTCATGCTGGGCGCACCAATCGGCAACCCCGACCACGACGACTCGGCACGCATCATCCACAAAGCCCTGGATGCCGGCATCAACCTGATCGACACCGCCGACGCCTACGCCGAGTCCGAGATCGTGGTGGGCAAGGCGCTCAAGGGGCGACGCGACGACGTCGTGCTCGCCACCAAGGTCGGGCGACCCATTGGAGACGACCCGAACCACCAGGGCGCTTCACGCCGCTGGATCACGACCGCGGTCGAGAATTCACTTCGCCGACTGCAGACCGACTACATCGACCTGTACCAGGTCCATCGAGTCGATCCGGAAACCGGCATCGAGGAGACGCTGTCGGTGCTCACCGATCTCGTTCGCAGCGGCAAGGTTCGCGCCATCGGATCGTCGAACACCCCGGCGAGCGACATAGTCGAGGCGCAGTGGGCGTCGCAGCGCGAGGGCCTCGAACGATTTCGAAGCGAGCAGGCACCGTACTCGCTTCTGAACCGCGGCATCGAGCGCGAAGTGCTTCCCGTCGCCGCGCGATATGGGATGGGCACGCTGCTCTGGGGACCCCTCGCCCAGGGAATGCTCACGGGCCGGGTGCGCAAGGGGCGGGAGTCTGACCTGGTACGCGCCGGACTGGGGTTCTTCACAGTGTTCTCCGACGAACGACGCCTTGAGGCCGTCGAACAGTTCGTCGCGCTCGCCGACGAGGCGGGGATGTCGATCACTCACCTCGCGATGGCGTTCGCGATCGCCCACCCCGGCGTGACAAGCGCCCTGCTGGGTGCACGCACCATGGAGCAACTCGACGACCTGCTCGCCGGAATGGAGGTCGTTCTGGGTGACGACCTGCTCGACCGGATCGACCGGATCGTTCCGCCCGGCACGGACGTTGGCATGCTCGACCAGGCGTACTCGCCGCCGCCTCTGCTCGTTCCGGGCCTTCGTCGCCGTCCGCTGGCCGAGCGGGGTGCGGCGTAGGTTCGCCCCTGCAGCACGACGGCGTGAACTACTCGGAGCCTTCATGAACGTGTGGGCGTAAACTCGCTCCCGTATCTCCGTCGCATTTCGGCGGCACACGCCACCGATGCCGAACCTGTTGATCCCTGAGCCCGCAGTCGAGCCCCTTGGTTAGCGCACCGCACCATTCAGCTCTCTCGCGTCCTCCCAGCCCCTGAGGATCCTGCACCACACTGCAGAGGATTCCCATGGGACAACTCATTTACGGCAACGCAGCGCTCGTTCTCGATTTCGACGACCGCACCCTTGCGCACCTTCAACTGGTAATTTCGGCAAAGCTGCGCCGGCGCGAAAGCTTCTGGCTGACCTGGGCCAATCTGGCGACAACCGGGAGCGGCCGCGAGAGCATCTGGCTCGACAGTCACATTCCGCTGCGATTCAGTTACTCCGTGCCGACAGCGTTTCAACTCAGCCGCGCCTGGGTCGAACTGCTCACCACTAGTGCAAACAGTGCAGCCGGCTTGTACCTGGTGCCCGAGCCGGTCGCGGACATCGAGTCGGCGCAACTGCCCGCAGTGGCGCGCGCCAGCTGAACTGCGAGGCGCAACGCGGCGCCACGCACGAGGGGACCCTGTTAGTAACTTGGAATGACTTCGCTGCTGCGGCCCTATCATCGGCCTAACAAGGCTGAGGAGTAGTCACATGAGCGTACCCATCGGTGTCGTAGTGCCGAACGATCTGCCCAGCAGCGAATTCGTGGCGTATGCGCAGCAGGCGGAGCGACTCGGGTTCGCTGAACTCTGGGTGGTGGAGGACTGCTTTCTCAATGGGGGCGTCGCGCAGGCCGCGGTCGCACTCGCGTCGACCAGCAGCATCAGCGTGGGAATCGGCATCCTTCCCGCCGGCGCGCGCAATGTCGCGTTCGCGAGCATGGACATCTCGACGCTTGCGCAGCTGTTCCCGGGTCGCCTGCTGGTCGGGGTCGGGCACGGCATGCCGAAGTGGATGCGCCAGACCGGCACCTGGCCGGCGAGCCCACTTACCCTGATCGGCGAATACATCGACGCGCTGCGCAGGATCCTCTCCGGCGTCGAGGTCTCCACCGACGGGCGGTACGTGAAGCTCGAGAACATCCAGTTGGCCTCACCGCCCAGGGTCGCTCCGCCGGTCTTCGCCGGCGTGCGCGGGCCCAAGTCGCTCGCGGTCTCGGGCCGGGTGGCCGATGGCACGATCCTGGCCGAGCCCGTGACGCCGGAATACCTCCGGGCCGTGCGGGAGCAGGTCGGGGTGCCACGATCCCTGCACGAGTTCGTCGCCTACAATTTCGCGGCCGTTGATGACTCGCTCGAGCGGGCGCGCGACCTCGCCCGGCAAAGCCTGGCCTGGATCGGCGAACCCGACTGGGCGCCGCACATCGCTCCGCTCCCCTTTGCCGAGGAGTTCGCTGCATTGCGAGCGCAAGCCGATTCGAAAGAGTCCTTCGCTGCGCAGCTGCCCGACGAGTGGGTCGACCAGCTCGCCATCGTGGGAACGCCCGAGCAGGCCAGGGCGCGACTTTCCGAACTGGAGGAGGCGGGCGCCGACCACCTCGTCCTGATGCCGGCCGGGCCCGACCCGGTCGCGATGCTGTCTGCGCTCGGCCGGGTGCTGCAGGGCTGAGGGCCGGACTCTAGATACCTGCCGCGACCCGCGCCGCCTGCTCCAGACGGTCGCGATGGGCAGCCAGGTCGTCGTGAACGGTGATGTTGGAGCTGTCCGGGCGCAACCCGACCGCCCCGTCGATCAGCTCGCGCACGATGTCGGCCTGGCCGGCGTGCCGCTCGGTCTCAGCGATCATGTGCACCAGCACCAGGTGCAGCGTTACCTCGCGGCGTCCCTCCGGCCACCACGGCACTGTACCGGTCGCGTCGAGGTCCAGCGCCTCGATCGTCGCATCCGAGTGCACCCACACGCGGCGGTACAGGCTCGTGATCGACTCTCGTGACTCATCCGCGGTCGCCCACATGTCGGCGTCTTCTTCGGCATCCGCCGCGTTCCAGGGGAGCACTTCCGCAAACGGCGTGCCGAACACATCGCCGAAGTAGCCGGTTTCGACGCTTGCGACATGCTTGACCAGGCCCAGCAGGTTCGTGCCGGTCGGCACCATCGGCCGACGGACGTCGTATTCGCCGAGACCGTCGAGCTTCCAGAGCAGCGAGTCCCGCCCGCGCTGCAGGTACCGCATCAGATCCTGTTTCATTCCGCCAGCTTTATGGCCTGCGGCCTCCGGGGCAAGTGCACAGTCGCGCGGAGTCAGGCGGTGGATGCCCTAGCGCAGGTCAGGCTGCGGAGATCCCGCCGTTCACACTGATCGCCTGGCCGGTCAGTTTGGCCGCCGCGGGTCCTCCGAGGAAGACGATGAGCGCGGCCAGGTCAGCTGGCTCAGCGACGCCGAGGTGCGCCTGTCTCTGGGCGCTTTCGAACAGCTTTTTGCTGAAGCCATCCGAAAGCACGCGCTCGGCGGTGATGGTGCCGGCGACCAGTGAGGGCGTCACCGCGTTGACCCGGATGCCGTTGCGCTTCGCCTCGATCGCAGCGGTCCGGGAGAACATCACGATGGCCGCCATACCGGCACCCAGTACGGACTCGCCGGGCGTCGCGACCTTCGCCGCGTCGGAGGCGACGTTGATGATGCTGCCGCCGCCCTGCGCCTGCATGAAGGGGAGCACAGACCGTGTCAGGTACATCGGGGGAAGCGCCTGCCGGTTCAGGATTGCCGCCATGTCCTCGATCGGGGTGTTGTGCAGCAGCTCGGGCCGGTAGGACGCCGCGACGGAACTCACTGCGACATCGATCGCACCGAAGCGCTGGTGCACGATGGCGACGGCGGCGGCGACCTGCTCGAAATCGTCGGCATCCACGGAGAAGAATTCGACCAGGGCATCGGGATGCGCGTCAAGCAGCGCGCTCTTCGCGAACTGGCCCCGTGTCTCATCACGGGCGAGCAGGGCGATCCGCCGCACGCCGGCGTCGAGAAACTGCCGCGCAGTGGCAAGGCCGATTCCCGAGGTGCCTCCGGCAATCAGGACGACGGAATCCTCGTAACTTCGCACAAGCGGTTCTGGCATTGGCGGATGGCTCTCTCGAGTGAAAGGTGGGACGAAAATATACGACAGATTGGATGACTGAGTTTACCCGAGTGTCACAGACACTGAACAGGCGCGTGTTGACACTAACCCCTTTTGGTCCGATCATTGGTCCATGGAACCCACTGCCGCGTCCTTCCCCTCCCCCGCGGACTCGCTGGCGATAGCCACCTACTCCTGGGGCAGCTCGGCCTCCTGGGGCAGCTCTGCCGAGTCTCCGCGCGGCGTTATCCAGATCGCCCACGGGATTGCGGAGTACGCGCTGCGCTACGACCGGCTGGCGCAGGCGCTCGTGAGCGACGGCTGGCTCGTCTATGCCAACGACCACCGGGGGCATGGCGAATCCACCAGCGACACCGTGCCTCTCGGCTCGTTCGGCGACGCCGGCTGGCCCGGGCTCGTCGAAGACGTGGTCGTCTTCTCGCGCCGGTTGCGCGACGCGCACCCCGGCCTGCCCCTGATTCTGCTCGGCCACTCGATGGGATCATTCGCCTCCCAGGAGGTGCTGCTCGATCATTCACGGCTCTACGACGGCGTAGTACTGACCGGTTCTACCGCGCTGGACGTGCTCGCGCAGGGTCTCGCAGCCGCCGCGGGCGACGGGCCGGTCGAACTCACAGCCTTCAACGCGGCGTTCGAGAATCGCACCGGCTACGAGTGGCTGTCTCGCGACGAGCACGAGGTCGATGCCTACGTCGCCGACCCGCGCAGCGGATTCGACCTGTCCGACGACACCATTCCTCAGCTCTTCATTTCGGCGCCGCGACTCGGTGATCCGGATGCGCTGTCGCAGATCGTCTCGACTCTTCCGGTTCTCATAGTGTCGGGCCAGGACGACCCGCTGTCGGGCGGCGGCCAGCTGGTCGAGATCCTTGCGCAGCGCTATCGCGACGCTGGGGTGTCCGACGTCACACTGAAGATCTACCCCGGCGCACGGCACGAGGTATTCAACGAGACCAACCGTGACGAGATCACCGCGTTCGTCATCGACTGGCTCGACACGCATGCTTGATTTCAGCTTTTCGGACGACCACGAGTCGTTCCGAAAAACGATTATCGATTTCACCACGCGCGAACTGCTCCCCGGCTACACCGAGCGTTCGTCAAGCACGGAGTTTCCGTACGCGCTACTGAAGAGGATCGGCGACCTGGGGATCCTCGGCATCGGGCTCCCGGAGAAGTTCGGGGGCACCGGCGAGGATGACCCCGTTCTGCTCGGCATCGCCACGGAGACCCTCGCCTATGGGGACGTCAACCTCGCCTCGGCGCCGATCCAGGTCGGCCTGGTTGGCGCGCAGCTGCTCGAGGCCTCGGAAGCCGTGCAGGAGCGCTACCTGTCGACCGTCATCGCCGGCACCGAGAACCTGGCCATCGCCCTGACGGAGCCCGGTTCGGGATCGGATGCGAGCGCCCTCCGCACAACCGCAAAGCGCGTTCCGGGCGGATGGCTGCTCAACGGCGAGAAGACGGCGATCAGCTGGGCGATCACCTCGGCGGCCGCGCTGGTCTACGCCCGCGAGGCGGGCTCGTCTCGCGCCAACGGAGTGAGCTGCTTCGTCGTCGACATGAAGTCGGAGGGTGTGAGCGTTCGGCACATGGTCGGAATGGGCTGCCTGCCGCTCGGCTGGGGATCGATCCATCTCGACGATGTGTTCGTGCCGGACAGCCACCTGGTCGGGATCGAGGGTCGGGGCTTCTCGGGCGCAATGAACAAGTTCGACTTCAGCCGGGCGGCGATCGGTCTCATGTGCCTGGGCGCCGCCGAGCAGAGCCTTGAAGAGGCCGCCGTGTACGCGACCCAGCGGGAGACGTTCGGGCAACCCATTTCGAGCTACCAGGGCGTCTCGTTCCCGCTGGCCGAACATGCCACCTATATCGAGGGAGCACGCTGGGTCTGCTACCGGGCGTTGTGGCTCCGGCAGGAGAACCGCTCTCACACCTCCCTCGCGTCGATGAGCAAGTGGTGGGCGCCCGTCGTCGCCAAGGATGCCATCGAGGCCGCTATGAAGATCCACGGCAATCTCGGCTACTCGGCCGAGTTTCCCCTGCAGCAGCGGTTCCGGGATGTCATGGCCTATCTCGTGGCCGATGGCACGGCCGAGATCCAGAAGGGCATCATTTCCCGAGAGATCATCGCGAAGGGCTCGGTGTCGCTGTGACGGATGGCCCTCCCGAACCGAAGGCGCTCGCCGACAGCGGCGCACTGATCGTGGGCGGCTCCGCCGGCATCGGGTTCGCGTCCGCGAAAAAACTCGCCGAGGCCGGCGTACCCCGAATCGTGATCGTGGCGCGCAATCCGGAGCGGGGCGAGAGCGCGCGAGCCGAACTGGCTGCCATCGGAGCGGAGGTGACCTTCGTCGCGGGCGACGCGATGAATGCGGGTGAAGCCGCACGTATCACCCTGGAGGCAGAGCGGATCCTGGGTGGTATCGACATCCTCGTCGTTTCAACCGTCGCCGATAATCGTCCGGAGCTGTTCCGGGATATCCCGACCCGGGACATCCAGCCGATCCTTAACCAGATGCTGCTTCCCACCATGCAGATGGTCAGCGAGGTCATGCCCTTCATGGCGCAGCGGCGCGGTGGGGTCATCGTCACCGTCGCCTCCGACGCCGGTAAGACGGCCACGCCGGGCGAGACCATCATCGGCGCGTGCAAAGCCGCGATCATCATGTTCACCCGCACGATCGCGACCGAGGGCAAACGTAACGGCATCCGAGCCAACGTCCTCACGCCGTCCCTGGTGCTGGGCACCGCCTCCACCGGGCGGATCCCCGACGACGGGTTCAGCGCGAAGCTGTTCGAGCGGGCCGCAGCACAGGCTCACCTCGGCGTACCCCACGCGGATGACCTCGGCGATCTGGTGGTGTTCCTGGCAGGGCCGACCACGAGGCGACTGACTGGGCAGGCGATCAGTGTCAACGGCGGCATCTCCGCCGCGTGATTGCCGGAGAGAAGTCCGGCGATCCGGCGGCGGGAGAGGGCGTGCCCCGTTTCAGCCATGCCCCCAAACACTAGAATGGTTGGACCAATAGCCGGCGGCGGCCGGATCGCCGCCCGGACGCCGAGGAGAAACGATGCGCGCAGCCGTACTCGCGGCGTTCGGTAGCCCCGACGTCTTGCAGGTCGCCGAGATCGAGCAGCCCCCCGTTGCCGCGGGCCACAGGCTCGTGCGGCTGAAATCCGCCGCGCTCAACTGGCACGATGTGCTGGTGCGACAGGGACGATATGCCTCGCCCCTTCCGCACGTTCCCGGTGCCGACGGTGCGGGAATCGACGTGGCGACCGGCGACGAGGTCGTGATCCTGCCGTCGCTGTGGTGGGGGGACGACGAGCGTGCCCCGTCGGCATCCTGGCAGATCCTCGGCGATCACACCCAGGGCACCTACGCCGAATTCGTGTCGGTGCCGACCGACGTCGTCTTCGCCAAACCGATCGGTCTCGGCTGGGCCGAGGCTGCTGCGCTGCCCCTGGTGGGCGTAACGACGTTTCGCGCCCTCGTGTCGCGGGCCCGGCTCCGCGCCGGTGAGTCGCTTCTGGTGACGGGCGCCGGTGGCGGCGTCGCTCCGATGGCGGTCAGTGTCGCCGCAGCGCTCGGCGCCCTGCCTTTCGTGACCTCGTCGACCGACGACAAGATCGCGCGAGCCCTCGACGGCGGAGCCATTGCCGGAGTCTCCTATCGTTCCGAAACCTGGCCGGAGGATGCGCGTGCACTGTCGCCGGGAGGTGCCGGGTTCGACGTGATCCTCGACACAGTTGGCAGCTGGCCGGAGTCGATTCGCGCGCTGAAGGCGGGCGGTCGGCTCGTGGTGCTGGGAGCCTCGAGGGCCCAGATCGCGCCGATCGATGTGCGCCCGTTCTATTTCGGCCAGTTCAGCATCCTCGGCACCACGATGGGCAGCGCGGCCGACTTTCTCGGACTGCTCGACCTGGTCGCTTCGACCTCGATGTCGCCCCCGCCGATCGACCGGGAGTTTCCAATCGACGATGTGGCCGCCGCCCACCGCTACCTCGAGCACGGTACCGCATTCGGCAAGATCGTCCTCACCATCGACTGACGCAGGAGAACCTCCATGGCCGAACAGCTGCTACGAATCGACACCCCGGCCGAGGGTGTGCGGTACCTCACCCTCGACGATCCCGCGACGCGCAATGCCCTCGGCGACCAACTGCTCGACGAGCTGCTCGCGGCGCTCGAGTCTGCGCGAGACGATGAGACCGTGCGTGTCGTCGTGATCACCTCGTCCCACGAACGAATCTTCTCATCGGGCGGCAATCTGAAGGCGTTCGATGATGCCCGTCCGCTCGCCGAGAAGTTCGCGGGCCTCGACCGCTTTCCCCGACTGTTCACGCTCATCGGCGCGCTGGGCAAGCCGGTGATCTGCGCCGCAAACGGCGACGTGCTGGCCGGCGCGTTCGGTCTCGCCCTCGCCTGTGACCTTGTACTCGCCAAAGCGTCGGCGAAGTTCGGCTGTCCCGAGATCAATGTCGGAGTCTTCCCATTCATGATCTCCGCGCTCATCTATCGCAACATCGACCGGATGAAAGCGAACGAACTGATGATGACCGGTGCTCTCGTGACCGCCGCCGAGGGCGCCGCGATCGGCTTCGTGAACCGGGTCGTCGCGGATGACGAATTCGACGCTGCGGTCCTGGTGTGGGCCGAGCAGGTCGCCTCGAAGTCACCCCTGCTCATGCGGCTCGGCAAGCAGGCCATCAATGCCACTCGAGACATGGCCCTCGGCGAGGCACTGTCGACGCTGCAGGCCCAGCTCGCGCTGGCCTTCGCGACCGAAGACATGCGCGAGGGGGTCGCCGCATTCCGGGAGAAGCGCGACCCGAACTGGACGCTGCGCTGAGCGCAGCCTGCCCGCCACGAAGTGACGCAACCGGTTGGTCCGATTGCCGAGCCGCAACCCTTTGGGTCAGGGGCGAACGGATCGTGTCCTAGTCCCACACGGCAAGCACAGCGCGAAGCCCCGTGACCAGCGCGAGCGGCTGGTCGAGCATGATGTGGTGGCCGGCATCCGGCACCTCGATCATCGACGTGGACCGGCCGAGACCATCGAAGATCGCCTGCGCCATCTGGGCAGATACCATGCCGAGCTCCCCATAGAAGAATGCGGACCGGCACTCGAGCGCTGCAAGCTCCGGGAGTTGGGGTGCACGGTCGAAGATCCGGGAGTCGAATTTCCAAGTCCACCCACCGGGCACGCCCCGCACCGAGTTCGAAGCGACGTAGTCCTTGACGTAGTCGAGCGTCGGTTGGTCGGGGATCGGCCGGAACCGGGCCAACACCGCCTCCCGTGTCGGGTACAGGCGCGGCGGTCCGAACGCGAGTCGATCGGCAGCAGCATCCTCTTCCGGTGTGAAGCTGACGATCGGCGAATCCACGATCACGACGCCGCCGAGTTCGGCCGGGTGCTTCATGGCGGTGCGAAGCGCCACAACACCGCCGAGGCTGTGGCCGATGAGGATCGGAGCTCGGGAGGAGGCCAGCCGCGCGATGGCGATCGCCTCGGCCGCCCAGCCGTCGACCGAATACGAGTCGCGATGATCGCTGTCACCGTGCCCCGAAAGGTCGAACGCGATCACCTGCCGGTTCGCTGCGAGCAGTGGTGCGATGTGATCCCACCAGTGCGAATGGGCGGCGCCACCATGCAGCAGCACGACCGAGCCCTCGCTGCCCTCACCCCACACGCGGTAGGCGATCGTCGCCTGGTCCACCTCGGTCGAGTGAACAGTGCCCTCACGGGCCACCGCGGTCGCAAACCAGTTGGGCGCAGTCAGCTGGTCGGTCATGCTACGAGTCAATGGGATCCCACCAGGGAGGTGTCGAGACTCGCCGCAAGCCGCCGAATAGCGGCTGCTGCTTCCTCGGCCATGCGTGGTACGAACTCGCCGATATGGATGAGCTCGTTGATCGCCGAGGACACCTGCCCGGCCAAAACGAGGCCGTTCTCGACATCGCCGTCCGTCTGGGATCGCTGCATCGACTCGATCTTCCAGCGCATCGCCTCGACCTCGTTCATTCCGGCGGTCGGGGACTCGGCCCCGCGGTCGGTCAGCTGGCGCGACGCTGCATTGCGCAGCCCGCGGCACGGCCCGTACACGCCATCGAACGCGACGTCGTCGCCCTCCTTCGCGTCGAGCAGGGCCCGGATGTAGGCCGGGTGCCAGTCCGAGTTCTCGTAGCTCGTGATGAACCGCGTTCCCATCGCCACGCCTTCCGCGCCCATCGCGAGCGCGGCGGCGAGCCCGCGGCCGTCGCGCGCGCCACCCGTGAGCAGTACGGGGATGTCGACGGCTTCGGTGATGCTCGGCACGAGCACGAAGGTGTGCACCATCTTGCTCGGCGCGTGGCCGCCCATCTCGAAACCGGCAGCGATGATCACGTCGGTGCCCGCCTCCGCCGATTTGACGGCCTGCCGGGTCGACCCGACCTTGTGCTGGTGGATCATTCCCGCATCCTTGATCATCGGAACGTAGGCGCCGGGAAAGCCCGCGGAGGTCGTCATGACAGTGAGCTGCGCCGCGAGGCGGGCATCCTGTTCGCGGGCGGCGAGCACCATGCGGATGTACACGTCGGTGAACGGCAGCACCTCGCCGTTGTGGTCGACGCCGACGGGGATGTTCACCGCGAATGGCTTGTCGGTCAGGGCGGCGCACTCGTCGATGTGTTCACGGAAGGTGCGAGCACCCTCGGCGATGTCCAGGGGCATGCCCGGCATGGACACCGTTCCCAGTCCGCCGGCGTTCGAGACGGCCGCGGCGAGCTTTGGGGTGCGGAACGGCCCCAGCCCCTCCTGCACGATCGGATGCTCGATGCCGACCATCCGGGTGTAGCGGTTTGAAATGAACGGCACTGTTTCTCCTGGGGCTGGAAGGCCGCGATTCCCGGGCCACTCTCATTGTTGCAGCGCCGGGTTCGATTATCGACACTCGACGGAACTTTCTTTCTAGAATTGACGAACGTCGGTTAGGCTGGAGTCATGACGAACCTCGACCAGACGGCGTTCGCGACCCTCGCCGCGGTCGCCTCGGACCCCGTCTCGTATGCGCAGGAGTGGAAGGCGCGCACGGGCAGGCCCGTCATCGGGTCGTTCCCGATGAACTTCCCGTCCGAACTCACCCACGCCACCGGTGCGCTGCCCGTGATCATCCAGGAGAGTCGCACAACTATCACCGAGGGCCGCAGCCTGCTGCCTGAGTTCTACTGCGGCTACACCCGCAGCCTCGCCGACCAGGCCGCGGTGGGCGAACTGGACGTTTTCGACGCGTTCGTGCTCGCCGACCATTGCGTGCAGCTGCTGGGCGCGGTCGACGTCATCCGCTGGGCGAAGCCGCAGATTCCCACGCACTTCGCGCAGTTCATCAGTTCGATGGACGACCCGTGGAGCAGGGGCCAGGTCATCGACAAGATCGGGTCGCTGCGCGCCGAGGTCGAAGAGATCGTCGGCACGAGCATCACGCCCGAGGCGCTCTCGCACAGCATCGGCCTGTTCAACGAGAATCGCCGCCTGCTGCGGGAGCTCTACGACCTGCGCAGGTCGGGCCGTGTGCGCATCACCGCCAGCCAGCTGCAGACGCTCGTGAAGTCGTCGATGGTCATGGACATTGAAGAGCACACCTCACTGCTCCGCGACATCCTCGGCGCCCTCGAGCCCGAGGAGCACGCGCCGGACTCCCTCGTTCGCATCCACCTGTCCGGCCACTTCTGTGCGCCACCGCGACCCGAACTGCTCGACGTCATCGAGGAGTGCGGTGCCCTTGTCGTGAACGACGACCTTTACCACGGCTTCCGCTACATCTCCACGGATGTGCCGCAGTCGGACGAGTACGGCGATGTCGACCCCTTCGACGCTCTTGCGCTCTGGTACCTCGACCGCAACATCTCCGCCCCCTGCGGAACACGCGTGCAGCGCAACGTCGACTGGGACAGCTACCTCATCTCGAGCCTCGAAGACAGCGGAGCCGACGGCGTCATCACTCTCATGGCCAAGTTCTGCGAACCGCTCATGCTCTACTACCCCGAACTCAAAAAAGCGCTCGACGGCCACGACATACCGGTACTGCTCATCGAGACCGAGCACGAGGGCGTGGCAGAGGAGTCGGTGCGCACCCGCGTCGAGACCTTCGTCGAGCGCATCCGCCGCAACAAGACCCGGCTTCCGAGCCTCGCCCAGTAGACCCGCAGACAGGACACCGCACATGTCGCTAGACCTTTCACCGCGCGAGCCGCTCGAACTGCTGTCCACTCGCGACCGCACGCTCGACGCGGTCGACAAGTCGAACCGGCTCTCGTCGACCAAAACCGGCGGCAAGATGGTGGCCGACTACTGGGAGAACATCTTCACCGCCAAGGAGCGCGGCAAGCACGTGGTCTGGTACAACGGCACGGCGCTCAATCCCATCTTCCAGGCGGCGGGCCTCGAGTGGTGCCACGGTGAGGCCTTCTCGGCGCGGCTCGCCGCGATGCACCTCGAGGGCCCGGCGCAGGCCGCCGGGGAAGAGTACGGCTACATCGGCGAGCTGTGCTCCTACGCCCGCACCCACCTCGGCTGCGCGGTGATGACCCAGAAGGGCATCACCGAGAAGCAGAACGGCATCGTCGGAATGGTCGACCAGGAGGAGCTGGCCTCCAAGCTGCCATCCCCCGACTTCTTCGTGAACGCTTACGCCGGATGCTCGACCGGCCAGCAGTGGGACGCGATGACCTATCGCGTCTTCGGCAAGGAATTTCCGATCTTCAACGTGTCGCTTCCCATGATCTGGGGCAACAAGAAGGACGCGGGCTACCTGCGAGGCTCGGAGTGGGAGAAGACCCCGCTCTACGTCGAGGAGCAGCTGAAGAAGCTCATCGAGTTCATCGAGTACCAGACCAAGACGCCGTTCAACTGGGATGCCCTGAGCGAGAACATGTTCTACATCAAGCGCGCCTCCGAGCTGCGGCTCGAGGCCATGGCGCTGTGCGCGGCCGCGCCGACGCCGGCGACCTACTGGGACTGGGTGGCGAGCATCGCGCCCATCAACTTCATGCCGGCCAACCAGGCGCTCGTCGACTACTTCCAGGGCGTGAAGGACGAGATCCAGTACCGTCTCGACAACCGCATCTCCGCGGTGCAGAGCGAGAAGTACCGGGTGTACTTCGACGGCATCATGAACTGGAACAAGCTCGGCTGGCTGACCCGCAAGTTCGCGGAGTACGACGTCGCCGTCGTCGCGGGCCGCTACACGCACGACTCGTTCTGGCAGGAGCCCCAGCTGATCGACCTCGATCGGCCGCTGCTCGGGATGGCCCAGCACTACCTGATCTGTCCCATCAACCACGGGCTGAAGATCATGGAGGAACTGCTCATCAAGCGCTGCGACGAGTATGGCATCGACGGGATCGCGTTCCACTCGACGCGCACCTGCCGCGCCATGACCAACCCGCAGCACATCCTGGCCCGCACGGCCGAGACGGAGCGCGGCATCAAGTCGTTCTTCTTCGAGGGGGATGTCGCGGACGCGGCGTTCTACAAGGACGAGTCGCTCGAGAGCGGCCTGGTCGCCATGCTCGAGTCAATCGACCAGCAGCGCGCGCGGGCACTGGTCTAGCCTCTCCTTATCGATTGGGGTTTCTCGTGAACTGGTACGTCATGGGCGTGGACCTCGGCTCGACGACGGCCAAGGTCGCCATCGTCGATGCCGCCGGAGCGATGGTCGGCTCGAAGATCGTGCAGATGGGCGCGGTGAGCCGCGAGGCCGCCAGGGTCGCGATGGATGCGGCTCTCGAGGATGCCGGCATCAGCCAGTCGGAGATCGTGCGAACGATCAGCACCGGCTACGGTCGAAAACTCGTGCCGTCGGATAAGACGTTCACCGAGATCACCTGCCACGCCCGTGGGGCGGCGGCGCTGTTCCCGGGGGTTCGGCTCGTGATCGATATCGGCGGCCAGGACAGCAAAGCGATCGCCGTCGACAAGGACGGCCTGGTGGACCGCTTCGCGATGAACGACCGGTGCGCCAGCGGAACGGGGCGCTTTTTCGACGTTCTCAGCCGCGCTCTCGAGGTGCCGGTCGCAGACGTGGGCGCTCTCGCGCTGGCGGGATCCGATGGTCTCGAGGTCAGCAGTATGTGTGCGACCTTTGCGGAGACCGAGGTCATCTCGCTGCTCGCGCAGGGCGCCGGGAAGGATGACGTTGCCGCGTCCGTTCACAGGGCCGTTGCGGCACGGACGGTCGGCCTGGTCGCCCAGGTCGGCAAGGCATCCCCGGTCGTCATGACCGGAGGCGTCGCCAAGAATCGCGCGCTCGTGCACTACCTCTCGGAGGCGTTGCGGCTGCCGATCGAGATGCTCGACGAGCCCCAGATCGCCGGGGCCTACGGCGCGGCGATCATCGCCCGCGAGGAGCACCTCGGCAATATGGCGGCGGGCGTCGCGGATCTGGTCACCGAGAACGAACTGGGTGCCGCCCTCGGAGCCGTGGCCGTACCCCACTGCGCCGAATGCGCCACCGGCCAACTCGACGGCCACACTCACGGCCGCGCGATCTCGGTCACAATCGGCACCCGACCGATGGCAGAGCTGCCCGGCCCGGTAGCCTGACGACGCAGCTCTCTGCGCCGCATCCCTCCTAGGATGGAAGCCATGGTGAGTCCCGCGCGACCGGCCGCGACCATGGACGGGGGCAGGCGCGAACGCAAAGGCGGACATGCCGACCTCACGCCGGGCAGCGCACGCTCGCTGCTTCTCACCATCCTCGGCGAACTCGTCTGGCCTACGCACGCGCCGGCCTGGACGTCCTCGCTGCTCTACGTGATGAACGGCCTCGGGATCGAGGAACGCACGGCGCGCCAGGCCATCGTGCGCGGCGCGGACTCCGGGTGGATCGAACCGGTGCGGTCCGGCAGAGAGGTCGCGTGGTCGATGTCATCCCAGCTCGCCGATGTCTTCGAGACCGGCTCGCGCCGTGTGGAATCGCTGAGTGACCCGTTTCTCGACTGGGACGGCAACTGGCTCATCCTGCTGGTCACTATCCCGTTGGCGCTGCGCACCAGCCGCAAAAAGCTCTATAGCGGGCTCGAGTGGGCTGGCTTCGGCAACCCGACCGCCGGGGTGTGGCTGACGCCGCACAGCGAGCGCCGCGCTCAGGTCGACGAACTGGTGACGGGCCTGAGGCTGGCCGACTCGACGATGTCATTCCTCGGCAGGACCGACTCGATCGGGCTCTCCGAGGCGCGGATCGTGCGCAGCGGCTGGGACCTCGACTCTCTCGAGCAGCGCTACAAGGATGTCGCGGCGGAGTTTCGCAACCCGAAGCCAGCCCCCGGCGATGACACGCTGTTCACCCACATCCGGGTGCTGGCCGAGCTGCAGCGGCTCCCGTTCTCCGACCCGCAACTTCCGGAGGCGCTGCTGCCCGACTGGATCGGTCGACGAGTCACCACCCACCTTCAGGACCTTCGGCACAAGTGGGCGCCGCAGGTGCACGCTCGCTGGGCTGAGCTCAACGCGACAGCCGGCCAGCCCGCGAACTAGATCGGCGAGGCGGCCTCCACCGACGAAACGGCCTTCAGGTCTCCCGTCTCGATCTGCTCGCGCAGCACGAACTTCTGGATCTTGCCCGACGGCGTCATCGGGTAGGACTCGATGAAGTACCAGTGCGTCGGGGTCTTGTGGGCTGAGATGCGCTCGCGGCACCAGGCCCGCAGTTGCGCCGGATCGGGCTGCTCCACACCATCGCGTAGTCGAACGACCGCGCCGACCTGCTCACCCCACTTCTCATCCGGGATCCCGATGATCGCCACCTCGGCGATCGCCGGATGATCGAAGAGCAGGTCCTCGATCTCGCGCGGGTAGAGGTTGAGTCCTCCGCGGATGATCATGTCTTTGACCCGGCCCGTGACCTGCAGGAACCCGCGGTCATCCATTGTGCCGATGTCGCCCATGTGCAGCCAGCCCTCGCTGTCAATGGTGTCGGCCGTGGCCTCGGGCATCTCGTAGTAGCCGAGCATGTTCTGGTAGCCGCGGCAGCAGATCTCGCCCTGCTCGCCGATGCCGACGATTTCGCCGGTGTCGGGGTTCTCGATCTTCACCTCCAGCTCGGGCAGCGGCTGCCCTACGGTGCCGGCCTGGTCTTCCGGGGTGTCCGTGACCCGGGTCTGGCTGATCACGCCATGCATCTCGGTCTGGCCGAACAGGATGCTGAACTGGCATCCGAACTCCTCGGTCACGCGCCGCACGAGTTGCTCGGCAACCGCGGCCGCACCCGACATCACCGTCTTGAACGACGACTTGTCGCGCGTCGCGAAGTCGGGGTGGTCGAGCACAGCGATGAGCATTGTCGGCACCATGAGCGAGTGGGTGCCGCGATAGGTCTCGAAGAGTTCGAGGGTCAGTCCCGGGTCGAAGTTGGGCATGACGACGTAGGTGCCGTGCCACGAGATGGTGGCCAGCTCGGTGACCGCGCCACCGCCGATGTGGTACATCGGCATGGCGTTGATGCACACGTCGCCATCGGTCATGCCGGCGCGCTCGCCGACGAAGGCGGCCTCGTTGACGATGCCCTTGTGGTGCAGCAGGGCGCCCTTCGGGAAGCCCGTGGTGCCCGACGTGTACTGGATCTGTACCGGATCGGTGGGGCGAACTTCGGGAAAGGCCCGCCCGGGATCGCCCGAGGCGAGGAATGCGGTCCACTCCTCGAAGGCGACCAGCTCGCGAAGGGCAGGAGTCGCCGACCGCACCGAGTCGACGATCTCGTGCAGGTCGGCGCCACGATACGACTGGATGAGGAACAGCCCGGTCGCGCTGGACTGTCGCAGCACGTACTCGAGCTCGTGCGCCCGGTAGGCGGGGTTGATGGCGACAACGATCATGCCGGCCATCGCGATCGCCTGCTGCAGGATGACCCACTCGGCACTGTTGGGTGCCCAGATGGCGATCCGGTCGCCGGGTTCGAACCGGGCGAGCAGGCCGCGTGCCGCCGCCTCGGTCTCCTTCAGGAATTCGGCGTAGGTCCAGTGCCGTCGATGATCAGGGTCGGCGACCGCGTCGACGAGGGCGAGCCGGTCGGGGGCGGCTTCGACGGCACCGCGGAGCAGCTCGGGAAGCGTGATGTCGCGCACGCCGGAACTCGCCTCCTTCGGCCAGTACGACGTGGTGAGATGGGCCACGGAGGCGTTCATCGACTCTCCTTCCTCGCAGGTCGGCATGCAGTGCAGCAAGTTCTACACAATTGGGGACGAAATCGTGCTATCCGTCACATTAGGACCAATTGTTCGATAGTTCAACCATTTAGCCGAGGTTGGCGCAGACGACCCGGGCGGTTGCGGTTACGACGTCTTTCGCACCGACCCGGGCGACCACGATGAGCCGCGCCTCTCCCCCATGAACCTCGACGACCTCGGCCGCAAGGTCGATGGCATTCCCCACGACCACGGGCGCAACGAAGCGCACCTCGAATGCTCGGAGATGTTCCACCCCCACCCAATCGGTAACCAGGCCGGCCAGCAGTCCCGCCGTGTATTGGCCCATTGCGATTATCGACTCGAAGCCCGCCGCCCGCGCGGCAGACTCATCGTGATGGAGCGGGTTGAAATCTCCGCCAGCCCCCGCGAAACGTACGAGGTCGGTGGGTGTGACGGGTCCCACCCGGCGCTGGACGGGTGAATCCCCGACTGCGAGCGACGGCGACGCTCTCATCGCCGAGCCCGTTCGATCAGAACCTCGCGCTGGATCAGCGCGAGGTCTCCTCGCTGGTCCACAAAGCGCGTGGCAAGAGTGACCAACCTCATTGACCCTGACTTGCCTTCGCGGGTCTCATCGCTTTCAACCGTGCGAGTGGCGGTTAGGACATCCCCCGCGACCAATACGCGGAAGTACCTCCAGGACACCGAGCCAACCACGATTCGCGAGATCTCCATGCCCAGGTTTTCGACGAACGAGGCCTGGTCCCGGTAATGGCCCGTCGCGACAGAGTAGGTCGCCGTTGAGGGAATTCCCGCGAATCCCGCGGCAAGTGCGGCAGCGGGATCGGTGTGCACAGGATCCCGTGTGCGGGTTGCACGGGCGAATTCGCGGATCTTGCCGCGCTCGACCGGCAGCTCGACCTCGTCGACGAGCTGGCCGGGACGGATCGTCATCGCCATTCCTCCTTGATCAGGGTTTCCCCTTTTGGTCCGACCAATAGTAACATTGGACCCGACGGCCCGAAAAGACCTCAGCCGGGCGCAGTGCGGCGTGGAAGGAACTTCAGTCATGGACCTGGCGGATTCGCCCGACGAAGCGCAATTCCGTCTCGATGCGCGAGCCTGGATCGAGTCGGCCATCCAGAAACTGCCCTGGCCGGAACCCGCCGACCTGGCTGACAAGGTCCCCTTCTGGACCCAGTGGCAGCGACTGCTCTTCGACAGCGGTTACGCCGGCCTTTCGTGGCCGAAACAGTACGGCGGTGGCGGCGTCGGACCCAACATCCGCGCCATCTTCGCCGAAGAACTCGACCGTGCCGGCGCTCCCGAGCGGCTCAACACCATCGGCGAGGACTTCGCCGGGCCCACGATCATCGACTTCGGGACCGACGAGCAGAAGGAGCGCTACCTGCGGCCCATCCTCGAAGGAACCGAGATCTGGTGCCAGCTGTTTTCGGAGCCGGAGGCCGGTTCCGACCTCGCATCGCTGCGCACGACCGCCACGCGCGTCGACGGCGGGTGGCGCATCAATGGACAGAAGATCTGGACCAGCCGCGCCCACGTCGCCGCCCACGCCATCCTGCTTGCCCGCACCGGTTCCGATGCCGAACCGCGCCACAAGGGCATCAGCTATTTCCTGCTTCCGCTCGACACCGAGGGTGTGACGATCCGGCCCCTCGCCCACATGCTGGGCGAGGCGGAGTTCAACGAGGTGTTCCTCGACGACGTCTTCATCCCCGACGCGGGCGTGGTCGGCGAGATCAACGGCGGCTGGCCGATCGCCATGGCCACCCTCGGCTACGAACGGGTCGCGATCGCGACCGGGCGGGTCAACACCCAGCGTGCTGTGCGGGACATCGTGGCGGATGTCCGTTCCGCGACCGATGCGCACGGTCATCCGCTCGGCGCCGACCCCCGCGTTCGCGAGACGGTCGCCGACCTGTGGGGTCGCGCGCTGACGCACTACCTGATCGGCCAGCGGGTGGTCGCTTCGGCGTCCGACGGCCCAGCGCCAGGACCGGTCACGTCGATCGGCAAGCTCTACTTCTGCCCCCTCGTCGAGGACCTCGCCGACTTCCGCCTGTCGATGATGCCGCTCGGCGGCCAGCTGGCGCTCGGCGACGCGGGTGACGAGCCCGACGGCGCCGCCACCCACTCGCGCTGGCTGCGCCTGGCCTACCAGTCCCGGGGAACCGCAATCGCGGGCGGGTCGACCTTCATCCAGCGCAACATCATCGCCGAGCGCATGCTCGCCATGCCAAGGAGCCGTTCGTGACCGAATACTCGTGGACGCCGACGGCGGAGTACATCGACGGCGCCAACGTGACCCGGCTCGGCGCGACCAACGGGATGGGCACCCTCGATGAGCTGCGCGGGGCATCCGTCGCCGATGTCGGCTGGTACTGGGACGCGGTCGTGCACGACCTGGACCTGCCCTTTCGCACGCCGTACACCCGGGTGCTCGACCTGGGTGCCGGGATCGAACACCCCGAGTGGTTCGTGGGCTCCAGCCTCAACATCGTCGATGCCTGCATCACGCGGTGGCAGCGCGATCACGCGGATGCGAAGGCTGTGGTGCACGTCGCCGAGGACGGCACGACCACGACCCTCACCTACCGCGACCTGCAGCACCAGGTGCAGCATGTCGCGGCCGGCCTTCGCGCCCTCGGTGTGAAGCGAGGAGACGCGGTCGCCCTGTTCCTGCCCATGATCCCGGCAGCCGTGGTCTCCTGTTACGCCATCGCGTCGCTGGGCGCGATCATCGTCCCGCTCTTCTCGGGCTTCGCCCCCGCCGCGATCGCGGCGCGAATCCAGGATGCCGGCGCCGTCGCGGTCATCGTCGCCGACGGAACGGTGCGCCGTCGCCGCCGCGTCGAGATGAAGTCGCTGCTCACCCAGGCACTCGAGTCCTGCCCGACGGTCGAGCACGTCATCGTCGTCGACAACGTGGCCACGGGATCCGCAGGCCCCGGCGAGACAGCCTGGGGCGACCTGCTCGAGGCAGACGGCGACGGCAGCAGCATCGCCGTCGGGGCCACCGACACCCTGCTCCTCGCCTACACCTCAGGAACGACTGGCCGCCCCAAGGGCGCCATCCACACGCACGCCGGATTCCTGGTCAAGACCGCGAGCGAGGTGGCCTACTCGTTCGACGTCGGCGAGACCGGCGTCTTCTGCTGGATCACCGACATGGGCTGGATCATGGGACCGCTGTCGATCATCGGCACCCACGCCAATGGCGCGACGCTGCTGCTCTACGAGGGCGCGCCCGACATCCCCGACCTCGGCCGGCTCTGGGACCTCGTCGAGCGCTACCGGGTGACCATGCTGGGCGTCTCGCCGACCCTGATCCGCACCCTCCGGGCCAGCTCATCGACCGGCTACCGAGACCACGACCTGTCATCAGTGCACGTGCTCGGCTCAACGGGCGAACCGTGGGATCCGAGTGCCTACGAGTGGCTGGCCGCCGAGGTCTTCGGCGGTCGCGTGCCCATCATCAACTTCTCCGGTGGCACCGAGGTCGGCGGATCGTTCCTGGCCCCGTACCCGGTCGAGGTCATCCGCAGCTGCTCGCTCGGGGCCCCGTCGCTCGGAATGGATGTCGACGTGGTCGACGCCGAGGGCCGCTCGCTTCGCGGCGAGGTGGGCGAACTCGTGTGCCGCCAGCCGTGGCCGTCGATGACGCGCGGCGTCTGGAAGGACGAGCAGCGTTACCTCGACGCCTACTGGACCACCTACCCGGGCCTCTGGCACCACGGCGACTTCGCCCTCGTCGACGACGGCCAGTGGTTCATCCTCGGCCGCTCCGACGATGTGATGAACGTCGCCGGCAAGCGGCTGGCGCCGGCCGAGATCGAGTCGGTGCTGATCACGCATCCGGCCGTGGTCGAGGCGGCTGCGGTGGGCGTTCCGGACTCGACCAAAGGCGAGACGGTGTGGGCGTTCTGGGTTCCGCGCCCCGGCGTCGACGAGGATGTCTCAGACGAGTTGCGCACGCTGGTCGCGACCCAGCTCGGCAAGCCGTTCGCCCCGTCGCTCGTGCGCAGGGTGGCCCAGTTGCCGAAAACCCGGTCGCAGAAGATCATGCGACGCGCTGTTCGCGCCGCCGCACTGGGACTCGCCCAGGCGGACCTGTCCGGCGCCGAGAACCCGGGCGCGGTCGACGACATCCGGGGCGCGGTGGGCGAAACCGTGCCGAAGTAGCGCACCGCGCCGGCGAAGCGGGCGAATGGAAACCACCGGTAGCCGGGGAATTACGGCAGTTCGATCTCCTGGCGGTCGCCCTTAAGCACTTCTTCGGCGTAGGAGTGCACGTGCCGCTTCATCCGGCGCACGGCCGCATCCGCATCCCGGGCGCGAATCGCGTCGGTGATGGTGGTGTGGGCGTGGACTGCCGCGTGCCTCACCTCGGCGTCGACGAACTTCTCGTCCTCGGTGCCGGCATAGATGGCCCGCGACAGCGCGGCCATGAGACCCGACAGCAGTTCGTTGTGGCTCGCACGTGCGACGCCGACGTGCCAGTCGACGTTGGCCTGCAGGAACTGGGGCAGGTCGGCATCGTCGTCGGAGATCCGCCGGTTGGCGTCCTCGAGGATCTCGAGCTCCTCGGCGGTGCGGTGGGTCGCGGCGAGCTGGGCGCAGAACGGCTCGATCGCCTCCCGGGTCTCGAGCAGGGCGGCGAGACGGATCTGCCGCCCCCGGATGAGCAGGTTCACCGTGCTCGCCATGGCCTCTTCGCCGGGCTGCTGCACGAACGCGCCGCCAGTGCGACCGGCCTTGATGCGGATCAGGCCCTGGACCTCGAGTATGCGCAGTGCCTCGCGAACGGTGGTGCGGCTCATGCGCGTCTGTGTCACGAGGTCGCGCTCAGCGGGAAGCCCCGTGCCCTCCGCGAACTCGCCGGTCAGGATTCGCTCGCGCAGCTCGTTGGCCAGCACATCAGACGCCTTCGGCACCTTCATGGGAGACAACTGGATCGACGAACGATCGGGCCGGCTTCCGTTCTCTGTTACTGACATTGCATCCTCGATCATTGGCCTAATGGTTAGACCTAAGTTACCATTGGGTACTCAACCATTGGGGTCTCGTACCATTGGGTTCTCGACTAATACGCGTTTGCCAACAGTAACGGGACGACGCGACGCGAAGGAGCGGGCATGCGGTGGACTCTCGATTCCGACCAGGAAATGTTCGCTGAGGCATTCGGCGAGGTGCTCGACCGGGCAGCCACGCCCGCGAAGGTTCGAGGGTGGCTCGATGCGGCCGATCCTTCGGAGTTCGAGCGGCTGCTGGCGAACGACGGATGGCTGGCGATCGGCGTCGGCGAGGAGGCCGGCGGCCAGGGCGGCGGCCTGCTGGAGCTGGCGCTCGCGGCCGAGCAGCTGGCACGCCGGGCGGCGCCCTCGTCGGCCTGGCTGGCCACTGTGCTCGCGCTGCCGGCGCTGGGCGATGAACGATCGGAGGCGGCAATCGCCGACGGTACCTTCGCGGCCATCGCGGTGAGCGTGAACGATCCGCTCGATCGCGGGTCCGACATCACGGTCACAGACGACGCCCTTTCGGGCACCGTTGGACTCGTGCTCGGCGGAGACCGCGCGCAGCTTCTCGTGGTTCCGGTTGGAGCCGATCTGTACCTCGCCGACGCGTCGGCGCCCGGCGTGACCGTGCGGCCGCGAGCCCTGCTCGACCGCAGCCGATCTGCCGCAGACATCTCCTTCGAGGGTGCTGTCGCAACGCGACTCGAGCGGGATGCGGCATCCTTTCTCGCGCAGGCCGCGTCCCGTGCCGCCGTGCTCGTTGCGGCAGACTCGCTCGGCGCCGCCTCCCGCCTGCGAGAGCTGGCCGTGGAGTACAGCACGCAGCGCACGCAATTCGGCGTGCCGATCGGCTCGTTCCAGGCCATGAAGCACGCGGCCGCCACGATGCTGGTGGGCGAGGAGGCCTCTCGGTCGCTGGCCTACTACGCGGCCGAGTCGGTCGACAAGGCGCTGCCGGAGGCGCACCTGCACGCGGCCGCCGCGAAAGCGCAGGTGACCCGCGCCGGTTCGCAGGCCGCCGAATCCTCGCTCACCATGCACGGCGCGATCGGGTACACGTGGGAACACGACCTGCAACTGCTCTATAAGCGGGCCAAACTCGACGTCGCGCTGTTCGGGCAGCCCGAACGCTGGAACGAGCGCATCGCCGATGCCCTCGACCTCGTCCCGGCAGGCTGACCCCGCGATGGTCGCGGGTAAACCTCGGGCTACGATAAATGGTCAGTCCTTTGATATGGTAGGTCCAACACTTCGAGGAGGGAGCAACCGTGGAATTCGAACTGTCTGAAGACCAGGAGCTCATCCGCGACGGCGTGACGGATGTCGCGGCCCGCTTCGACGACGACTACTGGATGCACCACGACCTCGAGAAGGTCTTCCCGACCGAGTTCTACAACGCCATGGCCGAGGGCGGCTGGCTCGGGATCACGACGCCCGAGCAGTACGGCGGCCACGGCTTCGGCATCACCGAGGCCTCCATCCTGATCCAGGCCGTTGCCGAGTCGGGCGGCGGAATGAACGCCGCCAGCTCCATCCACCTCAGCATCTTCGGCATGCACCCGGTGATCGTCCACGGCTCCGAGGAGATGAAGACCCGCGACCTTCCCCGCATCGTGAACGGCGACCTGCACGTCTGCTTCGGCGTCACCGAGCCCGAGGCGGGCCTGGACACCACGCGCATCACCACCTTCGCGAAGCGCGACGGCGACCACTACGTCGTCAACGGCAAGAAGGTGTGGATCTCGAAGGCCATGGAGTCCGAGAAGATCCTGCTGCTGACCCGCACCGCGAAGTTCGAGGATTCCCCGAAGAAGACGGATGGCTTGACGCTGTTCTTCACCACGCTCGATCGCGACCACATCGATGTGCGCCCGATCAGGAAGATGGGACGCAATGCGGTCAGCTCGAACGAACTGTTCATCGACGACCTGCACATCCCGGTCGAGGACCGCATCGGCGACGAGGGCAAGGGATTCCGCTACATCCTCGACGGGCTCAACCCCGAGCGGATGCTCGTCGCCGCCGAAGCGCTCGGCCTCGGCCGCGCCGCACTGCGCCGCGCGGTGCAGTACGGCAAGGACCGCCACGTCTTCGGGCGCCCGATCGGCATGAACCAGGGCATCCAGTTTCCGCTCGCGGAATCGCTGGCCCGCCTGGATGCCGCCGAGCTGATGCTGCGCAAGGCGACCTGGCTCTACGACCAGGGCCTGCCCTGCGCCCGGGAAGCCAATATGGCCAAGTACCTCTGCGCCGACGCCGGGTTCGAGGCCGCCGATCGCGCGCTGCAGACGCACGGCGGCATGGGCTACTCCGAGGAGTACCACGTCGCCCGCTATTTCCGGGAGTCGCGGCTGCTCAAGATCGCACCGCTCAGCCAGGAGATGGTGCTCAATTACATCGGTGAGCACGTGCTCGGCATGCCGAGGAGCTACTGATGGCGGGCATCGAGATTCTGCTGCCGCTGCACGGCCGATCGGCGCTGGTCACCGGCGCGGGCGGCGGAATCGGTGCCGCAGTTTCGCGCGCGCTTGCCCAGGAGGGGGCACGCGTGCTCGTGACGGACGTGAACGCCGAAGCGGCCGCAGCCACGGCGAAATCCATCACGGATGCGGGCAACGTCGCCGAATCGTTCGCCTTCGACGTGCGCGACGCGGGCGGGGCTGCCGAAGCGGCCCGCCGGGCAGCAAACCTCACCGGTGGCACTCTCAACATCCTCGTCAACAATGCCGGCGCCATCGCCCCGGCCATGTTTCCGAAAATGGACGAGGAGCAGTTCCGCCGCATCGTCGACATCCACCTGGTCGGCACATTCGTGTGCAGCCAGGCGGCGCAGGGCTACCTGCCGGATGACGGCACGGGCCGCATCATCAACGTCACGTCGGCCGCGGGGATCGACGGCACGATCGGCCAGGTGAACTACAGCGCCGCGAAGGCCGGCATCATCGGCCTGACCAAGTCCCTTGCCCGCGAGCTTGCCCGCCGGGCCATCACCGTGAATGCGATCGCGCCACTGGCCGCGACGGCCATGACCGAGAACATCCGCAGCAACGAGAAGCTCGCGGAGAAGACGCTCGCCCGTATTCCACTCGGCCGCTGGGCGTACCCCGACGAGATCGCGGCGACCTTCGTGTTCTTCGCGGGCGACGGCGCCGCCTACATCACCGGCCAGGTGCTGCCCGTCGACGGCGGGACGGTGATGTGATGCCCCGCACACTGCACAATCCGTTCGTCGATTCCGGCCGCGAGGTGCTCATCGCCGAGGCTGTGCGCACTCCGATGGGCAAGGCCAACCCGGAGAAGGGCTGGTACCGCGACATCCACCCGAACGCGATGCTGGGCGCCTGCTACACCGACCTCCTCGGCCGCAGCGGGCTGTCGCCCGCGAGCATCGAGGACCTCGTGATCGGCTGCACTGCGCCGTTCGGCGAGCAGTCGCGCAATGTCGGTCGCAACGCCTGGCTGCAGGCCGGCTACCCGCCCGAGGTCCCCGCGATGCAGGTCGACCGGCGGTGTGGCTCGGCCCAGACCGCAGCGGCCATCGGCGCGGCCTTCGTCGCGTCCGGGATGCACGAGCTCGTGATCGCGGGCGGTGTCGAGAACATGGGGCACGTCCCGATGAACTCCGTGGGCGAGATCGAGAAGCTCTACGGCGACGCGTGGCCGCCCGAGCTGCGCGAGCTCTATGACTTCGTGCCCCAGGGCGAGAGCGCCGAACTCATCCGCGAGCGCTGGAACATCTCCCGCGAACAGCAGGACGAGTTCGCAGTGCGGTCGCACGCGCTCGCGACGGCCGCCATCGCCGACCACCGGTTCGACGCCGAAATGGTGCGCTACGAACTCGACGGCGAGGTGCGGCTGAGCGACCAGAACGTGCGAAGCGGCACGTCGATGGAGAGCCTCGCCGGCCTGAAGCCCGTGTTCAGGGCCGAGAACGGAACCGTGACCGCGGGCTCGTCGTCGCCGCTGACGGATGGCGCGGCCGCCGTGCTGCTGGCGTCACGCGGCGCATCCGAGCAGCATGGCCTGAAGATCCGCGCTCGCATCGTCGACCAGGTCACCGTGGGCGTCGACCCCATCATCATGCTCACCGGACCTATCCCGGCAACGCGCAAGCTGCTCGAGCGCAACAACCTGGCCATCGGCGACATCGACCTCATCGAGATCAACGAGGCCTTCGCCTCGGTGGTGCTCGCCTGGCAGCAGGAGCTGCAGCCCGACATGGATCGCGTGAACGTGAACGGCGGCGCGATCGCCCTCGGCCACCCGGTCGGCGCGACAGGCTCGCGGCTCATCGCCACCCTGCTCGCCGAGATGGAGCGCCGGGATGTCGAGCTGGGTCTCGTCACCATGTGCTGTGGTGGCGGGCTCGGAACTGCGACCCTCATCCAGCGGGTGACCGACTGATGGCGATCGCGCCGAACCCGTCGTACCTCATCGACCTGTCGCGATTCGTGAAGGCCGGCGACGGTGTCTGGTGGAGCCAGACGAGCGCCGAACCGACGCCCCTGGTGACGGCCCTGCTCGACCAGGTGCACAGGATCGGGCCCGTTCGCGCGTTCGTCGGCATGACCTGGAACACGCGGCTCACCACCGAGCTGCCCGACAACCTCTCCGTCGTCTCGTACGGCGCGCTTGGCGACCTTCGGGCACTGAGCAAGGCGGGCCGGCTCGAGGTCATCCCCTGCAACTACTCCGCACTGCCCCGGATGTTCGAACGCGGAGAGCTGCCCCGCGACGTCGGCTTCGTGCAGGTCTCGCCTCCCGACGCCGACGGGTATTGCTCGCTCGGGGTCGGCGTGGACTACATCGCCGACGCCGTCGAGCACACGCGTGTGCTCATCGCCGAGATCAACTCCCGGATGCCGGCCACGGTCGGAAGCACTCGCATCCCGCTCTCCCGGTTCGCCGCGACCATCAGCACCGACCGGCCGCTGCTCGAGCTCACCAGCCGCCCGGCGAGCCACACGGATGCGACGATCGCCTCGCTCGTCGCCGGTCTCATCGAAGACGGCGACACCCTGCAGCTCGGGGTCGGCGCGCTGCCCTCCGCCGTCATGGAGCGGCTGGTCGAGCGGTCCGACCTGGGCATCCACTCCGGCATGATCTCCGACGGTGTCATCGACCTCATCGACAGCGGTGTCATCACGGGACGCCGCAAGGAGATCGACCGCGGCATCGTCGTGACGGGCGCCGCCCTCGGCGGTGCGGCGCTCTACGAGCGCGTGCGGGAGCTCGGCATCCAGTTCCGGCCGGCCAGCTACACCCACTCGCCCGAGACACTGTCGCAGCTGCGCACGCTGGTCTCGGTCAACTCCGCCATCGAGGTCGACCTCACGGGCCAGGTCAACGCTGAGCGCCGGCACGGCACGTACGTGGGAGCCGTGGGCGGACAGTCCGACTTCTCGCGTGCCGCCAGCCTCACCGGCCGGCGGTCCATCATCGCGCTGCGCTCGCGCTCCGGCTCGCACTCGACCATCGTCGCCTCGACTCGCACCGTCACGACGTCGCGAACCGACGTGGATGTGGTGGTCACGGAGCACGGGATCGCCGAGCTGCGCGGGCACGGCTTCCGTGAGCGCGCTCGCCGCCTCGCCGCCATCGCCGACCCCGAATTCCGCGACGAACTCGAACAGACCTTCGCCGACCGCGTCGCGCTCACTGCGTGACCTAACCCCACTGACCCAGGACCGGACAAAGAGGTGCAACCATGACACGACCATCCAGCGTGCAGATCCGCGAGGTGGGACCGCGGGACGGTTTCCAGAACGAGCCCGAGATCATCCCCACCGACGAGAAGATCCGGCTCATCAACTCGCTCGGGCGCGCGGGGTTCAAGCGCATCGAAGTCGCGAGCTTCGTACGGCCCGACGTCATCCCCCAGTTGTCCGACGGCGTCGAGGTGCTGAAGGGCATCGACGTGCCGGGCGACGTCTCGCTCATGGTGCTGGTTCCCAACAGCCGTGGCCTCGACAACGCCCTGAAGGTGCGCGAGTACTTTCACGAGGCCTCGATTTTCGTGAGCGCGTCCGAGACCCACAACCTGAAGAACATCAACCGCGAGGTCGCCCAGACGATGGCCGACGATCGCGTGATGGCCGGACGCATCCTCGCCGAGGACCTGAAGCTCGACGCCGTCATTGCGACATCCTTCGGCTGCCCATATGAGGGCAGGATCGAGCTCTCGCGGGTGCTCGACCTCGCTGAGCAGTTCGCGGAGATGGGCGCGACCGAGATCGGCTTCGGCGACACCACCGGCATGGCCAACCCCGCCTATGTGAGCGACTTCTTCACCGCAGCCCTCGAGCGCCTGAAGGGCGTCGAGCTGACCGCGCACTTCCACAACACCCGGGGCCAGGGCCTCGCCAACGCCTACGCGGCCCTCGAGGTCGGCGTGCACAGCTTCGAGTCGAGCTTCGGCGAGCTGGGCGGATGCCCGGTGCCGGCGGGCTCGACCGGCAATATCGCCACCGAAGACCTGGTGAGTATGTTCGAGGAGATGGGCGTAGACACGGGCCTCGACCTGGTGAGGGTCATCGAGTCCGCCCGCGAGGCACAGTCGTTCCTCGGTCGCAAGCTCACCAGCCATTCCATACTCGCGGGCCCGGTCGACTGGACCGGCACCCTGGTCTCGCACTGACCGCGCACCACAACTCGATCCAACCCATTTCGATACAACGGAGAATCATGACCAAGCGCATCGCATTCGTCACCGGGGGAGGCTCCGGAATCGGCAAGGGCATCTCGATCGCCCTCGCCGAGGCGGGATTCCATGTCGCCGTGGCCGATCTCAACCTGGAGTCGGCCGAGGCAACGGCGACCGAGATCACGACGGTCGGCGGTGACGCGACGGCGGTGGCTGTCGACGTGACGAAGACCGCGTCGGTGGACGAGGCGGTAGCCCTCGTCACCGGGCGGCTGGGCGCGGTCGACGTGGTCGTGAACTGCGCGGGCTGGGACGACTTCATGACCTTCCTGGAGACGACCGAGGAATTCTGGGATCGCATCCTCGACCTCAACTTCAAGGGCGCCCTGCGCGTGACCAAGGCCGTCGTGCCCGGCATGATCGAGCGCGGCTGGGGCCGCGTCATCAACATCGGGTCGGATGCCGGCCGGGTGGGGTCATCCCTCGAGGCTGTGTACTCGGGCGCGAAGGGCGGCATCATCGCGTTCACCAAGACGCTCGCGCGCGAGGTCGCAACGACGGGAGTCACGGCGAATACGGTCTGCCCGGGCCCGACCGATACCCCTGCTCTTCGCAAGTTCGCGAACAACTCGGGCGAGGATGCCGACAAGGTCATCGGCGGCATGACCCGCGCCGTACCGATGAAGCGTCTCGGCACGCCCGAGGATGTCGCCGCCGCCGTCGTGTTCTTCGCAGGCGACAACACCGGCTACATCACCGGCCAGACGCTGTCCGTCAGCGGCGGCCTGACGATGGCGTGATTCGGCCATGACCGACACCGACGTCGTCACCTGGACCGCGGTCGCGCCCGGCGTTACTCGCATCGATCTCGCCCGCGCACCCGCGAACGCCCTGGGACTGCCGATCCTGCGCGGCCTCGACGCCGCGCTCGACGCCGCCGAGGCAGCGGGCGATGCCAGGATCCTCATCATCGCGTCGACCGTGCCGGGATTCTTCGCCGCGGGCGCAGACATCAAGCTCATGGCGTCGACCGACTTCGCCGGCTTCGAGCAGTACGGGGATGCCCTGCGTTCGACCATCGAGCGCGTTGCCGCGTGCGGCCTCATCGTGATCGCGGCGATCGAGGGAGTCGCGCTCGGCGGCGGCCTCGAGCTCGCCGCGGCGTGCACCATGCGAGTGGCCGGCGCCGACGCCCGGTTCGGCGTTCCCGAGGTTCGACTCGGGCTTATCCCCGGCGCGGGCGGCACGCAGCGGCTGCCGCGGCTCATCGGCCGGGCCCGCGCGATCGACCTTATTCTCACGGCGCGGCAGATGGAGGCGCCGGAGGCGCTGGCCGTGGGCCTGGTCGACCGGCTCGTCGATGCGGGTGGCGCGCTGGATGCCGCCCTCGAGCTCGCGCACGAGCTCGGCAGGTCATCACAGCCGGCCCTGCTCGCCGCGCTGCGCAGCGTCGACGCCGCCCAGGAACTGACGCTCATCGAGGGCAACGCATTCGAACGAGCCGAGATCGGCAAGCTGTTCACCGACGGCGAAGGACGCGAGGGCATCGCCGCCTTCGTCGAAAAACGACGACCGGAGTTCTCATGAGAGGCACCACGGAGGTACGGGTCCGATGACCGACTATGAGACCCTGCTGGTCGAGCGCAGGCCCGACGGCATCGCCATCGTGACCATCAACCGCCCCGACCGGGCCAACGCGATGACCTCGACCATGTTCGACGAGTTCGCGGCCCTGGCCACGGAGGTCGGCAACGACCCGACGGTGCGGGTCATCATCCTGACCGGCGCGGGAAAGTTCTTCTGCGCCGGGTACGACCTGGCCGCCGCCGGCGACTTCACCGAACTCAGCGCCATCGGATTCCTCGACCTGCAGGAGCGCGGAGCCCGCGGGCTGGCCGCGATTCGGGCCATCAGGGTTCCCGTGATCGCCGCCGTCAACGGCGCCGCGGCGGGCGGTGGCATGGCACTCGCGCTGGCCGCGGACATCCGAATCGGGGCTCCGGCCGCGCGCTTCAACGCGGCCTTCAGCCGCATCGGTCTCTCCGCCGGTGACCTCGGCACATCCTGGCTGCTGCCTCGCCTGGTCGGCCCTGCGAGGGCGGCCGAGATCTGCTTCACCGGCCGGATGGTGGATGCCACGGAGGCCGAGCGCATCGGGCTGCTCAACTCCGTCAGCGTCGAGGGCGCGCTGCTCGACGACGCGGTCGCGATGGCCTCGCTCATCGTCGCGAATTCGCCCGCGGGCGTGCGCATCTCGAAGTCTGCGCTGCGGTTCAATGCCGAGATCTCGTCGTACGCCGCAGCGATGGAGCTCGAGAACCGCGGCCAGGCCCTGGCCACCCGCACCGAAGACATGCCGGAGGCGCTCGCCGCCTTCGCAGAAAAGCGGCCGGCGAAATTCACCGGCAACTGACACCGCAGCACCTGACACCGCGAGAAAGGCATCACCATGACAGAGTTCGGCGACATCACCTACGAGGTCGACAACGGCCTCGCCTGGATCACCATCAACCGCCCCGAACGCTACAACTCGTTCCGCGCCAAGACGGTGGATGAGCTCATCCTGGCCTTCAAGCTGGCGTGGGGAAGCGACGAGGTCGGGGCAATCGCACTGACCGGCGCAGGCGAGAAGGCGTTCTGCACGGGCGGAGACCAGAAGCAGCGGGCGGAGACCGGCGACTACGGGCCATCCGAGTCGGGCCTGTTCGAGGTCGAGTCGCTGCACCGCGTCATCCGCGACGTGCCGAAGCCCGTCATCGCGGCGGTCAACGGGTTCGCGATCGGCGGCGGCCACGTGCTGCACATGCTGTGCGACCTGACGATCGCCTCAGACAACGCCATCTTCGGGCAGAACGGCCCTCGCGTGGGCTCCTTCGACGCCGGCTTCGGCACCGGCTACATGGCGCGGATCATCGGCGAGAAGCGCGCCCGCGAGATCTGGTTCCTGTGCCGGCAGTACTCGGCCGTGCAGGCCGAGGCGTGGGGCCTGATCAACAAGGTCGTGCCGTTCGAGCAGCTGCACGCCGAGGTGCGCCAGTGGGCCGACGAGATCCTCGCACTCTCGCCCACCTCGCTCAAGGTCATCAAGCAGTCGTTCAACACCGACACCGAGCAGTTCGCGGCGGTCGGCCAGATGGCGTACACGACGCTGCGGATGTTCGGGGAGTCCCCCGAGGCCAGGGAGGGCATCACGGCGTTCAACGAGAAGCGCAAGCCCGACTTCGCGCCGTACCGGGGCAACTAGTGCCCCGGTCGATCTTCCGGGACGACGTGCTCGCAGGCAAGCGGGTGCTCATCACGGGCGGCGGCACGGGCCTGGGCCGCGGTGTCGCCCGGCACCTGGTCGACCACGGCGCCGAGGTGCACCTGTGGGGGCGCCGGCGGTCGGTGCTCGACGAGGCTGCGGCCGAGGCATCCGGCGGCCGCGACGGGCGCGTGTTCGTGCAGTCGGTCGACGTGCGTGACGCGGCCCTGGTGGATGCCGCCATGTCGGAGATCTGGGCCGACCACGGCCCGCTCACCAGTCTGATCAACAATGCGGCGGGCAACTTCATCGCTCCCACGGCCTCGCTGAGCGCGCACGCCTTCGAGGCCGTCTCGTCGACCGTGATGAACGGCTCGTTCAATACGACTCACGCCGCCGGCAAGCGCTGGATCGCCGAGGGCCTCCACGGCTCGGTGCTGTCGACCCTCACCACGTGGATCTGGACGGGGTCGGCGTTCGTCGTTCCGTCGGCAATGGCGAAGGCCGCGGTCCACGCCATGACCATGTCGCTCGCCGTCGAGTGGGCACGGTACGGCATCCGCCTGAACGCTCTCGCGCCCGGGCCCATCCCCACCGACTATGCGTGGGAGATGCTCAACCCGACCGACAAGAGTTCGATCGGCGCGACACAGCCCGACACCATCCCCGCCGGCCGGGTAGGCTCGATCGACGAGCTCGCCGCACTCACAATCTTCCTGCTCTCCGACGCCTGCGACTACCTGACCGGGGCCGCGATTCCAATGGATGGCGCGCAGCACCTGGCCGGTCCGGGCACGTTCGCGGGGCTGACCTCGCTCAGCGACGAGGATTGGGCTGCCGCCCGCGAGAAGAGCAAGACGGCATCGGCGGCGAGCAAAGCCGAGCGAACGTCCTGATGACGAAAAGCAGCGCGACGCCAGTGCGCCGGGAGCCCGTGTTCTTCTACGCGGAACCCGAGGCGATGTTCCGGGTCGGGCCGATCGACGTCGAGGGCGCGCACTCGACCGGCGAGATGCTGGCGGGTTCGTGGGCGCGGGACGGGTCCGCGCGCCCGAGCCGAGGAGCACTTTTCGTTCTCGTGGACGACGTTTTCGTGCTGGCCGCGCTGGCGCATCGCCCAGCCGGCCGCTGGGGGCTGACCACGGAACTCTCGCTCGACTTCGGCATGGACCCGGCCGCCGGCACCGACTCGATCTATGCCGCTGCCGATTTCGTTGCGGCCGACGCCGAAAGCGGTCTCGCGAGTGGCACTGTGCGCGACGCCGATGGCCGAGTCCTTGCGGTGGGAACAGCCAGGGTCCGTTACACCGACCAGTTGCCCGCAGCACTTGCCGACCCGGGCCGGGTGGTGCTCCCTCACTTCGAGCGAGAGGCCGCCGGTCCCACGGGCCCGGTCGAACAGCTGCTCGGAGCGATCGCCACCGAGGAGGGTCTCGAGCTCCCGGCGTCTGCGCAACTCTCCAATTCGATGGGGCCGGTGCACGGTGGTCTGCTCGCCTGCGCCTCTGAACTGCTGGCGGTCACCACCGCGCGACGCACGAATACCGCGTTCGTCACATCATCCGTCCACATCGCTTTCGTCCGCGCGGCGAGCGCTCGGGAACCCGTGAGGTTCACGGTCGAGGCGAAATACGAGGGCCGAACGCTGCGGGTCTATGAAGTCACGTCACGCGGGCCGAGCGGAAAGCCCTGCACGATCGCTACCGTCACCTGCCAGGTTGCGGGCTGACCGTGGTGTGGGAGTGGACGCCGCCGACGCGAGACCGTCTCGCGCGATTTCTGGAGCGGCACGGACTCACCGATGGCGCGATCGAGACGACCTCGATCGGCGACGGCCACTCCAACCTGACGTTTCTCGTGACCGACGCCGCGCATCGCGTCATCGTGCGCCGGCCACCACCACCACCAACCCCGCGGGGCGCGAACGACATGCTGCGCGAAGCCCGGTTCATGGCAGCGCTGGGTGACACCCCCGTTCCGGTTCCGAGCATCCTCGCCACGGCCGAGGCCGGGGAGGTTCTCGACGTGCCGTTCTACGTGATGAGCGTGGCGGACGGGCCGGTCGTCACAACCCTCACCCCGGCGCCGCTCGACTCGCCGACGGCTCGACGGCAGATCGGCGAGGATCTCATCGACACCATGGCCGCGCTCCACGCGGTCGATTGGCGCGCCGGAGGCCTCGAGGGCGCCGGTCGTCCGGAGGGATTCAACGCCCGCCACCTGCGGAGCCTGTCGCGCCTCAACGCCGACCCCGAGGGCAGCTCCCCGGCCGGGTTCGAGATCATCGAGCGGTGGCTCGGCGACAACGTGCCCGCGGAATCCGGTGCGACCATCGTGCACAACGACTACCGCATCGGCAACGTGGTGCTCGCGCCCGACAGCCCGGGGCGCGTGCGCGCCGTGCTCGACTGGGAGCTTGCGACGCTGGGCGACCCGCTGTTCGATCTCGGCTACTTCCTGAGCTCGATCCCCCAGCCTGGCGAGCCGCTCACCCCGACCGAGCAACTGGGCACGGCGATGCTGGAAGAGGGCTACCCGACCCGTGCGGAACTGGCGCAGCGCTATGCGCGGGCGACCGGCCGGGACCTCAGCAATCTCGGCTGGTATTCGGCCATGGCGCTGTGGAAACTCGCCGTGCTGTACGAATACGGCCGCCGCCGGGCAGCTGCCGGAGAAGGCGACGCGTACTACGCGGACTCCACGCAGGTCACCCGCTTCCTGGATGCCGCCCATCGCTCTGCCGGCCTTCCACCGCTTCGAACGGAGAGCCCATGACAGGCCCCTTCGCCGACGACCTGGTCGGCCCCGACAGCACGGGACTGCCCGAGCGGTTCTTCGACCGTTTCATGTTCAATCTTCATCGTTGGGATGCGACATCCCCGTCGATCATCGTGGGCGCCGGGCTCTACCCGGGTCGCAACGTCATCGACGGGTTCGCGATCCTGACCGGTGCGACGGAGCAACGCAACCTGCGCTTCTCGACCGAACTCGACGCGACCGACGGCTGCGCCGTGGGCCCGCTGTCGTGGCGGGTGGACGAGCCATTGCGCCGCTGGCACCTGGTGCTCGCACCTAATGCGACCGGCCTCGAGTTCGATGTCACCTGGGAGGCCCGGGCGCCGGCATGGTCCGGCGACGTTACCGTGCGGGATGGGGAGGCAATCGTCTCGTCATTCGAGCACCTCTTCCAGTCCGGGCTCTACTCCGGGTGGGCCGTCGTCAACGGCGTACGAACGGACGTCGACGGGTGGGTGGGCCAGCGCGACCGGTCACGAGGCGTGCGCACCATGTCGGGCGGCCAGGGCGTGCACGTCTGGTTCCAGGCCCAGTTCGTCGACCGGTCGATCGGCTTCCTGCTGGTCGAGGACCGCGACCATGGGCGCCTGCTGCTCGAGGGCGCGGTCATGCACACCGACGGCGGCCTCGACCCCATCGTGGATGTCCGGCACAACCTCCACTTCGACGAGCAGCTCGACCTCGTCGACGGAACCGTCGAGGTGGTTACCGCCCGCGGCATGACCTACCTGGTCGACGTGGATGCGACGGCCAGGGGCGGGTACATGTCGGGCGGGGGCTATGGCGGCCAGCACGGCCATCCCCGAGGGCGCGCGTTCGTGGAGTACGACGTGTACCCGCTGGACGGCTCGGTGAACCCGAAGACCGTGGATACCGCGTTGACCGACCGCCTGGCGAGATTCAGCTGGGACGGCAATCCCGGCATCGGCATTCTCGAGTTCGCCCACTCGCGCAGTTCCGCCTATTCCTACCGCCCCTCGCTCGGGCAGACAATCGAAGGATCGACACCATGACCTACAACTCCGTTTTCGCCCCCGGCCTGTTCGCCAGGCAGACGATCGTCGTCACCGGCGGCGGCAGCGGCATCGGTCGCTGCGTCGTGCACGAACTCAGCTCGCTCGGCGCGACGGTGGCGGTGGTGGGACGCAGCCAGGACAAGCTCGACGCGATCCAGGCCGAGGTGCGCGAGGACGGCGGCACGATCTCGACCCACTCGACCGACATCCGCGACGAGGAGGGCGTCATCCGCGTCATCGACGAGATCCTCGACCATCACGGTCGCATCGACGGGCTCGTCAACAATGCGGGCGGCCAGTACAAGGCCGACCTCGACAGCATCTCGACCAAGGGATTCGAGGCCGTCGTGCGCAGCAACCTGACCGGCGGTTTCATCGTCATGCGCGAGACCTACAACCGGTGGATGAAGGCGAACGGCGGGGCGATCGTCAACATGATCGCCGACATCGCGGGGGGCTGGCCCGGGTTCGGGCACTCGGCGGCGTCGCGCGGTGGCATGCTGACCCTCACCGAGACTGCAGCGACAGAGTGGGCGGCGTCCGGGGTACGGGTGAACGCGGTAGCACCCGGCTCGATCGCCTCGAGCGGTCTCGACACCTACGACGACGAACACACGGCCTTCATCCGCGACAAGGTCTGGCGGGGAATCCCGCTGCAGCGGTTCGGCACGGAGTCCGAGGTCTCCGCCGCGATCGTGTACCTGCTGTCAGCGGCCGCGAGCTTCACGACGGGGTCCACGATCCGTGTCGACGGCGGGGCACCGAACGCTCGACAGGGCTGGTGGGACCTCGAGGAGAACCATCACAACGTGCCGTTCAACGGGTTCCACCGCGCCGTCACGCCCGACATCCTGAACGAGACCGCACCCTGAATCCGGCTGGCGGGCACCGCGACTAGGAGGTGGCGCGATCCTGGTCGCGGTGCTGCAGGAACTCGTTGCGCTTCGTCACGATCTCCGGGTCGCCCATGGTCGAGTAGCCGTACAGCGCCTCGATACGCAGCTGGTCGTCGATGGGCCGGCCGACCACTTCGAGGATGGTCTCCTTCGCCGACTCGACGGCAACCCGGGGATTGCGGATGATCCTGCTCGCGATCTCCTCGGCCGTCGCCATCACGTCGGCCTGGGGTACGACGCGGTTGACGAGGTGGACCTCTTTGGCCCGCTGGGCATCGATGGGTTCGCCCATCAGCTCGAGTTCCATCGCGATGCCGACGCCGACGGTGTTCACCAGTCGCACGATGCCGCCGTCGGCGAAGTGCATTCCCCGTCGCATGTGGAAGAAGCCGAACTGTGCGGTCTCTGATGCAACGCGGATGTCACAGGCGAGGGCCAGTTCGATGCCGCCGCCGATCACCCAGCCGTTGAGAGCGGCGATGATGGGCTTCTTGATGTGATGCAGCCCGCGAGTAATCCCGCCGGCGAAGCCTCGATCGAGAACGCTGCGTCCCAGCTCCGGTCCGGCGTTGATCCAGGGGTCGATGTGCGACTTGAGATCGGCCCCGGCACAGAATGACTTGTCACCGGAGCCGGTCAGAATGGCCAGTCGGATGTCGGGATCGTCGCGGAACTCGGTCCACGCGTCGAACAACAGTTCGTCGGTCTCCCGGTCGATGGCGTTATGAACCTCGGGCCGGTTGAGCGTTATGTAGGCGATTTGGCCGCGCTTCTCATACAGCACCTTGGACATTGCACTCCCTGTGGTGACTAGTTGGTTTCCCGGCCGGCCTTGTGGCGGGCGATGACGAGTTTCATGATCTGGGCGGTGCCATCGCCGATCTGCAGTCCGAGCACATCCCGCAGCCGCTGTTCATAGGGCAGCTCGCTCGAGTATCCGCCGTGGCCGTGCGTGAGCAGGCAGGTCTGCACGACCTCGAACGCCAGCTTGGGCGCCCACCACTTGCACATGGCGGCCTCCGCGGTGTGCGGGAGGCCGTTGTCTTTGCGCCACAGGGTCTCGAGGCAGAGCAGGCGCGCGGCGTGCACGAGGGTCTCGGCCTCGGCGAGCGGAAACGAGACACCCTGGTGCGAGGTGAGCGGCTTGCCGAAGCTTTTCCGCATGCCCGCGGCGACCCAGGTCTCGTCGAGCGAGATCTTCGCCACGGCGAGGCACTGCAGGCCGATGAGCGCTCGGCTGTAATCGAAACCCTGCATGACCTGCGCGAAACCGCGATGCTCCTCGCCCAGCAGGTGGGATGCCGGGATCCGGACGTTCTCGAAATACAGCGTTCCCCGGCCCGCGGAACGGCCGCCGATGTCGTCCCACTCGGTCGCTGTGATGCCGGGCAGGTCGAGTGGAACCAGGAATGCGCTGATCCCCCGCGCGCGGGATTCCGGGCTTCCCGTGCGAGCCCAGATCACGCCGAATGCCGCCTGCTTCGCGAACGTCACAGAATTTTTTTCACCACTCAGGAGCCACGAGTCGCCGTCGCGTTCTGCACGCATCGCGAGGCCCGCGGCGTCCGATCCCGCGTCGGGTTCCGTGAGCCCGATCGCCGGCAGCATCTCGCCCGCCACCAGGCCCGCGAGCCAGGGACCCGCGATGTCCGGGTCGGCGTACTTGGCCACGATCGTGCCGGCAAGGGCCATGGTCACGCAGAGCTGGCCGATGTTGTAGTCCGCCTCCGAGAGCGCCTCGATAACCAGGCCGGCTGTGACGGCGTCGAGGCCCAGGCCGCCGAACTCCTCAGGCAACTCGATTCCGAAGAAGCCCATCCGACCCATCTCGAGGAGGGTGTCGCGATCGTAGGCGCCCTCGCGCTCGCGCTGCTTGTAGAAGGGCGCGAGTCTGCGCACTCCGAACTGCCGCGCACTGTCGGCAAACTCCTGTTGCTCCCCGGTGACGGTGAAAGAGAGACCGCTCATCGGCGTGCCCCGCGCGATGCGGTAAACGCCTCGACCAGCCCGCGGGCTTCCGCACCCGCGCTGCGAGCCACGATCGTCTCGGCTTCGAGGTCGAGGGACTGCTGCAGGCCCCGGTCGAACGATGATCGGATGAGGGCGCGCGTCTCGCCCAGTGCGTGGGGCGCGGAGTCGCGGGCCTGTTCCGCCAACTGGATCGCGCGGTCCAGGACGGCGTCCGGCGCAGTCACTTCGGTGACGATGCCCCACTCCAGCGCCGTCGCGGCATCCAGTGTTCTGCCCCCGACCATGTACTCGAGCGCCCTCGGCATGCCCACGCGACGTGGCAGGTGATAGGTCACGCCGCAGTCCGGCGTGAATCCGAGCTTCGGGTAGGCCGGAGTGAATGTCGTGTTGTCGCCCGCAATGACCAGGTCCGCGGTCAAGACGAGGCCGAGGCCGCCTCCTGCGACCACGCCGCGCACGGCCGCGATGACGGCGATCGGCAGGGCCGCGAGCTGGCCGATTCCGCCGTGGAGGGCATCGGCCTGTGCTGCGAAATAGGCCTGCAGGTCGGGCACCTCGGTCATGGCGCCGACATCACCGCCGGCACAGAAGGCGGGGCCGTTCGCGCACAGGATGATCACGGCGACATCGGAGCGGGATGCGATCGTGCGGACAGTCGCCTGGAAGTCCCGCGCGAACGGCATATTCATGGCGTTGTACTTCGCCGGGCGATTCAGCGTGATACGGGCGATGCCGTCGGAGATCTCCAGCAGCACGGCCGCTTCATCCGATTCCGATGCCATCACGTCTCCTTCGACCGATCCGCGCGACTACGCCCGACAGCAGTCAATCAGGTTTTCAGGCCGATTGAGCAGGTTTGGTCCAATAATATGTCGTGACTATTCCAATCGCGAATGATATGACTGACAAATGGCCTCGCCGATGAGATTCCGACCGTGAACCCGTCCGCCGGCGTGGCCATTTTGGGCGGCACTGCCGGCGTGGGATTCGAGACGGCCGGCCAGTTCGCCGAAGCCGGCGCGCGGGTGGTGCTGCTCGGGCGGTCGGACGAGCGGGGCAAGCGCGCGATCGAACTGCTGCGCGATCGGGCACCGGGAGCGACCGCGCATTTCGTGCGCGTCGATGCCACGGATGCCGACGATGCGGTCGCCGCCGAGGTCGCATGTCGCGAATTGCTGGGCGACATCGACGTACTGGTGAGCACCACCGGGCCGAGTGAACCGCCGAGGCTGCTGCACGACATCCCGATCAGGACCGCCCAGCTCCGCATCGACGAGATCCTGCTACCGCCGCTGCACCTCATACTTGCCGCCCTCCCTGCAATGCGGGCACGTGGGTCAGGCTCGATCGTTGTCGTGGCCTCCGACGCGGCGAAGTTGGCGACCCCCGGCGAAACGCTCATCGGCGCAGCCATGGCGGCGATCGTCATGTTCTGCAAGGCCACCGCGCTGGAGGTCAAGCGCGAAGGGGTGCGAGTCAACATCCTCACGCCCTCGCTCATCGCCGGAACGCCGGGCGCCGCACTGATCGACGGTGAAGCGTTCAGCGCGAAGATGTTCCAGAAAGCGGCCGCGCTGGCACACCTGGGTGTCGTCGAGTCCAGCGACCTCGCCGCCATGGCGGTCTACCTCAGCAGTCCCGCCGCACGCCGCATCACCGGCCAGGCCATCAGCATCAACGGCGGTATCAGCGTTGCCTGACCGCAGCCCCCTGACCGCAGCCGCCGGACCGCGCAGCTGCACGCACACCACCACCAGCGCTTACCCGACAACCCGAATCCGCCATCAAAGGAGACCATGATGTGGCTTTATGCAGAGATCAAGACCATCGGCGATATTCCTCGCTACTACGCGCGCACGACGCCGAACGCATCCGCCCTCATCGACGCGAACGGCGCAACGACGTTCTCTGAGCTGGATACCCGGTCGAACGCGATCGCCAACCTGCTGCTCGCGCAGGGACTCGCACCAGGGGCCCGGGTCGCGTTCCTGGGCAAGAACTCGGCGCGCTACTTCGAGTTCCTGTTCGGCGTCAACAAGGCGGATGCGGCGCTGCTGCCGCTCAACTGGCGACTGGCCGCGCCCGAGCTTGCCGAGGTGCTCGTCGACGCCACGCCTGAGATCCTCATCGCCGATGCGGAATACCTGGACGTCGCCGCCGCGGTCGTCGCGCAGAGCGGAGTGGCCTGCCGGATTATCGGCTACGACTCCGCCAACCGCGGCGGTGCAGAACTCGACCAGCTGCTCGAGACGAGCTCGGTGGATGACCCCGGCGTCGCGGTGGACCCGTGGTCGACGTCGGTGCTGATGTACACGTCGGGTACGACCGGCAAGCCGAAGGGGGTCAAGCTCTCTCACCAGGGATACCTGTTCCTGCGCCTGAGCGAGCACCTGGAGCCGTCGTTCGACTACTCGGCGCGAGACATCATGCTCACGGTCATGCCGCTGTTCCACGCGATGGGCGTGGGCCTCTCCCTGCAGGCGATCTATTTCGGCGCTGCGATCGCCGTCTACTCAATGCCCGACCCCGGCACGCTGATCGAGATCATCCGCCGCGATCGACCGACGCTGTTGCCCATAGTGCCCACGGTCATCCAGATGCTCCTCGACCACCCGAACGCGGCGAACGCGGACTACTCCTCCGTGCGACTCGTCGTCTACGCGGGCGCGCCGATAACGCCGTTCCTGCTCCAGAGGGCGATCAACGAGATGAAGTGCGATTTTCTTCAGTTCTACGGCGGTACCGAGACGAGCGCCGGCGTCACGTTCCTGCGGCCCGCGGACCACAAGAACGGCGACGAGAACATGCTGAAGTCGTGCGGAAGCCCGCTGCCCCTGGTCGAGATTCGCATCGTCGATGCGGAAGGCCACGACGTCGCGCTCGGCGATGTCGGCGAGTTCTACGTGCGGTCGCCTTCGCTCACGACCGGGTACTACAACCAGCCCGAGGTCACCGCGGAGGCGTTCAAGGACGGGTGGTACCACTCCGGAGATGCCGGCTATGCGGATGCGAACGGATACCTGTTCCTCGTCGACCGGGTGAAAGACATGATCGTCAGCGGCGGAGAGAACGTCTACTCCACCGAGGTCGAGAACGCGCTCGTGAAGCTCGACGGCATCCAACTCTGCGCCGTCGTTGGCGCGCCGGACGAGAAGTGGGGCGAGCGCGTCGTCGCCTTCGTCGTGCGGGCGTCGGGGGTCGAGCTGACCGAAGCCGAGATCATCGCCCACTGCCGTGCCCATATCGCCGGGTATAAGGTGCCCAAGCAGGTGGAGTTCGTCGACTCGCTGCCGATGACTGCGAGTGGCAAGGTCATGAAGCGACAGCTCGCCGCCGAGTTCGCCAAAACGAACGCGTGACCGGCGCGCTGGATGGTCTGCGGGTCATCGAATTCGGATCGACCGGCCCAGCGCCATTCTGCGCGATGCTGCTGGCCGACCATGGTGCCGACGTGGTGCGCATCGATCGGCCGGGCGGCGAATCCGTAACTCCAGCGCAGGACGGCCGGGAAGAACTCCTGCACCGCAATCGCCGCTCGATCGCGCTCGACCTGAAGTCGGATGCCGATCGCGACACCGCCCTTCGTCTCTGCGAGCGGGCCGACGTCGTCATCGAAGGGAATCGCCCCGGCGTGATGGAGCGGCTCGGCCTCGGTCCCGAGGTGCTGCGCGCGACCAACCCTCGGCTCATCTACGCTCGAATGACCGGCTGGGGGCAGGACGGCCCGTACGCGGGTGAGGTCGGTCACGACCTCAACTACGTGTCGATCTCCGGAACACTGAGCCTCATCGGTCCGCGTCTCGGGCCACCGGCGATACCACTGGCCCTGGTGGGAGACTTCGGTGGGGGCGGCCTGATGCTGGCTTTCGGCATCATGTCGGCGCTCTTCGAGCGAACGGCTTCGGGTGAGGGCCAGGTGATAGACGCGTCGATTCTCGACGGCGTCGCGCTCATGACCACCGCCTTCACCGGCTACGCGCAGACCGGCGGCTGGAGCACGAAACGCGAAGACAACCTCATCGACGGCGGGGCGCCGTTCTATGGCGTCTACGAAACCGCGGACCACAAGTGGGTCTCTGTCGCCGCTCTCGAGCCGCGGTTCTACCGGTCGCTCCTCACAGTGCTGGGGATCGATGATGTCGATCCGGCTCGCCAGGCCGAAAAATCGGACTGGCCCGCCAACCGGCTTCGATTCGCCGAGGCAGTCGCAGTTCGAACCCGCAACGAATGGGTCGCCTCCGCGGCCGGAACCGAGGCCTGCCTTACACCGGTCTTGTCGCTCGAGGAGGCGCGGGCCGACCCGCATGCCACCGCGCGAGGGATCTTCAGGATGGCGGGCGGCATTCACCAGCCCGTGCCGGCTCCGCGATTCAGCAGGAGCACGGCTGGGCTGCGCACGCTGCCGCCCCGCAGCGGCGAACAGGCGGACGAGATCCTGCGCGACTGGCGTGTATAGCGAAATCGGAGCATCGGGTACGGGCGTAATCCGAATATTGAATAATTGCAATGGACAGACCATTTAGCGTATTCTTGCTCTGACTCCGACGGTAGTCAGTCTCAAAGAAGAGGTCACCCGTGTCTCCACAAATGACAGCCATCCGACCACAGGATCGTTACAGCGAGATCGAAATCGAGGGATTCCGCGCGAAGGGCTACTGGGATTCGCACAGTCTCGCCCACTACATCGACATCTTCGCGGCGGCAGAACCCGACCGGCTTGCGCTCACCGACAACTACAGCGAACTCTCGCGAGGACAACTGCGCGCTCAGGCGTACCGGCTCGCGCTCTCCTTCAGAAAACTGGGCGTCATCGCCGGCGACCGCGTGCAGGTGCAGCTGCCGAACTGGAACGAGTTCGTCGTCATCTACGTCGCACTGGCACGAATCGGGGCAGTCCTCGTGCCGACGATGCCCGTCTACCGCGGGGACGAGGTCAAGTACGTGATCGACAACTCGGGCGCGAAGATCTCGATCGTCACATCCGATTTCCGCGCGTTCAACTACGTCGACATGATCGACGAGATCCGCAAGTCCACCCCGGCGATCGAGAACGTCATCGTGGTGCGCGGTGCGGCGACCGGCGGCAATCTCTCCTACGACGACCTCATCGCCGGCGACACCGTTCCGACCGATGATGAGCTCGGACCGGTGCCGAACCCGGATGCCGCCCACGCCGTCATCTACACGTCGGGCACGGAGTCGAGGCCAAAGGGCTGCCAGCACACGTTCGCCACGATGTCGTTCACTGCGCACCGGCTGGCGGCCGATGTCTTCGCGCTCACCGACCGGGACATCATGTTCATGCCGACCCCGATCACGCACGCGACGGGCCTGGCCGCCGGCATCCTGATGCCCCTGATGTACGGCGCGGGCGTTCATCTCATCGATGTCTGGGAGCCGAACGAGGGCCTGCGCCAGATCGCGAAATACCGCACCACCATCAGCATGGCGGCGACGCCGTTCCTGCAGATGGCTCTTGGTGCCCTCAAGGCCGACCCGGCTCACGACATCTCGTCGATGCGCATCTGGGCGAGTGCCGGGGCCCCGATCCCGGAGGCGATGCTGACCGACTGGAAGGCGCTCATCCCGGGGTGCCTCGCGCTGCCGGTCTACGGCAACAGCGAGGCGCTTGTCGTCACCGCGATGCGCTACGACGACCCGCCCGAGAAGGTTGTGAGCACCGACGGCCGGGCTCCGGAGGGCGTACACCTCGAGATCCGCGACGAGGAGGGCAACGCGCTCCCTGCCGGGAAGGAAGGCGAGATCACGTTTACGAGCCCGGGCATGCTGCTGGGCTACTGGAACGATCCCGAGAAGACGTCCGCGACGATCGGGGCGGACGGGTTCTTCGCGACCGGCGACCTCGGTCGCGTCGACGACGATGGTTTCCTGCGCGTAACGGGTCGCATAAAGGACATCATCATTCGCGGTGGGCTCAATATCTCGGCCCGCGAGGTCGAAGAGAACGCGGCCATGCATCCGAATGTCGCCGCCATCGCGGCCGTCTCGATGCCCGACGAGCGTCTCGGCGAAAAGGTGTGCGCGTTCATCGTTGCGGATGGCGCGGAGCTGTCCGTCGGGGAACTCGCCGCCTTCCTGCAGGGTGAACGCCACATCGCACCTCCGAAGTGTCCCGAGAAGATCATCTACGTCACTGAGCTCCCGACCACCGCGACCGGCAAAGTGAAGAAGTTCGAGTTGCGCCAGACGGCCGCGGCATCACTGCTGGTGGACGCCACTCACTGACCGATTGGGAGCACTGACCAGCTGGTGAGACTCGTCAGAGCCGATCGAAGAAAGACGGAAACGTAACAGGTGGCCACTTCTGATGCGGGCATTGCGGCGCAAATTCGCAGCGCGGAGAACGCAGCGTATTCGCACTACGGGCTGCTCCACTCCGAGCGCGTTGTATGGGTGGCGAACCCCGCGCTCGAGGTGCGCGTCATGGACATCGGCAGCGACACGAACCGCCCGCCCATCCTCCTGCTGCACGGGATCGCCTCTGTAACGGCCGCGGCCCTCCCGCTGCTGCCACTGCTTGGCAACCGCCGCATCCTCGCGGTCGACTGGCCCGGCCATGGCCTGTCGGGACGCCCGGTTCTTGGCTCGCGCACCGACCTGCGCCAGCATGTGACCGCGGTGATCGACGCCGTTCTCGCCTCATTCGGTGTCGACACGGTCGACATCGTCGCCCACTCCCTCGGCGGCCAGTTCGCCCTCTACTACGTGCTCGCGCAACCCGTACGGGTCCGGCGCCTTGTACTCCTCGGAGCGCCGGGAGCAGGCTTCGAGGGCGTCGAGCCCGTGCCCGCGATGCGGCTGATGTCGGTCCCGGGGATAGGCCGCGGCATCCTTGCGCTGCCTGCTTCCCCCCGGTCGTACCTGAAGAACTCCGACGGGATGCTCGGCGCTGGTGCCATGGACGGCTACCCGAGCGAGATCGTCGACGTGGGCTACCTCGCGTCGAAACGCTCCGGGTTCGCGCCCAGCCTTGCCAGCTTCTTCCGGGCACTCATCTCGCCGTTCGGGGTGCGAGCCGGGGTTGCCGTTGCGATCGCCGACCTGCGCACGCTCACCGTGCCGACGCTCATGGTCTGGGGTGATAAGGACGTCTTCCTCACGCCTGCGAAGGGGCGGGCCAACATCGACGCCATCCCTGGTTCGCAGCTGCTGCTGGTGGACGGCGGTCACGCTCCGTGGCTGGATGCGCTCGAGGGTGTCGGCGCGACGGTCCGCGAATTCCTGGACGCGTAGCGACGCTCCGCCAGTGATCGTCAGGGTGGGCTGGTCTATGCAGGCGGGTCAGCGACGCACGGACCCGGTCAGTCCGGCTGCCGCCGCGAGAATGGAGGGGCGGAAGGCAAACCAGGCCAGGGCCATCAGCACCACCGAGCCCGCGAAGATGCCGAACCCGACCCAGCTCTGGTCGTCCCGCAGTGCGTACATGTGATTGAGGTTACGGAGCGCACCGGTCGCCAGCACGAGTGTGACGTGCACGACGATGAAGGCGACGAAGAAGATCATCGTCGGAAAGTGGATCCGGCGCGCAACAGCTACGGGATAGATCCGGTCGAGCTTCTGGAGGCGCACTGCGAGACCCGGGGCCATCCGCACGCCAGTGACGATGGCGAGCGGCGCGGCCAGGAATACGACCGCGAAGTAGCTCAGCACCTGCAACGCGTTGTAGTTGTCCCAGCCGTCGTCCATCGGCCAGTGCAGCGAGGCGTACTGGATGCCGACCGAGACGGCGTTCGGGAAGATATTCCAGTGCACCGGGATGATGCGCGCCCATTGGCCCGTGCTGAACAGCAGCACGTAGAACAGGATGCCGTTGAGAATCCACAGGATGTCGACGCTCAGGTGGAACCAGAGGGTCAGGCTGATGCGAGCCGGGGCGTTCCTGGTGCGGAGCACTCCATTGTTGTTGCGCGTCCAGTAGGCGGCCGGTCGCTTGGTGGTTCGCACCTGCCATCCGGTTCGGATCATGAAGAGAAGGAAGAACGCGCTCAGGAAATGCTGCCAGGCCAGCCACGCGGGAAAGCCGACCGCCGTTCCCGCGGGGAGTGCAGATTGGCCAGGATAGGTACGCATGAACGACTGCACGGCAGGCAGGCCTCGAACGTACATCGCCGCAAGCACGATAAGGGCGAGCCCGACGACGACCAGCGGGAGAATCCAGACGAGCTTGAACCACCGGCTCCGCTCGGGCCTGGTCGGGGATGTCGCGACGCTCATCGTTGGGCCTCTCCTCTTTGGTCCAATAATAGTACCGTAATTACGGCTCCCCCGTCGATCATCCCGCACGCTCCGAATCATCGTGGCGAGCGAGATCACCGCTTCGCGGAGAGCAACCTGAGGATTCCACGATGACCGAAGAACACCCCACCACCACCCATGCAGGCTTCGGCGAGGGCAACCCGAAGCTCATCTTCGTCGTCGGCTCCGACAACTGGGACGGCGAACCGGCTCGGGAATTCCCCATCACGACCGACCTCGTGCGCATCGGGTCGGCGCCCGGGACGGACCTGCAGCTGGAGGGTCTCGACCCTGCGCACGCCGAGATCAGGCATGACGACGATGACGAGTACGTCCTGTTCGTGTTCGGTGACGCGCAACTCAGCAGCGAGCACGAAAGCGGCGGCGTCGAGGGCGGCCACGTGCTTCGAACCGGATCCCGCATCAGTCTGGGCGACTGGGGCATGTCGTTCTCCCGCGATGAATTCGCCGACCACGGTCGTCCCTTTGGCGGCCGCCAGGGTGGAGAGGGCGAGCACCAACGCCGCCAGCCGCCCCGCGAGGATGCCGAAGACTGACTCCGCTCACGCGACTGGATCAGCCCGCCCCCCATTCGAGGGACAATAATGCAATCCGTTTGGGCGTCGGCACCGGACTCCTTATTGCTCCCCTAAATCCTAAATACGGACACCTGAGCGACAGGGGAGCATCCGCCAGCCCCCGATGGCGGAACGGGCGAGCCTGCGGGTTCGCATTGACAGGGCCCCGGAGCGTCCCAGCGTTCCGGGGCCTTTCCGTACCCGGCGTCGTTTCACCGGTCGGTCGAGCGCCTGCCCTTGTGCTTTCCGGTCGCCGACCTGATCACCTGCCGCACGGCGGCAGCCACCTCTTCGGCGACCGGCCGGTTCGCGGGCAGCCGCGCGGTCATCGCGCGCAGCAGGTTCGGCCACGGCTCCGGCAGGGTGTCCGGGATGAACGGGTCCGACTTCAGGCGCGCTGTGATGGATTCGACGACCGTACCCGGGAACGCGATCTCGTTCGTGAAGCACTGCAGGATTACGAGCCCGAGCGAGTAGATGTCGGTCGCGGGCGTGAGCGCCGCGTTCTGCGCCTGCTCCGGACTCAGGTATGCCGCGGTGCCGGCCACCCGCGCCGCCGTGGGCAGCGCCGAGGTCTCGATGGCGAGACCGAAGTCGGTGAGCAGTGCGCGCTCGCGGGACGACTCGGTCCCGTAGTTGGCGATCATGATGTTCGCGGGCGTGACGTCGCGGTGGATCAGCCCCCTGCGGTGCACGTACTCGAGCGTCTCGGCCACGTCGAACGAGATTTCGCCGATCTGCCGCGGCCGCAACGCGCGCTCGCGAAGCGTGCGCTCGAGGGTATGGCCGTTGACGAGCTCCATCACCAGGAACGGCCGCAGGTCGTCGGGCTCGGAATCGTCGACACCCGCATCCACGATCGAGACCATGCCGTGGTGATTGAGGCCGGCCAGTGCCCGCAACTCGGCGTCGTAGAGGCCCATGTCGATCTCGGTGCCGCTGTTCATGAGCTTGATCGCGACGCTTCGGCCCAACCGTTGGTCGAGCGCGAGGTAGACGACCGCGAGGCCGCCGCGCGCCAGCACTTTCGTCGGCCGGTAGCGGCCCAGCAGCAGCGGCGCGTCCAGCTCAGCGCCTGGCTCGGTCATATGGGTCTCCCAGGGGCAGTGCTACGGAACGCTCGGGTCGATGGCCCCGGCAGTTCGAGCCCGACGTTTGCGGCGCAGGTCGACAATGCCGAGCACGAGCGCGGCTCCGGAGAAGACCAGCGAGCCCACCAACCCCACGTCCAGGCCGCTGGCGAACCGCGACGGGTCTCCGGCCGGCGTGCCCTCGGTGGTCGACACCGCATAGCCGGCGACGGTGACGAAGAACAGCGTGCCGAGCACGGTCTGGCCCGTCGCCGATCCGACCCGTTGGGCGGTCTGGAGCACACCGCCGGCCGTGCCTCCGCTGCGGGGGTCGACATCCATCAGTGTGAGTGTCTGGTTCGGCGTCACGATCGATCCGCCGGCGACGCCCAGCACGAAAACGGGTAATGCAAGGCGAAGGATGATCTCGACGGGCGTGGTGATTCCGGCGCTGAGGTGGATGACCAGGCTGATCGACAACGTCGCGAGGAAGAACAGGCTCACCGCGGCGACGACGAGGGGGCGACCGACCCGCGAGACCAGCCGGCCTGCGACCGTCGCGCCCAGCACGGAGCCGAGCGCGAACGCCGTGACCCCGAGCCCCGACTCGAGCGCCGTGAAGCCCAGGCCATCCTGGTAGTAGAGCGACAGCAGCAGCGGGATGCCGGTGTTGCTGCAGAAGAATACGACGGCGAAGAACACGCCCGTGGTGAAGGTGGGGACCCGGAACAACTCGAGGTTCAGCAGGGGTGCGCCACCATCCCGGGTGAGGCGCGATTCTCGGCGCAGGAATGCCCAGAGCAAGAATGCGCCCGGCACGAAGAGAAGGAACAACCAGCCGTTGTGGAATTCATTGATCTCGACGATCGGGAACAGGATGCAGAGCAGGGTGAGCCCGAGCAGAACCGCGCCAGCCAGGTCGAGCTTCAGCTCGGCCGCACTCTCGACCGGCTTGAGCTCGGCGACCCACAGCTTGGCGAGGATGATCGCGGTCAGGCCGATCGGAACGTTGATGAAGAACACGAGCCGCCAGCCGAACTCGGGGCCGCCCAGGCCGATCAGCAAACCACCGATCACGGGGCCGAGCGCGGTTCCCACCCCGACTGTGATGCCCAGACCGCTGAACGCGCGCCCCCGCTCCGATCTCGGGAACGCATTCTGGATGTAGCCCGAGACCTGCGGGCCAAGGAGGCCGCCGAACAGGCCCTGGATGACCCGGGCCGCGATCATCACCAGCGGAACCGGAGACAGGCCGACCGCCGCGCTGGCAATGATGAATCCGGTGAGGCCGATGAAGAACATCCGTCGCCGGCCCCGGGTGTCGCCGAGGCGCCCTGCGATCACGGGCATGAGCGCGAACGCGAGGATGTATCCGCTGACGATCCACTGCAGCTCGGATGGCCCCGCACCGGTCGCGCGGCCGATGGACGGAAGCGCCACATTCGTGACGCTCACGTCGAGCAGGGCACAGAACTGGCCGAGCAGAAGTACGAAAAGTCCCCGCCACCGCCGAGGGTCGAGCGGTGGGGAATCCATCCTTCCAGTGAATCAGATTCCCGCGAGCACTGACGCCACGCCGTCGCTCCAGGCCAGGCGATCCAGGTACATCTGCCGTCTCGTGCGGTTGGCATCCCACGCGTGATAGCCGATCAGGTCGCCGCGATCACTACGCAGCACCGAGTTGTGCCCCGGGCCCACAAGCCCGGTCAGGACCGAACTGAGCACGTCGGCCTGAGCAGCCGGAGTGTGCCTCCAGGGGCCGAGCGGCTCATCCGCGGTGGCGACCGAAACGCCGTAGCCCTCGCCCTCCCACGACCCTCCGGAGAAGAACAGGTGGTAGTTCCCTTCCCTGCGTACGACGGTGGGGCCTTCGAGCGTGTGCCAGTCGAGGACCCGCCCGTACATCTGTCGAGCGTGCTGGTAGATCTGCCAGTCGGCATCCGGTGCCAGGATCGGAGTCGTGACCGAGTCGACGGTGGTCATGCTCGTCATCCGCTTCACGGCGAGGTGCGTTCCCGGTCGCGGCGAGTCGAGCACGTCGCGGGCGAAGAACAGGTATCGCGAACCGTCGAGGTCCCAGAACGGATGCGCGTCGATCGCGAACGACTCGTCGGGTGTGAGATTCACTCCCGCGTCTTCGAACGGTCCGAACGGCGAGTCCGCGACCGCGACGCGGATGTGGTGGCCGGCGATCCCGTGGCCCACCGAGTAGTACATCCAGTAGCGCCCACCGGCAAAGGCGACCTCCGGTGCCCAATACGAATCACCGAGCGCAGGGTCTGCGCCGGCGAACACGATGCCTGCTGACGTCCATTTGCGCAGGTCGTTGGAACGGAGGGCCTCGAACCCGCGCGACGGCAGCGCGGGATCACCCGAGCCGTAGGCAACATACTCGTCCCCCGCGCGCAGCAGGAACGGGTCGGCGAAGTACCCGTCGTACACCGGCCTACGCATCGGGCGCCAGCAGGGCCACGTCGCGCGCAAGCTCCTGGAAGCGAATCGCGGCCGGGGTCAGCCGTCGCTCGAGGCTGCCATCCTCGAGCTCCTCGAGCCGGATGAGCCCCATCCGTCGCAGAAACGGAGTCTTGCGCGCGGCGCCGGCGCTCGCGTCTTCCCGTGCGCTGACGATTTCGTCGTCGACGACGAATTCCTCGACATTCCTTCCGTCCGACGCATACGACCAGTCGACGAAGTCCATGATCGGCCACCAGGTGTAGCCGCGCAGGTCCATGCCTTCCGCGCGCAGCTGCTGCACGCAGTGCACGGATGCGTCGAGCCAGTCGGAGCGAACGACATCGTCGCCCTCGATGCTGGTCTCAGTGATGAGCAAGGGGAGGCCGTAGCGTTCGGCGAACCGGGTGAGGCTCGTCGCCAGCCCTGACTCGCCGAGATTCGTGGCGACCTGGGACACCACGCCATCCCGGTGCGTGAGCGTTCGGGGCGAAAGGTCCGGGTAGTAGTTGACTCCGAGCAGGTCGATGTCGGGCACGTCCCAGCGCAGCGCATCCAGCTGCAGGGGGGTCGCGCCGTTGCCGATCAGCCAGTCGTACATCTCGTGTGCCGAGTCGACGCGACCGAGAAGCAGGTCGGTGGGCAGCATCCCGAGCGAAGACAGTTCACTGGCATGGTCTTCGAGTTCGCGCGCCACCGTCTGGTAGAGGGTGGCCGCCTCGACGTGGACGATCACGGCGTCGGGGTTGGCCGCGCGCACCGCAGAGATTGTGCGCGACATCCCGCTGACGATGCCGAGCACCACCGTGGTCCAGCCCCGCCAGCCGGTGAGCGCCGGCGGCCAGACACCGCGGAGTCCGCAGAACGACGCCGTGGTGAGCGGCTCATTGAGCGGCGTGATGTGGTCGACCACGCCGCGGTACCTGGCGGCGAACTCTCCGGCAAACTGCGCCACCGCGTCCGGGTAGCCGGGGTCGGCGAAGGAGCCGGCGAGCCAGGTGGGGGTGCCGTAGTGCACGAGGTCGGCGATGACGGTGAGGCCCAGTTCGGCCGTTGCGTAGACCAGCCGCTCATCCAGCACGGCCCAGTCGAACTCGGTGGGCGCGGTGTGCACGAGCGGCCAGTTGACCCCATAACGGATCGAAGTGCCGCCGAGATCGCGCACGGCATGCAGGTCTGCCTTCCAGTGCAGGGTGTGCTCGGTGAGGTCGTACTCGTCGAGAGAGCGCATACCGAAGCCCTCAGGCGGATAGACGCAGGTGTCTTCGATGCCGCCGATCCAGGTGAAGGTGCCGGGAGTGAAGTCGTTCGGCATGTTCTATTTCAGTCCCGTCGTTGCGACGCCGGCGACGAAGTACTTCTGCGCGAGGAAGAAGCCGATCGCTATGGGAAGCAACGAGATCGTTGCACCGGCGAGCAGTATGGCGTGGTCGGTGATGTGCTGGCCGCCGAACAGCGTCAGCCCTGCCGGCAGCGTGAGCATGTCGGGAGACGTAGTCACGACCAGCGGCCACAGCAGGTCGTTCCACAGGTTCATGAAGTTGAGAATCGCAACGGTTGCGATCGCCGGCCGCGACAACGGCAGGATGACCTGCCAGTAGATGCGCCAGTGACTCGCGCCATCGATGCGCGCCGCCTCGTCGAGTTCCGGCGGGATGCTGATGAAGAACTGCCGGAACAGGAAGATTCCGAACGCACTCGTGGCGCGCGGGATGATCAGGCCCTGGTAGGTGTTGAGCCAGCCGAGGTGGAACAGCTCGATGAACACCGGGATGAGGGTGACCTGGAAGGGAACCATGAGCGTCGCGATCACGAGCCAGAACGCGATGCTCCGGCCACGGAACGGAACCCGCGAGAGCACGTAGGCGCACATCGAGTCGAACAGCAGGGTCGCCACCGTCGTCACGCCGGCGAAGATGAACGAGTTGGCGAGCAGGCGCAGGAACGGCAGTTGCTGCCAGACCCCGATGTACCCGTGCAGGGTGACGGATGTGGGAAAAAGGCTCGCCGGGTTCTTGAACAGGTCGGCTTCCGACCGGAAGGAGCCGGAGATCATCCAGACGAACGGAATCAGCGCCGCAAGCACGCCGATCCCCAGGAAGATCCACTTCGATGAACTCCGGAGCGCCGCGAATCCGCGGCGGGCGGGCGCGAGCGGGCGTCGCGGGGCTGTGCGTAGCGATTCAGTCGACATCGTTGTACCTGAAGAATCTGAGTTGGAGGGCCGAGATGACCACGATGATCACGAAAAGCACGAACGAAATCGCCGAGGCGTATCCCGTCTGGTAGTTCGTGAAGGCGTCACGGTAAATCAGGTTGACCAGGGTGTCGGTCGAGAAGATCGGGCCGCCATCCGTCATCACAAAGACGAGGTCGAAGACCTGCAGCGTCTGGATGGTCAGGATGAGCGTGGTGAACAGGAGAGTCGGCCGAACCCCGGGAATGGTTATGTAGCGAACCAACTGGAGCGTGCGCGCTCCGTCGATGCGCGCGGCCTCATAGCGCTCCTGTGGAACGCCCTTCAGGCCCGCGAGAAGAAGGATCATCGCGAAACCCAGGTTCTTCCAGATGTTGACGAAGATGACAGTGGGCAGCGCCAGCGACGTCGACGTCAGCCACGAGACGGGCGGGATGCCGAGCAGGTCGAAGAGACCGCCGACGAACCCGATGTTGGGGTCGAGGAGAAACTTCCAGACCAGGCCGATGGTGACGAGCGACACGATAGTGGGGAAGAAGAAGATGGAGCGCACGATCCGGTTGGCGAGGCTCTCGCCCTGCAGGAGGAGCGCGAGAATGAAGCCCACGACCACCAGCACCGCGACCGACGCGACGGTGAACTCGAGCGTTATGCCAAGCGCATTCCAGAACTGCGAATCCTTGAACAGGGTCACATAGTTGTCGATGCCCACCCAGCTCGTCGGTCCCCCGATCGTGACGTTCTGGAAGCTGAAGATGAACGACTGGATGATCGGATAGATGACGAATGCGCCGAGGATGAGGAAACTCGGCACCATGAACAGCAGCACGGGCTGCCAGCGCCGCCTCGGGCGGCGCGCTGCCGCGCCGCCCGAGGTGAGGGGGGTGCCCGTGCGCGCTGCGCGCCCGGGCACCCGATGGGTAACAGTCACCGCTACTTGCACCCCGTGAGCGAGTTGATCGTCGACGTGGCCGCGGCCGTCGCGGAGGCGACGGAGGTTCCGCGAGTGATCTTGCCGATCAGCGGCACGTAGGCGTTGGCGTCGACCTGGGTTGCGTTGGTCAGCTGAGGCAGGTACAGCTTCGCGTCACCGACCTGGCTGGTGAAGATCTGTACCGTCGGGTCTGACTTGAGCGCCGAGTCGTTCGTCATGTCGGTGCGAAGAGGCGGGAAACCGGTGGTGAGGGAGAACTTCTCCTGCGTGGACTTCGCCGTGTAGTAGGCCAGGAACTCCTGGGCCTGCTTGGGGTACTTGGTCTTCGCGGAGATCGCGAGCGGTGCGATGGATCCGAGCGTGACTTTGCTGCCGTCGGCGGCCAACGGGATCGTCGCGATGCCGAAGTCCACATTTGCCGCCTTGTAGGTCGGAGCGGCCCACGGGCCGTTCATCTCCATGGCAGCCTTTCCCGCGGCGAACAGCGAGTCCGCCTGGGCGCCTGTCTGGCCGACGGGCGAGATGTGCTCGTTCTGCACAAGGTTCGCCCAGGTGGTCAGTCCGGCCACGCTGGCGGCACTCGACAGGTCGCTGCATCCATTGGATTTCACGATGTCACCGCCGGTCAGCCACTGCAGGATGGGCCACATCTGAATGGTCTGGTTGTCGGCGAGCGACAGGCCGTACTGCGTCGCTCCACCATTCAGTGTGAGCTTCCCGGCGTCTGCCTCGAATTCGGCGACGGTCTTCGGAGGGTTGGCGATACCGGCGGCCGCGAACATCTTCTTGTTGTAATACAGGCTGAGCGAGGCGAAGTTGGCCGGGATGGCGTAAAGCTTGCCCTTGTAGGTCAGCTCCTTGACCGCGGCCGGCGCGAGCTGCGCCGAGTTCACCTTGCTGGCGCCTGACCCCGTGACAATCGGCAGTACCGAGTTCGTCTTCACGTAGTTGGCGATCACGTTCGGATCCGAACTCGGTGCGGCGATGTCGGGACCGCTGCCGGTAAGCCATGCCGTTGGGAGCTTCTGCTGGATCGTGTCCCAGGACTCGACCGTCTGCACGACCTTGATGTCGGGATGCGACGCGTTGAAATCCTTGACGATCTGAGCGTACCCCGGGCGGTCTCCGCCCGTGAATCCCGTCCACATGGTCAGGGTGACCTTGCTGGCCGACGGGGTGGAGCTGCTGCCGCTCGAGCAGGCGGTGAGGGCGAGCGCTGCTGCGCCGACCACCGCGATTGCTGCGACCAGTTTCCTTTTGTTCACTGTGTTCCTCTTCTTTGAGTTCTGCTGCTGATTATTGTTTGTTTGCCGGGCTGTGCTGACGTGCTGCGAGTTCGACTCCTTCCGTGGTGCATCCGCATGACTCGCGCGGGATGAAGGTCACATCGAGTTCCCGGTGCGAAGCGCCTGGGTTCTCGAGGTCGATCAGTTCGAACAGGCGCTCGGTGGCGATGTTCGCCATCTCTTCCGCCGGAACGTGCATCGTGGAGATCCCGGGGGTGGTGGCCCGCGACAGCCCGAAGTCGTCGAACCCGACGATCGACACCTCGGCCGGTACCCCGATGCCGCGCCGCTCGAGGGCCTGCAGCCCTCCGAAGGCCATGTCGTCGTTGGCGAAGACGATGCCGTCGAACCGGGTGCCCTCGTCGACCAGCTGGTCCACCGCGGCGGCACCGCTCTCTTCGCCGAAGTCGCCCTCGATGACCACCGCCTCGCCCGCAATCCCTGCCGAGGAAACGGCATCGAGGAAGCCGGCGCGACGATCGATCCCGGTCTGGTGGTCGAGGGGCCCGGTGACGTGCACCAGCCTCGACCGGTTGTGCGTACGGATGAGATGCTCGGTGATACGACGGGAGGCAGCGACGTCGTTGACCCCGACGCTCGCCACGCTGGCGAGATAGGGGAAGTTTCCGATCAGCACGACCGGCAGCCCGCTCGCCGCGAGCTTCTCCACGTTGAAGTCGGTGATGGCAGCGCTCGTGAGGATCGCTCCGTCTGCGCTCTTCGACCGAACCACTCGCTCGTAGGCGGCCAGCCCATCAGCCGAATCGGAGTTGGTGGAGACCATCACCTGGGTGTCGTGTGCGTTGGCCGCCGCCGACACCCCGGTGAGCACCCGCATGAAGTAGCTGTGTCCGAAGACGTGCTGCGAGGTGTTGGGCACGATGAGCGCGATCGCTCCGGCCCGCTGGTTGCGCAGGGCACGGCCGGCCGAACTGGGCACGTAGCCCAGCGTCGCCGCAGCCTCGCGCACCGCATCTTTCGTCTTTGCGCTGATACGCGGGCTGCCCAGGAGCGCCATCGACGCGGCGGACGGCGTGACGCCGACCAGTTCGGCGACGTCCCTGAGCGTGACCGAGGCGCGAACGGCGGGTGACTTCGTCATCGCTGGTCCCTCCTCAGATTGCGGGGCTGTCTGCTTTATCGTTAAAGCAGTCAGGCAAAAAATAGGCGATTCACCCATCGTCGGATGAACCGTGCCACGCGGTGATGCGGCATCCACAAACTCGACGCCGACTGGTTCACTCCGTGCTGAATCGTTAAAGCTAGAAGCTAGCACGGCGATTGCCGCAATTCAACCGCTGCAGGAAAACCCGCCGCGGGTCGGCCGACCGCCGGCTAGTGCGGGCCGCAACTCTCGCGCTCGACGATGGCCACGTCCAGTTGCAATCGCTGCGGCCCATCGGCGTCTCCCTCGAGAAGCCCGAAGAGCCGCTCGGTGGCGAGTCGGGCCATCTCCTCCGCAGGAACGTGCACAGTCGTGATACCCGGTGTGGTCACCCGCGACAGCCCAAAGTCGTCGAAGCCAACGATGGAGACATCCTCGGGCACGCGCACTCCGTTCGACTTCAACGCCTCCAGCCCCCCGAACGCCATGTCGTCGTTGGCGAAGACGATTCCATCGAACGGGGTGCCTTCGGCGAGCAGTCGCTCGATAGCCGATCGACCGGACTGCTCGCTGAAGTCGCCGTCGAGGATGATCGCCTGCGACGCGACCCCGCGCGCCGTCACGGCCGCGAGGAATCCCGCCCGGCGGTCGATCCCGGTCTGGTGGTCGAGCGGCCCGGTCACGTGCACCAGGCGAGTTCGACCATGGTTCTCGAGCAGGTGCCCAGTGATGTCGCGGCTCGCCGAGACGTCGTCGATGCCCACTGTGACGGCGCCGGCGAGGTAGGGAAAATTACCGATCAGCACCACGGGCAGTCCGGTGGCAACCAGCACCTCGAGCCCCGAGTCGGTAACGGCGGCACTCGTCACGATCGCGCCGTCGGCGCTGCGGGAGCGAACCACGCGTTCGTAGGCAGCCACTTCGCGTGCCTCGCCGCGCTCGACCGTGGTCGACACCAGCACCTGCACGTCACGCGCGTTCGCGGCAGTCGAGATACCGGTCAGAACATGCATGAAGTACGAGTGGCCGAAGACGTGCTGTGAGGTGTTCGGCACGATGAGCGCGATGGCCCCTGCACGCTGGTTGCGCAGTGCTCGCCCAACCGAACTCGGAATGTAACCGAGGTCCGCCGCAGCTTCGCGAACCGCCTGCTTGGTCTTCTCACTGATGCGCGAATGGTCGGCCAGGGCCATGGATGCGGCCGCCGACGTCACCCCGACCCGCTTCGCGACATCCTTCAATGTCACAGAGGCACTGGGCTTTTGCGGCATTCGGACTCCTAGCGTTGGCTCGATTATGCCGCAGGTGCGCATGCCCCGATCGTCCTCGAGGCCGCCGGCAGAGTCGACGCGGCGGTGGGCGGGCGTCCGTCGGTGATAATGTCAGCACAAAGCCCACGGAGAGGAGCGGCCGGATGGACGCTGACGGTTCGCTCCCGATGTCGATCTTCATGGACATCGACCGCGCCGGCCCGATCCCGCTGTACTACCAGGTGGCGAGCCGCATCGAGACCGCCATCGTCGACGGCACCGTGCCGGCCGGGGCTCGCATCGACAACGAGATCGCGCTCGGCGAGCGCCTCGGGATTTCCCGCCCGACGGTGCGCCGGGCCATCCAGGACCTGGTCGACAAGGGCCTGCTCGTTCGCCGCCGGGGAATCGGGACGCAGGTGGTGCACGGCGAGGTGACCCGCAAGGTCGAACTCACCTCGCTCTTCGAAGACCTCAGCTCGGCGAATCGCACACCCTCCACCACGGTCGTGCTGCGCGACCGGATCGAAGCGACCGAGAGCATCGCCGAGCGGCTGGGAGTGCCCGCCGGTTCGCCGGTGCTGCATGTGCGGCGCGTGCGGTTGGCGGATGCGGTACCGCTCGCCCTGCTCGAGAACTACCTGCCGCAGGAGTTCCTCGACATCTCCGAGGCCGACCTCGCGCAGTTCGGCCTCTACCAGCTGCTGAGCGCACGTGGGGTCGACATCCGGGTCGCCCGGCAGCGCATCGGTGCGCGTTCGGCCACGGCTGAGGAGTCGAAGGTGCTCGACATCGACCGTCACTCGGCAGTACTGACTATGGACAGGGTGGCCTTCGACAGCAATGGGCGCGCCGTCGAGTTCGGCCACCACTCCTACCGCCCCGACCTCTACTCGTTCGAGGTCACGCTCGTCGGCAAGTAGCGTCAGCCCAGCAGCGGTCGCTGCGACTGTCTCTTCTGCAGGTATTCCGCACGTGCGGCCGTCGTCGAGGCAAGCGTCGAGGTCGCCGCCACCGGCACATCCCACCAACCCTCGCCGTCGGGCCCGTAGACCAGCGGGTCCGACTGCACCTGGATGAGCGTCGGTCCCTCGCTGCTCTTGGCGAGCCGCACGGCGTCAGCCAGCCGGGCGGGCGCATCGATGCCGCTTGGAATGTCGATCACTCGCACCCCATAGCTGCGAGCGTTCGCCGCCAGGTCCACGGGGAGCGGCTCCACGCCGTCGGCCGCGCGGAAGGCCGTGCCGAACCGCGCAGAGCCCACGGTCTCCGACAGGTGTCCGATCGAGGCGTATCCCTGGTTCTGCACGAGCACCACAACCAGCTTGATGTTCTCGGCCACCGCGGTGACCAGCTCGGAGTGCAGCATCAGGTACGAACCGTCGCCGACCAGGACGAGCACATCGCGGTCCGGCGCCGCCCTGCGAACTCCGATACCGCCGGCGATCTCGTACCCCATGCACGAAAAGGCGTACTCGACGTGATAGCCGAGCGGGTCGCGCACCCGCCAGAGTTTGTGCAGGTCGCCGGGCAACGACCCTGCGGCCTGCACGAGCACGTCGCGCGGGTCGGATGCGGCGAGCACCGCGCCGATGATCTCCGGCTGCGTCATCGGCGTGCGCCCGGTCGGCGCCAGCGCCCGGTCGACCGTCCGGTTCCATTGGTCGCGCTCGGCAGCGATCGACTCCGCGTATGCCGCCTCTACCCGGTAGCTGCCGAGTTCACCGGCCAGGGCCTCGAGGGCCTCGCGCGCATCCGCGAGCACCGGCAGTTGCGAGCCGTGCTTGTAGGCATCGAACGACGCGACGTTGACGTTCACGAATCTCACGTCGGGATGCTGGAAGGCGGTGCGACTGGCGGTCGTGAAGTCGCTGTACCTCGTGCCGATCCCGATCACGACGTCGGCCTGGGCGGCAAGACGATTGGCCGCTGTTGTGCCCGTGGCACCGATTCCGCCCAGGTATTGAGCGTGGTCCCACGCTAGGCTGCCGACACCCGCCTGGCTCGCGCCGACGGGGATGCCGGTGAGCTCGACCAGTGCTCGCAGCGCGTCTTCCGCGCCGGAGTAGAGAACCCCGCCGCCGGCGACGATGATCGGGCGCTTCGCCGATCGAATGGCCACGACGGCCCGCGCCAGTGGCCCCGACTCAGGCAGCGGGCGACGGAGGTGCCACTGCCGGGGTTGCAGGAATTCGTCGGGAACCTGCAGAAGCTCCGACTGCACGTCCTCGGGCAGCGCGATCGTCACGGCACCGGTTTCGGCCGGGTCGGTCAGTACCCGCATCGCGGCGAGCGCGATGGAGAAGAGCTGCTCGGGCCGCGACACCCGGTCGAAGAATCGCGAAAGCGGGCGGAAGGCGTCGGTGACCTGAAGGCCGGTATCGTGCGGATGCTCGAGCTGCTGTAGCACCGGGTCGGACACCCGGGTCGCGAACGTGTCGCTGGGCAGCAGCAGTGCCGGCAACCGGTTGGCTGTCGCGAGCGCGGCGCCGGTCAGCAGGTTGGCGGCGCCAGGGCCGACAGACGCCGTGCTCGCCCAGGTTGCCCGGCGGCGGCGCATCCGCGCGTACCCCACCGACTGGTGCACCATGGCCTGCTCGTTTCGAGCCTGGCGGTATGGCATGAGTCCGGGCTGTTGTTCCTGCAGCTGCAGGAGGGCCTGGCCGATGCCGGCGACATTGCCGTGGCCGAAGATGCCGAACATGCCCGCGATCGTCCGCTCGCGCGCTGTGCCATCCACGGTCCACTGGTTGGCCAGGAACTCGACCAGGGCCTGGCTGACGGTCATGGTTCTCGTCGTCATCGATTCGCTCCTCGTTCGAACGGCAGCCGGGCATCCGCGGCCTGCTGTGCCCAGCTGGCGCGTACCCAGGCGTGGGCCGGGTCGTCCGAGATCTGCCAGGCCCGGTCGGGATCAGGCCCGGCCATGACATTCAGGTAATACAGGTCGTAGCCCGGCGCGGCCACCGCGGGGCCGTGATAGCCGAAGGGCACCAGGGCGACGTCGCCGGAGTGCACCCGCTCGTCGAGGTCGATCGGGTGTCCCGGCGACGAGTAGGCGCTGAAGAGGCCGAACGGGTTCGCGTGCGGATCGCCGGGCAGGCCGCGCCCCACCGCCGATTCGAAGTAGTAGATCTCCTCGAGGCGCGATTCGTCGCCCGGTACGAGTTCGTCGTGTTTGTGCGGCGGGTACGACGACCAGTTGCCCTCGGGCGTCAGCACTTCGCAGACGATCAGATTCTGTGCCTCGAGTGCGCCCGGAGTGCCGAAGTTGTGCACCTGCCGGGACGACGCACCCGCTCCTCGCAACTCGACCGGGATCTCCGGACCGCGCAGCACCGCGACCGGGAGCGAGCGATCGGCGTGAGCCTCCGCGACGGCGAAGCGTCCGTCGGCGACCACGGTCGCCCCGACGCCGACGCCCAGGTAGGCGACATCGGGCCGGCCATCGAACACCGATGCCCGCCCCGCGAGCTCGAGGCGGCCCAGGTCGTGCTCGATGGTGACCGAGCGGGCGTCGAGAGGCACGATCATCCGTTCCGTGTCACCGGCAGTCAGGTGGAACTCCTGCCGGCCGAGCGGCGCCCCGATCCGCAGCCCGGTGTAGCGCAAGCTCGAGGCCGTATCGTCGACGACGGTCTGCCAGCCGTTGCGGGCGAGAGAGCCGCGCGGGTGGAACCACTCCGACCGCCGGGCCATCGTCAGCCGTGCACCAGTTCGGCGGCCACCCGCACCGCGGCCTCGACATCGCCGTCGGGCGGGTACAGCAGGGTGCGCCCGACCACCAGGCCGCGAATGCCCGGAAGACCGAGCGCCCGCTGCCAGGAGGCGTAGGTCTCGTCCGGACTGCCGTCCGGGTCCCCGCCGAGCAGCAGCGTCGGCAGGGTGGTCGCCGCCATGACGCGTTCCATGTCATCGACCACGGGCAGCTTCAGCCAGCTGTACGCACTGGTATTGCCGAGCCCGGCGGCGATGGCAATGGCAAGTATCACCGACTCGGTGTCGAGCTGGTTGGTGATGCGGCCATCCTGCCAGCGACTCAGGAAGGGCTCGATCATGATCGGCAGCCGAGCCCTGGCCGATGCGCTCACCGCGTGGGCGGCGGACTCGAGGGTCGCGGCGGTGGCCGCATCCTCGAGGTTGACCCGCACCAGCATCTTGGCGAAATCCAGGCCGGAGGCCCCCTCGACGTCGAAGGCGGTGAAACGGTCGTCCATCTCGAAGACGGAATCGCGCAGCCCGCCGCGATTCATCGATCCCACGGCAAGCTTGTTGTCGAGCCTGCCCAGCACGGCGAGGTCGTCGAGGATGTCGGGAGTTCCGAGCACCCCGTCGACGGCCGGGTTGTCGAGCGCCGTCGCGATGCGCTCGAGCAGCCGGTACCGGTCGGCCATCGCGGATGCGTCGCGACCCGCCGCGAGCGCGCCGCGCGCCGGATGGTCGGCTGCCACTATGAACAGCCTGCCGTCGTCGGGCAACAGCGCGCGCCGCGGGCGCTCGGCGAGGGCCCGGGCGACACTATCGGGCGACTCGGCGCGCACCCGTCGCAGCTCCTCGAAGTCGGACGCGGCCAGGGTTGCCGTAGCGCGCACGGCGGTCATAGCGTGATCGCCTGCAGCATGTCGTCGACCTCCGCCGTCGTCGGCATCGCCGTCGAACATTCCCGGCGAGTCGCAACGATCGCGCCCGCGACATTGGCGAACCGAAGCGTGCGCTCGAGCGACCATCCCTCGATCAGTCCGTGGCACAGGGCGCCGCCGAAGCCGTCACCCGCCCCAAGGCCATTGACGACGCTCACCGCGATGGCGGGGATCTCGACAGTCTCGTCGGCCGTCTTCGCCAGGACCCCGAGGGGCCCGCGCTTCACTATCGCCAGCTGCACCCCGCAGTCGAGAAGCGCATCCGCCGCACGGTACGGGTCGGTCTCGCCCACGGCGACCTCACACTCCTCGGCGTTGCCGACCGCGACGGTGACATATTCCAGCGCCTTCTGCACCTGCTGTCGGGCCCGGTCGGCTGAACCCCAGAACATCGGTCGATAGTCGAGATCGAGCACCGTGTGATTGCGACGGTTCCGCGCCCGAAGGGCGGTGAAGTGCGCGGAGCGACTGGGCTCCTGCGACAGCCCCGTAACGGTCGTCCAGAAGATGCGCGCGCGGTAGATCGCGTCGAGGTCGAGGTCTCGCGACTCGATGACCAGATCGGGAGCGATGGGGGCCCGATAGAAGTAGAGCGGAAAGTCGTCGGGCGGGAAGATCTCGCAGAACGTGACCGGGGTGTGGAGCCCGTCGACAGGCTGCACATACACATCGCTGACGCCGAGCCGTGACAGCTCGTTGTGCACGTAACGCCCGAAGGGATCGTCGCCTGTGCGCGTGATGACCGCAGTCTCGTGACCGTGGCGCGCCGCCGCGATGGCCACGTTGGTGGGACTGCCGCCGAGGAATTTGCCGAACGTGCTGACCTCCTCGAGCCGGACCCCGTCCTGCAACGGGTACAGGTCGACGCCGACGCGCCCGATCGTGATCAGGTCGAACGTCGCTGACGATCGGATGCTGGCCATACCCCTTTGTACCGCTCTCGAAATGTTTGGCTGGAACGCTTTCACCCTACACGGGGTTTGGAATAATGTAATTACAAACATTGTCCTCGCGGAATCCTGCCGGGCAACCCCGATCGAGGAGGTCCCCGTGGCCACGCTGCGAACGAGTCGCCCGGCGAAGATCGCCGGCGCGCCGATTTCCTGGGGGGTCAGCGAGGTACCCGGCTGGGGCTACCAATTGCCGCTCGAGCGGGTACTGGGCGAGATGCGCGACCTGGGGCTCGGTGCCACCGAGTTCGGGCCGGCCGGGTTCCTGCCCGACTCCCCCGCCGACAAGGCCGCCACGCTCGCCCGGTTCGACCTGGCCGCCGTCGGCGGCTTCGTGCCGGTGGTGCTGCATCGCGCCGACCCCGGCCTGATTGCGGGCATCGAGCGCGTGCTCGATGACTTCGAGGCCACCGGCGCCCGCGTGCTGGTGCTCGCCGCCGTCACCGGGGACGAGGGGTACGACGCAAACCGCCCCGACCTCTCCGACGCAGAGTGGGCGACCCTGCTCGCGAGCCTCGAGCAGGTGGCGGTGACCGCCGAGGCGCGCGGAGTACTCGCGGTGCTGCATCCGCATGTGGGCACGGTGGTCGAGACGGCGGATGACGTCGAGCGGGTGCTCGACGGCTCGACGATCGCGTTCTGCTTCGACACGGGCCACCTGATGATCGGCGGCACCGACCCCGTCGCCTTCGCCCGGCGTCATTCCGACCGGATCGCCCACGCCCACCTCAAAGACGTCTCGATGGCCGGGATCGAGCGGGTGAGAAGCGGTGAGACGAGCTACTTCGACGCGGTCGCCGCCGATAGCCTGTACCGTCCACTCGGCCAGGGCGATATCGACATCCGTGCGATCGTGCAGAGCCTGACCCTCGCGGGCTTCGACGGCTGGTACGTGCTCGAACAAGACAGGGTGGTCGTCGCCGAGCCTCCTGTCGGCGACGGCCCGATCCGAGACGCCCGCGCCAGCGTCGAATTCCTCACAGCCGTGCTGGGCGAAACGGTGCAGGCATGACCAGCGTGGTGCGCTTCGGGCTGATCGGTACCGGTCGCATCGGCCAGGTGCACGCGACGAACATCGCCGAATCCGCGGATGCGACGCTGCAGTGGGTCTGCGACCCGTTCATCGACGGCGCGGCGTCAACCGCCGAGCGCTTCGGCGGCAACGTGACCACGAATGCCCGTGACGTCTTCGCCGCGGGAGACGTGGACGCCATCGTCATCGCCTCGCCCACCGCGACTCACATCGACCTCATCGCCGCGAGCCTCGACGCCGGGATCCCCGTGCTCTGCGAGAAGCCGATCGATCTCGACATCCGCCGCGTCGAGCGACTTCGCGAGCGGGCAGCCGCCAGCGGCATCCCGATCGCGCTGGGGTTCAATCGGCGATTCGACCCGCACTTCGCGGACCTGCACAGCAGGGTGCTGCGGGGCGACATCGGCCGGCTCGAGCAGTTGAGCATCACCAGCAGGGACCCGGCTCCGCCCCCCGCGGACTACATCCCGGTGTCGGGCGGCATCTTCCGCGACATGACCATCCACGACTTCGACATGGCGCGCTTCTTCGTACCCCACATCGTTGCCGTCTCGGCCCATGGGTCCACCGTGTTCAGTCCGGAGATCGAAAGGCACGGTGACTTCGATTCGGCCGTCGTCGTACTTCACGGGGCGGCCGGGGAGCTCGTCACGATCACCAACTCGCGGCACAGTGCTTACGGCTACGACCAGCGGCTCGAGGCGTTCGGAAGCACTGGTCTCGTGCAGGTCGGAAACGTTGGCACGACGCTGGTGCGGCGGTGGGGCGCCGATTCCGTGGAGGCGCAAGCGCCCTACCTCGACTTCTTCCTTCAGCGCTACGCGGAGGCCTATCGGGCCGAACTCGCGGCGTTCGTTCGAGCCGTGAACGGCGAGCCGTTCGCGGGTGCGGGGTTCGAGGACGGCCGCGCGGCGCTGGTGCTCGCCGACGCGGCGGCCGCGTCCGCGGCGACCGGGGCGACTGTCGTGGTCGACCTGGGCTGACCGCAACCGATCGTCGACGCGGCCGAGGGTCGGGCCGCGAACGAAGTATTGCGTCGTGGTGATTACGTCAGTATGTTCTTACATAGTGAAGTGAATTGCCGTTAGTCCCCTATCGTTCGCTGTCCCCAGCCTGAGGTTCCAATGGAGGAACCATGACCAGCACGCAAGAGACCGTTACAGAAGGCACGATCAAACCGCCCCGCATTGCACGGGTGATGATCTTCCTGCTGCCTGCTACGACGGGCATGATCACCGTCTACCAGGGCATCCAGCAGCTGCTCATCCCGAACCAGATCGAGCACATCGACCCAGTGCACAAAGTCGGCATCCTCGCGGTGCTGACCACGTTCGTCGCCATCACGTCGATGGTCGGAATCCCGCTCGGCGGTGCGCTGTCCGACCGCACTCGCACCCGCTTCGGGCGCCGCACGCCCTGGATCGCCGGCACCTCGATCGTGTCCGGCGTGCTCATGATCGCCCTCGGGTACGCAGGCAACCTGGTGCTCCTGGGCGTCCTCTACGCGGCCCTGTGGCTCACGGCCAACATGTACCAGGGCGCCGTTCTCGCCATCCTGCCCGACCGCATCCCGGAGCAGAGGAGGGGCTGGGCATCCGCCCTCATCGGGCTGGCGACACCGCTCGGCGTCCTGGTCGGCGTGAACATCGCCGGACACGTCAGCCAGCTCCTCGGCTACCTCATCATCGCGATCATCTTCGTCGTGACCGCGCTCGCACTGGTCTTCGGCGCACGGGAGAAATCCAGCATCGGCATGCCGCTGCCGGTGCGCGAGAAGCAGAACCTCGGTCTCGCCATCGGCAACTTCCTCTCGGCGTTCCGCGACCACGACTTCCGGTTCGCATTCATCAGCCGGTTCTTCCTCTTCCTGTCGTACGCCACCGTGGCCGGCTTCCTGCTGTACACGCTGCAGGACTTCATCGGCAAGGCCAACATCCCTGGCGGTGACGCCGAGGCGGCCGTCTCGACGCTGCTGACCGTCACCGTCGTCGGCTGGGTTGTCGTCGCGACGTTCCTCGGCTGGGTTGCCGACAAGGTCAACCGGCGCAAACTGTTCGTCGGCGTCGCCGCGGTGGGCCTGGCGATCACCATGTTCATCCCCGTGATCAGCCCGACCTGGACCGGGATGCTTGTCTTCGCGGTCTTCGAGGGCGTCTTCATCGGAACCTACTTCGCCGTCGACCTGGCGGTCATGTCGCTCGTTCTGCCCAACAAGCTGCAAGAAGGACGCGACCTCGGCATCCTCTCGGTCGCCGTCGGCCTGCCGACGATCCTGTCAGGAGCTGTCGCCGGCGGCATCATCACGTTCCTCGGCGGCTACGCCTCGCTGTACATCTTCGGCGCGGTCTGTGCGGTCATCTCGGGAGTCACTGTCATGTTCATCCGCAAGGTTCGCTGAGTCGATGACCGTGCTCAGGACGGCGCGAGGCGCGGCGGTCGGTTACGACGAGTTCGGCGACCCGCTCGCGCCGCCGCTGGTGCTCATCCAGGGACTGAGCGCCCAACGGCTCGGCTGGCGGCCGGAGTTCTGCGAAGCACTGGCCGGCGCAGGCTTTCGCGTTCTTCGCTTCGACAATCGCGATGTCGGCCAGTCGCAGCGGTATCCCGAGGGTGGTTATGGCCTGGCCGACCTTGCTACCGACACCGCCGACTTTCTCGACGAGCTCGGCCTCGAGTCCGCACACATCGTCGGCCAGTCGATGGGCGGCATCGTCGCCCAGTACTTCGCCGAGGCGTTCCCGGCTCGTGTTCGGTCGCTCGGATTGCTCTACACCTCGGCAAGCCTGCGCCACTTCATCGGCGCCGACGCGATCCTCGACCGCGCGGCAGAGGCACCTCCCGTGACGCGCGACGAGTTCATCGTCTTTTACCCGGCGAGCGAGGCGGTGTGCGCCTCGACCGCCTACCCACAGGATGTCGGCTGGCTGGCGTCAGTGGCCGGTGAGATCTGGGACAACGGCGTCGACCCCGCCGGCGTCGAGCGCCAGTTGCAGGCGGTGCTGGCGTTCACCGAACGACTCGACGAGGCCCGGCTCATCACCGCACCGACCGCCATCATCGCCGGTGACAGCGACCGGCTGATCGACTCGGCGGCATCCGTCGAACTGCACGAACTCATCGCCGGTTCGACGCTCAGGGTCTTCGCGGGCATGGGTCACGAGCTGCCCGAGCCGCTGTGGGGCGAAATCGTCGAGGCGCTGGCGAGCAATGCTCGCCAGACCCCGCAGCCGGCCGTGCGATAGTGAACCAGCCGAGACGAGGAGGACCGATGTCCCAAACTGACGCCGTGCGAAGCACCGGCACCGTCGCGCCAGGGTTCGAGGTGGTGCGCTTCGCGTTCGAGGGCGTTCTCGACGCCAGCCCACTGGGTGGCGCCGCGGTCGCGATCAGCATCGACGGCCGCCCCGTCGTTGACCTCTGGGGAGGCTCACGGAGTATTCGCCCGTCTGAATCCTGGGAGGAGGGGACCGCATCCGTTTTCTTCTCGATGACCAAGGGGTTGCTCGCGCTCCTCGTAGCGCGACTCGTCGAGCAGGGCAGGATCGACCTGGATGCGCCGGTGGTGCGGTACTGGCCCGAGTTCGGGCAGGCAGGCAAGGGCGCGATCACCGTGAGGCAGCTGATGGCCCACCGCGCAGGCCTCTCGTATCCGGTCGAGGACCTCACCCGCGACGACCTGCTGGCCTGGGACCCCGTGACGGCGGCGCTCGCAGCGCAGGCCCCGCTGTGGACGCCCGGCACCGGCCACCAGTATCACGCCCTCACCCTCGGCTGGCTCGTGGGCGAGATCGTGCGTCGTGTAACGGGTGAAACGGTGGGCCAGGCATTCGCGCGGATCGTTGCGAATCCGGTCGGCGCGGACGCCTGGATCGGACTCCCCGAACGCGAACAGGCGCGTGTGGCGGTCCTTGCCGCATCCGAGGGATTCACTGCTGTGGTGCCCGAGGGCATCCCGTTCCGAAACGAGCTGCAACGGTCCCTGACGCTGGGCGGCGGCCTTCCCGACGACATCGTCGGTGACGGCACCGGATTGAACGACCCCGAGCTCCAGCGTGCAGAGATACCGGCCGGGCTCGGGATCGGCACCGCCAGGTCGCTCGCGGCACTCTGGTCGTCGGCGATCGTCGACACCGCCGACACGACGGCGATCGATCCCGCACTCCTCGACAACATGACGGCGCCCCTGTCGTTCGGGCCGCCCGTGTTCTCCGTTCCGATGATGCCGCAGGAGGCGTGGGCGACCGGTTTCAACGTGCCCTCCGACCCGATGCCGATGCTCGGCCCATCGTCATTCGGGCACGGGGGTGCCGGCGGTCAGCTGTCGTTCGCGGACCGGGATGCGCGCCTCGCCTTTGCCTTTCTGACCAACGACCTGCAAGCGGTGGACGATCACCGGGTCGCGGTCCTGGTGCGGGCGCTGCACACGGCGCTGGGTTCCGGGCGTGAAAGTGACAGTCAAATTGAGACTTGATCACGATGAACACCAGGTCTACCGTGGAAGCAGCGTGGGATGCCCCGGACCCTGGCCTCTTTGAGAGCGGCCTCGCGTCAGGAAGGGTAATCACACTGCGGGAATTCGGGTGCCCGTAGGGCTTGGCGCGGGGCGCGGCCACCCGGGACGCAGTGAGTCGGCAAAAAAGCAGGGCGAACCGGCATCCAGAAGGATCAGGTCTCCGGGATGGGTTCGCCCTTATCTCCTGCCCTTACGGTAACCACTCCGGCCGGACAGGCGACGACCCAGATTAGCGCCCAACCGCCCGGCAGTTCCAGATGCCCCGCGCTCAGTACGAATCCCGACCCCTCAGTCAAGCCGTCGCGCGAAAAATCTGGCGGCTATAGTCTCGCCGCATGCTGCTATACGACAAGATCGTCATCGTCACCGGAGGCAACAGCGGAATCGGCGAGGCAATCGCGCGGGCCGCCGCGGCTGAGGGAGCCAGCGTCGTCATCGACTACGTGGAAGGAGCGGCCGCCGCCACCGACCTGGTGAAAGAGATCACACAGAACGGGGGCACCGCGCTGGCGGTCAAAGCCGACGTCAGCCGGATCGACGACCTCCGAAAACTCATCGGCGCCGCGGTCGAGGCGTTCGGACGACTAGACGTGATGATCAACAACGCGGGCATCGAAACCCGTGCGTCGCTGCTCGAGACGACCGAAGAAGAGTTCGATCGCACGATCGACGTCAACCTGAAGAGCGCCTACTTCGGAACGCAGCTCGCGGCAAAGCAATTCATCGTGCAGAAGAGCGACGGGCTGGTCATCAACATGTCGTCAGTGCACGAGGACTGGCCCATGCCGGGCAACACCTCCTACTGCGTTTCCAAGGGCGGAATGCGGATGCTCACGAGAACCGCCGGCGTCGAGCTCGGGCCACAGGGCATCCGCGTAGTGAATGTCGCGCCCGGCGCCGTGGCGACGCCCATCAACGACGAGACCATGAACGATTCGAAGCAACTGAAGGCCCTGACCGACTCAATTCCGCTGGGGCACGTCGCCGACGCTTCGGAGATCGCCGACGTCGTCGTCATGCTCGCATCCGGCCAGGCCCGCTATATGACAGCAACGACCGTCTTCGTCGACGGCGGAATCATGCAGGGCAGCACTGGTCTCTGAGCTCCTCGCGCCACCGGATCGTCAATCGCGGCCAAGGGTGCCGCGACGACGATCAGGATGCCGGGGTGACGGCGACGCCGCAGTGCAGCTCGCGGGTGTGGTCGACGACCCGCACCGCCCCGGCGAGACGCACTCTCGCCACCTGCCGCGCATCCTGCGACGACGCTGACAGCCGAAGCTCGAGGTCTCCGGGCTCGACGATGCGCCGACCGTCGATCCCGGTGAAGCCGGCCAGGTCGGCCGGCACCTCGAATTCGACGAAGGCGGCCTCGCCCGGGGCGAGAGTCGCCTGTGTGTACCCGACCAGGCGGATCACCGGACGGGTGACACTGGCAACCGGGTCGTGCAGGTACAGCTGAACGGTCTCCTTGCCGGGCCGCGACCCCGTGTTGCGCACAGTGACGCCGACACGTACCTCGCCGTCCGTGGCCGTCACGGCGACCGAGGTCTCGTCGGCCGGCAGTCCGTCGACGAGCAGTCCGGACCACTCGAAGGTCGTGTAATTCAGGCCATGGCCGAAACCGTATGCTGCGGTCGGATCGATGTTGGAGACCCCGCTGCGCTGCGCCAGCGGGGCGCCGAGGTAGGTCGACGGCTGTGATCCCGGGTGCACCGGGATGCTGACGGGCAGGCGACCGGACGGGTCGACCGCGCCGCTGAGCACGCGCGCGATTGCGACCCCGCCCTCCTCGCCGGGGAAGAAGGTCTGCACGATCGCCGCGGCGCGCAGCGGAGCCGTGCCGAGTGCGTAGGGTCGCCCGGAGACCATGACCACGACGACCGGGGTGCCTGTGTCGAGCACTCGCTCGAGCAGCTCGGCCTGAAGACCAGGCAACTGCAGGGACTCCGCGTCGCAGCCTTCGCCGCTGGTGCCACGCCCGAACAGGCCGGCGCGATCGCCGAGCACGACGATGGCGACCTCCGCCGCACGGGCGCTCTCGACGGCACCCTCGATCCCGCCCCTGTCGTCCCCGTCGATGGTGCAGCCGGCGTCGACCGTCACCGCGGCACCCGGCAGCTCGGCGCGGATCGCCGACGCCACGGTCGGGATGTCGATGCCGATCGGCAGGTCGGGGTGGTGGATACCGACGTGGCTCGGAAACGAGTAGCAGCCGAGCATGACCATGGGGTCGTCGGCCGCGGGGCCGACGACGGCGATCGACCTGGGTTGCGCGAGGGGAAGGATTCCGTCGTTGCTCAGCAGCACGACCGCCTGCTCGGCGATTCGCCGGGCGAGATCGCGGTCCGCCGCGGTGTCGAGATCGACTGAGCCCTCGAGAGCGGCCGGGTCGGCGAGGTCCCTGCCTCTCAGGGCCGAGGGCACGGGATCCCAGTCCGCGTCGAGCAGGCCGAGTTCGAGTTTTTGCCGAAGTACCCTTTCGAGGGCTCGGTCGACGAACGACTCGTCGATCCGGCCGGCCTCGACCTCGGCCATGAGCGGTTCGGCGTAGGTCTTGACGCCGGGCAGTTCGACGTCGACGCCGGCGCGCAGCGCGAGGGCCGCGGCCTCGCCCCAGGTGCCGGCGAGACCGTGCAGCAGCTTGAGGAATCCGATGCCGAAATAGTCGGCCACTACGGTGCCGTCGAAGCCCCAGGTGTCTCGTAACAGGCCGGTGAGCAACTGCTCGTTGGCCACTGCCGGGATGCCGTCGACGTCGGCATACGAGTGCATCACCGATCGCACGCCGCTTTCGCGAACGGCCATCTCGAACGGCGGCAGCATGACGTCGGCGACCTCGCGCGGCCCCATGCTGACGGGGGCCAGGTTGCGGCCGGCCTTCGAGGCCGAATACCCGACGAAGTGCTTGAGCGTCGCAACGATCCCGGCCGACTCCATGCCGCGGATATAGGCGGAGGCCACCGAGCCGACCAGGTACGGGTCTTCGCCGATGGTCTCTTCCGTTCGTCCCCAGCGAGGATCGCGCGTGACATCCAGTACGGGCGCGAGCCCCTGGTGCACACCCACCGAGCGCATGCTGGTGCCGATCCGTTCGCCGAGTTCGCGGATGAGTTCGCTGTTGAAGGTGGCGCCCCACGACAGCGGCACCGGGTACGCGGTCGCCTTCCAGGTGGTGAAGCCGGCAAGGCATTCCTCGTGCGCGAGCGCCGGGATGCCGAACCGGTTGGCCGCGACCACCTCGCGCTGGCTCGCAGCCAGTTGGGCGGCACCGACCGCCGGGTCGAGCGGTACCGTGCCGAAAGAGCGGGTCAGCTGGCCGAGACCGAAGCCCAGCAGCTCGCCGATGCTCACGTCTTCGCCCATCTCGTTCTGGTGGGGGGCGACTTCATTCCCGTCGACGGTCTTGGCACCCATCCACGTTCCGTAGAGCTGGCCGAGCTTTTCGCGCAGGGTCATCGCCGCGATCAGGGCCTCGACGCGGTCCGAGGGGGTGAGAGTCGGATCCTGCCACAGGGCATGATCGAGCGACGACGTGGTGTCGTGAGACGTCATTGGCTGGGCCTGCTTTGCCGTGGTGGAGCGAAATGTTTCGTATGTATTCACGAAACTCAGTGTGCTCCGGAGTCTAGAGTTTCGTTTTTGCGTTAGTCAAGTGTCGTGCCCTGAGTAAAGTGTTCGCATGGCGCTGGACACGATGGCACAACCCACCAGGGCGACCCTGTCCCGCGTCGCGGCCGAGGCATCCGTCTCTATGTCGACGGTGTCGAAGGTGCTCAACGGGCGCACCGGGGTTTCTGACACCACGCGCGCGCGCGTCGAGGAGCTGCTCCATAGCCACGGGTACAACCGGCGCGGAGCGGCACAGGCGGCCAACCTGATCGAGCTCGTCTTCAGCGTGTTCGATACGGCATGGTCGATGGAGATCATCAGCGGTGTCGAACGGGTGGCGCGCGAGAACGGCATGAACGTGGTGCTCACCCAGAGCGGCGACCATCATTCACCGGGGCCGGAGTGGATCGATGGCGTCATGCAGCGCCGGCCGGCCGGCGTCATCCTTGTGCTCTCCGACCTGCCGGCGGAGCAGAAGCGGCAGCTGAAGACCCGCAACATCCCGTTTGTCCTGGTCGATCCGACCGGTGATCCCGCACCCGACGTACCGTCGGTCGGGTCAGCGAACTGGTCGGGCGGGGTGCTCGCGACCCAGCACCTGATCGACCTGGGTCACCGGGACATCGCCATGATCACGGGGCCCGACGACATGATGTGCTCGCGCGCCCGCCTGTCGGGATTCCGTTCGGCGCTCGAGTCTGCGGGCATCCCGGTGCGTGAAGACCTCATCCTCACCGGCGAGTTCCATCGCGAAGACGGTATCGCTCGCGGCCACGAGCTGCTCTCCCGCCGCAATCCGCCGACCGCCATCTTCGCGGGCAGCGACCTGCAGGCGCTCGGTGTCTACGAGGCGGCACGGGAACGAGGCGTGCGCATTCCCGAGGACCTGTCAGTAGTCGGCTATGACGACCTGCAATTCTCCGGTTGGGCGGGGCCGCCGCTCACCACTGTGCGGCAGCCGCTCACCGAGATGGCGGAGCAGGCGACCCGGCTGGTGCTGCGGCTCCGCGACCGCGAGCCGGCGGAGAGCCTGCGCGTCGACCTCGCCACCCGCCTGGTCGTGCGCGGCAGTACCGGCAAACTCGCCTAGGCACCGCGGGCGCATCCCGCACCCTCGAGTCCGCCCCTGAACGCCGCTGACAGTTTCGTCGGCGGTTCGCCCGCGCGCCCTCGATCGACCGCTCGTGTGTGGACTTCGCATCTTTTCGGTAACGAAATGTTTCGTGTTTTCCCGTGAAACTTGACGCACCCAAACCCCGAGGGTAATTTGTGGTCTGTTGCGACAAAACGCACCGGATCACCGGTGCGCGGGGTTGGAGACAATGGAGCTCACAGCTTGGATGCCCGATCGGGCGTTTCATGCCCGGCCCCGCCGTCTTCCCCTCCACAGCACTCTGAGCGCGCCCCGCGCAAGGTGAAGCAACAAGAGCTGGCACGAAGCGGTGCCAGCGTGAAGCTAGGAGAGAGAATGCTCAAGTCACGAATGGGTCGTTCGGTGGCCGTTCTCGCCGTCGTCGGAATGGCCGCCCTCGGTCTTGCCGGCTGCAGCAGCAGTTCCTCAAGTACCGGTTCCGGTTCAGCAACATCCGGCACCGTCAATTGGTGGGGTTGGACCCCGGAGCTTGCAACGGCGAAGTCGTACATCGCGGCCTTCAACAAGGTCTATCCGAAGATCAAGGTCAACTACAAACAGGTCACCATCGCCGACTGGGAGGCCGCGCTGCGTCCCGCGCTCGCGTCGTCCAGCGGACCGGATGTCTTCGACATCCAGCCGGGCGCCTACGTGACCGAGTTCAAATCATTCGCCCAGGACCTCACCCCCGTGATCAAGAAGTCCCTCGGATCCAACTGGCAGTCCAAGGTCTCCCCGATCGGAACCAGCGGGCTCACCTCGGACGGAAAGCTGACCGCATTGTCGGTCGGCTCGACCTACGCGGGCACGCTCTGGCTCAACAAGGGCCTGTTCGACAAGTACAACCTGACGCCGCCGAAGACGCTCGCCCAGTGGGCCAGTGACTGCAAGACCTTCAAGGCCAACGGGGTCGGATGCTTCGTGCAGGGCGCATCGCAGGAGGGCTTCAACCAGGACACGCTGCAGTCGATCGCCGACTCCGTCGAGCCCGGGCTGTGGACGAAGATGTCGACCGGTGCCGCCAAGTGGACCGACCCCGGAATGGTCAAGACGCTGACCATCTGGAAAGAACTCTTCACCGACAACATCATGCAGCCGGGAGCAATCGGCTACGCCCAGTACCCCGACGCCAACAATGACTTCCTTACCGGGAAGTACGCCATGGTCATGATGGGCACCTGGTACATGCAGTACGCGACTACCTCGGGAATGACCGCGGGAATCTCCGCAGCCGGTGTTGCCGGCGCCAAGCCGTTCCCGATCATCCCGATCGCGTTCCCGGATGTCGCGGGAGCCGGCCACGCCGGATACCACATGTACGGTGACTCCGACTACGGGCTGGCCGTCGCATCGAAGTCGAAGAACGAGGCGGCGTCCGACACGTTCGTGAGTTGGCTCACCACGTCGAAGGCGGGCCAGCAGGTCGTCGGCAACGTGCTCGACGACATCCCGGCCCTGAACGGTATCTCGCCCGACTTCAACACCATCTCGATGCCCGACAAGTCGGTGCAGCAGGCACCCGTGCAGGCCCTGATCAAGACGGTCGGCACCGTGTCCGAGGCTCGCGAGGCGCTGCTGTCGTCTGGTGTGCAGACGGCCATCCTCGCCGCATCCACCTCGGTGGCGTCGGGCCAGGCAACGCCGGCGGCAGCTGCCGCAACGCTGCAGGCTGCGGCGGTCGCCTCGGGCGAGTCGTTCAAGTAACGCTCTCGCACGAAGCGACACAGGTAACACGCGGTACCAGTAAGTCGCAGTACCAGTAGTCGCAGTACCAGTAAGAACCAAGCAAGGGAGCGGAGTGGCCATCACCGGCGCATCAACGGGCGTTACGCCCGATCGGACCAGGGCACTCCGCTCCACTGCGAGTGGCGGCGGCAAAAAACGCCGTCGCCTCTCGCAGCCTCCGGGTCTCCCCTGGATCCTTCCGGCGCTCATCCTCTCGGTGGGCCTGCTCTATTACTGCATCGGCTACACCGGGGTCATCTCGACCTGGAACTGGGATGGGGTCAGCCCCAACCCGCAGTCGGTCGGACTGAACAACTACATCCAGGTCTTCCAGGACCCGGTGTTCTGGGACGCCATCGAGCACACCGTCATCTTCTTCGTCGTGACGTTCGTCATTCAGACGTTCCTGGGGCTGCTGTTCGCCACGCTTCTTCACTCGAAGATCCGGCTCGCGGTGGTCTACAAGGTCATCATCTTCGTTCCGGTGGTGCTCGCCCCGGCCATCATGGCCCCGGTGTTCCGCCAGCTGTTCGCTCCGGACGGGCAGTTCAACTGGGTACTCGCCCACGTCGGGCTCGGCTTCCTGCAGCAGCCCTGGATCGGGCAGACCAGCACCTCGCTGGCGGTGGTCATGTCGATCACCATCTGGGAGTTCACGGGCGTCACGTTCATCCTCTACTTCGCGGCCATGGGCCAGATCGACCAGTCGGTGCTCGAGGCCGCTCGCATTGATGGCGCGAGCAACTGGCGCACCCTCACCAGCATCATCTGGCCCGGTGTGCGCGGCACGACAGTCGCGCTCGGTGTGTTGAGCGCGATCGGGGCGCTGAAGACCTTCGACGTCCCCTGGCTGGTGACCTCGCAGGGCGGTCCGGTGTACTCGACCGAGTTCCTCGGTACTTATATCTACCGCATCACCATCCCGCTCGACCGAGTGGGCTACGGTGCCGCGATCTCCATCATCCTGCTGGTGGTCGCGGTCATCATGGCCATCATCATCCAGCGACGCGGTCGCGAACGTGAAGGGTCGGTCGACTGATGTTCGAGGTACGTACCCGCTGGGGCAAAGTCCTTCTCCAGGTCGTCGTGACGCTTCTGGTCATCCCCTACCTCTTCCCGCTGGTCGTGATGGTGCAGGGTTCTCTCGCCGGCGAGGGCTGGGGCAACTACGTCGCCGTGTTCAACGTTCCCGGTTTCGGCCAGTTCTTCCTGAACAGCGCGATCATCGCGATCGGTGTGATCGTCATCGTCTACGTTGTCGCAATGCTCGCCTCGTTCGGCTTCGCGAAGCTCAACATCCGGTCGCGCGAGGTCTACTTCTGGATGCTGCTGGCCTGCCTCACCCTTCCCGAGGTCGTTCTGCTCGCGCCGCTCTTCGCCACCGACACCTCGCTCGGCCTGTACGACACGTACTGGGCTGTCATCCTGCCGCTCGCCGCACTGCAGGTGCCGTTCGCAGTGCTTCTGACTCGCAACTTCATCGAGGGGATCCCCAACGAGTTGTTCGAGGCGGCGCGCGTCGACGGTGCCAACTCCGTCCGGGGGTTCTGGTACCTGGTGATCCCGCTGACGAGGCCGATCGCCGCAGCGATCGTGATCTTCACGCTCATCGGCGCCTGGAACGACTACCTCATGCCCCTGGTCTTCCTGCAGCAGCAGTCGCTGCAGACCATCACGCTGATCCCGCAGTTCTTCATCGGGCAGTTCGCCGACGACCAGACCAAGGTGCTGGCCTCCGCTGTACTCACTGCGATCCCCGAGGTGGTGGCCTACCTGCTGCTGCAGCGACTGTTCGAACGAGGCCTCTCTGCGGGCGCGATCAAGTGACGGGGGTCACCCGGGCGCTCGTCCTGGCCGGAGGCGAGCCGCCGTACACCGACCCGTGGCATCCGTTCGCCGCCACTTCGGCGCTGCTCACGGGGTTGGCACGAGACCTGGGATTCGAGGTCGAGGTGACGACCGAGGTGGTCGAACGGCTCGCCGATCTCTCGGGCGTCGACGTGCTGATCGCCGATGTGCCGTCGCCATCCGTCCCGCTCGATGCCGGCCTGCTCGAGTCCGCGGCACACGGGATGGGGCAGTTCCTCGCGCGATCGTCCGGCGTTCTCGCCCTGCACGTGTCGGTGACGACCCTCCTCGGCCTGCCGCAGTGGAGCGACCTCATGGGGGCACGATGGGTGCAGGGCACCACCATGCACCCGCCGCTCGGGCGTGCGACCGTCACCGTGGGCGCCGGCGGCTCGCTGTGCACCGCCGCCCGGGATTTCGAGCTGCTGGATGAGCTCTACAGCTTCCTCGAGTTCGACGGGCCCATCGAGCCGGTCGTCACACACGGCCATGCCGGCGCGACCCATCCGCTCCTCTGGTTGCGCGAGGTCGGACCGACCCGCGTAGTCGCCGACGCCCTCGGCCACGGCGCCGAGTCGTTCGATTCATCCGACCACGTTGCCCTGCTCGCCGCCGCCCTGCAGTGGGCGGCGCGCACGCCAGTCGCGGCCGCCAGTGCGGACCACGTCAACCACTGACCACGCCACCAACCAAGAAGGAACAGCTATGCCGCTCATCCAAGTCGATCTCGATCGCGCCCTCTACGACGACAAGCACGAGCAGTTGAGCTCGGAGATCCACCAGGCCCAGATCGACGTACTCGGCATTCCGGCCGACGACCTGTTCCAGGTCTTCCGGCCGCGCGAGCCTGGCGAGATCAAGTTCGACCCGACCTACGGCGGCGTCGACCGACAGAGCCTGGTGATCGTGACGATGACCATGGTGCACATGTACAGCGCCGCCACGAAGCGCAAGCTGTTCGAGGCCATAACCTCACGCTGGGCCGCGCTCGGCGTGCGTCCCGAAGACGTGCAGATCTGCGTCGTCGAGGTCGGTTTCGAAGACTGGTGGGCGGGCAAGTAATGGACCACCTCGACACCGCACCACTCGCCGTCCTTTTCGTTGGCGGCACGGGCACGATCAGCGCCTCGTCCGTGCGTCGCGCGATCTCATCGGGCATGACCGTCTCGGTGCTCAACCGCGGCACCAACGCGAAGAGCCGCGAGCTGCCGGATGCCGTGCGCTGGATCACCGCGGACATCACTGACAGCGCCGCAGTCGCCGCGGCGCTCGGCGACCAGACCTTCGACGTGGTCGTCAACTTCCTCACGTTCGACGCCGAGGGTGCCCAGCGCGCCATCGCACTGTTCGAGGGGCGAACCGCCCACTACATCCACATCAGCACGGCCTCGCTGTACGGCAAGCCGGTGCTGCAGGTGCCGATCGTCGAGTCGACGCCCATCCACAACCGGTTCGTCGCCTACTCGCGCGCGAAGATCGGTGCGGAAGAGGTGTTCCAGGCCGCCTACACGAGCACTGGCTTCCCGGTCACGATAGTGCGGCCCTCGCACACCTATGACGACGCCAATCCCCCGGTACCCGGCGACTGGACGATCTTCGACCGTATCGAACGCGGAGCGGAGATAGTCGTGCACGGCGACGGAACCTCGCTGTGGACGCTCACCCACGCCGAGGACCTGGCCCAGGGACTCGTCGGACTCTTCGGCAACTCCCGCGCGATCGGGGAGGCGTTCCACATCACGGGCGACGACGTCTTCACCTGGGACCAGATCTACGGCATCGTCGGCGAAGCGCTCGGCGTCGAACCGAAGCTCGTGCACGTGCCGTCCGAGCTGTTCCTGGTCGGTGCACCCGACTGGTTCTGGTCGGAGTTGCTGGTCGGCGACCTCGGGCACAGCGCCATCTTCGACAACTCGAAGATCCGCCGGTTCGTTCCGGGCTTCGCACCCCACCTGACCTTCGGCCGCTCCGTACGCCGCATGCTCGCCTGGCGGGCCGAGCATCCCGGCGAAGTCGTCATCGACGACCACGTCAACGAGGTGCTCGACCGCATGGCCCAGGGCTACCACGCCTCGCGCGACGCGTTCGCCGCCCTAGCGCCGCAGCAGAAATGACGCCGGCCGGGGTTCGCCGATCGCTGGGGGCGACCGGTCTCGCGGTCTCGCCGGTCTGCATCGGCACGAGTCCGTTGGCGAGCATGCCCGGGCTGTACGGGTACGAGGTGGATGCCGCCTCCGCGGTTGCCACGGTGCTCGCAGTATTCGACAGTCCGCTGAATTTTCTCGACACCTCCAACGGCTACGGCGAGGGCGGCCAGAGCGAGCGGCGCATCGGTGAGGCGATCCGGGTAGCGGGCGGCCTGCCCGACGACTTCGTGCTGGCGACGAAGATCGATCCCGACCCGGCCACGGGCGACTTCTCCGGGGCGAGGGTCCGTGCATCCTTCGAGGAGAGTCTCGAGCGCCTCGGCGTCGACCGAATCCAGCTGCTCTACCTGCACGACCCCGAGCGCATGTCCTTCGAGTACGGCGTCGGCCCCGGCGGTGCGCTCGAAGCGATGGTCGAATTGCGCGAGGAGGGGCTGGTCGACCATCTCGGCGTGGCCGGCCTCGACCTCGACCTGCTCGGGCGGTACCTGGGCACTGGCGAGTTCGAGGTAGTGCTCAACCACAATCGGTACACCCTGGTAGACCAGTCGGCCCGCCCCCTGATCGACAGCGCGGTCTCCCGCGGAGTGGCGTTCGTCAACGCTGCCCCGTACGGCGGCGGAATGCTGGTGAAGGGACCCGAGGCGCAGCCCCGCTACGCGTACAGCACGCGGGGGGACGACGTTGTCGATGCGGTCACCCGTATGCAGGCGGCGTGCGCGCGGTTCGACGTTCCGCTCGCGGCCGCCGCGCTGCAGTTCTCGGTGCGGGATGCCCGGGTCGCCTCGACCGTCGTCGGCATCTCGGAGGCCCGCCGCATCCAGCAGACCCTGGACCTGCTTGCGGTGGACGTCCCGGAGGCGCTCTGGGCCGAGCTCGCGGAGCTCGCCCCCGCCCCCGTCTTCTAACCCGCGAGACCCGAGTTGTGGGGGGGGGGGGGGGGCGGGGCGGGCCCCCCCCAACACC
>Ga0302314_10000140_pt1 | contig 120010 bp, 102 predicted proteins | sample III_Palsa_N2_3_FD_200533 | JGI IMG/M metagenome (GOLD analysis project Ga0302314, IMG submission 200533) | Peat permafrost microbial communities from Stordalen Mire near Abisko, Sweden - III_Palsa_N2_3 | ecosystem: Environmental > Terrestrial > Soil > Palsa > Peat permafrost | place: Sweden... | reverse complement strand
ACGAGGTTGACGGGCCATGGCGCCATCCTTGGAGGAAATGATGCGCCATCGTCGCAGCCCACGCCGAGCTTTACTGCCCTCCACCGCCCTCTCGCAGCGTCAGAAAATGAACCTGACCCCGACCGCTAATGGCCATGACGACTCTCCGCCTCGTAACATGGTCCTGAGACTGCGCCGGACACGTCTCACATCACGCGACGGTCGGCTGAGCGTCGTCGCTAATCAGGTGCAGGGTACAACGCAGTTCCTGTGATGGACATAGGCCCACCCAACTCTAAGCTCGGACCGAGCGAGCCAGCGTTGCCCCATCACACGGATTGATACTTAATGTCCCGCGTCAGAAAATGAACCTGACCCCGACCGCTCCGAAAATGAACCTGACCCCGACCGCTGCCCGCTGTGGGCGATGCTGGCCCATGACGAAACCTACGACGCCGACGCGTGGCTGAAGCACCCGATGGTGCAGCGCCCCGCCGGCAAGCATGCCATCACAGTCGCCGCGATGGCATGAAAAGGTTCCACGTCAGTGCGAAGCGGCAGCAACGGGTCAGACCCACTCGGAGAGAACCTGACTAACATTCTGGACGTCTAAACGTGTTTCGGCTGATCTCCGAAACACCGACGACACCGACGAACGAATGAGGTCTCCGGGCGCGGTTTATACCCTGGTCCGCATCGGCGGCAGCGATGCAACAAGACCGTCCAAGGAAATGCAGTCTGGCAACGTTCAACACCGCAATGCACTGGCACGCACGACGCATCATCGAGGAAAACACCATGACCAGCGAACGCCTGAAAGCTCAAGGCAAGAGCATCAAGTGCGTGGTGTTGACGGGAAGTCTCCCAAGGGAATTGTTAGAACGCACTGCGAGCTCAAGTCCATTTGGCAAGTCCGCAGTGAAGACACTTCTTGGTGAGGGTGTTGGACGCCAGAAATCCGGCCTTGAAGAATGGCTTGTGGCACCGTGGACATCGGAACGCACCGTAGTACGAACCTGACAGAACAAACAATGCAAACCAAGTGCACCCAACGATGCCCTGGTACTTTGCAAACATTGGAGATGACGCGACAAAAAGCACAACTATGCCTACTGCAAGGACGGACCAAACAAGCCTGTTCCGAAGGCGCAAAGCATTCCATTGAGCCGCATACAGATCAGCTTTTTCCTTCAAGGTCGCGCCTCACTTGTTCTGCGTTCTAACGCTGGAATTAAGCGGCGGCGGAGCCGTCCGCTTGAATGAGTGGTTAGGCATCACTCTGCTGAGTGCGCCACCGTTTACGAAAATAGTAACAGCTGAACCCAATAAAAATTACGAGCGATACTAGGAACAAATTCCCTTGCACAACTACCTTTGGAGGCTCGGAATTTATCTGCGTAATTTGCACGACTTCTGGCACTTCAAGCGCAGACGGGACAAGCAAATAGGATCGGCGTGCATACGTTGTGTTGCCGCTGAACGAATCCCTGCCGCCCATGACTAGCGCGATTTGATGAGGGTACTTACTCTGCAACGCAGCATTGAAGTCAGGCTTTGGAAAGAATGAATAAATGATTGACGGAACTGACAACAAGACGGCCCAGATCGCCAAATGGACCAGCACATCTTTCCATGGGGACATCGGGGGAATCTGAAACTTCATGTGAGGCCTAACGCTGGAGTTAAGCGGCGCCGGAGGCGTCCGCCTTGAACGAGTGGTTATGCCTCACTCGGGAACAGTGAGTCATACGTTGGATCTGCTTGCTCCCACTGCGCATCAACCTCGATCAGATACGAGTGAACATGTTGCAGCTCCACAGAAGGAGGAATGTTGACCGAGATATAACCGCGATTGGCACCCTCATAGCTGCACCCAAGTTTGACAAGACTTTGAAGTACCAAATCGGAAGCGTTGCCATCTGAAACCGGCGGATCAAAGATGATGCGGATCGTCCGATTGCCAGACCGCGATACAACTGATTGAAACGTAGCCATGCCCTCTTGCGCGTCGAACGGCGCAAATACTGTGTCCTCCCACGAGACGCCGTAAGCATAGAAGGGAGAATTGTCTAGTTTGTATTGGTCATCCCCGACCGGAGTCGCCCAAAGTGTTTCCACAGTTGCACCTCCTTCATCGTCGGGAACGCGGAACAAGACTTTGGCTGTGGAATCACTGCTCATAAGGCATAACGCTTCAGTAGTGCCTTGATTCCGCAATATGCACGGGATGTTCAGCTTCCCTCTGCACCCCTTTTCCGCCTTAATCTTACACGATATCAAGACCTTATCTGATGTTCCCGGAGTCGGCATCGTCGATACGCTGCCACACAAACCTTTTTATCCGGGGCGCTATGTCTTATCCACCACAATCCGCGGGGATATCCGGACCCCTTCCGACTCCACCTGCTCCCCGCTTGTTCGACGAAGTTCGTCGACACATGCGGGTTAAACACTACAGCTTACGCACCGAGAAGATCTACATCGGCTGGATAAGGCGGTTCATCTTGGCCAATGCCAAGCGTCACCCGCGCGAGATGGGCGCGGCGGAGGTTGAGGCGTTCCTGTCACTCCTTGCCGTCCAGGGAAAAGTCGCGGCCAGCACCCAGAACCAGGCGCTGTCGGCCCTGCTGTTTCTGTATCGGGTGGTCCTTGGTATCCAGTTGCCATGGATGGAGGGTGTCGTGCGCGCCAAGCGGTCAAAGCGCGTGCCGACGGTGCTATCGCAAGACGAGGCGCGATCTCTGCTGGCACACATGGAAGGCCGGCCACAGCTCTTGGCAAGCCTTCTCTATGGCACCGGCATGCGCCTGATGGAATGCCTGCGCCTGCGCGTCAAGGATGTGGATTTCGCGCGCAACGAGATCACGATCCGTGGTGGCAAAGGAGCCAAGGATCGCCACACCGTATTGCCCAAATCCTTGGTCGAGCCGTTGCAGCGTGAAGTCGAACGTGCGCGGATGCTGCATGCTGCCGATCTGGCTGCAGGGTTTGGCGCAGCGTCCCTGCCGTACGCACTGGCACGCAAGTATCCATCGGCAGCGCGTGACTTCGGCTGGCAGTATGTTTTTCCGTCAGTTCAGCGCTCAATCGATCCCGACGATGGCATCGAGCGCCGCCATCACTTCGACGATGCCATCCTGGCGCGTGGACTAAAGGCTGCGCGTCTTCGTGCGGGCATCGTCAAGCCACTGAGCGCGCACACGTTGCGGCATTCGTTCGCAACCCACCTGCTCGAAATGGGCTATGACATCCGGACCGTCCAAGAGCTGCTCGGGCACAGGGATGTCGCCACGACCCAAATCTATACCCACGTCCTCAATCGCAGTGCCAGTGGGGTCCTGAGTCCATTGGATCGATGAATGGCTGGCAATGCCGCCCCCTCGGGCAGCGAACGCTACGCCCATGGCTCGCGTCGGCAGGTCCCGATAATTACCCGATAATTAGACGCCCCAAAGCAGACGTTTGCGACCGGCTCAAATGGGTCGATTTCCGTCGGTCGACGCGGATCTGAAGCTGATCATACTGACCGGTGGGCTGGTCACCGTTGATCGGTCTTGTGCTGCATTCGAGCCGGCACGCGCAGTAGGCCTACCAAGTCGGCCCACAGGCCGAACGTAGAGCCTCCTGCGATAGACTCCCCGCTTGCGCCCGCGACGCGCACAAGGAGAATCCATGAGTGCTCTGCAAGACCTGCTCGCCACCTTCCGCGCCACCGCCAAAACCGAGCGCGAAAAAGGCACCTACTTCGAGCGGCTGGTCAAGGCCTACCTCCAGAACGAGCCCTACTACCGTGACCTCTACGCTGGAAAGGTTTGGCTGTGGGAGGAATGGCGCACCGAGGCAGCCAAGCGTGGCTTGGGCGACGTGCGTTCGGACGCCGGCATTGATCTGGTGGCCGAAACCACCACCGACGAGCTGTATGCCATCCAGGCCAAGTTCTACGACGAGGACGCGAACCTCACCTTGCGTGAGCTGTCCACGTTCATCACGGCTGCGGGCAGGAAGCAATACAGCCACGGGCTGATCTTCCTCACCGCCACCAAGAGCACCAGCCACCTGCGTGAGGCGCTGCAGGGCCAGAAAACCCCGATCAATTTGGTCACGTTGCACGATCTGGATGCCAGCCAAATCGACTGGGCGAAGTACCAGCCGGGCGCCAAGCCCGTCCTGAAGCCGCAGAAGACCTTGCGCCCGCATCAGCAAACCGCGCTGACGGCAGTAAAGGCAGGCCTGGCCACGGCCGACCGCGGCAAGCTCATCATGGCCTGCGGCACCGGCAAAACCTTTACCGCGCTCAAGATCGCCGAAACGCTGGCTGGCAAGGGCGGCCGCGTGCTGTTCCTGGTGCCCAGCCTTGCGCTGCTCTCGCAGGCGCTCACCGAATGGACGCAGGAGGCAGCCATGCCGCTGCACAGCTACGCCGTGTGCTCGGACAGCGACGTGGGCAAGAAGCATGGCGACGACGACTTCGTGATGCTCAGCCACGAGCTGCAATATCTGAGCCGTCGCGATGGCCGATACGGCAGACATTGGTCAAGGCAAGCTGAGTAACTCTGAGCTGCTACAGGTCTGGATTCCTTATCGCCTGGAGGCCTTGGAAACCATGCTGTGGGCCTATGACAAGTCGCACGACTACGAGCGGCCAAGGAAAATGCAGGTGCTCGTGGAGGGACGCATCCTGCTTCAGGGAAACACCGCTGCGATTTTGAATCCCATGATCGAGGTCGGATTTATTCACGCGCGGAGCCTGATGGAGTTCATGGGGCTGCGTGTCGAGAAAGGGCATCTGGCGTCGATTGTCTCGCGCCGCCAGGATGACATGGGTATCGAGCACTTCCGCGATACTCGGGGCATGCCTTTACCAAAGGTTTCGCCCCAAGCGGTAGTTGCCACCTATAACGGCAAGCCCGCCGATGCAGAGCGAGCATTGGTGGCAATGTTCGACCTCGCAAACAAGGGGCTGGCTCATCTGTCCGCATGGACCTGGGGTGGCTATACCGACCGCGAGTTGTGGGACGCGTGCGAGGGCATCCGCATGCTGATCCAGAATAACCTGTACACGCCACTTGGCATCCCCATGCCTGACGCCCCTCGTCCCACTAGCGCAGATGCTTCGTCTGCGCCGTAGGAATCATCCGTGTGAGATTTCTTACATTCGCTCCGACCGATAGCCATTATCGGGCGAGCAGAATGATGCCCAACAAGTTGCAACCGCAAACAAAGTCAGCTGGCATACCCAATGGCATACCAGTTGGCTTTGGATACAAAAAAGCCATGAATATCATGGCTTTAGTTGCTATATCTGGCGGAGAGGGAGGGATTCGAACCCTCGGTACGCTTACACGTACGCCTGATTTCGAGTCAGGTACATTCGACCACTCTGCCACCTCTCCAGTGGGATGCATGGTGGCTCATGCGAGCCGGAGATATTACGCGAGACAGCCTTCCGTGACAACATGCAGCCGTTCCGGCATGCTGCGATGGCCCGCCTCACCTGAAAGCTCATGATCGAATTCGGACACGGAACGCATGTCGGCTTGCGCCGCGCGCGCAATGAAGATACCTACTACGCCGATGCCTCGCTCGGGCTATTTCTGGTGGCCGATGGCATGGGTGGTCATCAGCACGGTGAAGTCGCCTCGGCGCTGGTGCGTGATGCAATGGTCGACCTGGTCACGCGTGGGCACAGCCTGATCGAAGCCGTCCATGGCGCCGGCGAGCGACTGCTCGCGCATACCCGCGGCAGCCTGGATGTGCTTCCGATGGGCACCACGATTGCCGCTCTCAAGCTGACCGCCGACAGCTACGAAGTGGCGTGGGTGGGCGACAGCCGGATCTACATGTGGAAGCACGAGCTGCGACAGATCAGCCACGACCATTCGCTGGTGCAGGCGCTCGTCGAGGCCGGCCAGCTTGACCCTGCGAAAGCGTCACATCATCCACAGCGCAACGTGCTGACGCAGGCGCTCGGCGTGACGGCAACCGAGCAACTGCATATCGGCATGGCACGCGGTTCGTTGGAACCCGGCGTGGGTTTTCTGCTGTGCAGCGACGGCCTGACCGAAGGCGTCAGTGATGCGTCGATCGCGCGCACCGTGGCACGCACGGATCTGGCGGCGCAGGAGTGTGTCGATCAACTATTGCTCAGTGCACTCGACAGCGGCGGCGACGACAATGTCACGGTGATCATCGCGCGTTGCAGCTGAGTACACACGGTTGATCGGGCGCACCAGACCCTACGGCTCGATCAGCTGACGCCACACGCTTTTGCCACCGGCGCTTTTATCCAGCGCATCGAGACGCTGTTCATGCTGCGCCAGTTCGTCTTCGTCAGCACGCAAGACACGCGGGCGAACACGCAAGACGACGGGCAACGCCGACACGGTATCGTTTTGCTCGGTCGCCCCTTCAAAACTGAGGTCGAATCCCACTTGTCCCGACGTCATCGCAAGATAGACGTCGGTCAGCAGCTGGGCATCGATCAGGCCGCCGTGCAGATCGCGGCGTGAGTTGTCCACCCCGAGTCGCTTGCACAAGGCATCGAGGCTGTTGCGCTGGCCGGGGTAGCGTTCGCGTGCCATCACCAGCGTGTCGAGCACGCTGCAGCGATCGGTGATCCGACCGGCCCCGGTATCCAGACGCGACAGTTCCGCATCGAGGAATCCAATGTCGAAACTGGCGTTGTGGATGATCAGTTCGGCGCCATCGATGAAGGCCAGGAACTCATCCACCACGTCGCCAAACCGTGGCTTGTCGAGTAGAAACTCGTCCTCGATGCCGGTGACCTGACGGGCGCCTTCATCGATCGCCCGATCCGGATTGAGATAGGTCTGGTAGTGCCGGCCGGTCAATCGGCGTTCGACCATTTCGACACAGGCAATTTCAATCAGTCGATGACCCTGGCGAACTTCGAGACCGGTGGTTTCCGTGTCGAGGACAATCTGCCTCATGCGCTGGCCTTCATCAGCCCAAGCTTCATCAGCTCCGCCTGTTCGCGTGCTGCCTGATCGACCCTTTCATTTTCCGCGTGCCCGTTGTGACCACGCACCCACTGCCAGCGCACCTGATGGGTACTGACCGCTTCGGACAGACGCTGCCACAAGTCCTGGTTCTTGACCGGCTTCTTGTCAGCCGTGCGCCAGCCGTTCGCGCGCCACTTTGGCACCCACTCCTCGATCCCCTGCATCACATAGCGCGAGTCAGTCGTGAGCAGCACCCGGCACGGTCGCTTCAACGCCTCGAGCGCGCCAATCGCGGCCATCAATTCCATGCGGTTGTTGGTGGTCGCCGGATCACCGCCAGCGACCATGCGCTCGCTGCTGCTGGCACGCAACAACGCCGCCCAACCACCCGGGCCGGGATTGCCGAGACAGGCACCATCGGTAAACGCTTCCACTTCGCTCATCGTTACTCACATAGGATTCGTAAAATCACAGCGCCGAACTACGCCTCGTACCGGGCGATAGCTGGCCATTCGCCGGCACCCGCAGCGGCACCGGCTTGATCCGCAAAGGCGTGGCCGCACGGTGTCGCTTGCGCGCAATCAGTACATAGCCACCGCCCCAAGCGCTGATACCTGCGGGGCCAGTTGCCGTCGAGCCTGGCCAGAATCGGCCGACCCGTCGCGCACGCTCTATGTCCAACCCTGCCCTTTGCAAGGTCTGACTGAGCCGCAGCGGGAGCTGCAAAACAGGTTGTGTGCCACGCACACGCCAGTAGAACCAGGGCGCCCAGCCACTAAGCGGATGCACCCCGGTCAATACCAGCACACCGCCCGGAGCGAGCACGCGGATGGCGTCGGCAAGCAAGGCGGACGGCGCCGAAACCACTTCGAGCGCATGTCGCAGCAAGACCAGTTCAAACGCATCGTCCACGAACGGCAATGGCTCATCCGCTGCGGCCTGCAGATCACCCCGGAATTGGCGGTTCTGCACCCACAGTCTGGTCCAGCAGCCGAACATCGAACGTGCCGGCGGAGCGTCATTGACTGCCGCGCCGACAAGCAGCGCATTCGCACCGAAACAGCGCTGCAAGTCAGGTGCCATTACGCGCATCTGATCATCCAGCAGTCTGCGCAACGGCGCACTGGCATAGATGTCTTGATCGCGTTCAGGCATGCATTCGGTCCGGTCCCAATCTGTTGCAAGAGTGTAACGGCTGACGACAGCGGGCAGCAGATCACAAGCCAAACGGAACCGCCTCACGCGGCTGAACAAGCGACCCATCTCTTAACGATCAGCTAACGAGTCGCCAGCCAAGCCTCTCTATAGTCGGTCGCCTAGCGCATGCCCGGATGGCTGCGGCGGCCGTCAATCCAACGCAGCGGAGCTCATCTTGCATCTCGTACCGTTACCGGCGCTTGCTGACAATTACATCTGGCTGCTGCATGACGATGATGGCAACGCCATCGTTGTGGATCCCGGCGACGCCGCTGTGGTCGAGCAAGCCCTCGCTGCGCGGCGACTGCAACTGCGCGCGATTCTACTGACCCACCATCACCCCGATCACATCGGTGGCGTGGCCGAGTTGCGCGCTCGCCACAAGATGCCGGTTTACGCGCCCGTCGACGACCGCATCGTCGAAGCCACCCAACGCGTTCGGGACGGCGAATGGGTGGAACTTGCAGCGCCGCGCCTGCGTTTCGAGGTGATCGCGATTCCCGGGCATACCCTTAGCCACATCGCCTACGTCGGGAATGGTTTGCTGCTGTGCGGCGACACCCTGTTCAGCCTCGGCTGCGGCAGGCTGTTCGAAGGCACCCCAGCACAGATGCTCGCCTCGCTGGACCGTCTGTCGACCCTGCCTGGAGATACCCAGGTCTGCGGCGGCCACGAATACACCATGGCCAACGGGCGCTTTGCGATCACCATCGACCCGGACAATCCGCAGTTGCAGGCGCGGCTTCAACAAGTCGCTGCGTTGCGCGCCAGCAGCCTCCCCACGCTGCCGGTTGCACTGGCCGGTGAGCTGGCCACCAACCCGTTTCTGCGCGTCGACACCGATCCCGTCGCCGACTGGTGCCTGCGCCAGCACGGTATCGGCAACGATCGCATCGCCCGCTTTGCCGCTGTGCGCGGGGCCAAGGACGTGTTCCGTTGATGACGAAACGACTTCAATCATTGCCGCTGGCGCTGTCGATCCTGCTGGCCGCGTGCGCCACGGCGCCCTCGCCGGTGCGGCACAAACCACCGGCCGTTGCGGCACCGCCGGTCACGGTTGCCCCCGCTGTCGCCACGCCCCCTGCCGAGCTGGCTTTGGCAACGCCGCAAAACACCGACCTGTGGGATCAATTGCGCGGCACGTTTGCCATGACCGACTGCGACGCCGATCCGTCGGTGCTGGCATGGGCCAAGCGTTATACACACAGCCCGGGGCAGTTCGAGAGCCAACTGCGCGAGGCTTTGCCCCGCCTGACCTACGTGCAGGAAGTCGCCGCCCACTACGACGTCGCTGGCGAATTTGTCCTGCTGCCGTGGATCGAGAGTTACTTCCAACCGGTGCCCGGCCGCAAAAACCGGCCAGCTGGCATGTGGCAGATCATGCCGGCCACGGCCGGCTCCATTGGCCTGCACGTGGACGGTCATTACGACGGCCGGCTTGATGTGGACGCCTCCGCCAACGCCGTGATGAAACTGCTCAAGCAATACCACGATGAGTTTCACGACTGGCGCGTGGTCGATTACGCTTACAACGCCGGTGAATTCGACATCGCCAAGCTTGTGCGCAAGCACGGCATGCCGCCGGACGAGCCGGTGATACCGCAATGGCCGGTGCGCAGTGTGACCCGCGAGCATCTGACCAAGTTGCTGGCGATGGCCTGTGTGGTGCGCGAGCCAGCCCGCTTCGGCGTCAGCCTGCCCAAACTGCCGGACGAACAGCATCTGGTGCAGGTAAAGATCCCCCGGTCGATGCCGATCACGCAGGCCGCCAATCACGCCGGCATATCGGTGGATGCCATGAAAAGCCTCAACTCGGCGTTCCGCAGCGACATGGTTGATGCGAATGCCACCTCGTATCTGCTGCTGCCGGCCAGTCAAGCCCAGCAATTTCGCGACGCCCTGCTTGACCCACCCACGCTCGCCGCGACGGACGCTAGCCATACCAGCCCGGCGGGCAGCGGCGTTTCGTTGACGGCTTCAGCGACTCGCTCGCCGACAGCGAAACCGCCAGGGAAAACCCATACCGTCGAGGCCGGCGAGAGTCTGTGGCAGATCGCACACCTGTACTCCGTCAACGTCGCGCAGCTGCAACGCTGGAATCACCTGAAGGGGCAGACAGTGAAGCCCGGTCAGGTACTCACGGTGAGCGACGCAGACTGACTCCAGCGCAAGCCGTTCATGCGTGGCCATGCGGGCGGATATGCCTGCCGTGCTCACTGGCCCCTGCTAGACTTTCACAGCTGCACTGGTGGGCGCGCTTTCAACTTCTGGAGGACGCATGGGATTCCTGCACGGCAAGCGTGCCCTTATCGTCGGCATCGCCAGCCAACGCTCGATCGCCTGGGGCATTGCCAACGCGATGCACCGCGAGGGTGCGCAACTGGCCTTTACGTATCAGAACGATCGTCTGAGAGATCGCGTCGAGGAAGCCGCCAACACATTCGGATCCAACATCGTGCTGCCGTGCGATGTCGCCGAAGATGCACAGATCGACAACCTGTTCGTCGAACTGCGCAAGCACTGGGCGGATGGTTTTGACGTCCTCGTGCACTCGGTCGGTTTCGCCCCGCGGGAGGCCATCCAGGGACAGTATCTGGACCACCTAACCCGCGAGAACTTCAGCATCGCGCACGATATCTCCAGCTATAGCCTGGCTGCATTGGCGAAGGCGGCACGACCGATGATGGCCGGCCGAAATGGCTCGATCCTCACCTTGACCTACCTCGGCGCCGAACGTGCGTTGTCCAACTACAACGTGATGGGACTGGCCAAAGCCAGTCTTGAGGCGAATGTGCGCTACCTCGCCTTCAACCTTGGCCCCGAGGGTACGCGCGTCAATGCGATCTCGGCTGGCCCGATCAAGACGCTGGCCGCGTCCGGTGTCGCGAACTTCCGCAAGATGCTCGACCACGTCGATGAGAATGCGCCCCTGCGCCGCAGTGTCACCATCGAAGAGGTCGGCAATGTCGGGGCTTTCCTGTGTTCCGATCTTGCCTCGGGCATCACCGGCGAAATCACCCATGTCGACGCCGGGTACAACATCCTCGGCATGACCGGTATCTGAATCCGCCATTCTGTTGATACATGCAGTGACAAAAAAGGGGCGGCCAATGGCCGCCCTTCATGTTTGCAGCTACCCTGCGAGGCGGCTGCACAAGACCGCTGCAACAAGCCTCTACATCTGGGTCTTGTTGATCTTGATCGTGGTTTTTGCCCGCAGCACGTTGACTAGTTCGCGTACGGCTTCGGAGCCATAAGCCTGTGACATCTGCTGGCGCAGGGCATCGCGCTCTTCCGGTGCGACCTTGGACAAGTCGCCATCCTGCACCTTGTCCAGCGCAAGCAGCGCGTAGCTGCCGTCCTGCATGTCCACTGCGGCGAACTGCGACTTGCCCGCTGCTGGATGTGGCAACAGGAACGCCTGCTTCAGCAAGGGCGCCGGCACGGCAGGCTTCTGGTCGCCACGACGCGTCGCTTCGTTCGCGGTCTGAATGGTGGCACCGACGGACGCCGCGACAACGGGCACCGCGTCGCCCTTGTTCAACCGTGCGAGCAGATCGCCGGCCTGCTTCTTCTCGGCCAGCGCGACGCGCTCGTCAAGAATCCTCTTCTGCACATCAGCGCGCACTTCGGCGAGCGGACGGACCGCAGCCGGCACGTGCTTGTCGACGCGGATCACCACCGAGTGATCCGTGCCAAGTTCGATCAAGGCAGAATTGTTGCCCTGGACCAACACGTCATCGCCAAATGCCGCAGCAACCAGTTTCGGGTTCGCGGCCAGACCCTCACCACCCTTGCGCGAAAACATCGTCGTGCTCTTGATCGGTAGATTCAGAGCGGTCGCCGCCGGTTCGAGCGACGACGGGTTTTGATAGGCGTTGTCATTGAGTTTGCCAGCAACGTCGTTGTACTTGCGGTCCTGCTCGCCAACCGATGCTTCCTTGACCAGTTGAGCGCGCACTTCTTCAAACGGCTTGGACGCACCACTGCGAACGTCACGCAGCCAGATGATGTGATAGCCATCGGGCGACAGCACCGGCTTGGATATCTGACCCTTCTGCAGCGCGAACATGGCCGCATCGAACGCCGGGTTGGTCACGCCCTTTTCCAGCCAGCCCAGGTCGCCGCCCTGGCGCTTGGAGCCCAGATCCTCGGAATCCTGTTCGGCCAGCTTGGCGAAATCGCCGGGGTTTGCATCGGCTGCGATTTTCTCGGCCTTGGCCAGCGCCGCCTTCTGCTGGTCCGGGGTGGCGTTGGTCGGCACGTTGATCAGGATGTGCGACACCAGCCGCTGCTCGGGTTGCACGAAGCGCTGTTTTTCATTCTCGTAGCGCTTCTTCAATTCATCGTCGCTCGGCGCGGCGTCCGGCTTGAGATCGGCACCGTTGACTTCAATGTATTTCACCGAGACCTGCTCGGGATTCATATAGTCGGCCTGGTGTGCCTTGTAAAAGGTTTCGATCTCCGCATCACTGACGCTGCTGTCAGCAAGGGTCGGTCGTGGCAGCACGAAATAACGCAGGTCGCGACGCTGGCTGACCAGACTCAGGAAGCGGTCGACCGTGGCATCACTGACGATCGTGCTGTCAGTGACCGCATCCGGCAGCAGCTGGGTTGCCAGCGACGCGCGCATTTCGTTTTCGAATGTCTGCGGCGACTTGCGCTGACTTTCCAGGTATGACTGGTAGGTGGTCGGGTCAAACTGATTGTTCAACTGAAACGCAGGGATCGCCGCGATGTAGTCGCGCACGGCCTGATCAGACACCCGCATGCCCCAGTCGTCGTTGGCCTTGAGCAGCAGCTGCTGGTCGACCAGGCCGTCAAGCACCTGCTGTTTCACTTCAGGCTTTTCAAAAATGCTCGGATCGAAATGATCTCCCTGTTCGGCGCTGGTCTGCTGCCGCAACTGGTTCATCCGGTCCTGGTAGTCCTGTGGGGTGATCTCGTGCTTGCCGACCTTCGCCACGAAGTTGTCTTCGTGCGAGGTGAAGTAGCTCTCCATGCCAAAGAGCGACATCGCCAAAACGCAAACGCCCAGAAGGATGACCGAAGGCCATCCATGCATCTTGTTACGTATTGCCTGCAGCATCGAAATCTTCCCGCAACGTGATTGATGGCGCATGAAGAGCGCGTGGCACATTGACGGCCTGGACACCCCTGGCGCCGAGACCGGATCGACAAAACGCGAACGAGTGCGCCCATGCCTAAACGACGAGAGCGCCACTAGGCCGCATCATGCCTGAAAACAAGGGCGCCACAGAGGCGCGTCTTGCTTAAAAAACAAGGGCGCCACACGGGCGCCCTTGCGAACTGTGGCGGAGCGGACGGGACTCGAACCCGCGACCTCCGGCGTGACAGGCCAGCATTCTAACCGACTGAACTACCGCTCCGCATTTTTCTGGTGGGTGCTGTAGGGATCGAACCTACGACCACCGCCTTGTAAGGGCGACGCTCTACCGCTGAGCTAAGCACCCGAAACCAAGCGAGTAGCCGCTTAGTTTAGGGCATCCTTGAGGGTCTTGCCAGCCTTGAAAGCCGGGACTTTCGAGGCCTTGATCTTGATCGCTTCGTTGGTACGTGGATTGCGACCCGTACGCGCCGCGCGCTTGCGCACGGTGAACGTGCCAAAGCCGACCACCGATACATCCTCACCTTTCTTCAACGACTTCTGCACGGTCGCGAAAAAAGCTTCGAGAGCACGGCCCGCGTCAGCCTTGGTGAGCTCGGCTGTTTCGGCGATGGCATTGATCAGATCAGTTTTATTCATTGAAAAGCTCCCTTGGATTCGGTTTTCGGTCGGCATAGTCGGTCTGGGACGAGACAACGCCGGCATGGATGGTTGGCTCTTGCTAGGCGCCGTAACGCAACCCCGCATCACTGCGCCGACAAAGCGCCGGGATTGCGGTATGGCCTTTATACCAGTGCGTTGCTGAACTCCGCAACACAAGCTGCAGCAACGTTTCCGGCAGAGATGCGACTGACGAAACCGCTTGCAAAACGAACACCAGGCGACTACGTCACAACTTCATCGACTGAGCGTGAACAAATGCCGAAGAGAGCCCTGCCGGAGCAGGGCTCTCTTGCGCGGTCGACGCAGCGAGATCAATGCGTGCGAGAGTGCAGTTCCGACGGCTCACCCACCGGCGTCGCAGGAGCTTCCTCCTTCACCGGGTTCGGCTGCAGCGGGCGCTCCAGTGCGATGTCCAGCACTTCGTCGATCCAGCGCACCGGGTGAATTTCCAACGATGAAGTGATGTTGGCCGGCATGTCAGCCAGATCCTTCTTGTTGTCCTCGGGGATGATCACCGTGGTGATGCCGCCGCGATGTGCCGCCAGCAATTTTTCCTTGAGACCACCAATGGGCAGCACACGACCACGCAAGGTGATTTCGCCGGTCATGGCCACTTCGGAACGAACCGGCACCTTGGTCAGCACGGACACCAACGCGGTGCACATGGCGATGCCGGCGCTGGGGCCATCCTTGGGCGTGGCACCTTCCGGCACGTGGATATGCACGTCGAGCTTCTGGTGGAACTCCGGGTCGATGCCCATCTGATCGGCACGCGCGCGCACGACCGACAGTGCGGCCTGGATCGACTCTTTCATGACGTCGCCGAGCTGTCCGGTATGCACCAACCTGCCTTTGCCTGGCACGACGGAGCATTCAATGCTGAGCAGCTCGCCACCGACCTGGGTCCAGGCGAGCCCGGTTACCAGGCCGATTTCGTTCTGCAATTCCTTGCGACCGAAATCGAAACGGCGAACACCCAGATAGTGCTCGAGATTGGACGAATTCACCTTGATGCTCCCTGGCGACTTCTTCGCCTTGGCACCCTTGGCGGTCTCCAATGCCTTCTTGACCTGGCCCTGTGCCACGGCCGCTTTCGCCGCCTTCCTGGCCTGACCCTGCTTCACCTCGCCCAGGGTCAGCTCTTTCACCACCTTGCGGCAGATCTTGGAGATCTCGCGTTCCAGGTTGCGCACGCCTGATTCGCGCGTGTAGTAACGCACGATGTCGCGCAATGCCTCGGTGTCCACGCTGAGCTCTTCGGGCTTCAGGCCATTGGCCTTGAGCTGCTTCGTCAGCAGGTATTTCTCTGCGATACCCAGTTTCTCATCCTCGGTGTAGCCGGGGATGCGAATGACTTCCATGCGGTCGAGCAGCGGCCCGGGGATGTTCAAAGAGTTCGCCGTAGCGATCCACATCACCTCGGAAAGGTCCAGATCGACCTCCAGGTAGTGATCGTTGAACGCGTGGTTCTGCTCCGGATCGAGCACTTCGAGCAACGCCGACGAGGGATCGCCACGGAAGTCCATCGACATCTTGTCGATCTCGTCCAGCACGAACAGCGGATTCTTGGCGCCCGCCTTGTTGATGTTCTGCACGATGCGACCGGGCATCGAGCCGATATAGGTGCGCCGATGACCGCGAATCTCGGCCTCGTCGCGTACGCCGCCCAGGCTCATGCGGACGAATTTGCGGTTGGTCGCCTTCGCGATCGATTGACCGAGCGAGGTCTTGCCCACGCCTGGCGGGCCGACCAGGCACAGGATCGGACCCTTCATCACGGATACGCGCTGCTGCACGGCGAGATATTCAAGGATGCGATCCTTGACCTTCTCCAGCCCGAAGTGATCGGCGTCAAGCACCTCCTGCGCCATCTTCAGGTCTTTGCGCACCTTGCTGCGCTTTTTCCACGGCACGCCGACGAGCCAGTCGAGGTAGTTGCGCACCACGGTCGCCTCGGCCGACATCGGAGACATCTGCTTGAGCTTGCCGAACTCCTGCCTGGCCTTGGCCAGCACGGCCTTGGGCATGCCGGATGTCTCGATCTTTTTCTGCAGCTCCTCGACCTCGTTGGTGCCCTCTTCGTTGTCGCCGAGCTCCTTCTGGATCGCCTTCATCTGCTCGTTGAGGTAGTACTCGCGCTGGCTCTTCTCCATTTGCGATTTGACGCGGCCGCGAATGCGCTTCTCGACCTGCTGCAGATCCATCTCGCCATCGACCAGCCCGATCAGCAATTCAAGGCGCTGACCGACATCGGTCGTTTCCAGCACTTTCTGCTTGTCTGCCATGCGCACGGAAAGGTGTGCCGCGATGGAGTCAGCGACGCGCGACGGATCGTCGATACCGGACAGGCTGGCCAGCACTTCAGGGGGCAACTTGCGGCTTTGCTTGACCAGCTGCTCGAACAGCGAAATCAGCGTGCGCGACACCACGTCAAGCTCACGCTCCTTGGTGTTGTAGACCGGTTCGATCACGCGCGAACGCGCGGTGAGCATGCCGCCCTCTTCCTTGAAATCCTCGACCGAGACGCGTGACTGACCTTCGACCAGGACCTTGACGGTGCCATCGGGCAATTTGAGCAATTGAAGCACGCCAGCCAGCGTGCCGATCTGATGCAGGTCGGCGATCTCCGGATCGTCGATATCCGGGCTTTTCTGTGCCACCAGCAAGATCTGCCGTTCACCCTCCATCGCGCGCTCCAGGGCGCGCATGGATTTGTCGCGGCCGACAAACAGCGGAATGACCATGTGCGGATAAACCACGACATCGCGCAGCGGCAATACCGGCAGAGCATCCAGCGCAGCGGGAAGGGGGGCATTCTTGGCCATTGAAGAGGGGTCCCTCGGAGTTCGGATCAAGGTTCGTCCCGACACTGCGCCGGGTACATCACTACGTCAAGTGGAGGCAACCGGGCGCTCACTCAAGGTGTGACAAAGGGTGAAAACAGAACGGCCCCGGTGATTCACCGGGGCCGTCGCCATGGCAACCCTTGCGCGGTTGGTCAGGCGGCGCCGCCGCCTTCGCCAGCGATGCGCTGTTGCAGGTTGCCGCGGTAGATCAGGTAAGGCTCAGCCTGCCCGTCGATCACCGCATCGTCGACCACCACCTTGCTGACGTGCTCCAGCGACGGCAGCTCGTACATGGTGTCGAGCAGTACCTGCTCAAGAATGGTGCGCAGGCCGCGAGCGCCGGTCTTGCGCTTGAGCGCCTTCTTGGCGATCGCCTGCAGGGCCTCGGGGCGGAACTCCAGCTCCACCTCTTCCATCTCGAACAGCTTCTTGAACTGCTTGGTGACGGCGTTCTTGGGCTCGGTGAGAATCTTCACCAGGGATGCCTCGTCCAGCTCGTCGAGCGTCGCCACCACCGGCAGGCGCCCGACGAATTCCGGAATCAGGCCGAAACGCACCAGATCGGCAGGTTCCACGTCGGCCAGCACCTTGCCCAGGTTCTCGGTGCGCTCCTTGCTGCGAACCTCGGCCGAGAAGCCGATGCTGGTGTTCTCGGAGCGCTGCTGGATGACTTTCTCCAGGCCCGCGAACGCACCGCCGCAGATAAACAGGATGTTCTTGGTGTCGACCTGCAGGAATTCCTGCTGCGGGTGCTTGCGCCCGCCTTGCGGCGGGACCGAGGCGAGCGTACCCTCGATCAGCTTCAGCAATGCCTGCTGCACGCCTTCGCCGGACACATCGCGAGTGATCGACGGGTTCTCGCTCTTGCGAGAAATCTTGTCGATCTCGTCGATGTAGACGATGCCCGACTGCGCCTTCTCGACGTCGTAGTCGCACTTCTGCAACAGCTTCTGGATGATGTTTTCCACATCCTCGCCGACATAGCCCGCTTCGGTCAGCGTGGTGGCATCGGCAATGGTGAACGGTACATTGAGCAGGCGCGCCAGCGTTTCAGCCAGCAGCGTCTTGCCCGAACCGGTCGGACCAATCAGCAAAATGTTGGATTTGCCCAGCTCGATGTCGTCGCTCTTCTGACGCGACTCGATCCGCTTGTAGTGGTTGTACACCGCCACCGCCAGCGCTTTCTTCGCCCGCGTCTGGCCAACCACATATTGATCCAGCGACTCGCGGATCTCACGTGGCTTGGGCAGTTGGGTGCGCCCGGAAGCAGCCTTCTCTTCCAGTTCTTCGCGGATGATGTCGTTGCACAGTTCCACGCACTCGTCGCAGATGAACACGGACGGACCCGCGATCAGTTTGCGTACTTCATGCTGGCTCTTGCCACAGAAGGAGCAATAGAGAATCTTGCCGCTGTCGCTGGAACGCCCCTGCCGGTCGTCGCTCATACTTTCGATCCCGCTGGTAAATCTGAATGCGCCGCGAGAATAGCACAGCGCCCCGCGTCTGCCTGCAGACGCGGGGCCGATCTCGTGACTACGAGGGGTAGTGCTGGAGTCAGGCCGATTTCACCGTTTCGCCAGCCCGCTTGTCGAGTACTTCATCGATCAGGCCGTAAGTCTTTGCATCCACGGCGTTCATGAAGCGATCGCGCTCCATGTCCAGCTCGATTTTCTCGATCGGCTGACCGGTGTGCTCGACATAGATCTGGTTCAGGCGCTGGCGCATGTACAGGATTTCCCGCGCCTGGATCTCGATGTCGGTCGCCTGCCCCTGCGTGCCGCCGGAGGGCTGGTGGATCATGACGCGCGAATTGGGCAGGGAGAAACGCTTGCCCTTGGCCCCTGCGGTCAACAGCAGGGAGCCCATGCTGCACGCCTGACCGATGCACATGGTGCTGACGTCCGGCTTGATGAACTGCATGGTGTCGTAGATCGCCAGACCTGCGGTCACCGCGCCACCGGGGCTGTTGATGTAGAAATGGATGTCCTTGTCCGGATTCTCCGACTCCAGGAACAGCATCTGCGCGACCAGCAGGTTGGCGACCTGGTCATTGACCTCGCCCACCAGGAAGATCACGCGTTCCTTCAGGAGGCGTGAGTAGATGTCATAGGAGCGCTCGCCGCGAGCAGTCTGCTCGACGACCATCGGCACCAAATTGAGGTTCTGGATCTGATCCATGGCCATGCTTGCAGCTCTCCGGTTGGTGGGCCTGACGAGTAGCTCAGGCGTTGGCTGGACGCATGACGTCATCGAAGCTCAGGTCCTGCTGAGTGGTTTTAGCATGTTCTGCCACCCATTCGGCCACCTGATCTTCCATCACGCGATTCTGCAGCCCAGACATCAACTGGGGGTCGCCGTTATAGAGTTCAATGACCTTCTCCGGCTCCTCGTAGGTCGAGGCGATCGCGGCGAGCTGCTCGGCAACACGCGCACGGTCGATCTTGAGCTCCTGCTTGCGGGCGATTTCGCCCATCAACAGGCCGGCAATCACCCGCTTGCGCGCGATCGGAGTTGCCGCCTCGATCAGCTGTGGCGGCGGCTGCTGGCCGCGCGGAACGTTGCCGGCAGCCATGTTCTGGGCCTCGGACTGCACCATTAAACGGGGCACATCCAGCTCAGGGTGCGCATCGGCCAGCTTTTCCGCCACTTCGGACTTCAGGCGCGCCATCAGTGCAGCCTTCAGTTCACGCTCCAGATTCGCACGTACTTCCTTGCGGAAGGTCTCCAGGTCACCGTCGTCGATACCGAACAGCTTGACGAACTCGGCGTCGATCTCCGGCAGCTTCGGCTCCTGTACCTTGATGATCTTGAAACTGACCTTGGCAGTCTTGCCGGCCAACTGCTCGTTGCGGAAATCGGCAGGGAACGCAATGTCGGTGTCGAAGCTGTCATCGGCCTTGCGACCGGCAAGCGCCTCGTCCAGCTCCTTGAACAAGGTGCCCGAGCCGAGCACGCTACCAGCGCGCTCCAGACCTTCCACCGGGAAGCGGTAGTCACCGGCTTCGGCGGAGTATTCAAACATCACGAAATCGCCCTCGACCGAAGCGCGCTCGACTTCGTCGAAGCTACGACGCTGTTGGCGCAGGGTTTCCAGCATCTTGTCGATATCGGCATCGGTCACCACCGCCGACTGACGGTTGATTTCGAGCGCAGCCACATCGACAGCGGGAAATTCCGGCATCACCTCGAAGGTGGCGGTATAGGCGATTTCGCCGTTTTCCGGCTGACCGGTGGTGTTGATCGCCGGATTCGCGATCGGCTGCAGCTTCTCCTGCTCCACCGCCTCACGCAGCGTGCTGCCGATCAGGTCGGACAACACCTCACCACGCACCTGCGCGCCGAAGCGCTGCTTGATCACCGTGGTGGGCACCTTGCCAGGGCGAAAGCCCTTGAGGCGGACCGTGCGGCCCATTTCCGCAATGCGCGCACTCACCTGCGTCTCGAACCGCTCCGCGGGAAACTTCACCGTGAGCTTGCGCTCGAGCGAGCCGATGTTCTCAACCGAAACCTGCATGACGTCTCCTGGTACTACCTATGTTGTGGGCCCGGCACAGGCGCCATGGCGACAACTGTCGCCTGAAAAAAAGCAAATCACGGGGCATGGTGCGAGAGGCGGGACTCGAACCCGCACGGGGATTAGCCGTCAGAACCTAAATCTGGTGCGTCTACCAATTCCGCCACTCTCGCCTGCCACACTCATCAGACCTGCGTAACTACTGGATTCTGAAACTAAAAACCCCTGGCCAACGCCAGCCCGGCCCACCGTTTCGACCCCCAACGCCACGTCCGTCTAAGTCGATGATTCCCTTACACGAAAGCGTATCATTTTAAGGTTGCACGGCCCTGCAGCACAAGCGCGCTGACAACGGCAACCTTACCTGCCGATCGGCCGGCCAACCCCGTACCTGTCACACCCGGACCGGCAGCCATCTTTCAAACGCACAAAGCAAGACGCCGATCGCAAGCGATCGGCGTCTTGGCTTGAATGGTGGGCCGTGAAGGATTCGAACCTTCGACCAATTGATTAAGAGTCAACTGCTCTACCAACTGAGCTAACGGCCCCGGAACTAGTTTGTCACTGGAAACTGGGGTGGATGATGGGATTCGAACCCACGACAACCGGAATCACAATCCGGGACTCTAACCAGCTGAGCTACACCCACCATAAATCTTGAAACTGGTGCGCCCGACAGGACTCGAACCTGCAACCGTCGGCTTAGAAGGCCGATGCTCTATCCGGTTGAGCTACAGGCGCAGGCACTGCCAGTAGAACATGTTGCTGGCCGAGGTGGTCGGGGCAGAGGGATTCGAACCCCCGACTTTTGCGTCCCAAACGCAACGCTCTACCAGACTGAGCTATACCCCGCAACGAATCATCGAAACACTTCAAGTCGTCGAAGCCCTCAAATGTTACGGGTGACGCTTCGCTCAGTCAATCCGTATCGAAGCACACCGTGAATCCTGGAACACTGTTTTCACTGAAGAAGAAGCGCCCTTCTCCGTGAAAACAAAACGGGGTGCAAGCACCCCGCCTCGCAAATAAAATGGTGCGCCCGGAGAGATTCGAACTCCCGACCACCTAGTTCGTAGCCAGGTACTCTATCCAACTGAGCTACGGGCGCACTGAAGTGTTTCACCTCGCCGCCAGGATGTTGGGGCATCAAGGCGGTGAAGCGAGAAGCGGAATTATTCAGACTCCGCCCTCGTGCGTCAACACTTTTCGTCAAAAAGATTTCATCGAGTGCCGACTTTCCGCATGAAGTGGCCCGATATATGCGTTTACCGGCTACCCTCGCGGGATGTGACGCGGTGAAGAAGATTGCAGGACGTGGGGAGAGTTGATGGCCATCGGCAGCGCTCTGCATTCCAGGCGCTGCCACATGCTTTAGCCGTCCAAACGATCGCTCAGCTTACAGGCTGGAGCGATTCTGCGTAGCCGGGTCACCCACCTTGCCCACCGGCGAACCTGCGTCACCCTTCGGCGGCGGTGGCGGCGGCGTGCTGCCCGATGCGTTTTTCGTCCAGTCAGCCGGCGGACCGGGTTCGCGTCCAGCCATGATGTCGTCGATCTGGTGCGCGTCGATGGTCTCGTACTGCAGCAACAGCTCCGCCATCGTGTGCAGCTTCTCGAGATTTGCGGTCAGCAGCTCCTTGCTGCGCGCGTAAGCGCGATCAAGGATGCCGCGCACCACTTCGTCGATCTTGCTGGCGGTCTCGTTGGAGATGCTCTTGTGCTGGGTTACCGAGCGACCGAGGAAGACCTCGTCCTCATCTTCACCGTAGGTGATTGGACCGAGCTCGTCGGACAGACCCCATTTGGTCGCCATGTTGCGCGCCATCTTGGTGGCCCGCTCGATGTCGTTGGAGGCGCCCGTAGTGACCTTGTCGGCACCGAAGATCAACTCCTCGGCCACGCGCCCACCGTACAGCGAGCACAGCTGCGACTGGATCGCCACGCGATTGATGCTGTATTTGTCGCCCTCAGGCAGGTACATGGTCACGCCAAGCGCGCGCCCACGCGGGATGATCGTCACCTTGTAGACCGGGTCATGCTCGGGCACCAGACGACCAACGATGGCATGGCCAGCCTCGTGATAGGCGGTGAGTTTCTTCTCGTCCTCACTCATCGCCATCGAGCGGCGTTCGGTACCCATCAGGATCTTGTCGCGCGCCTTGTCCAGGTGAACCATGCGAACTTCGCGGGCGTTCTCACGCGCAGCGAACAGCGCAGCCTCATTAACCAGGTTGGCCAGGTCGGCACCGGAGAAACCCGGGGTGCCGCGCGCGATCGTCATGGCGTTGACGTCACTGGCAGTCGGCACCTTGCGCATGTGCACCTTGAGGATCTGTTCGCGACCACGCACGTCAGGCAGGCCCACCACGACCTGACGATCGAAGCGACCCGGACGCAGCAACGCAGGATCCAGCACGTCAGGACGGTTGGTCGCGGCGATCACGATGATGCCTTCGGTACCTTCGAAACCATCCATTTCAACCAGCAACTGGTTGAGCGTCTGCTCGCGCTCGTCATGACCACCGCCAAGGCCGGCACCGCGATGGCGGCCGACAGCGTCGATTTCGTCGATGAAGATGATGCACGGCGCGTGCTTCTTGGCCTGCTCGAACATGTCGCGCACGCGGCTGGCGCCCACGCCGACGAACATTTCGACGAAGTCGGAACCGGAGATCGCGAAAAACGGCACCTTGGCCTCGCCAGCGATGGCTTTCGCCAGCAGGGTCTTGCCGGTGCCGGGCGGACCCACCATCAGCACGCCGCGCGGAATCTTGCCGCCCAGCTTCTGGAACCGGCCGGGATCACGCAGGAACTCGACCAGCTCGCCGACCTCCTCCTTTGCTTCATCGCAACCGGCGACGTCGCTGAAATTGACCTTGACCTGGTCCTCGCCCTGCAGCTTGGCACGCGAACGACCGAAGCTCATCGCGCCGCGACTACCACCACCGGACTGCATCTGGCGCATGAACCAGATGAATACACCAACGATCAACAGCACCGGCAGCCAGCTGATCAGCAGACCGATCAGCGAGAAGCCCTCGGACGGGTCCTGGCGGACTTCGACACCCTTGTCCTGCATCTGCTTGACCACCGCGTTGGTGGAGAAGCCGAGCATCGGTGCCACGGTGTGGAACACGCTGCCATCCTTCAGCTTGCCGCTGATCGTGGCTGGCTGGTCGGCACTGATCGTGGCGGTGGCCACGTTGCCGTTGTCCACACTCTGCACAAAGGCGCTGTAAGCGAGGTCCGAAGAGGACGTGCCACGCGGATTGAAGCTCTGGAATACGGTGAACAGGACCACCGCGATGATCACCCAGAGCAACACATTTTTCGCTGTCTCATTCATGCACGGTTCTCGCCTGTTGCGCCACGGAAGGCTTGAGGCCCACCGCCAGCGCGTATACCTCACGCGAACGTGCGCGCGAGGCTTTGGGTTTACGCATCGTTACGCGGGTGAAGTCCGCACGCAAGCTGCGCAAATATTCGTCAAAACCCACTCCCTGAAACAATTTGATCAGGAAGGAGCCACCCGGCTTGAGCCACTGCCGACTGAAATCGAGCGCCAGATCGGCCAGAGCCATCGCCCGGATCTGATCGGCCAGCGCCACACCACTCATATTGGGGGCCAGATCGCACAGTACAAGATCCAGCCTGTGCCCTTCCAGCCGGCTCTCCAGCTCGCGCAGCACCGACTCCTCGCGAAAATCACCTTGCAGGAAGTCCACCCCGGCAATGCTCTGCATCGGCAGGATGTCCAGCGCGAATACCTTGCCAGTATCACCCAGGCGATTGCGCACCAGTTGCGACCAGCTGCCGGGAGCAGCCCCGAGGTCCACGACATTGATGCCCGGCTTGAGCAGCCGGTCACGCTCGATCAGTTCCTCCAGTTTGTAGACCGCACGCGAACGCAAGCCCTCGGCCTGGGCTTTTTTTACGTATTCATCATTGAAATGTTCGCGCAGCCAGACTGCACTGCTTTTGCTGCGGGCCATGTCGTTGGGGGTCACAGATTGGGGAACGGGATGGCGCATGATACCCTTTGCCGTTCATTTACCGCGAATCGAGCACCAGCGCATGGCCCTTTCCTCCTCGCAAATCCGCTATTTGCGCAGCCTCGCCCACGATCTGAGCCCGGTTGTCCTGCTCGGCGCCAAGGGTGCTACCGAGGCCGTGGTGAAAGAGTTGGGCCAGGCGCTAGACATTCACGAGCTGGTCAAGGTGAAGCTGTCCGGCGGTGACAAAGATGAACGGCAGGCACAGATCGACGTGCTTACCGGTGGCACCCAGGCGGAAAAAATCCACCAGATTGGCCATGTGGTCGTGCTGTTCCGCCGCAACGCCGACGAGCCGAAAATCGCCCTGCCACGCTGATGGATCTGTCGCTCGACCGTCCCGAGGGGTATCTGTTCGTGCGTCGGGTCGGCGCTCGCAGCATCACCCTGATCGATCGCGAGCTCGACAAGAGTTTCCTGCTGGCCCCGGACCGGGCGATCGAAAACTGGCCCGTCGACGCCGCCAGCGTGCTGGATGCCAGCCATGTCGAGGCTCTGTTGGCGTTGCAGCCAGAGCTGGTGATCCTGGGTACCGGTGAACGGCAGATCTTCCCGGCAGCGGTGTTCATGGCCGGCTTCCTGCGCAAGGGCGTCGGTATCGAAGTGATGGATAACGCCGCTGCGGCGCGCACCTATAACCTGCTGGCTGGTGAAGGCCGACGGGTGGTTGCCGGATTCATCCTGCCTACAAGCTGAGCGTAATCAGCGCGATCACTGCGCTCTTGTTCGTGCCTCGCTCTTGTTCGTGCCTCGCTCTTGTTCGTGCCTCGCTCTTGTTCGTGCCTCGCTCTTGTTCGTGCCTCGCTCTTGTTCGTGCCTCGCTCTTGTTCGCGCCTCGTTCCTTTCCGTTGTAGCGCAAGTCTGTTGTGGCACAAGGCGTTCATTTTGACGTGCTTTACCCCTCCCTTGGGGAGAGGGGGGGGTGGGGTGAGGGTTCGGTGCTCGCTGGACCGCTTATTCCCCGTCACCCCTGCGAAGGCAGGGGCCCAGTGCCTTTGCACTGCAACTGTTCCTGCATTTGCTGCTCGTGCTTTTAGAGCATTTCACCCTCCTGCGGAGGACGAAACGCTCTGCACTACAAAACAACAGCAGAGCATCGCGACTGAAGTCGCTCCCACAAGAGCAACAAGATCAAAGACAGGTCACGTGCAAGGACACTGGGCCCCTGCCTTCGCAGGGGTGACGAAGATTGAGCATTTTCTCGGGCACCCGCCCCTCACCCCAGCCCTCTCCCTGACGGGGAGAGGGGGCAGAGCGCCAGGTTGAGATTGGTCACCGAGGTGGCAGATAGCCCAGCGGATCGACCGGGTTGCCGTCTTTGCGTATCTGGAACTCCAGCTCGCTGCGCGTCGCACCGCTGGAGCCCATCTCGGCAATTTGCTGGCCAGCGCTGACCCGCTGGCCTTCCTTGACCAGGCGTTTGCTGTTGTGGCCATACGCGGACAGGAAGCTGTCGTTGTGCTTGATGATCACCAGTTCACCGTAGCCGACCAGTCCGTTGCCGCTGTAAACCACCACGCCATCGGCGGCAGCCCGCACCGAGTCACCGGTATTGCCCGCGATCTCGACGCCGGGAATGGAGTCACTGCTCTGGAAACGCTTGATCAGGTTGCCCTGGGCCGGCCAACGCCAGGTCACCCCACTGGCCGTGCGCGAGGGGCCAGCGACAGCCGCTGGCACCTTGACGGGCGGTGGCACCGCCGCCGGTGATGGCGTGGGTACGCCTGCCACCGGCACGACGGTTGTTGCCGTAGTCGCCGCCGCAGGCACCACGGAAGCGGCAGGCGCGGGGATCGCCGTATTTGCCACCTTCGCTGTGGTGGAGGCCGTAGCAGGAGTCCCCACCGGCTCGAACGCAGGTGTCGTTGCAACCGTCGGTGGCGGCGCCTGGGGATGCGTAACAGGGACCGGTGCGGGCTTCGGCGTTGCCGTGCCTGCGACAACCACCGGCACCGGCACCGGAGCGGCCGGCGCAGAAACCACGGTGCCCGAAAGCTGCAACTTCAGCCATTGCCCGGGCCAGATCGTGTAAGGAGCGGAGATTCCGTTCCATTGCGCCAGATCGCGAAAGTCCACCCCATTGCGGAACGCGATCGAATATAGCGTGTCGCCCTTCACCACCTGATAGCTGCCACCGGGAATCGGTGTGCGAGCCTGCGCGACAACCTGGCTGTGAGCGCCGCTGGGCGGCTCGACCACGACCGTGCTGCGCATGGTGCTGCAGGCAGCAAGCAGCACGGATGCGGCCGTCGCGGTCAGCAGTTGAAGGTGTCGATCCATGCTTGTCAGCATACCGAGGCGGAACAGCTTTTTCATGCAAGACGCTCCACAAGGTGACTCATGCTCAATGCGGCCAGAGCCACCAGACCAGCAGCAGGCCGAGCAGTACCAGCACGGCCCAGCCGATCCACTCGATATATTTGTGCAACACCCGCTCGGCACGCTCGCCAAACAAACGAATCAGCAGCGCCAGCAGCCACACGCGCTTGCCGCGGCCAAGCGCGATGCATGCCAGGAACGGCAGCACCGGCACGCCGATGATGCCGCAAGCCCAGGTGACGAATTTCATCGGCACCACCGGCTGCAGCGCAGCCAGGATCAGCACGCCGAACATGCCCCAACGATGTTCGGCCATCTGTGTGCCAAGGCTCGTCACGCCCAGCTCGATCGGCGCCAGCAGGTGCAGCGAGCCAAGCAGCGGTCGCAATGCCTGGAACGCCCAGTGACCCAGCGCATAACCGACCAGCGCGCCGAGCAGGGAAAACAGCAGGCTGACATTGGCGTAGCGAAATGCCTTGTGCCGCTTGCCGAGCATCATCGGCGCCAGCATCACCTCCGGCGGAACCGGAAAGATGAAAGCCTCGACGAAGCTGAGTCCGGATAAGTAGTACAGCGCACTTGGCTCGCGCGCCCAGATCAATGCACGCGCATAAAGCTTCCCGAACAAGCGCATCAGCCGATTCCACCAAGCAGCGGCACGAAACTGACCGCTCCGAGTTCTTCCTGGATGAAATCGCCGTTGCCGTCGCCGCGCATGCGGATCAGCATCTGCTGGCTGGGTGAACCCACCGGTGCCACCAGCACGCCGGTCGGGCTCAATTGATCGAGAATCCGGGTCGGAATCGTGTCGCCCGCGGCCGTGAGGATGATGCCGTCGAACGGCGCCTCGTCCGGCCAGCCGAGCTTGCCGTCATCGTGGCGCGAACGCAGGTTGGTCAGGCCGAGCTGACGAAAACGCCGGCGCGCCTGGCGCAGCAATTCCTCGATCCGCTCCACCGTGAATACCTGCGGCACCAATGCAGCCAGTACCGCCGCCTGGTAGCCCGAACCCGTACCGATCTCCAGCACCTTCTGTGGCATGCCGAATTCGATCAGCGCCTCGGTCATGCGCGCCACCACCCATGGCTGGGAAATGGTCTGGCCGTGGCCGATCGGCAGCGCGGTATTTTCGTAGGCGCGTGAATGCAGCGCCTGGTCGATGAAGTGATGACGCGGCACGTTGCGGATCACCTCGATCACGCGTGGATCGCGGATGCCGCCCTCTTTCAAACTGACCACGAGACGATCTCGTGCGCGCTGCGAAGTCATCCCCTCACCTTTGAGGTCCGCGGCCGGCCATGGATAAACGTTCATGCTTCAGGCCGCCTCATCGTTGATGTTACGACCAGTGGCCATGTCGTCGCTCAGCACCTGCATCCAGCTGCTGACTTTTTCCAGCGCCTGGAAACGGGTCAGGTCGACGTGAATCGGCGTCACCGAGACAAACCCGCGCTGCACGGCATCGAAATCGGTACCGGGGCCGGCGTCGTCCACCTCTCCAGCCGGGCCGATCCACCAGATCGGCCGGCCGCGCGGATCGGTCTGCGCAATGCACGGCGCGGAGCGATGGCGCCGACCCAGCCGGGTCACTTCGAAACCCTTGATGTCCGCCCACGGCCGATCCGGCACGTTGACATTGAGGATCGTGTCGGCCGGCAGCGGATCGACCAGCAGGCGCTGCATCAACAGCAACACTGCCTGCGCGGCGGAGTCGTAATGCACGCCCTTGTGATCCTGCGTGACCAGCGACACCGCGATAGCCGGCAGCCCGAGGAAGCGCCCTTCCATGGCCGCTGACACCGTGCCCGAATAGATCACATCATCGCCAAGGTTCGCCGAATTGTTGATGCCGGAAACCACGATGTCCGGTTCCTCATCCAGCAATCCGGCCAGCGCCAGATGGACGCAATCGGTAGGCGTACCAGCCACGCGGTAATAACCGTTGCCCATCGGCAAGACCCGCAACGGTGCATCGAGGGTAAGCGAGTTGCTGGCGCCGGAACGATCGCGATCGGGCGCCACCACGGTTACCTGGCCGACGGCGCCGAGGCGCTCGGCGAGTACGCGGATGCCCGGTGCGTCCACGCCGTCGTCGTTACTTACCAGAACTCGCATGATGCTCCGTCGAAAATGACTGCGGACGCGCCTGTCCAGGGCCCCAGTGCCCATGATTCCACAGGGCGCGTTCCAATCCCCGAAGTCTACCGGAGCGTGCCGACGGTTTCACACGGATCGGGGGTGATTTTGCAATTCGCTGCCCGGGGCGCGCTTTGGTTAGCATGGCGGCATGAAGCGGCACGTGCCCACCCCGATCGACGACGATGACAGCCGCCTGTTTCGCGAAGCGATCGGCGAGGTGCGCCGGCTTGACCCGGTGCCGGCGCCGCCCGCTGCCGCGAAACCCGCGCCACATCCGCACATGTTCGAAGCCGATGAGGCGGCGGTGCCAGGCGAGTTGCTCGACATGGCATTCGATCCAGCGTTGCTGGAAGTCGGCGAGGAGCTGAGTTACCTGCGCGATGGCTATTCGCCCAAGCTGTTGCGTCAGCTCAAACGTGGCCAGTTCAGCGTGCAGGACGACCTGGACCTGCACCAGATGAACGCTGCCGCCGCGCAAGCCAGCATCGTTACCTTTCTGGCCGAAGCGAAACAACATGGGCGGCGTTGCGTGCGCATCGTGCATGGCAAGGGGCTGCGCTCGCGCGCCGCGGGGCCCGTGCTGAAAGGTCTGACCGATCGCCTGCTGCGCCGAAGAGATGACGTGATCGCCTTTGCATCGGCGCGACCGTCCATGGGCGGAACCGGCGCCGTGGTCGTGCTGCTAAAGGCCTGAGTCGAGCAACCGCGAAAACGTGCGGGCAAACGTATGCACGTCGCCCGGCCAGCGGGCCGAGACGTAGTTGCCGTCGCGCACCACGAAAGCCGGAGTGTCATCGTCGATCCGATCACGCACCAGCCCGCTGCGCTTGCGCCAGCCATGCGCGACGTCGCTAGGAACATCCATGAAATCCTCCGGCCGCGCCAATGCCCGTGTCACTTCCTGCTGAACCGACATATAGCCGCGCGGCTGATCGCTGCGCTCGCTGTAGGTGCGGTAGTACTGCGGATCCCAAAACCGGGTGATGCGCGCCAGCGACCACGCCGATTTTTCCAGCGCCCAGGTCAACGCCGTCGTGCGGCGCCCGAACAGCACCGAGCGATCACTGCCAACGACACGGCTGCGCGCCGCGAGCAACACGCCGTGGCAGATCGCGCCCACCGGTTTGTCTGCCGCGAAAAAGCGAGCCACCACTTCCTGCAACACGCTCGATTCGAGAAACTCCTGCATGCCGCGAGCGCGATGCCCGCCGGGCAACAGCAGGCCGTCGAAAGCCGAGGGGTCGATGGCATCCCAGCGCAGTGGGGAGCGGAAATCGGCGTCGCGCTCCAACGCGGCATAGGCGTGCCTCGCGTCACGATTGGCACGCAACAGCAGACCTGTCAGTGGCAACGCGCGCAGGCCGGGAACCCATCCCCAGGGATCGAGCCCACGACCATCGAGCATCAAGCCATCGGCCTCCCCGGGGCGTCCATCGGGTGTCGCGAAGCTGACGCGATGTCCGGCGTCAGTCAGCACACGCCAGCTGATCGCGACTTCGCTTGGATCGAAGTCGCGCGATGGAATCGGCATCAGCACGTTGGCCATGCTCAGCCTTCAATCGCCGCCAGCTCGCGCACCACCACGGTGGCGTAGGCACCCGCTGGCAGCTCGAACGCCAGCTCCAGCGAGTTGTCGTCCAGCCAGCGCCATTTGAAGTCCCTTGGCAGCAAGCGCAGCGGGCGTCGTTCCTGATCCATCCGCGCCGCCGCCACACCCTCAGCCAGATCGCTGGAGGCCGCGGCCACCTCGCGCTCCAGCGCACCCGCGTCGGCCACCGTGGGTGGCTCGCCCTGCCCCCACAAGGGACCGGAGGGGTGAATGTCGGCTCGCGCCAGTCGCTCGGCCAGCACATCGCTGAACGGTTCCGGCCAAAACCATGAGCGCGAACCGGCCAGCGACCATATCTCGCCATCCAGCGGTGTATCCCAGGCGCCGCGCTCGACCCTTGCCGCCAACACGTTGTTGAAGATCTGCGAACGCGCGGCCGACAGCAGGAACGAACGCTTGTCGCGGTCGACCCGACGTCCCGCAAACATCGCACGTGCCTGCGCCACGTTGCCGCCTTCGCGGCCAAACCGTTGCTCACCAAAATAATTTGGCACGCCGCGTGCTGCGATCTGCTGGAGTACCTGCTCGGCAGCGTCCCGATCGCCCTGCACTTCGCGCAGTACCAACACGAAACGATTGCCCCGCAATGCACCGCGCTTGAGCTTGCGCGAATGTCGCGTTGCAGCCAGGACTTTCACGTCCGCATGCGGAAACGCCGACCAGTCCGGATCGGGTTTGCCGGCCAGCTGCACCGAGAACGTCTGGCGGGTGACCGCGTGACGATCCTTCAACCCGGCGTAACCCACGGCGACCGGCGAGACGCCGGCGAACTTGGCCAGTTCGCGCGCTACCCAGTCGGTGTTCGCACCGCGTTTTTCGACCCACAGCAACGCATGCTCGCCCTGACCATCGGCGTCGTAACCGAGGACTTCCTCGACCCGGAAATCCTCTGGTGTGCTGCGCAGACGGGCACCCAGTGATGGCGCACCGTAAGCGCGGGGAAGTTCAAGTTCGGAAGAAGACATCTTACTCCGCCGGTCGTGCCGGCCTGTGAATCAAATGTACGGAAAACTTAGCCCCGCTCAAGCAACACACTGGCCTGCGCCGCGATACCCTCGCCGCGTCCGGTGAAGCCGAGCTTCTCGGTGGTGGTGGCCTTGATGCTGATGCGGCCGATGTCGCAGTCCAGGTCGGCGGCAAGATGCCCGCGCATGGCCTGTGCATGTGGAGCGACCTTTGGCATCTCGCCAATCACGGTGATGTCCGCATTGCCGAGCGCATAGCCATGCTGCGCCATCAGCATCGCCGCATGACGCAGGAACTGTCGGCTGTCGGCGTTGCGCCAGCGCTCGTCGCTGGGTGGAAAATGCGTGCCGATATCACCCATCGCCAGCGCGCCGAAGATCGCATCGCACAGCGCGTGGATCACGACATCGCCGTCCGAATGCGCGATCACGCCGTGGCTGTGCGGTATGCGCATGCCGCCCAAGGTCACATGGTCTCCCTCACCGAAGGCATGTACGTCGAATCCGGTACCGATACGCATCTAGGGTGTGCTCATGTGTAGCAAGTCAGCCGCGCCGGGAGCCGTTTGCCCGGGTGGCAAGCAAGAGAGAGGGAATGTATGTCGATACACGACCGAGCGATGACGCTGCCACACGGGCAAACAGCCCCGGCCCGAAGAGTTGCCCTGCCTCGGCAGGGCGACGCGGGCGGCTTGCTACGCATGAGCATACCCTCCAGTCCTCGCCAGGAGAAACTCGGCGAGCGCGAAATCCGCTGCCGTCGTCACCTTGATGTTGTCTTCGGCGCCTTCGACCAGCAACGGCGCGAAACCGGCCAACTCCATCGCCATCGCCTCGTCGCTGACTTTCAGGCCACGCCGCACTACGTCGCGCAGGGCCGATGTCAGCTCTCCACGTCGAAACATCTGCGGCGTGAACGCGCGCCAGCGTTCGTCGCGCGACTCGGTAGCGAGGCTGCGTGTGGAGGCGTCGGCCCGCTTGAGCGTGTCGCGCAATGGTGCACCGAGCAGGCCACCGCCCGCCGCCGTGCCGAGTTCGATCAACTTGTCGATATCCGCCTGTCTGATGCATGGACGCGCGGCGTCGTGGACCAGTACAAAATCGTCAGCAACGACATCCGGCGGCAACGCCTCGATACCGGCCAGCACCGAATCACTGCGCTCAGCCCCGCCTGTCGCGGTAAGGACCGGCTTGCCATTGAGCGTGGTGAACCCGGGCCAATGTGCATCTGCCGCGCCGAGCGTCACCAGCAGACCGGCAATCCGCGGATGCGCGGCGAGTCGATCCAGCGTGTGCTGGATCAGCGGCTGTCCCGCCAGCGGCAGGTACTGCTTGGGGCAATCCGTTCCCACCCGCGTACCGCGCCCCGCAGCCGGCACCACGCACCACAGCATCGGTACGCTCATGGCTGGCCCGCGGACGCAGCAGCCGGTGGCGGCGTACTGCCGGCATGGGCTGACTGGTCGACCACCTGGTAGAAAGTTTCGCCGGGCTTGATCAATCCCAGTTCGGTGCGCGCACGTGCCTCGACGGCCTGCTCGCCGTGCTTGAGGTCAAACACATCGGCGCCCAGTGCCTGGTTGCGCTGCAGCAGCTTTGCGTTCTCGTCAGCCTGCTTCTTCACAGCCACGCGCAAGCTGTCCACCTCATGCATGCTGCCGTTGCCGGACCACAGCTTCAGCTGCAGTCCGATCAGGACGAGGATCAGAACGATGGCGATCCAGCGCAGCATGGGCGGTCGATGTCCCCGCTCAGCCGGGCAGGCTGGTCAGGTTCGGGAACGCGTTGCGGCCGGCATAGCGCGCTGCGCTACCGAGCGCCTCCTCGATGCGTAGCAGCTGGTTGTACTTCGCCACGCGGTCGCTGCGGCACAGCGAACCGGTCTTGATCTGGGTCGCCGTGGTGGCCACGGCGATATCGGCGATGGTGGTGTCTTCGGTTTCGCCCGAACGATGCGAGATCACCGCCGCGTACTTGGCGGCATCGGCCATCGCGATGGTCTCCAGGGTCTCCGACAACGTGCCGATCTGGTTCACCTTGATCAGGATCGCATTGGCAATGCCAGCGTCGATACCTTTGCGGAAGATCGCCGGATTGGTGACGAAATTGTCGTCGCCAACCAGCTGCACGTTCTTGCCAAGGCGTTCGGTCAGCAGCTTCCAGCCTTCACTGTCGCCCTCGGCCATGCCGTCTTCGATGGTGATGATCGGGTATTGCTTGGCCCAGCTGGCGAGTACATCGACGAACTGCGCCGGGGTGTAGATCTTGCCTTCGCCAGCGAGGTCGTAGCTACCGTTCTTGAAGAACTCCGAACTGGCCGCGTCCAGGCCGAGCAGGATTTCGCTGCCGACCTTGTAACCGGTGGTGTTGACGGCTTCGAGTATCGTGTCGAGCGCCTCGATATTTGAGCGCAGGTTCGGCGCGAAGCCACCCTCGTCCCCCACCGCCGTGCTCAGGCCCTTGCCCTTCAGCACGCTCTTCAGCGCATGGAAGATTTCCGCGCCGGCGCGCAATGCCTCGGCAAAGTTCGACAGGCCGACCGGCAAGATCATGAATTCCTGCACGTCGACGTTGTTGTCGGCATGCGCGCCACCGTTGATGATGTTCATCATCGGCACCGGCAGCGCACCTGGCTTACCGTTCGACAGATAATTCCACAGCGGTTCGTCGCGCGAAGCGGCCACCGCGTGTGCTGCTGCCATCGAAACGCCGAGCAGCGCATTCGCACCGAGGTGACCCTTGTTCGGCGTGCCGTCAAGCGCGATGAGCTTCGCGTCCAGACCCTTCTGGTCAGCTGCATCAAACCCGTTGAGCGCCTTGGCGATCGTCGTGTTGACGTTCGCCACCGCGTTCTTCACGCCCTTGCCCGCATAACGCGACTTGTCGCCATCGCGCAGCTCGACCGCTTCGCGCGAACCGGTGGAGGCGCCGCTCGGCACCGCGGCGCGGCCGAAGCCGCCGTCCGCCAGGGTGACTTCGGCTTCCAGCGTGGGGTTGCCGCGCGAGTCGAGGATTTCACGGGCGTGGATGCGGGTGATCAGAGTGCTCATGCGGTGTCCATTGCTTGTGTTGAGTGTTGTTGTTGGATGAGCGGCGAACGCGCTCGATGGTTCAGGAAAGTTTCCGTCAGGACAATCCATGCTCCAGGAAGCCGTGCCGCTTGGTCACGGCATCCAGCTCCAGCAGGGTTTCCAGCAGCGCTTCCATTTTGCCCAACGGCCACGCGTTCGGGCCATCGCTGAGTGCCTTGCTCGGATCCGGGTGCGTCTCGGCGAACAGGCCGGCCACGCCGACCGCGACCGCCGCACGCGCCAGTACCGGCACGAATTCACGCTGGCCACCGGAGCTGGTGCCCTGTCCACCAGGCAACTGCACCGAATGGGTGGCATCGAACACGACCGGGCAGCCGGTTTCGCGCATCACGCTGAGCGAGCGCATATCCGACACCAGGTTGTTGTAGCCGAAGCTGGCGCCGCGCTCGCACACCATGATGTCGTCATTGCCGACCGCCTTGGCCTTGGCGACGACGTTCTTCATGTCCCACGGTGCGAGGAACTGGCCCTTCTTGATGTTTACCGGCTTGCCGGCACGCGCGACCTTCTGGATGAAGTCGGTCTGCCGGCACAGGAACGCCGGCGTCTGCAGCACGTCGACCACCGCAGCCACTTCATCCATCGGCGTGTATTCGTGGACGTCCGTGAGCAAGGGCACGCCGATCTGCCGCTTCACTTCGGCAAGGATACGCAGACCTTCTTCCAGCCCCGGCCCGCGAAAGCTTTCGCTGGATGAGCGATTCGCCTTATCGAAGCTCGACTTGAAGATGAAATGGATACCGAGCCGACCGGTGATTTCCTTGAGCGTGCCGGCGGTGTCCAGCTGCAGCTGCTGGGACTCGACCACGCACGGACCGGCAATCAGGAACAGCGGCTGGTTCAGCCCGATCTCGAAACCGCACAGCTTCATGCGATCGACTCCTGTGCCAGCCGGTGACCATCGCGCACCGCCTTGAACTCACGCGCGGCAAGGATGAAGCCGCTGAACAGCGGATGGCCATCACGCGGCGTCGAGGTGAATTCCGGATGTGCCTGGCAGGCGAGGAACCATGGGTGCTGCTGCTGTGGCAGCTCGATCATTTCCACCAGCAGGTCGTCCATCGACTTGCCGGAAATCACCAGGCCCAGATCCTCGAACGATTGGCGATAACGGTTGTTGAACTCGTAGCGATGGCGATGGCGCTCGCGCACCACGTCCTGGCCATACAGTTCACGCGCCAGCGTACCGGCCTTCAAACGGCATTCCTGCGCGCCCAGGCGCATGGTGCCCCCCATGTCGGAACGCTCGTTGCGCTGCTCGATGTCGCCGGTGGTCGTGGTCCATTCAGTGATCAATGCGATGACCGGGTCCGGTGTGTTGCGGTCGTTCTCGCTGGAATCGGCATCGGTGAGGCCGGCGATGTGGCGGGCAAAATCGATGACCGCCGCATGCATGCCGTAGCAGATGCCGAAATACGGTACGCCGTGTTCACGCGCGTACCTGGCGGTCAGTATCTTTCCTTCAAAACCGCGCTTGCCGAAACCACCGGGCACCAGGATCGCATCGACGCCAGCCAGTACCTTGGCGGCACCGTCGGCTTCGATCTGCTCGGCGTCGACCCAATGCAGGTTGACCCGGGTCTCCTGTTTGATACCACCATGGCGCAATGCCTCGCCAAGCGACTTGTAGGCATCCTTGTGCTCGACGTACTTGCCGACGATGGCGACGGTGACCTCGTCTTTCGGGTGCTCCATCGCGTCGACCGTGCGCTGCCAGCTGGACAGGTCGGCCGGGCCGGCATCGAGGCCGAGGCGCTTGACGACGATCTCGTCCAGCCCCTGCTGATGCAGGTACAGCGGTTGCTTGTAGATGATGTCGACGTCGGCGGCGCTGATCACCGCGTTCTCCGGCACGTTGGTGAACAAGGCGATCTTGCGCCGTTCGCTCTCCGGCAGTTGCTGCTCACAACGGCACAGCAGGATGTCCGGCTGGATACCGATCGAGCGCAGTTCTTTCACCGAGTGCTGGGTCGGCTTGGTCTTGATCTCGCCGGCAGCCTTGATATACGGCACCAGCGTGAGGTGCATGAACACGACCTTTTCCGGGCCATGCTCGATGCGCAGCTGACGAATCGCCTCGAGGAACGGCAGCGACTCGATGTCGCCGACGGTGCCGCCGATCTCCACCAGCGCCACATCGAAGCCACGCGTGGCCTCGTGGATGCAGTGCTTGATCTCGTCGGTGATATGCGGGATCACCTGCACCGTGGCACCGAGGTAGTCGCCGCGGCGCTCCTTGCGGATCACCGATTCGTAGATCTTGCCGGTGGTGATCGAGTTCTTGCCGGTCAGGCGGGTGTGCACGAAACGCTCGTAGTGACCGAGGTCGAGGTCAGTCTCCGCACCATCGTCGGTGACGTAGACCTCACCGTGCTGGAAGGGACTCATCGTGCCCGGATCCACATTGATATAGGGATCGAGCTTCATCATGGTGACCGATAGCCCGCGCGCTTCAAGTATGGAAGCGAGCGACGCCGCAGCAATGCCCTTGCCAAGCGAGGACACCACACCGCCGGTGACGAAAATCAGGGGGGTCATGGAAAGCAGCCGTGCTGGAAATTAGGCATTTTAGCTGCAGAAGCGCTCCACTGCGAGATGGCATTGGACAATTCTCTGTTTTGATTCAGCCCGGGAGTCCCTGAGGAGGGGTGAAACGGCCCGCGACCGCCTGCTAGCATGCCCGCATGAGTAACCCCATCCCGACCCGTCTCGCCGCCCTGCGCGCGGCCATGCAGCAGCATGGCGTCACCGCTGTACTGATTCCCACCGCCGATCCCCACCTGTCCGAATATCTGCCCGAACATTGGCAGGCGCGGGCATGGCTGTCCGGCTTCGACGGCTCGGCGGGCAGCTTGATTGTCACGCAGGAGCACGCCGGCCTGTGGACCGATTCGCGCTATTTCTCCCAGGCCGAACAGCAACTGGCCGGCAGCGGGGTCCAGTTGATGAAGCTGCGGGTGCCGCATGCCGCCGAACACCTGGAGTGGCTGCAGCAGCATTTGCGCGATGGTGACGTGCTGGCCGTGGCCGGCGACAGCATCGCGTTGACCACCCGACGGCAGATCGAACGCCGGCTGTCCGAGACCAATGCCATCCTGCGCACCGATCTGGATCTGGCGGGCGAGGTCTGGGCGGATCGCCCCGCCCTACCCCAGGCGCCGGTGATCGAACATGACCCGGCCTATGTCAGCGTCCCCCGTGCCGACAAGCTCACCCGCTTGCGCAACGCCATGCGCAAGCTTGGCGCCACCCATCATCTGCTTTCCAGCCTCGACGATATCGCGTGGCTGACCAACCTGCGCGGCAGCGATGTCGAATGCAATCCGGTGTTTCTCGCCCATCTGCTGGTGGAAACGCGGGGCCGTGCCACCCTGTTCGTCCAGCGAGCCAAGCTCGGCGATGCGCTGGTCGCCGCACTCGCGGCCGATGGCATCGAGATCGTCGACTACGCCTCGATCACCTCGGCCCTGAACGAACTCGGCGCCGCCGACACCCTGCTGCTGGATGGCGGCCGGATCGTCGACTCGATCGGCGCAGCGATTCCGCCGGTGGTCCATCGAATCGAAGCAGCCAATCCCAGCACCGCGTTCAAGGCGCGCAAGAATGCCGCCGAACTCGACCATATCCGCGAAGTGATGCGCTGCGATGGCGCGGCGCTGGTGTCGGCGTTTCGCCGACTGGAACAGCGTCTGGCCGCCGGCATGACCCTGACTGAGCTTGACGTCGACAAGCTGCTGTTCCAGGAACGCTCGAACCAGCCCGGTTACCAGAGTGAGAGCTTCGCCACCATCGCCGGCTATCAGGCCAACGGCGCGCTGCCGCATTACCGCGCCACGCCGCAATCGCACAGCACGCTGCAGAACAAGGGCCTGCTGTTGATCGATTCGGGCGGCCAGTACCTCGGTGGCACCACCGACATCACCCGCGTGCTGGCGCTCGGCCCTACCACAGGCGAGCAGCGGCGTGACGCGACGCTGGTGATGAAAGGCATGATCGCGCTCAGCCGCGCGCGCTTTCCCAAGGGCGCCAGCGGCCCGCAACTGGATGCGCTGGCGCGTGCGCCGTTGTGGGCGAGCGGCATGGATTACGGCCACGGCACCGGCCATGGCGTGGGCTATTTTCTCAATGTGCACGAAGGTCCGCATGGCATTCGCCCGCCCGTCGCGGGCGCTGCGCTGGTGCCGCTGGAGCCGGGCATGATCAGCTCGATCGAGCCGGGACTGTACAAGCCCGGCCGGCACGGCATTCGCCACGAAAACCTGGCGGTGGTAATCGAAGCGGAGCAGACCGAGTTCGGCGAGTTCTACGCATTCGAAACCCTCACCTTGTGCCCGTTCGACCGCCGCGCGCTCGAGGTGGGCCTGCTCAATCCGGAAGAGCGTGCCTGGCTCGATGACTACCACGCCGGTGTGCGCGCTGCGCTGAGTCCGTTACTCGAGGGCTCCGATCTGGAGTGGCTTAACCGGAATTGCGCGCCGCTGTAGGCGCTTGAAACAACCGCCCTTTGCTCGTCATCCCTGCGAAGGCAGGGATCCAGTAGCCTCAAAGCAAGGGCGCTGGGATGACCAGCTTCGCTGTTGAAAAGCGCCTTCTCCCTTCGCAGGGATGACGAGCAACAGCACTGGGTTCCTGCCTTTGCAGGAATGACGAGGCGGGAGAAACGGGTTATTCGAAGTACCCAGGGCTGCGTCAGCCAATGCACCGCACACTCACGTGCGCTTTGGCGGAACCAGCTTCAGCCGGGTGGACGTGGTCTGTGGCAGGTTCGGACACAGCAGGTGTTGGATCTCGTCTGCCTTCAACGGATACGAATACAGGTAACCCTGCCCTTCGACACAGCCGGCGCGCAGCAGGAAATCATGCTGTGCTTCGGTTTCGATACCTTCGGCAATCGTGCTCAGGCCCAGGCTCTTCGACATCGCCAGCATCGCTTCGGCAATCGCCACATCGTTCGCATCGCCCGGCAGACCGGTGACGAAGGATCGGTCGATCTTCAGATAGGCCACGGCCGGCAACTTCAGGTAGGCCATCGAGGAATAGCCGGTGCCAAAGTCGTCGATGGCCACATCGATGCCCAGCGCATGCAAGGTCTGCATGGTGCGCTCGGTGTCGTCGCCCAGGCGCAACATCGCGCTTTCGGTGATTTCCAGCAGCAGGCGCCGTGCCGACAACTGCCTGGCCTGAAGTGTGTGGGTTACTCCTTCGACGAAGGCCGGATGGCCAAACCAGCGCGCCGAAATGTTGACCGCCACGCGAATGTGCGGCACGCCGGCCCGGTCCCAGGCCTGGATCTGCGCGCAGGCGGCCTGCAGTACCCATTCGTCGATGCGACGGATCATGCCCAGACTTTCGGCCACCGGAATGAACTCGGCAGGCAAGACTTCGCCACGCTCCGGATGCTTCCAGCGCAGCAGTGCTTCCACCGCGACGATGCGCCCCGTGCGCAGCTCGACGCTGGGCTGGTAGACCAGGTGGAATTCGTTGCGCGACAGCGCCTGACGCAACTCGGTCGCCAGCTGCAGGCGCCTGCGCGTATCGGCGTGCATCATCGGGGTGTAGAAGCGGAACGCGTTGCGCTCCTCGGTCTTCGCCGTATACATGGCGGCATCGGCATTCGCGATCAGCGTCGCCGCGTCGACGCCATCCAGCGGGTAGCCGGCAACGCCGATGCTGGCGCTCAGCACAATTTCGTAATCGTCCACGATCAGAGGTTCGGACAAGGTGGCCAGCATGCGACTGACGATCGCCCTGGCATCTTCACGCAAACTCAGCCGGGGCAGCAGCACGGTGAATTCATCGCCACCGATGCGCCCCGCCACATCATCATCGGACAACTGCCTGCGGATGCGGTCGGCCACCTTCACCAGCAGACGATCGCCGATCGCATGGCTGTAGCTGTCGTTGACGATCTTGAACGCGTCCAGGTCGATGAACAGCACGACGGCCGCGAGCCGCTCGCGCTCGGCAATCGCGATCGCATCAGCGCAGTGCCGCTCGAACTCCGCCCGGTTCACCAGTCCGGTCAGCGGATCATGTCGCGCCAGATGCTCCAGGCGGCGCTGATTGAGCTTGGCGGTCTGGATATTGGTGAAGACCGCCACGTAGTAAAGCACCTGATGATCGGCATCGCGAATGATGCTGATGCTCAGATGTTCCGGATAAGTATCGCCGTCGCGACGTGTGCTCAGTACTTCGCCGTGCCAGTTGTGGCCTGCGCCGATGATTTCCCAGATGGAGTTCGGCAGCGGCGCCCCACTCGGCAGCGTGCGGGTACTGTCGAAGCGCTTCCCTTGCAGCTCCTGGGCGGTGAATCCGGTGATCTCGGTGTGTGCCGCGTTGGTCGAGATGACCCGGCGGTCGGCGTCGGCGATGATCACGCCTTCGGCGATGCTGGCCAGCGCCTCGGCGGCGACCCGGCGCTCCTGCTCCATCGCGACGCGCTCGGAGATGTCGCGGATGATGGCCTGGCGTACGGGTCGGTCACCCCAGTTGGCCAGACTGCTTTGGGTCTCCACCGATCGCGTGCTGCTGCCTTCGCCGAGCAGGATGTTGCTGGCCGCCCGGCCGTTCTGCTGCCCTGAAAGGGACTGCTTGAACAAGTGGACGAAACGGTCGCCTATCAATTCATCGACGTCACGTCCGGTCCACGTCGCTGTGGTGCGGTTGACATCGAGAATACGCCCACTGGTTTCATCGATCATCACGATCGCATCGGCGGCGCTGTCGAACAGCAGGCGGTAGCGCTCTTCGCTGCCGCGGATGCTTTCCAGAATCCGGCGCGCCATGCGCAGCCAGAGTAGCGCCGCGATGGCGAATGCACCCAGCACACCCCAGAACAGCAACTGGCCGAGCCACACGGCGCCATGCACCATCTCGATCGAAAACAGCGCCGTGCGCGGCTCCATGTAGACATTCAGTGCATTGATGCGCGCGCGTTGCCGGGTTATCTCCGCAGCCGACAGGCCGCCGGTGCTGTGGGCATGCTGCAGTTCATCCGCGATCCCACCAAGTTCGACCAGCGACGCATCGGTGGATCGCCAGGCCTGAAGCGCTTCCTTCATGTGCGGGGCGTCGGAAAAATACTGCAACATGAACGTCATGCCGGGTTGTGCCGCCGGCATGATGTTGCCCCTGGTGAATACCTTCGTAATCTCCTGCTTGCTGAAATGCCCCGATGCGATCGCATCGCGACCGCTGCGGTCGGATTCGAGCAAGCCAAAGTTGCGCCGGAAGCTGGCGAGGTCCTCGGCCTCGCCATTGAGGGCATAGTTATCGAGATCGATCACCGCCTGCTTCTGGGCCTTGGACCAGACACTCTCGCTGTTGAGGAAGCCAGCGAGAGTGAGCTGAACCTGCAGTACGCCCCAGGTCAGGGCCATGATCAATGCAATGGCAACCGCCAACGCATAAGCCAGCGGCATCAAGCGTCGTGACAGAGGTTGCTGCAGACTGTTACCCACGAAACGCATTGCATGCCCATCCGGTTGATCACGCAGCGGTCACCCGCTGTTCCAGTTTGTTACCAGATGCCCCTCAGGCTGCGGCTTCGTTCGCCAGCCAAAGATTGCGGCACGTCCGTATGCAGCGGTCACCCAGCAGGATCATGCTCGTGTAGCTTCGCTTGATGCATTCGCCGAGATGCGCCACGTCGTCGGCCGACGGCGTCTCTCCCATCAGCGTACAGACTATATCCAATGCCTCCCACGGATGAACATCATCGTAGGCGGCGTGCAGATGCAGCCAGCGCAGACTGGACGCCCGGATCGCCGGATCGAAGCTCTCCCGGTACTTTGTACTCTCGTAAATCATCTGCGACCACTCACCGGTGACTCCCTCGATGGCGTAATTGGTCGCCACGATGCCTGCTGCCAGGGTGCCGCGGGCACTGATTTCTTCACACCACTTGACCAAACCGTCTGTGCCATGGGGGGCCACGCCCTGCAGCAGATCCGACCGCGGAACCCCTGCACCCTCGGACCAGTTGAGCCAGTATTCGGCATGGTTCTGCTCGACCCGGATATTGCGCACCAGCCAGCGTCGCGCCATGTCGTCGCCCGGACTGCGGCCGTAACGGGTCTTGAGCAGGTTCAGCGCCATGAAGCTGGGGAACCGTTCGATGAAGGGCCACAGGCCCATCATGAAGTTGCGGACGGATTCCTGATCGAGCTGCAGCTCGGTCATCATGGACCAGATGTCGTGATCCAGAACGCGCTGCTTGGTGCTGGCGCAGTCCGCAATCATGTCCTGTGCCCACTGTGGATAGCTGGTCAGTTCGGCCAACGGACCGGTACGTTCGAAACGAGTATTCATGTAGTTCTCCTGGGGGTTGTGCGCTTCAATGGGTTACTGCTTCGTTGGGCCGGCACAGGACTTCCTGCTGCCGGTCGTGATCGGGCATCAAAATGCGATACCGGAAACCTTTGAATTCGTGATCCGGGACTAGGTCCCATGGCGTTCCCCCTGTTTACATGACCGATGCCGCCGCCCCCATAGTTCCGCGTGTGATGGGTGGCCGAAACCGGTCATGCGAAATCGAGCGTACTGCTGTCGTGCATCGGGCAAGTGAACGGAATTAACGCTTCAATGCACTGGCATGGCCTGTCCCGCGGTCGCTTCACTTGCATCGACGTTGAAACTGGATCAGCCTCCAAGGTGGTGCCTGCATTGAAACGCGTCATATGGACGGCCATTCCCCGTCAACGTGCCGGAGATCGTATCGATGAAACGTCTTGTCTGGTCTGCCGCAATATCACTGCTGCTGGCTGCTCCTGTGGTCGCGCATGCGGCAGATGGCTACGTCACTGGCAACGTCAGCATGCGCGCCGGCCCCGATTCGCAATACCCGCTCATCCTCACGATTCCGGCCGGTGCGGCGGTTTCCGTTCAGGGTTGTACGACTGGCTGGGAATGGTGCGATGTGATCGTCCCTGGCGGTCGCGGCTGGGTGGACGGCTACTACATTCAATACCAATATCAGAATCAGCCCGTGGCGTTACCCGCCTACGGCGCCCAGATCGGCGTCCCGATTGTCACCTTCGTGATCGCCACCTATTGGAGCAACTATTACCGCAATCGGTCGTTCTACAGCCAACGCAACGTTTGGTACAGCCGTCCGATCCCGCACAGGCCGCCACCGCGGCCAACCTACCCACCGGGGCATCGTCCACCTCCGCCCAAGCCGCGTCCACCCGGGACGCGTCCCCCGCATACGAAACCGCCGGCCAATAATCGGCCCAAACCGCCACCCAGACCCCAACCCAAACCCAAACCGCAGCCAAAACCGCAGCCACGGCCACCGGGAAACCGTCCGCAGCCCGGCCAGCGACCGCCACCAGGGTCTACAAAGCCCGGCAATGGGGCGGCACAACCGCGCCCTACCCAGCCTAGCAAAGGTCCGCCCAACAAGCCTGCGGGAAGCCCTCCGGCGGCGCCGCCCAAGGGACAACAGGGCAAACCCCAGCCCAAACCCAACCCGACCGGCAACAACGGCGGCCAATAGGCCCGTTGCATCAGGTGCTGGATGGATGGAGATGGCCGACCCGGGCAAGTGCGACCCGACGGCCAGACGGAGGGAGCTGACGCAGCGGGAAGCCTTGCTGGCATGAGCATCCGGTGCTGTGCAGGCCATTCTGGAGTGAGTCCTGGAGGACGGTTTCAGCATCGTCGCGTCGAATCCACCGAGACTGTTTAGCAGGCTGCTTACGAGGCACTCGCCATGCAAAGACCCGATTTCGATCCCGGTCCGCTCGCCCAGGTCGCCCACCACCGTCAGGGCGAGCAGTGGACACTGGTCTTCGTGCGCGACCTGCCGCATGCGCCGCAGCGCGTCTGGGATGTCCTTACTGATCCCACTCATCTGCGCGGCTGGTCGCCGTATACGGCGAACCGCAATCTATCCGGTACCGGCGCGGCCGTACTGTCGATGCTCGACGGAAGCGAGCCGGCAGACAGTCCCACCACGGTGACCCGCGCCGAAGCACCCAGCGTGCTCGAATACACCTGGGGCGACGAACGGTTGGGCAGCAGCACGCTGCGCTGGCACCTCGTACCCCTCGCCGACGGCACGCGACTGACCCTGCATCAGACCATCAAGGACCTGGACTGGGTGCCCAAGGTGGCCGCCGGCTGGCATCTGTGCCTGGTAGTTGCCGAGCACCTGCTGGACGGGCTCTCGATCGGGCCCATTATCGGCAGTTCTGCGCGCGCCTATGGCTGGGACGCGCTGCACGACGCTTACGCGGCAAAGCTGCATATTCCCGGCAGTGGTTCTGATTCGGTCTAGACGGCCACACCACGGCCCATCGCACTGATGTCCGCTGCTTCGAGCACCGCCCGGATTTGATCAGGCTCGCGCGCGCCGCGCCGGGCGACGGCGAGCATCGCCCGGCCGACGACCTGCGTACTCAATACCGTGTTCGGCAGCAAGCGGCGCAACAGTGGCAGCAGCGGCCAGGCCAGTGTGTAGAACCAACGATAGGAACCTGTCTTGGAACGGATGCCATGCAGCGGCTGGATGATGCCGGGCCGGAACACGACCACCGCCTTGAACGGCAGGCGCTGCAGCGCATTCTCGGTGCGCCCGCGCACCCGCGCCCACATCGTCTTGCTGGTCTCAGTGCTGTCCGCGCCCGCACCGGACACGTAGACAAAGGTCATCTGCGGATTGAGCCGCGTCAGTGTCTGCGCGGCGGCCAGCGTGAGGTCGTGCGTGAGCCGCGTGTAGTCCGCCTCGGTCACGCCAGACGAGGTCACGCCGATGCAGAAAAAGCACGCATCAAAGTTCGTCAGGTCAGCTTCGATGTCGCTGTAGTCGAACAAGTCCCGGTGAACCAGCTCGCGCAGCTTGGGATGCTGCTGGCCGGTCGCCGTGCGCCCGATCGTCTGCACCCTTGTCACATCGTCGGCAAGCAGGCATTCGCGCAATGCGCCCTGACCGACCATGCCGGTAGCGCCGAACAGCAAAACGTTCATGATCCGCATCCTCGAAAGCGCTTGCACAGCGTCAAAGAATAGCCGCGTCTCGGGCAAGAAACCGGTTCCGTCCCACACCGCGGTGCTACTGCACCATGATGCCGAGAGGGAGCGGCCCGATCCCTGCCACCGCAATCAAACGTGCGAACATGCGCGAACGTCAACGTCGGCCGGAGGGGTCATGAAGAGCAGGATTCTTGCAGTGGTTTGCCTGAGTGCGTGGATCGCGGGCGCGGCTCATGCCGGTGATGCTGCGACAAGCACCACGCCGAAATACGGCAACTGGGGTTTCGACGCGGCCGGTGCCGATATGACCACCAAGCCCGGCGACAATTTTTTCCGCTATGCGAACGGCACATGGCTGGATCGCACGCCGATCCCATCCGACAAACCCGCCGTCAGTCTGCGTCTGTTGATAACCGACCTGACCGAACAACGCCTGCACGCCATCATGGAGTCGGCGTCTTCGCCGGCAACAGGTCAATCGGCCACGCTGCAAGACAAGGTGGGTGCGTTCTACCAATCGTTCATGGATGACGCACACATCGAGGCGTTGGGTGCCAAACCGATCTCGCCCCAGCTCGACGCCGTACGCCACGCGACTACGCGCGACGCGCAAGCAGCGCTGATGGGCCGAACCAATGTCGACTTTGACGGCTCGCTGTTCAATGTCGGCATCGATGTCGACCTGAAGGATCCGAAGCGCTATGCGGTCTACATCGGCCAGGCCGGGCTCGGCCTCCCCGATCGCGACTACTATCTCAAGCCTGAATTCGCGAAGCAGAAGGCGGCGTACCAGGCCTATGTCCGCACGCTGCTGACGCTGGCCGGCTGGGCGCATCCCGAGGCGGCTGCGAACGACGTGGTCGCATTCGAGACGGCCATTGCACAAACGAGCTGGAGCAAGGTCGAGCAGCGCGATCCGGTGGCAACCTACAACCCGATGAGCGTTGCCGAACTGCAGCAATTCGCGCCTGGCTTTGCATGGCCTGCGTTCCTGAAAGCGCAGCAGTTGGGCAACCTGCCGCGCATCGTGGTCGGCGAGAAAACCGCCTTCCCGAAACTTGCCTCGCTGTATGCGCATACACCGGTGGCGACGATCCAGGCATGGCAGGCGGCACGCATTGCCGACAACGCCGCGTTCTACCTGTCACAACCATTCCAGAACGCGTATTTCGAAATGCACAACAAGACGCTGTCCGGCCAACAGACGCAAGCCGTACGCTGGAAGCGCGGTGTGCAGGCGGTGTCGGGCGGCGACTGCGGGACCGGTGAGCGGCTGGACTGTTTCGGCAACCTGAGCTGGGCTGTCGGCCAGCTGTATACCGACAAGTATTTCCCACCGGCTTCCAAGGCGAAGATCGAACAGCTGGTCGCGAATCTCAAGGCTGCCTACCACACACGGATCCAGAACCTGGACTGGATGGGTCCGCAAACCAAGCAGGAAGCGTTGCGCAAACTGGACACCTATACGATCAAGGTCGGCTACCCGGATCATCCACGCGACTACTCGCAGGTCATCGTTCGCAACGACGACCTGATCGGCAACGTGACGCGTGCCGCCGACGCGGACTGGATGTTCTACGTGGATCGGCTGAATGGCCCGGTAGATCGCACCGACTGGTCGATGACGCCGCAGACCAACGATGCCTACAACGGCAGCCTGCGCGACATCGTGTTTCCGGCCGGCATCCTGCAGCCGCCGATCTTCGATCCGAACGCCGATCCGGCGATCAACTACGGCGCGATCGGTGCCGTCATCGGCCACGAACTTACCCATGGATTTGACGATGAGGGTCGCAAGATCGACGCCGATGGCGTACTGCGCGACTGGTGGACAGCCGCTGACGCGACGGCGTTCGAGGCGCGTGCGAAGAAGCTCGGCGCGCAGTATTCCGCGTTCGAGCCGCTGCCCGGCGTGCACATCAACGGTGACCTGACGATGGGCGAGAACATCGCTGACCTCGGCGGACTCACCCTGGCGCTGGACGCTTATCACGCCTCCCTTCACGGCAAACCCGCGCCCGTGCTCGGCAGCATGACCGGCGACCAGCGTGTCTTCCTCGGCTGGGCACAGGCATGGCGTGGCAAGCTGACCGATGACGCTATCCGGCGCCAGGTCACCAGCGATCCGCATTCGCCACGCGCATTCCGCGTCAACGGCGTGGTGCACAACATCGATGCGTGGTACGTCGCCTTCGGTATCAAGCAGGGCGACAAACTGTATGTCGCGCCGGCCGACCGCGTGCATATCTGGTGAGGTTGCCGAACTGAGTCTGCGGCTCGCCGGCACATGCCCGGCGAGCCCGCTCTTCCCGCTAGGCGCCGCGCACCCGTGTAAACCCGTCGGCACTCCACGCCTCGCTACCCACGCCGTGATGGGCAAAGAACAGGCCGTGTGGATCGTAGGTCCGCTTCACCGCGGCCAGCTTCGGATAGTTCGTACCCCAGAACGCGGTCTGCCAGGCACGTTCGAAATAGTCGCTCTCCGAAACATACGAACCAGCCCCGGGCGCAACCCGCAGCAACTCATCCATCGCCCTGCCGATACCGGCAGCGTCTTTCCGCGCGGCAGCCAGATCCGGCTGGGGACCCGGCATCCCTGGGAATGCGGGCGGACCCTCGGCCGCAATGATGGCCAATGCAAACGCATCCAGCACGGCCGGGTTCGTCGCGGTCTCCTTCGCCGCGGCGATCGCTTCGGCCGGTGCACCAGCCAGCCCCTTGTTGAAATGGAAGGCCATTTGCCACTGCCGCGTAGCCGCGAACACGGCATCGACCAGCGTGGACTGCCGATCCTTGCGCAGCAGCGACGCGGGCATCCACGCCGATTTGTAACCGTGCAGAAACTGCCCTACCTGACCCTGATCGCCCTTCCACAGCACATGATTCCTCGGCGCATCGGGCCGGTCATCGGCAACCTGGATTCCCGGTGCGTACTTCCGGAAAAATTCGGCGTCCCACATGTGCTGTGCCGGCACGCCGAAAATCCGGACCGGCTCGGCGAAGGAATACTCCTTGTGCGCACGCACCCAGTCGAAGAACGGCGCCCAGGTCTTTTCCACCTGCGGCTGAGTCAGGCCTTGGAACACCATGGAAATCTTCAGCGCGTTCTCGCTCTTGAAAATCATCTGCTCACCCCAGTGCGGATTGAACAGATCGCTTTGATAGAAACTGATCGCCTTCGCAATCAATGCCCGATAGGCCTCGTCCGAAGCCGCCTTGATCGCGGCGGCCACCACGCCGAAAAACTCGGGCAGCTCGCGCGTACGCAAGGTAAGCCGGGTAATCACGCCAAGACTGCCACCGCCGCCGCCCTTGATGCCCCAGAACAGATCAGGATTCGTGCAGGCATTGGCGATGCGCACGCTGCCATCGGCCGTGACGATCTCCGCCTCCAGCAATCCTGCGGCCGCCGTGCCGTAGTTTTTCGAGAAACTGCCAAAGCCGCCGCTCTGAACCAGACCAGCAACGCCGACCGTGGTGCAACCACCGCCCTGCACGTAGCGACCACCGTGGGTGGTCACGGCGTCATAGGCATCGATCCACATCGCGCCCGCGCCGACGGTCACCGCCGGCTGCGGCGCCTGCTTGCCCTCGCAACCATGAGCGACGAACGCATCGTGCAAGGTGACGTCGTTCATGCGCCGCGTCCATACCAGCAGCGAATCGGCGGACTCGGACGTACCCTGATAGCTGTGACCACCGCCTTTGACGACGAGCCGGAGATGGTTCTCGCGCGCAAAATTGACCGCAGCGACGACATCCGCAGCATTGCTGGCGGCGACCGCATAAGCGCTCGGATGCGACGTCCAGGCATCGACCCAGCCACTGGTCTGGGTCAACGCCGGCTGGTCGCCGATGTAGTACGGATTCTTCAGATGCTTGAGCGCATCGTTGCAGCCCGCGTTCGCTGAGGCCGCACAGTTCGCGAACGGTGACTCCAGCTTGAGCAGACGGCCGCCAACGTCCCGGCTCAATCCGTCCCATGCAGCGGTGGACGGCCATCCTGGATCGCCCGGCCGCACGCGTGAGCGAAGGACGCCAGCCGGCCCGGTACTGGCCCATGCTGTGGCGAACCCGCCTTGAAAGATGCCTGGCAAAAACGGGATCGCGATCGCAGCCTTGAGCAAGTCTCTTCGATTCATCAATGCATCCTCACCAGGTTGATTGAATGCCGTCGCGCTGCTGCGCGATAGCGCTAAACCGGCACGACTTGATGCCCCCAGATACCGAGCTTAGCTCCACAACACCCGTTCATGCCGAAACGCACCAAAAACAAGGCCCTTGCCAATCTGGCAAGGGCCTTGCTCAACGCTCCTGGTGGGATGAGAAGGGCCGTGCAAATGCACGCCCTCAGCCACGCTTGATTCAATGCAGACCGTATGCTTTTGCATCCGTGTCCGGCGTAAAGGACACACCACGCAGCACTTCCGCAAAACCTGCCGCGCGCAAGGTCGTGAACGCTTCTCGTGATGCGCCCGATGCACTGGTGTTCTTCAGCTCGTCACGGATCGCCACCAGCCGGTTCGGATCGGCACCGACGTCACCGTTGCCGCTGATCGTCGAGGTGATCGCCCAGATCGTGACACGACCATCCGCGTCCACACGACCCGTGATGTTGCGCAGACCATCGGTTGCCGGCGACCACGGCAGGTTGGTGCCCGGATTGGTACCGGTAGGATAGTCGCGCACGCTGTAGGCTTGGCCCAACCCGAGGCCGGCCTGCAAGGTATAAGCCAGCGTCCAGCTCTTCGTCGTGGCGTTGAACACCCACTTTTGCAGACCCGCCATCGTCTGTGCCGCAGCATGCGTGTACAGATCGGTGCCGCCGGTGTAGCCGTCGCCTTCATCAGCAACGTACAGCGTGTTCGCATCGGCGAACCACAACGCGAACGGATAGGCCAGCGGATTCGCCGACTTGTTCGGCGTGGACGGGAAGCCGGCCAGCACGCACATGTTGGTCGGCAGGCCCACGCTCTGCACTGTCGCCGCATTGAAGGAAAGCGGTGCACTGGGAAGTGCCGCACCGGCCACCGGCACCCCAACGCCCGACGGACACGCGGTACCTGTCGTATCAACGAAATACACCGTGTTGACGCCGTTGCTGCCGCTGCCCTTGGTGAAATACAGCACGTTGTTGAACACGGTCATGCCACGGAAATTGTCGTCCTTGCCGATCTTGTCGGCCTTCTGACCCAGCGCGGTGACCGAAAAGCTGGCCAGTGGCGTTGCGGCGCCCGGCGTCTGCAGCGCCTCGGGCGTCAATGCCTGGGTGATGAACTGCGCGCCAGTACCCGCAACGATGCCACCGGGTTGTGGGTTGGCGCCGTTACCCGCATTGCCGCTGGTAAAGAAATAATTTGCATGGTCGCGATCGTTGAGGATCGCTGCGCGACTGTTGTCGCCGCTGTAGGCATTGGTTTCGGTGAAGTCGAAGTGGCCGTCGCGATCGACGGCAGCCACGGCGCGATAAAAATTCTGGCCATCCGGATTGGTCGGATCAACGACACCGGGCGTGTTCGAATTGGATACGTCGATCGCATTGACCGAGGCGACATAACCCATGAAAGTCAAATATTTTCGATCCAGCGACAGGTGCAGCGCGAGCTCCGATTTCGAGCTGAAACTGGTAACCAGCTCCCCAGCCATGGCGGCAGGCAGCAGACTGTTCGGCACTTCCAGCGAATTGAGCAGCCAGCCGTTCGGTGTGATCTGGTCGAGATAGATGCGTGAGGTGATACCGAAGTTTGCGTCATACAGCACGTCATTCCACACGTACGGATAGGTGCCGTCATACGGCGCCCCGGTGGATGCGCCGCAGCCGCCCGTAGTCGCCGCGCAATTCACCGGCAGGATCGCGCCAACCTGCACATTGCTGGCCTTGTTGTCGTAAACGCTGCGGCTTACTACCAGATTGCCGGGCCAAAAATGAAAATCCTGGCCGCGCGAAAAATCACCCGCGTACGCAAAGGTGCTGGCCGCCAGGGCGGTGAGCGCAAGGGATGCAACAACGTGCTGACAGCGCAAACGCATAGACAGTGACTTGGTCATCGTGATCTCCGGGTAGGGTTTGAATGGACGTCAAACACAGGCACAACGGAGCCACGGTAGTGAGCCACCATGAAGGATTCTTTACAGCCGCCCGGGAGCCAACGCACGGTGTGACCACGGACACGCCGGAACCAACTGCCGTCCCTATCGGCGGATGAATGTTGCCTTGCGGAGCGGCTCAGCCAGCCGCCCGTGTCTTCGCGGCCTTCTTGGCCGCGGCTGAACGCCCTGCCGCGCCCTTGGTCTTCGCCGCCTTGCGCGCCGACGCCGACTTTGAAGCCGCACTGCGCTTGGACGCGGCTTCCTTCGCATGCGTGGACAGCGCCGACTTGGAGGCTGCGCGATGCCCCTCCTTCTTCAACGCCTTTGTGGTGGCCTTTGAACGTGTGGCGGACGGTCTGGAGCGCTTATGCGAAGCCGATTCATCGGCTGCAGCATGTTGGCGAGTCGACTTGCTGGCCGACTTCTTGACTGGCACTTTCACGCCATCACGCCGGGCCTTGGACAGGCCAATGGCGATCGCCTGCTTTGTCGACCTCGCGCCATGCTTGCCCCCGCGAATATGTTCGATTTCCTCATGAAGATATTCCCCGGCCCGGGTGCTGGCCGACTTGCCTTCCCGCTGGTCTTTCGCTGCCGCTACACGCGTTTTCCGCTCTGGCATGGAGAGTCCTCGTTTCGGTAACCGGGCCGACCGTCTCACGGTACATGTCGAGGTATCGTCAAGCGAGGCGTGCAAACACTTGTGCCGAGTCGGGTTTCTGGCGCAATCGGCTGCACATTCCCGACGAGGTGACACCCGCATTCGGACCTTGCCGAAGGTCATGTATCGCCGCCATGCGTGCATCACGTATAAACGCAGAGGGCCCTCCAAGCATCAGACCAACGTTGCCCACCTGGAGAAGACACCGTGCATAAAATCATCTTTGCCCTTTTGCTGACAACCCTGCCGCTCGCGGCTGGCGCCTCGGAGTGCCGCTATAGCGCGCCGCGCAATGCCGATCTCGATGCAGCAGGCCTCAACGGCCTGCTGCTGAAACTCGGTTCCACCGACCTGGATATACAAAGCGCGCCGGGCTTGACCAAGGTCGAGGTACGCGGCACCGCCTGTGCTTCCGATGCGTCGTGGCTGAAGGACGTACAGCTCGATGCCAACCGCAGTGGCGATCGCGCCACGGTGGTCGCGGATAACAATCGGCACGACAACACCTTCACCCTCATCGGCTCCACCTATGCGTATCTGAAGTTGCAGGTGCGCGTACCGGCGTCGCTCGCCGTCAGCGTCAATAGCGGCTCTGGCGATGTGAAAGCCACTGGCCTTGCCTCACTGGACTTCAGCTCGGGCTCGGGCGACCTCCAGGCGGATCACATCGCTGGCGCACTGGCCTTGAAACTTGGCTCGGCCGATGTGAAGGCCCAGCAAGTCGGCAGTGTCGATCTGCGCGAAACCGGCTCGGGCGACGTGCGCGTCGATGGCGTTCGTGGTGACGTCAAGGCGGATCATTCGGGCTCGGGCGAGCTGAACTTCAGCAACGTGAGTGGCAGCGTCAACGTGGGCGCGACCGGCTCCGGCGACGTTACGTTCAACACTATCGGCCGCGATGCAAAGGTCGGCAGCACCGGCTCCGGTGACGTCAATGCGAACGGCATCGGCGGCAATTTCACCGTGGGTGCGAATGGCAGCGGTGATGTCCACTACACCAACGTCAAAGGCCAGGTCAGCGTGCCAAAACGTAACGACGATTGAGTCACCTTTGACGCCACCACGCGAAGAGTAAAGGCGGCCATGGGCATCCCGTGATATGGGATGTCCATGACCCTGGCTTTGCCTACCGTTGCCTTGACCGCTGGGAAACTGATGCCGCTACGCTCCAGCAACAAACGCTTCTGGCTGACGCGCTCGCTGCAACTGGTCGCGCTGCTCGCGCCGTCTCTTGCGGCAACCGCCAAGACGCTCACGCCTGATGAAACGCGCTGGCAACACGAGGCACAGGCGGTCACGATCACCCGCGATGACTGGGGTATCGCACACGTCCATGGCAAGACCGACGCCGACGCCGTGTTCGGCATGGCCTATGCGCAGGCCGAAGACGATTTCAACCGCGTCGAGACCAACTATCTCAACGCCATGGGCCGCCTCGCCGAAGCCGAGGGTCCATCCTCGATCTGGCAAGACTTGCGGATGAAGCTGTTCATCGACCCGGTTGAGCTTCAGAAGCTCTATGCCCGCAGCCCCGCCTGGCTGCAATCGTTGATGAATGCCTGGGCCGATGGGCTGAACGATTACCTGGCCATTCATCCCGACGTGCATCCGCGCGTCATCCATCATTTCGAACCATGGATGGCGCTCAGCTTCAGCGAGGGCAGCATCGGCGGCGACATCGAACGCGTATCGCCCGGCCAGCTCGAAGCTTTCTACGGCCACGATCCTCAGGCGGCACTGGCAGAACGGGAACCCCCGTCGAGTTGGGCAGAACCCAAGGGATCGAACGGCATCGCGATCGCGCCGAAGCTCACCGCCGACGGTCATGCGCTGCTGCTCATCAACCCCCACACTTCGTTTTTTTTCCGCTCCGAACTGCAGATGACCAGCGACGCCGGGCTTGATGCCTACGGCGCGGTTACCTGGGGGCAGTTTTTCATCTATCAGGGCTTCAATCACCACATCGGCTGGATGCACACCTCGACCGGGGCCGATGTCGTCGACGAGTTCGCCGAGACGATCGTGCATCAGGACGGCCAGCTGTTTTATCGCTACGGCAAGGAGCTGCGACCGGTCACGACGCGCACGATCAGCGTGCCCTACCGCAACAGCGATGGCTCGACGGGTACACGAAACTTCACCGTCTACGCCACGCACCACGGCCCTGTCGTGCGAGAGAAGGACGGCAAGTGGATCGCGATCGCATTGATGAACAAGCCGATGGAAGCGCTCGAACAAAGCTGGCTGCGCACCAGGGCCAGTGACTATGCCAGCTTCATGAAAGTCGCCGAGCTCAAGGCCAATTCGTCAAACAATACGATCTTCGCGGACGACAAGGGTGAGATCGCCTATCTCCATCCGCAGTTCATCCCGAAGCGCGATAACCGTTTCGACTACACCAAGCCCGTCGACGGCAGCGATCCGGCAACCGACTGGAACGGGCTGCACGCGCTCGACGAGGCACCGCACCTGCTCAATCCGCCAAACGGCTGGATCTTCAACACCAATGACTGGCCGTATTCTGCCGCTGGGCCGGACAGCCCGAAGCTGAAGGATTACCCGCACTACATGGACCAGGCCGGTGAGAATCCACGCGGCATCCACGCCACCCGCGTGCTGACCGGGCACCAGGGCTTCACGCCGGCGTCGCTGATTACCGCAGCGTTCGATTCCTACCTGCCGGCGTTCGCGCGGCAGATTCCGATCCTGATCGCCGACTACGATGCCCTCCCTGCCAACGATCCGCTCAAGCACAAACTGGCGGGCCAGATCGCCCTGCTGCGCAGCTGGGATTACCGTTGGGGGATCGCCTCGATGCCGACCTCACTGGCGGTGTTCTGGGGCGACATCCTGTGGGACAAAGTCGACAAGGCCGATACTGCCGAGGGCCTGTCGATCTACGACTACATGGCCGAGAAAGCGGGAGCGAAGGCGCGCCTGGGTGCACTGGTCGAGGCATCCGACCTGCTGGAAAAGGATTTTGGAAGCTGGGGCGTACCGTGGGGTGAGGTGAACCGGTTCCAGCGCATCAACGGGGCCATCGTGCAGCCGTTCGACGATACGAAGCCCAGCATCCCGGTGCCGTTCACCTCATCGCGCTGGGGCTCGCTCGCCTCGTTCGGCGCGCACCGCTGGCCGGGGACGAAGCGCTACTACGGTACCAGCGGCAACAGCTTCGTCGCAGTGGTCGAGTTCGGCGACAAGGTCAGTGCCCGCGCGATCACCGCCGGTGGCGAGAGTGGGCATCCAGGCTCCCCGCACTTCAACGACGAGGCCGAACGCTACACCACCGGCAACCTGCGCACCGTCTATTTCTGGCCCGAGCAGCTCAAGGGCCATATCGAACGCGTCTACCACCCCGGTTCGTGACATTGCCCGTGTAGGTTGGGGTGAGCGCAGCGATGCCCAACATCGGACGGTCGACATTGTTGGGCATCGCTGCGCTCACCCCAACCTACGCACTTCGGCTGCATGCACCGATCATCGACGGTAGTTGCGATAGAGACTGTCCAAATCACGTCGGCCCGCGCGTCATCATGGTGGCGACGCACTCTGCCCGCCCAAGACCCACGATGGAGAACAGCCATGCAATATCTTCTGATGCTCTATGCGAACGAACACGGTTGGTCCGAACTGCCGAAGACCGAACAGGCACGCTGGATGGCGGCCTACCAGGCCTATACCGAAGCGCTGACCAGCGCAGGCGCCCGTGTCGGCAGCAATCGCCTCAACGACAGCGGGACCGCGACAACCGTTCGCGTGGCGGACGGCAAGACACACGTGCTGGACGGGCCGTATGCGGACTCCAAGGAACAGCTCGGCGGCTATTACCTGATCGACGTACCCGACCTCGATGCCGCGATTTCGTGGGCCGCCCGCTGCCCGGCAGCCAGCCATGGCACCATCGAAGTGCGTCCGGTCTGGGCGCCCCAGTAAGCCGCGTCTGAGCGCAATGAATGATCCCGACACCATCGGCCAGGTGCGCCGCGCGGCGGATGCCGTCGCGCGGCGCAGCTACGGCAAGCTGGTCGCCTACCTCGCGGTGCACACCCGCGATGTGGCTGCTGCCGAGGATGCCCTGTCGGAGGCCTTTGCCGCTGCGCTGACGGAGTGGCCATTACAGGGCACGCCGGCGAACCCCGAGGCGTGGCTGCTCACCGTCGCCCGCCGCAAGGCCATCGATGTCGTCCGCCGCCGCCACAGTGGGGACGTGGCGAACGCGCAGTTGCAGGTGCTGGCCGAAGGCACGCATGCCGCGCTGACGGAAGACGCATTGCCCGACTATCGCCTCGGATTGTTGTTCGCCTGCGCGCATCCAGCGATCGACGCAGGCATCCGCGCACCGCTGATGCTGCAAGCCGTACTTGGACTGGATGCGAAACGGATCGCTTCGGCGTTTCTGCTGGCGCCGGCGACCATGGGCAAGCGGCTGGTCCGCGCCAAGGACAAGATTCGCGAGGCCGCCATACCGTTCCGCCTGCCCGAGCGCGACGAGTTGCCCGGCCGGCTCGAGGCGGTGCTGGACGCGATCTACGTCGCGTTCGCCGAAGGTTGGACCGACGCTGACGGCACCGATGTCGTGCGCAGCGACCTCACCGGCGAGGCCATCTTCCTCGCGCGGCTGGTGGCCGAGCTGTTGCCGCACGAAGCCGAAGCGCTGGGACTGCTCGCGCTGCTGCTGCACGCACAGGCCCGACGCCATGCACGGCGCAACGCGCAAGGCGACTACATACCGCTGGCGGAACAGAACCCCGCGCAATGGAATACGTCGATGATCGACGAGGCCGAGACGCTGTTGCTGCACGCCAGCACACTCGGCCGCATCGGCCGCTTTCAGCTCGAAGCTGCTGTGCAGTCAGCGCACGTCCACGGCTGCCGTGCCGGCCGCGTTGACTGGGCCGGCCTGGTGCGACTCTACGATGCGCTGACCTCGCTTACCGGCTCGCCGGTGATCGCGATCAATCGCGCCCTGGCGATCGCCCAGCTGCACGGTGCCGACGTCGCGCTAGCGGCGATGCCCACACCAGCCAACGACGCGCGGCTGGCCGACTATCAGCCGTATTGGGCCGCCCGCGCAGAACTTCTGGCCCGCACCGGCGCGCTCGTCGATGCCAGCCACGCCTATGATCTCGCCATCGGCCTGGAGCGCGACCCCGCTGTTCGCCGCTTCCTGCAACAACGTCAGGCGGAGACGTCGCTGTAGGTTGGGGTGAGCGCAGCGATGCCCAACATCGGGACGGTCTCATTGTTGGGCATCGCTGCGCTCACCCCAACCTACGAATTGCCGGCCCTGTTGGGCTGCGCTGAGCGTCAGCCCCGACCGGGAATCTGCAGGCCACGCTGGACCGCAGGCCGAGCCAGTGCGCGATCAAGCCAGGCGACGACATGGGTGAAGCTGTCATACTCGACCAGTTCGCGTGCCTCGTAGAACGTAATGAGGTTGCGCACCCAGCCGAGCGTGGCGATGTCGGCGATCGTGTAGTCGTCGCCCATCAACCACATGCGACCGTCAAGCCGGTTGTCGAGCACTCCCAGCAGGCGCTTCGATTCCGCAACGTAGCGGTCGAGCGGCCGCTTGTCGGCCATCTCCTTGCCGGCAAACTTGTTGAAGTAGCCAACCTGGCCAAACATCGGTCCGATCGCCGCCATCTGGAAAAACACCCACTGGATCGTTTCCCAGCGCTGCGCCGGGTCAGCCGGGATGAACTTGCCCGTCTTGTCCGCGAGATAAAGCAGGATCGCGCCCGATTCGAACAGCCCGAGCGGTTTGCCGCCGGGGCCATCCGGATCAATGATCGCGGGGATCTTGCCGTTCGGATTGAGCGACAGAAACTCGGGCGTATGGTTCTCGTCTTTCATGATGTCGACGAGATGCGGCTCGTAGGGAAGTCCGCTCTCCTCGAGCATGATCGACACCTTCACGCCGTTCGGCGTGTTCAGCGAATAGAGCTGGATGCGGTCGGGATGTTCGGCTGGCCAGCGAGTGGCAATGGGGAAGTCGGACAGAGGGGGCACGGCTTGATCCTGCGTCATGGGTTCGCCGCAAGGTAGGGTGTTCTGCCGATGCGTTCAACTGTGCTGCAAAAAAAGCGCAACCGCATTCCCGTTTCCTGGATCACCTTCTGGACTTCAGCCACGGCAGCAGCATTGGCACCTGCCTGCGATATTCCTCGTAGACCGATCCGAAATAAGCCGCCAGGTCGCGCTCCTCGAACTGAACCGCGATCAGGATGTAAGCCGTCGTGGCCACTGAAAAAACCAGATGGGCTACCGTCATGATCGGCGTCGCCCAGAACGCAATGATGAAGCCGAGCATGAGCGGGTGTCGGACGAGTCGGTAGAGCAACGGCGTCCTGAATCCCGCAGACGTATACGGCTGTCGCTTCAGGTTCAGATACACCTGGCGCAAGCCAAACAAGTCGAAGTGGTTGATCAGAAAGGTGGTGAACAGCACCGTGGCAAAACCGGTGCCACACAGCGCCCACAGTGCATAGCGCGCTGCCGTATTCTGGATATTCCACACCACGCCCGGCATAGACCGCCACTGCCAGAAAAGCAGCAGCAGTGCGAGGCTCGAAAGCAGCACATAAGTACTGCGCTCAACCGCCTTGGGAACGAACTGCGTCCACCAAAGCTTGAACCCCGGCCGTGCCATGACGCTGTGCTGGACAGCAAAGATGCCCAGTAACACCACATTGATCAGCAATGCCTCACCGAATGGAACCGGTGCCGTCGAATCCATCGTCTTGGGCACGACCAGATCCGCGACGAATCCGATGGTGTAGAGAAACGTGACCAGAAACGTCAAATAACACGCCGTGCCGTACAACAAAGCAAACATCCGACTCATGACATAGCCCTCTCGCAAAAGTTGATTGAAAGTGTGGTCATCCAACGGCGCTACACATCACGTGGCACAGTCGCGACCACGATGACGAACTCGCCTGGAACGCGATACGACTGGCCGTGCCGCCACGCCGCGAGCGCTTCGATATAGCGAGCGCAAACCCTCGCCCGCACGTCGTTGTCGAAGCGTGACCAGGCCAGTGAAACAGGCCCACCGACGAAGGCCGCACTGCATGCCTCATCGGCATTCGCGTAATCCAGCGTCGTGGCCATGCGATGCAACTCGATGGCCGCGAACTGGGCTTCGGCACATACGCGTACCAGCGTGTCGCCCTGCCCCAGGCGAAAGAACAATGGACACACGTCGCTGGCGACCTCGGCATCGACGATCGGAAAAAGTGCCGACCATCCGCAGCGCGATCGCTCACCCCAGACCGCGACGAGCATGCGGCCGCCGGGCCGCAACACTCGCCTTATTTCACGCACTGCCCGTTCCGGGTCGGGCATGTACATGAGACCGAGCGCGCACAACGCGACGTCGAAGCTCGCATCTGGCAACTGCAGATGCTCCGCATCCATGCGTTCAAAACTCGCGTTTCGCACCTTGCGTTCTTCGACGCGTCGCCTGGCGGCATCGATCATCTGGCCGGACAGGTCGACGCCAACGACCTGTCCATGCGGCCCGACGGCATCCTTGGCACGAAAAGCCACCAGCCCGCTGCCGCAGGCCACGTCCAGCACACGCTCACCCGAAGCCAGCGACGCACGCGCGATCAGCTCGGCGTGCACGCAAGCCAACTGCGTTTGCCACAAAGGTTCGTAGTCTGCCGACGCCAAGTCCCAACCGTAGCGCTGGAGCCGTCTTTGCAGTCGTGATTCCATGCTCAGCTCCAGGAGGTGAAAGCGACGGTTGCATCCATGCTGAATCGCTCCAGTGGACCGGTATTCGGGAATACGGCTGCTGCGAAGATCGGCGCCCGCTGACCGCCTCTCGCCGGGATGCACGGTGACACCGGGTCCTACCGACGTCCTGTCCGCGCGTCGCCAATACCTGCCCCTTCGTCCATGGGCCATCGAACGCAGCCGCGTTCTTGACCAAGCGTCCTGGAGTCCTGCCCGATGGTCCGGCAGACACACGCCGTGCCTCGAATCCGCTTGGCCTTGCGCGTCCAGAGGGCCACAATCAAAAGCACCCGGCGTGGAGGGCATCGACGTGACGACACCTGATATCGCAGCGGCAATGCAGCGCGTGGAGAAGATCCTGCAGCGTCGCCCGGAGACGGGCATTCATGACGACGCCGCTGCCATCGCGCGCTGGGAAAGCGGCATGCGGATCGTGGCCAGTCATGCCGATGGTGCGCAGGTGCTGACCGACATGCCGAACGAACTCGGCGGCAGCGGCGATCAGGTCACGCCAGGCTGGCTGTTCCGCGCGGGTGTCGCATCCTGTCTGGCCACGTGTGTTGCCATGGCCGCGGCCGCAGAAGGTATCGCGCTCAACACGCTGGAGGTATGTGCCGGGAGCCGCTCGGATCTGCGCGGGCTGCTCGGCATGACCGATGCCGGGGGTGAACCCGTGTCTGCCGGCCCTCGCGACATGCAACTGCGCGTTCGCATTTCCGCAGATGGCGTTTCGCCGGAGCGCCTGCGTATCCTGGTCAAAGACAGTCGTCGCCGTTCGCCGATGCTGTTCGCACTGGAAGATGCCGTGCCGGTGGACCTGCGCATCGACGTCGACGCCCATTGAGTCGACGCCGATCATGGATGCGCTCTCCGAAATTCTCCGCGTCGTGCGCCTGGTCGGCGCCATCTTCATCCATGCCAGGTTCACGGCGCCCTGGTGCTACCAATCGCCGTGCGCGGATTCGGCGGCACCGCTGCTTGAACCCGGCGCCGAGCGCGTGGTGATCTTCCACCTGATCACCGAAGGCGAGTGCTTCGTTGAATTGGGCGACCTGCCGCCGACGCGCCTGAGCGCTGGCGATGTCATCATTTTTCCGCGCGGCGATGCGCATCGCATGGCCTCCGAACCTGGATTGACGCCTGCCTCCGGCGCGCGCCTGGATGTCGTGCTGTCACGTCGTCCGCGCCAGCTTGCCTACGGCGGAGGCGGAGCGACGACACGCATCGTCTGCGGCTACCTTGCCTGCGATGACCGCCTTGCGCGGATGCTGCTTGCAGGGTTGCCGCCGCTGGTGCGGGTGAACGTACGTGGATCGAATGCCGGTGCGTGGCTCGAAGCCTCCGTCCGCTACGCGCTGGGCGAGGCCCGTTCACCACGGCCAGGTGGCGCTGGCGTACTGGCCAAACTGGCCGAAGTGCTCTTCATCGAGGTGCTGCGCCTGTACATGAATGAGCAGCGCCTCGGTCGCACCGGATGGCTGGCGGGCCTAGCTGATCCTGTCGTGGGTCCCGCATTGAACGCGCTGCACAAACGACCTGCGCACGCCTGGACGCTGGAAGAACTGGCATCCGCGGCAACCACCTCGAGGTCGGTGCTCGCCGAACGCTTTCATCACCTTGTTGGCAGCACGCCGATGCAGTACCTCACGCAGTGGCGCATGCTGCTTGCCGCCAATCTCCTGTGCCGTAGCAACTCCCCGCTTTCGCGCATTGCCGAAGACGTCGGCTATCAAACCGACACGGCATTCAGCCGCGCCTTTCGACGCGAGTTTGGCGCCCCACCCGCGACCTGGCGACGAAACCAATCGACGCACGATCAAGTTCGTTGAGGGCGTCCGCGGGGGCGTGACGCACCCTCTGTGTCCACGAAGACCTTGCGTCTGGTTTGGTGAATAGCGAGTATCGCTGGGTGCGCCGGCTTCGCCAGGCGGCATTGGGGAGTGCAGCCATGTCGACGTCTCATGCCCAGTCCATATCGGTCCCGCCCATCCTGCGTGCCGCCTCCGTTGTGGCGCTCGCCGCTTGCCTGCTGACGAGCCCGCTGGCTGCTCATGCGCAGCAGGGCGACCAGGAAGCCGGCAAGACGTATACGCTGCTCGCCACGCCCAAGACGGTCGCCTGGGGTCACTACGACGCGACCACGCCACCAGTGCTGCGGATCAAGTCTGGCGACACGGTGGTGTTCCACACTGTGCTCACCAACAGCCCCACGGGCCTGGAAAAGGCCGGTGTAAAGCCCGCCGATGTCGAACAGAGCCTGCGCGATCTGTTCGATGGTGTCCCGGCAAAGGATCGCGGACCGGGCGGCCATATCCTGACCGGCCCGGTCTACATCGAAGGCGCCGAGCCCGGCGATACGCTGGAGGTGCGGATCAGGAAAATCGATCTCGCGATTCCGTACGCTTACAACGCGTTCCGTTACGGTGCCGGCTTCCAGACCGACGACTTCCCGTATGCCCGCGTCAAGATCATCCCGCTCGACCGCAGCTCCCGCACCGCCCACTTCGGGCCCGGCATCGACATCCCGCTGCACCCGTTCTTCGGCAGCATGGGCGTGGCACCTCCGCCTGCGTTCGGTCGCTATGACAGCGCGCCGCCCACGATCATCGGCGGCAACATGGACAACAAGGAGCTGGTGGAAGGGTCGACCGTGTACTACCCGGTCTTCGTACCCGGCGCACTATTCCAAATCGGTGATGGCCACGCCGGCCAGGGCAATGGCGAAGTGGACATCACCGCGATGGAGACTTCGCTGGTCGGAACCGTGCAATTCGTTTTGCAGAAGGGCGTGAAGACCGGCCCCTACCCACGCGCGGAAACACCGGACTACTTCATCAGCATGGGCTACGACGACGACCTCACCGTGGCGACACACAAGGCGGTGGCCGGGATGATCGCGTTTCTGGTCGAGCACCAGCACATGAGCCGCGACGATGCCTACATGCTGATCAGCGTGGCCGGCGACATCGACATCACCGAGCTGGTGGACCACAACAAGGGCGTCCATGTGATGGTGCCCAAATCCATCTTCAACCAGGGGAAGCAGAGTTGACTCATCACGTGCTGCTGAGCCCGCGTATCCGCCGACACCGTGGCGCGATCGATAACCGTGACTCGCGTTGCTTTGGAAAACCTGATTGACCTGACACCTTCAGTTCCGTAATGGGTTCCACTCATACAAGGCGAGGAGACAAGGTATGGATAGATCGACGCAGCCAGGTCGTACGCTGCTGGGACCACCCGCACTGTTTGCCGATAGCTTGTCCGTCGAACCGAGCACTGGGAATCTGGCCAGCATGGGCCTGGGCCACGTGCTGCTCGCCGCGGTGATGATCGCGCTTGGTATTCGCGGTCTCGTCTACGGCGATTTCGCGTCGGTGTGGCAGCGCATCCCCATCGAAAATCTGCCTGGGCGGCAATTTTTCGTATATGCCTGTGCAGCAGTCGAACTGGCGACTGGCATCGGCCTCCTCATGCGACGAACGGTCAGGCTTTCATCCTGCATCCTGTTCGTCTTCCTGCTGCTCTGGGCGGTCTTGCTGAAACTCCCGGCAGTCGTGTTTGTGCCCCAGATGGAAGCGACCTGGCTGGGCTTCGGCGAGATCGCCGTGATCCTGGCCGGAGGCTGGATTCTGTTTGCCTCACACGCGGGTGAATGGTCGAGGCATCATTTGAGGTTCGAGGCGGGTGCGAACGGCGTGCGCTGGGCCAGGCTGCTGTTTGTTGTTTCACTGCCGACGATCGGGCTTTCGCATTTCGTGTATGCCAAGGAAACCGTCGCCTTCATACCGGCATGGCTCCCCTGGCACCTGGCTTGGGCCTACCTCACCGGTGCCGGCAGCATCGCCACCAGTCTGGCGGTGTTGTTCGCGGTCTGGCCGCGCCTGGCAGCAACACTGGAAGCGGCCATGCTGAGCGTGATCACGCTGCTGGTCTGGTTGCCCGGCGTCATCGCCACTCCGGGGAATGATTCGGTGACACCGTTCCTGATGTCCACCGCGATTGCCTGCGGCGCCTGGGTGGTGGCCGACTCGTACCGCGGGGTTGGATGGCTTTCCGCGTCACATGCAGCGGGATAGCCGTCCCCGCTATCGCGCTCTGACGAAGCCTATGTCCGGCCCAACGACCAGAACGCGATCTCGCGGCGGTGCTGATAGCCGATCTGCTCGTATAGCAACTTCGCGCGGTGGTTCTGCTGGCTCACGTGCAGGAAAGGCGTACGGCCGCAGTCAAGATTATCGTTTGACAGCAGGGCCACCAGACGACGAGCGTAACCTCGACCGCTGAAGTCGGGATGGGTGCAGACGGCACTGATCTCCTGGTACGCGTCGGTACCCAGGCGCTCGCCGATCATCGCCGCCAGCCGTTCGTCCTGGTAGATGCCGAAGTAGCGCCCGAGCTCCATCGTACGTGGACGGAAATAGTGCGGATACACCAATGCGGTCAGCGCCAGCACATCGGCGCGATGCACCTCGGACAACTCGATGACCTGGGGCCCATCGATCAGCGGAATCGGCGTCGTGCAGATCATCTGCGCCAGCGGTGGATAAGCCCGCAACGTCCATTTGTCGGTAATGCTCGGCGCCACGCCAAGCAGGTACAGCGTTTCATCCAGTCCGACCAGCGACTCGATCGCTTCGCCCACATCGGCATCCGTGCTCGCCACTCCTAGAAACGGTGCGAAATCCGCTGGATACCGCGAGGCATCGCCGACGCTTTGCGCCAGCGCGCGATGCCGGCTGCGCAGTGAACTCCAGAACGGGTTGTCGAGTTCTGTATCGATCATTTCGCCATGTTGCCTGGTGGGAGGCCTGCGGCAGAGATTGCCATGAATGGTGTCGACTGTGCGGGGCCGATGACCCTGCTCCGCTTTTTTCAACCCGGGGGACACAAGCGCCTTTCGCTGCTCGCTGCTCAGGGTCGCTGACGCTTGTTCGATCCTGCGAAAACCGCACCGGCCACCTTGTCCGCATCATTTGCAGTCAAGGCATAATGCAAAGCAACTCAAGGGGGAGTCCAAACGATGTCGTACTGCTTGCGCGGTTTCTTCGCCGCATTCTTTCTATGCCTGGCAAGCTCTCAAGCTCTTGCCAACAACACAGCTCCCACACCTGCCAGCAGCATACCGGCCAGCGATTTCGCCCGACCCCAACAGCTCGCCTTGCCAACCCTCTCGCCCGACGGCGAATACCTCGCCGCTTCGGTGCGCGACAAAGTCGACGCCGATGATGACAATCGCTACGCGATCGGTGTCTTCCATGTTCCCGACATGAAAGCGGTCAGCCGCATGGACATGCCCGAGCACTATGTTCCATCGATGATTCGCTGGGTCAGCAATACGCGGCTGATCGTCCTGCCTTCCAAGCAGATCGGTTCGCTTGAAGAGCCGGTAGCGGGTGGCAACCTTATCGCTGTCAACTTCGACGGCAGCCATCCGAAGAAAATGTTCATCCGTGAGGAGTCGGGAACTGCAGGCACATTCGCCGGCCTGCCGGAAAAGCGCAACGGTCATTTCTACTGGGCCAACTACAGGGACTCCAGCGATCTGATCAAAGAGGGCACATCGACGCTTTATGACGTGGACGCTGAAAGTGACTTCACCAAGATCGTCACCATCGCAAAAATCGACATGTTTGGCATGCATTTCCTGCTCCATGACGGCGTGGCATTGATCGCCTACGGAGAGGACGATCAGAATAAACGGGTCATCATGTCCAGGGCGGCCAAGGACCTGCCCTGGCAAAAGATTCCGACCGACGCCTACCTCACGCCGCTGCACATCAGTGAGGATGGAGTGCAGGTCTACTGGCAGATGAGCGCCAACGGTTGTCCTTACACGCTGGCCATCAGCAAGCTTGACCTGTCGGACATGAAAGTGATTGCCGCTGACGACTTTGGCGACATCGACGGCAATGATGTCGAATGGACGCCTTATCCACAAAAGCCCTTTGCTGCGACGCCACAGACGGGACTGCCCAAAACGACCTATCTGGACGACAGCAACTCGGCAACCATTCACAAGGCATTGAGCGAGCAATTTCCGCACTACGCGATTCGCTTTGCGGGCACCAGTGAGGACGGGACCCGTGTTCTGGTCTTCGCGTACAGCGACAGGGATCCGGGCTTCTATGCGTTGTTCACGTTGTCGCCCGTCAGCCTGAAGATATTGTTCAAGGTCGCGCCCTGGATCCATCCGGAACAGATGGCGGCACGTCAGCCGATTCGCTTCAAAACCAGAGATGGACGCCTATTGGATGGCTATCTGACCTTGCCGGCCCAAGGCAAAAACCTTCCGCTCGTATTGCTGCCTCATGGAGGCCCCTTCAACGAACGTGATGACTGGGGCTTTGACCCTTGGCCACAATTTTTGGCCAGCCGCGGCTACGCGGTGCTGCAAGTGAACTATCGCGGATCGAGCGGACGTGGCCCCAACTTCAAATTTTCTGGCTACAGGCAGGTAAGTACCGGGATTCAGCAGGATCTGCTGGAAGGCGTGCACTGGGCGATCGATAGCGGCTACGCGAACAAGGATCGCGTATGCGTCTTTGGTGCAAGTTTCGGCGGCTATTCGGCCTTGATGGCACCCATCCGTGCACCAGGCATGTTCAAGTGTTCCATTGATTTTGCCGGCATCAGCGACTATGCCATCGAATTCGACAAGAGCGATACCGAGGAAAGTGCCTACGGTCGAAACTACTTTGAAAAGGCGATTGGTACCGATCCAGCGAACATCAAGGCCATCTCACCGATCGATCAGCTTGATCAATTCAACGTGCCGGTATTGATCGTCCACGGCGAAAAAGATCCCCGGGTACCGCTCAAGAACGCGACCGAGCTGCGTTCGGCTTTGGACAAGGCCGGCAAGCCCTACGAATGGCTGGTTAAGCCCAAAGAGCTTCACGGCTTTTACAGCGAGGCCAACAACACCGAATTCCTCGAGTACATGCAGGCGTTCCTGGAGAAATATATCGGCGACGAAAATGTCAAATCGGATGCCGCGGCAGCGCGCCCATCCGGCTCTCCGACCGTGCCACAAAAACCATGACCTCGATCTGGCGGAGGTCACGGGGTAGCCAGTGCCGAATTCACAACGCCGGTCGGTGATACAAAGAGCAGACAGAAATCGATAGCAACGGGGATACGCCATGTCGATGTGGAGATTTCCATCTAGCCTGAGGGCGTTGCTCAGCGGCATGCTGCTGGCATGCACCGTGGGTCCCATAGCGCATGCCGCAGCCATTACGACGCCGGCGGCCACGGCCAACAAGCCGGCCGATCATGCCTGGCTGCTCAAGGCCGACCGCGTGTTCGACGCCCGTAGCGAGCAGCCTCATGCAGGCTGGGTGCTGCTGGTGCAGGGAGATCGCATTGTCGCGGTCGGACCACCGGCCCAGATCACGGTGCCAGCGGGTACGCAGACGATCGAACTGCCTGGCATGACGCTGTTGCCCGGCCTGATCGACGCGCACTCGCACATCTTCCTGCACCCGTACAACGAGACGCTGTGGAACGACCAGGTGCTGAAGGAGTCGCAGGCTTATCGCACCATCGAAGCGGTGCAGCATGTGCACGACACGCTGATGGCCGGCTTCACCACGCTGCGCGACCTCGGCACCGAGGGTGCAGGCTATGCCGACGTCGATGTGCAGCGCGCAATCAACCAGGGCCTGATCCCGGGCCCGCATATGTTTGTCGCCACCCGCGCGACGGTCGCCAGCCACTGCTACGGTCCCGGCCCGATGGGCTTCCGCGCCGACATGGATCTGCCGCAGGGCGGTATCCCGGTCAGCGGCCGTAATCAGATGCTGGAGGCGGTGCGCGATCAGGCGGGTCACGGCGCAGATTGGATCAAGCTCTACGCGGACTACCACTGCGGCAAAACCAAGGGTTCGGTGCCGACGTTCACTCAAGATGAGTTGAACGCCGGCGTCGAGGCCGCGCATTCGCTTGGCCTGCCAGTCTCGGTGCATTCGACCACCGCCGAAGGCATGCGCCGCTCGATACTCGCTGGCGTCGATACCATCGAGCACGGGTTCGGCGGTACGCGCGAGGTCTTCGAGTTGATGAAACAGCACAACGTTGCGTATCTGCCCACGCTTGAGGCCGTTGCCGCGTACTCGGAATACTTTGGCAGCTGGAAACTTGGCGATCCACCCACCGCCGAGATGATTCAGTCCGCACACGCGTTCAAGCTGGCGATGGATGCCGGCGTCACGATCGGCTGTGGCAGCGACGTCGGCGTGTTCACGCACGGCACCAACTACAAAGAGCTGGAATGGATGGTGCGCGACGGCATGTTGCCCGCGCGGGCCTTGCTGGCCGCTACCGCCGTCGACGCGAAAATCCTGCGCCAGCAGGATCAGTTTGGCCAGCTGAAAGCCGGTCTCGACGCCGACATCATCGCCGTGCGGGGCGATCCGACCGCAGACATCAGCGCAATCGAACACGTCCCGTTCGTGATGAAGGGCGGCGTGATCTACAAGCAGCCTCAGTGAAGCAGGTCGAGGGGCTTGGGTGGAACCGTCTCGCCTTCGCCGTAGCGGATGTCGTCGAACTTCCACCCGTCAAGCGTCGTTCCGTTGATGGCTTCAAAAACGATCCGAGACGTGTCCGCGCGCCAACCCGTCCGCACGCTCTGCAACCGTCCTGCCGGAACCGTGACCGTCACTGCTTCATTTGGTGGCGAGTCGATTTTCAGCGTCCTGTCTTTCGGGCTGTTGTTGAAGACCGTCATGCCAGCCAATACGCGAGGCGAAATGAACGAAAAAGTCGCGTGGTCCGCCTTGGCATTTGCGACGCCGAGATTGAACGTAGAGAGTCGTCCGACGGGTGCACCGACACGCCACATCTCTTTGCCCCAGTCGATGACACCAGCCGGATACGGCCCGTTCAATAGTGCTCCAACAGGCACATTCGAATTTTCGAAATCCACCGTTTGCGCAGGGTCGGTACCGCCCGTCCCTTCGATGCTGACGTTGCACCCATTCGAGCGATGTATGCGCAGTACGTGCGTGGTCACGTCGAACGAATAGCCATCGGCACCTTTATCAACGCCTGGCGTGAGGGCACGCCCATCAGCAAGCACCAGCGAAGGCGTGAAGTTCAATCGCAACACGTCGCTGGCTTCAGGGTCAAAGGTGGAATAGGTAACGCTGCCGCGACCGTAGGTAATGTTCTTGACGACGGATGTGGTGCCAAGGAAATGCGACTCCGCAGCGGGCGCCCACTCCGGTACGGCCCACAAGCCATCCATCATCCGCCGCGGTCCGTCCGCAAATTCATCGGTAAACCACCATTGCCCCTGCCCCCAGGGCGTGTTTCCCTCGGGCGGGAATCCCTGCTGGTAGGTGACCCAGTTGTAGGAGCGAAACGCTTGTTCCCGGTATTTCTCGTCGCCGGTCTTCCAGTAATAGATCGCCTCGACAGCTGCCAATCGCGCCGTGTGGCTGTCACAGCAGTCGTTGGGCTTGCCGCAGCAGAAATTGTGGCCGTCACCCTGCTCTGTGGTGACCATCGCACCGTGCACGATGTACTTCGGCCATTTGGGCGTGGTCTTTACCCACTCAATCAACTGCGCCGCATCCTTCTTCCAGCCCGGATCCATCTCGGGGTGCAGCAGCAGGTAGCGCGCCGTTTCAAGTGGGATCACGTTGTTCATGTTTTTCATGGTCGGCGCCACATCTTCGAAGTAGCCGACCCATGCGTTGTCCGTCATCGGGTAGCGGAACAGCCATTGCCAGGCTTGATTCCGTGTGCGCTGGTACGCAGCGACGTCACCCAATTTCAGACGGATCAATTCGTCGAACAGCTCGATCGGCTCGATGACATTGGCCGAATACTCACCCATTGCTTTCTTGCCGACCAGACCGGTGCGCGCATACACCCGTACCGGCCATGGTGAGTGTGTCGCGTCGCCTTCGCGGCTGTTCTTCACCAACGCATCAGCGCAGCGGATGGCCGCCTTCAGGTATCGGGCTTCGCCGGTTATTTCATAAAGACGCAGGTAGCCATAACCGTCTTCGCCGACGATCGGTGGCTCGATGAAATCCAGGGCATGCCGGCTCCAGCCGCGGTAAGTCGCTGACCCGGGATCGGCCGACGCGTAAGGGACGCCACTCCACGCGTAGTCTCGAGGAGTGGTGCCGTTTCGCAACTCGTAATCGACGAAATCCTTCAACAGCTGGATCGCCTCCGGATCGCCCGAGTAGGGATACAGATGCTCGACGAAACCCTCCAGCATCGCCCGCAGATAACCCGTTGAATTGGCCCAGTGACGATCTGGCAAAAGCTCGAATGTTTTGCGGTCGAAATTTACACAGCAGAAAAAATAATAGTCGCGCGGCCCGTGATACTCGCGCCGAAGGACGCCCCACTGCGTCATGAAGTAGGACTCGTACGAGGCACCGATGTCGTCAGGGTACGGCCACGGCAGCAACTTTCCCTCGCTGTCCAGCTGCACCGGCCGCCCCTGGATCGCGGGCGCGTCGACTGTTGAAACCGTCTTGAACGCGTTTTGCGCGAACGATGTCGAGACGCCCAGGGCAAGCGAAGCGAGCAATAGCAGGATACGTTTCATCGGGATGCGATGTCCTTTGCTGCTCGCCTTGGCCGGCTATCCTGAAATCGACGATCCTCGAATGTTCAGGCTCCATCCTTCTTGACAATCTGACCGTTCTTGATGACGAACGCGATTTTGCGCGTGTTGTGGATATCGCTCGTCGGGTCGGCAGTCAGCACGACCAGATCCGCGCGCTTGCCTGCGGTGATCGTGCCGCGTTGCGCCGTCTGCCCCATGGCTGCTGCACTGACTTGCGTGGCGGCCTGGATCGCCTCGAGCGGCGTAAAGCCGCAATGCTCGACCAGCAGCGCCATTTCCGTGTGCTCGAGCGGCAATGCGTTCAAATTTACTCCATGCTCATCGGCGGATAGTCCCGAACTGTCCGTGCCGACGTCGATCAATACACCTTGCTGGTGCGCCAGCTTGGTGACCGCATAGCTCCACGGCATGATGCCGGCGCCTACACTTTTCGAATGATGTTCCGCTTCTTCCTCAAACGGCAGCAACGTGGCATCAAGTATCGTGCCGTGCTCCTTCATCGCCTTGAACAACGCGACGATCTGCGGCGCGTCGGGCCGGATGTGCTCGAAGTCGCCGAGGGCGCGTGCCCGGTAGTCGTCAGGTACTTTCGGTGCCGCCGCCCAGACCAGATACGGGCTGTGTGAAATGGTGTCTACGCCGGCGTTGACCGCATCAGCCGGCGTGGCCGGGAAAATGGTTGCATGCGTCCATACGCGCAGGCCCTGGCGATGCGCTTCTGCGGTGATCTTGGCGACCAGGTCCGCGGGCAGGTTTGCGTAGAGCTTCAGAGCGGTCGCCCCGGTACCTTTGGCCTCGGCAACAGCAAGCGGGATGTCGGTAGTCGCAGAAATCGCCTGCATCCATGGTGCGAAACCGAGCGGCTCGCCTTCAGAGGCTTCCTTGGCGCGTTCGTCCTCGGCAAAAAACGTTGGCCCGGCCATCAGCGCGACGAAAAAAATGTCCGGCGATGCCAGCGCATCCGAATTAGCCTCACCCGCGAGATAGGCAACCAGACGATCGTCACCTGCCATGTCGCGAACGGCGGTGACGCCGCCGCGCAGCAGTGCCTGCAGATGCGGCTGGTAGTGCGCAAAATCCGGCTCGGCGCCGGTGAGGTGCACGTGCGCATCGATCAGGCCCGGGATCACATAGCGCCCACTCAAGTCCTCCACCCGCGCACCCTTGGGTACCGTCTGGCCGCCATCGGGATAGATCGCCGCGATGCGCTGGCCCTCGATCACGACTGTCATGTTCGCCTTCGCCGGCGCACCGGTACCATCGATGACCGTGACGTGGGTCAGCAGTAAAGGCGGCTCGGCGGCAAGCACGGGCACGGCCAGCGCAGACAGCACCACCAGCGTCAAGCGCCTCATGAAGATGCTTGCAGACATTTCGTCTTTTCCTCTGAATGACTTAGGCAGTTTGAAAAAACCGATCAGAGTGCAGTTTCAAAAAAAGTGCAACCTGCGGACCATGTTGGGGTTCGCTATGCTCACTCTAACCCACGCAGTGCACGGACGAGGCCGCCGCCGGCTGAGCTAACCGCTGAAATTCCGGCCGGGGCTATCCCTCCTCTCCCACTCACCGTTCGCCCTGAGCGTAGCCGCGCAGCGGCGAAGTCGAAGGGGGGCTGGCGCGAGGCTTCGACTTCACGCCTTCGGCGCTACGCTCAGCCCGAACGGTTCTGGTGGTGCATCGGCACCCCGCTAGCGCAATCCCACGGTGCCGTTGGCCGCCTTGACCAGCTTGGCCGGGTCGTAACCCATACCGTCCTTGAACACCAGTTCGACGTTTTCGATGTCCTTGATGTTCTTTGCGGGGTTGCCGTTGATCAGCACCAGATCGGCGGCTTTGCCCGCCTCGATGGAGCCGATGGCCTTGTCTTCACCCATGAAGCGTGCACCGTTCATGGTGGCAATCTGGATGGCCTCTAGTGGGGTGAAGCCGGCCTCCACCAGCAGTTCCACTTCGTGCTGGTCACCGTAACCGGCGATGACGCCGCCGTAGCCGGTCGGGTCCAGGCCGGACAGCAACGTTCCGCCCTGTCGCGCGAACGCATGCTCGAAATCCTCTTCCAGCTTGAACACCTTTACCCACGGCGAATCCGGCGTACTGGCGACACGGTCGCGACCCTTCAGGTACTCCACGCGTGTTTCCGGCAGCATCGCGTCGAGCACACGCGAGTCGACTGGCGCACGACCGGGAACGAAAGTTTCGAATACCGGCAGGGTCGAGGTAACCGCTACGTGCTTCGATACCAGATAGCGGATCAGCTGCTGGATCTGCGGGTCGTCAACACTCATTGTCGCCAGATGAGCGACCGCAAGTTTCGTATCCGGGCAGATGTCGGTCTGCTTGCCGGGGGTGAACTCGGTGTCCACCGGCAACCCATGCTCCAGGTCGTCGATGCCCAGGTCGGCCGCTTCGCTGAAGCCGATCGTGCACAAGTGCCCGGTAACCTTGATGTGCTTCGCGTGCGCAGCGGCGATCGCGGCCGACAGTTCACTGCGCGTGATATGCATGTACGCCTTGAATGACGTCGCACCCTCGCCGATCCAGTAATTGACCGTATCGGTGGCGTCAGCCGCATCCACCAGTTCATGCATCTGCGGCGTAAAGCTGCCCTTGCCCTCCAGATAGGGCCCGGTGGTGTGCATCTTTGGCCCAGGGATCTTGCCGGCGTCGATGGCCTTCTTCAGCTCAAGATCGGTATATGGCTCAGTGCTGCCGGTGGTGCGGATCGTGGTAACGCCTCCGGCCAGATACAGCTTGGGAAAGCTCGATGCCTGCTCGGGATAGATCGCCTCCTTCGCTTCAGGACTGACCTTCGGCGCCGGATAGAACATGTGGTCGTGCATGCCGACCAGACCCGGGATCAACGTATGCCCACTGCCATCGATCACGGTCGCGTCTTTCGGCACCGAGACATGCTTGCCGACCGCCGCGATGAGGCCGTCGCGCAGCAGCACCGTCTGATTTTCCTTTGCCGGCTTACCGTTACCGTCGATCACCCGCACATGAGTGATCGCCAACAGCGGCTGCGCATATTTCACAAACTGCTGCGTCTGTGGCGACAACTGCGGCGCCTGTGCCCAGACAGGTGCAGCCACGCAGATTCCAGCCAGGGCGGTCGCCAGGACAGTACATAGGCCGGTGCTGACCGACGGCAAAGCAGGCGCGAAGTGACGGGCTTTCGTAAGCACGGTTAGACTCCCCAGTAGCGAAGCAGGCGCGTGCCTGCGACCGATCAATATCAATTCAGAGACATTCACCCAAAGGGCAAATGTCTCTACCCCCTTTTTGATGCCAACACTCAAATCATCGGTAACTTCAAGCCCTGCTCCTTGGCACAGGCAACGGCGTCCTCATACCCCGCATCCGCATGCCGCATCACGCCGGTGCCCGGATCGTTCCACAGCACGCGCGCGATGCGCTGGTCGGCTTCGGCGCTACCGTCGCAGACGATCACGACACCGGAGTGTTGCGAGTAGCCCATTCCTACACCGCCACCGTGATGCAGCGACACCCACGTCGCGCCACCTGCCACGTTGAGCATGGCGTTGAGCAGCGGCCAGTCGGACACGGCGTCGGAACCATCCTTCATCGCTTCGGTTTCGCGGTTCGGTGACGCGACGGAGCCACTATCCAGATGATCGCGACCGATCACCACCGGCGCTTTCAGCTCGCCGTTGCGCACCATCTCGTTGAACGCGAGGCCGAGCTTGTGGCGCTGGCCGAGGCCGACCCAGCAGATGCGCGCTGGCAGGCCCTGAAAGCTGATGCGATCCTTCGCCATGTCGAGCCAGTTGTGCAGGTGCTTGTCATCAGGAATCAGTTCCTTGACCTTTGCGTCGGTCTTGTAGATGTCTTCCGGGTCACCGGACAGCGCGACCCAACGGAACGGGCCAACGCCGCGGCAGAACAACGGGCGCACGTAGGCCGGCACGAAACCGGGGAAAGCGAACGCGTTGGCCAGACCCTGGTCCTTTGCCATCTGGCGGATGTTGTTGCCGTAGTCGAACGTAGGGATGCCCTGCGCGTGGAACGCGAGCATCGCCTCGACGTGCGTGCGCATGGAGCGCTTGGCCGCGTCGCGCGTGCGATCGGGATCGCTCTTGCGGCGCTCGAACCACTGCTCCACCGTCCAGCCCTGCGGCAGATAGCCGTTGACCGGGTCGTGCGCGCTGGTCTGGTCGGTGACGGCATCGGGACGCACGCCGCGCTTGACCAGTTCCGGCAGCACGTCTGCAGCGTTGCCAAGCAAGGCGATGGATTTCGCCTCGCCAGCTTCGGTGTACTTCTTGATGCGCGCGAGCGCATCGTCCAGGTCGGTCGCCTGCTCGTCCACATAGCGTGTCTTCAGGCGCATGTCGATGCGGCTCTGCTGGCATTCGATATTGAGCGAGCAGGCACCGGCCAGTGACGCGGCGAGCGGTTGCGCACCACCCATGCCACCGAGGCCGGCGGTGAGTATCCATTTACCCTTGAGGCTGCCGTTGTAATGCTGGCGGCCCATCTCGACAAACGTTTCGTAAGTGCCCTGCACGATCCCCTGCGAGCCGATGTAGATCCACGAGCCGGCCGTCATCTGGCCGTACATCATCAGGCCCTTCTTATCGAGCTCGTTGAAGTGCTCCCAGTTCGCCCACGCCGGCACCAGGTTGGAGTTCGCGATCAGCACACGCGGCGCGTCCTTGTGCGTGGGAAACACGCCGACCGGCTTGCCGGACTGCACTAGCAGCGTCTCATCGTCGTTCAGTTCGCGCAGCGATTTCAGGATCGCGTCGAAGCACTCCCAGTTGCGCGCGGCCCGACCGATGCCGCCGTATACCACCAGCTCCGCCGGATTCTCCGCCACCTCCGGATCGAGGTTGTTCTGCAACATGCGGAACGGCGCCTCGCTGAGCCAGCTCTTGCAGGAAAGTTCGGTACCGCGCGGCGCGCGGATGGTACGGGTGGTGTCGATGCGGGTGGGGGCGGTCATCGCTAAGGCTCCGGTGGGACAGACCCCGAAGTATAGGCGAGGCGAAAAGCCGGTGCGCCCCGCACCACCCACCCCGTCAATCTGACTTGGCTAGTGGTCCGATGTGCCCGCGCGAGGCTTGCTACCACTGGAGTCCTTTGCCAGGGTCTGGCGCAGCAAGTCCAGCATCGGCCGCTGACCGGGGTCACTTCCAAAGTGAGCCACGAATTGCTTGTAGGTATCATCCAGGCCCGCACGCGGCTGATTCATCTGGATGGTCGCGCGCATCGCCCAACCGCCGGCATAGTTGGGATATCCCTTGATGATGCGATCGGCGATGTCCCAGCCCTTGTCCCACTCCTGGGTTTCGTTCACGTAGATGCCACCGAGCGGCACGAGCACGTCAATATCGTCGGGACTCAAGGCAAGCGCCGTCTCGAGATCATGTTCTGCGAGACTATTTTTGCTCATGTACATGTAGACGTTGCCACGCGTTTCATAGTTCGCGACATTTTTCGGATCGGCAACTACGAGCTTGTTGGCTTCGTCGAGAGCCATCTGTGATTCGCCGAGGATCGCCAGATCCTTGGCGCGCCGGCGGCGGAGGTCATCGTCCTGCGGCTGAAAACGCAGGGCCTCGGATAAATAGACCACTGATACCGTAAACACGTTCTGACTCGACGCTGTTACGCCGGCATCGACCAGACTGCTGCTGATAGCCAATTCATCAAATGCCGCGGGAAATTTCGCTGCCTGCGGCGGTGGCGCACAGTTGCACCCGCTCGGATTCGCCTGGTAACGCGGAACTGCCATCTTCTCCATCACGAGCAAGGGATTCTGGCTGACGTGGGTCATGGCAGATGTCGCGACGCGCTGCATCGCATCCAGTGAACCAAACCATTCCGGGCGCGCCAGCCACATCAGCTGGTGATAGATGTACCAGTTGGAAGGATCGGCCTGTAATCCAAGGTGCACGGCATGATCGGCATAGGCGCTACCCAGGCTCAGGCCGCCCGCATGGATCATGGCGGCATAGACGGGCGTGATATGTGGATTCAACGCGATGGCATGTTTCAGATCACTGTCGGCTTCATTGAGTAGCCGATCCATCGAATCCAGCTTGTCTTGCGCGGTGTCCTGCGCAAAAGCGCCACCTCGTGCAGTGTGCGCCATCTCGACATAGGCGTAACCACTGGCCGCATAAGCATAAGCACTCTTGGGCGACTCGCGCTTCCACGCATCCAGGATCGGCCGAATCTCGAATGAGCCATTGTCAAAATCGGAGATGAAGATGTGATCGAGCTGGCCCCGCGCATCCGGTTGTGTCAGTTGCGCGCTCAACGCCTCATCCATGCGCCGATCAAGCTCGGCGGATTTGCCGTGCTCGATCAGGTCTTTCACCTCGGCAAACGTGATCGTTGGCTGAAAACGATAGTGGCAATACGATGCAACCGCATCGTGCGTCCAATGGCTACCGGGCGGATCGGGATAGGCAAGGCAGCGCTGGAGTGGGTCGGACTGTTTCTCCGCCTCACGAACTTGCGCAAGAAACGTCTTGATCTGGTCATTCGTAAAAGGTGGCGGCGGGGCGCGACCAGGTGCGTGTGGAAATCGGCGGTGCGTCACGCTCACGATTCGCCCGGGCGCAGGCTGCGGCAAGTACTTGCCGAAAATCAGATAGCTGCTGGCCAAGCAGATCAGCACGACCAAACCTGCGAGCAACCTCTTCTCGCGAAACGTCACGGCACATCCCCTGTTGAATTCCCTCTATAGCTATACCAAATGGCACGATGCAATGCGAATGGCTCGACTTGGACACGGCACAGTTGCGATCGCACCCGCCCCGCCGATCAGTACGCGCACGATGTGACTCGTCGTGCCGCTCAACTTGTCACGTATTTCTCGTCATCACGAATCTTGCCGGAAACCGCCATTGCGGACGGCGCAGTGCATTGGATCGGCATGCGAAAAACGAAGCTCGTGGCCGTCTCGGTGGACAAGACCTGCAGCGTGCCGTGATGCGCCTTGGCAATTTCCGCCGCGATATACAGACCCAGGCCGAGCCCGGTTTGCGATGCATCGCCGGCAGTGTGCGTGAACGGCTGAAACAGGCGCGCGATCTTGCCGGCGGGAATCGGCTCGCCGCCGTTCGTCACCGACAACTCAAACGCATCGCTGTCGCTATGTGCGGTCACGCCCACTGGCTGGTCGGGCGCACCATGTATCACCGCGTTGATGAGCAGGTTCGCCAGCAACTGCGCGATCCGGCGCGTATCGCATGTGACGGGCTGCGCTATCGCAATGTCGACATCCATCGCGCGCCCCGCATACGCATGCTGCACTTCGGCAATCACATGTTTCAGCTCATCGGCGAGGTCATTTTCCTCGCTCAGCACGGCCGGAATACCGCCGCCCAACTTGCCACGGGCGAAGTCCAGGATGTTCTTGATCAGCTCGGCCATCCGCTCGGCACTGCGCTGGATATAGTCGATGGTGCGCTGCGAACTCGCATCGGACGTCGTCACCTGCAGCAAGCCGGCGCCCACCCTGATCGCTGTCAACGGGTTGCGTAGATCATGTCCGAGCACCGCGATGAATTGCTCGCGCAGCTTCGCCGCTTCACGCGCGTCGAGCAGCGCGATGGTGCTTTGCTCCAGCCGTTCCACGACGTCCAGCTCGCTTGCGATGAGCTTCGCGAACAGCTGCAGCGTGTTGACGATGCTCGGATCGTCGAGCTTCGCTGGCACCGGGTCGAGCGCGCATAGCGTCCCGAAGAACTCCCCGTCCAAACGGAAGATCGGTATCGATATATAGCTCTCGAACCCATACAGCTTCGGCGTCGGATGGTCGGCGAATCGCGGATGTCTGCTCGCGTGACCGAACACGACCGGTTCATGATGCTGCCGGATCTCATCGCAGATCGTGGATTCAAGCACGAGTTCACCACCGGGTTTCAACCCGAAATCGATCAGGTCGTACACCGCGCAAGCGGTCCAGCTGATATCCGTGACGCGGGCGATAGCGGCAAAGCGCATGCCGGTCGTATGTGCGACCACCTGCAGGATGGTGGGTACGGATCCGAGCCTGGAAATCATTTCCACGTCATCGGCGACCGGTCGATTGATGGGAATCCCCTCATCGCTGTTTGTATGCATGGCGTGAAGCTTAGCAACACCCGCGCAACATGTCCGAGCCAAACGTAACCAGGGCCTCAATCACCTCCCCATTGATGTCCGAAAACGGCGAGTTATCCTCGCAAAGCGGTGCTAGCCTTGACTCATGAATGAACCATCTCCCCTGCCCGATCCGCACGTCTGCGAACAGGCGCGGCTCAGCCGCGACGCACGCTTCGACGGTCTGTTTTTCACTGCAGTGCGCAGCACGGGCATTTACTGCCGACCGGTGTGTCCTGCGCCGACGCCGAAGCGCGAGAACGTGAGCTACTACACGAACGCCGCGGCGGCAGAGGCGGCGGGATTTCGACCATGCCTGCGTTGTCGCCCCGAGCTCGCACCGGGCAATGACAGCTGGCAGCGCGGTGACCATGTGGTCGCGCGCGCTTTGAAGCTGATCGATCGCGGCATGCTGGAGGATGAATCGCTGGAAGCGCTCGCGCTGCGCGTCGGCGTTGGTGCGCGCCAGTTGCGTCGGTTGTTCGTCGACCGGATCGGCGCGCCGCCGATCAGCGTGCACACGACACGCCGGCTGTTGTTCGCGAAACAGTTATTGACGGAGACAGCGATGCCGGTAACCGAGGTCGCGCTCGCGTCCGGCTTCCGCAGCCTGCGTCGTTTCAACGCCGCGTTCCTGCAGGCAAACCGCATCCCGCCACGCGAACTGCGCCGGCATCCACGGGTGGCGCCCGGCGCTGCGCTGGTGCTACGGCTCGGCTATCGCCCACCGTATGATTTTGAGGCACTGCTCGCGTTTCTGCGTGGCCGCGCACTGCCTGGCGTGGAGCTCGTCGACGAGCACAGTTATGCGCGTGTGTTCGGTCCAGCCGAAGCGCCGGGCTGGCTGCGCCTGAGTGCATGGCCGAATGGTGAACATGCGTTGTGCCTGCAACTGCATTGCCCGCAACCGGCGCAGCTGCTCGGCGTTGTGACAAAGCTGCGGAGGATGTTCGACCTGGACGCAAATCCGCAGGCGATAGCGGACACATTCCAGCAGGACGCGATCCTTGGCCCCTTGATCGCGCGACGACCTGGCCTGCGTCTGCCGGGTGGCTGGGATGGTTTCGAGATTGCCGTGCGCGCGATCCTCGGTCAGCAGATCAGTGTGGCCGCGGCACGTACGTTGGCAACCCGCATCGTGCACCGCTGGGGCGAAGCGTTGCCGGCATCCCCCATGCCGGGACTGGAGCGGTTGTTTCCCACCCCGGAGATACTTGCACAGGCCGACTTGCGCGAGGTCGGCCTGACCACGGCACGTGCCGCGACGGTGCGCGAGATGGCGCAGGCACTGCTGGATGGCCGCGTCGATTTTCGCGCCGAGCAGACGCTGGATGAATTTGTGTCGCGCTGGATCGCGTTACCCGGGATTGGCGAATGGACGGCTCACTACATGGCGATGCGCGCGTTGAGCGATCCCGATGCGTTTCCGGCCGCCGATCTGATCCTGCGCCGCGAAGCGACGACCGATACCGTGCCGCTCAGCACAAAGTCGCTGACGGTTCGTGCTGATGCGTGGCGGCCGTGGCGCGCGTATGCGGTCATGCACCTATGGCGTGGTGCCTCGGATGCCATACCACCGCCACGCATTCCACGCAGCCGGAAACCGGAGGCCATCGCATGACAAACGATCCTGACCTGCTTCATAACGGCCTGCTTCGTAACGGCCCGATTCATTACGACGACATGGACAGTCCGATCGGCCGCCTGCGCCTGGTCGCCGGTCGCGATGGCTTGCGTGAAATCTGGTTTGAGCAGGGGCGCCATCAGAAAGCGGCACGGCCAGACTGGATTCGCGCGGCCGAACCGCTGGCATTCGCCCGCGTGCAGCTGGAGGAATATTTTGCGGGTGAACGGACGACGTTCGAGCTCCCGCTGCATCCGCTTGGCACGCCATTCCAGCTCGCCGTGTGGCAGGAGCTGGCGCGGATTCCGTATGGCGTCACGATCAGCTACGGCGAACTGGCGCGGCGCATCGAGCAGCCATTGGCAGTGCGCGCGGTGGGTGCCGCGAACGGACGCAATCCGTTGCCGATCGTGGTGCCTTGCCATCGCGTTATCGGCAGCAACGGCAGCCTGACAGGCTTCGGCGGCGGCCTGCCGACGAAGCGCTATCTGCTGGCACTGGAGCAGCGTGTCGCCGAGGGTGATCTGTTTGCGAATGGTCGCTAGATAGCACACCACGATAGCCGATTTTCTTAGCTCGTCATCCCTGCGAAGGCAGAGACCCAGTGCCCTTAGCTCTTCAGCAGCTTGAGGCTCCTGGGTCCCTGCCTTCGCAGGGATGACGGCTAGGGGGTGCGGTCGATCAGGTGATCTAGACCACGATTTGACATCGTCAAAATCCCATGTATACACTGTATACATGAAGAAACTCGGTACCGCCGAAAAGATCCTGCGTGAGGCATACAAGCTCTTCGACCGCGAAGGGCCCGATGCGGTGAGCATGCGCCGCGTGGCCGAGGCCGTCGGCATTACACCGATGGCGATCTATCGACACTTTCCGAATCGTGAGGAGCTGCTCAAGCGGGTGTCGGACGATAGCTTCAAGAAGCTGGCGATCGAGTGGTCGGCTCGTTCGCAACACCCGGACGTCACCGAGCGGTTGATGGCCTTGCTGGAACCGTATCTGGATTACGCACTGGCCCACCCGCATCTGTTCGACCACTCATTCTCGGTGCGCCGGGATGACGCACGACGCTATCCCGAGGATTTTCGCAGCGGCAAGTCGCCCACGTTCAACATCGCTGTCGAGGCGATTGCCGAGGGCATGCGCCAAGGGGTGTTGCGCCAGGATGATGCGTGGGCGGTGGCGATGTCGGTGACGGCACATTCGCATGGATTGATCGCGCTGTATCGCGGCGGCCGTTTCAGTTACGACGAAGCACAATTCCGCAAGTTCTATCTTGAATCTCTCGGGAGACTGATCAATGGAATCAAGGCTTGAACGCATAGGTTCGATCACCGTTCTCGTGGCGACGGCGTTGTCCGTCACCGGCTGGTGGTTCGGCTATCAACTCCATCCCATCTGGTGGGCGATGTGGCTGGCGCCATTCCCGATGCTGTGGCTAGCCACACGCGTGAGTGCACGCATCGCGGCACTCGCTTCCTTCATCAGCCTCGCGCTGGCCGGCCTGGCGCAGTGGCACTTTCTGTACACAATGGTGAAGCTTCCGTTGCCGGCGATCGCATTCGCGCTATTCGCACCGGCGCTGGGATTCATGTTCGCGGTGTTGTTGTACCGGCGGCTTGCCATGCGCGGGTACTTGCTCGCAGCCGCGTTCTCGGTGCCGGTGCTGTGGACGGCTATCTTCTTCATCAATGCGTCGCTGTCGCGGAACGGTACGTGGAGCGATCTCGCGTATACGCAGATGGATGCGCTCGCCGTGATCCAGATCGCCGCAGTCACCGGATTGTTGGGTGTCGGGTTCATGGTGCTGCTGGGATCGGCCAGCGTGGCTGCGATGCTGGAGCGCGGCGCGTCACGCGACGCACGCTGGCGGATCGTGGCCTTTGGTGGTGGTCTGATACTCGTGTCGCTTGTCTACGGCGGCTGGCGGCTGCACGCCGCCGAGGAAGCTCCCGCCACGCCCGTGAAGATCGGACTCATCTCACTGCAAGGCCCCGTCCATCCCTCGCTGGATACACCGAAAGGCCAGGCGTTCCTGCAACGTTATGTCACCGCCGTGGATGCACTCGCCACCAACGGCGTGCAGATGGTTGTGATACCGGAGGTGGCGATGACGACGACGGATCCCGCCATTCCCGACTTGATCCACGTCGCACAGCAGCACGGTATCACCCTGGTCACCGGCATCGACTACACACCTGCCCGTGGTCCGGAGCGCAACATGTCAGCCGCGTTCCATCCACAAGGCGGCTTGCCCACGACTTACAACAAGCATCATCTGATGGTCGCTTTCGAAGACCACTTCACCCCGGGTGACAGCTACACCGTACTGGACAGCACACCGCGGGTGGGGCTGCTGATCTGCAAGGACATGGATTTTCCGGCCACCAGTCGCGCCAACGCGGCAGACGGCGCCCAACTGCTGCTGGTCCCGGCGTGGGATTTCATTGCAGACGGCTGGTACCACAGCCGCATGGCCATCCTGCGTGGCGTGGAGAGCGGGTTCGCTATCGCACGTTCCGCGCGCGACGGTGCGCTGACGCTGAGTGATGACCGCGGCCACATCATCGCCGAGATGCCCAGCAATCAGAACGTGGACGCCAGCCTCGTCGGCACGCTGCCGGTTCGCACGACGAAGACGCTGTATGCGCAGTGGGGCGACTGGTTTGCATGGCTCAACCTCGTCGCCCTAGTCGGCCTGCTGGTGCTCGCCGTGCTGCCCAGGCGCGGCTCTGCATAGGGTCCACAGCGCCAGCACCCGTACCAGCCGTTATGGGTGCTGGTGCTGGCGGCGATTCGGAATAGAATCGGCCAGGACCACCTGAGCGGAAGACGTGCCATGTGCGACCACCCTTCGCATCTACTGCAGTCTCGTCGTCAATTTCTTGGAGTTGGCCTTGGCCTGCTCGCTATCGGCGCCCTCTCTCCACTGTTCGCGTTCGGCGCTGACGCAGCACCGGCGCAGAACTCGATGACACCGGATGCTGCCCTGCGCCGCCTGCTCGATGGCAATGCGCGCTATGCAGCGAACAAGCTCGAAGCCAAGGACTTTTCGGTGGGTCGTGCTGCGCGCGCGAAGGCGCAATATCCCATCGCCGCGATCCTCAGCTGCGCCGATTCGCGCGTCGCACCGGAGCTGGTGTTCGATCAGGGGCCCGGCGATCTTTTCGTGGTTCGCGTGGCAGGCAACTATCTCAGCAGCGATAGTCTGGCCAGCCTGGAATATGCGGTCGGTGTGCTCAATGTCCCGCTGATCATGGTGCTGGGCCATACCGAATGCGGCGCGATCAAGGCGACCATCAGCGAGATCAAGCAACCGGCGCCGCTACCTGGCCATATCTGGGACATCGTGGATGCCGTCCGACCGGGCATCGCGAAAGCCGTGGAAGCCGGTGGCAGCGACGTACTCGGCAATGCGATCGGCGCGAACGTTGACTACAACACGTCACGCGTCGCCTCGGCGCAGCCGGTCCTTTCAGAGGCGGTCCAGCACAACCGTTTGCGCGTGGTGGGCGCGGTCTACGAACTCGCCACGGGCAAGGTGCAGATGCGTACCGCAAGTTAGGGCAAGCCATGCTGATGAAGTACGCCGCACCGCATGACCGAATTGGTCATGTAACTGCGCGATCATGGGGCATGTTTGACGATACTCGGATGTTCTCCATGAATTGGCTGTCCCGCTCCCTGCTTTGTTTGCTCGTGACCGTTGGCGCCGGATGCGCAAACCTCTCCACGGTGCCGACACACCCTGCTGAACCACAAGCCAGGCCGGCTCCCCTGCTGCTGATCTCGATCGACGCCTACCGCTACGACTATATCGAACGCGGTTTCAGCCCCACGCTCGCGATGCTCGCAAAAGGCGGCGTGCAGGCGGCGTCAATGCAGCCGTCGTTTCCGTCGTTGACGTTTCCGAATCACTACACGATCGTCACCGGCTTGCGTCCCGATCACCACGGCATCGTCAACAACACGATGTTCGATGCCACGCTGGGCAAGTTTTCGCTGGGCAATCGCGAGGCGGTCAGCGACGGTCGCTGGTGGGCCGCTGGCACACCAATCTGGGAGACTGCCGAGCAGCGTGGCTTGCGCACCGCCACGATGTTCTGGCCAGGTAGCGAGGCGGATATCCACCACCATCACCCGGACTACTGGAAGCCGTTCGATGAAAAAGTGACGGCAGCTCGGCGGGTGGACCAGGTACTGGCGTGGCTGGATCTGCCGCCCGATCAGCGGCCCACCTTCCTCACCTTGTATTTCGATGCTGTAGATCACGCCGGCCACACCTACGGCCCGGACTCACCGCAAGTGAACGCTGCGCTGCGCGACACCGATGCGGCGATGGCGCGGCTGGTGCAGGGACTCAGGCAACGCGGGCTGTTCGATACGATCAACATGATCGTGCTGGCCGACCATGGCATGGCCAGCAACCCGCTATCAAACAGTGTGATGATCGACAGGATGATCCCGATCGACCAGTTGCAGACGGTGAGCATGGGTGTCCTGGCCGGCTTCAACCCCAAGTCGGACAGCACTTCTGACCGCGGTCATTTCGCCGCGACCGAGCATCAGCTGGAGCAACCACAACAGCATATGCAGTGCTGGGACAAGACCCGCGTGCCGCCAAGGCTCGTCTATGGCAGCAACCCACGCGTACCGCAATTGCTGTGCCTGGCCGACGTGGGCTGGCGCATCACCACCACTGAGTACGCCGCCAGTCACCAGGGCCACATCAGCATCGGCGAGCATGGATACGATAATGCGGACCCACTGATGCAGGCGTTGTTCATCGCACACGGTCCGGCGTTTCAGGTCGATGTAAAGGTCAACGCGTTCCCGAATGTGGACGTCTATCCGCTAATGACGCACCTGCTCGGCATTCCAGCGGTGGCGAACGATGGCGACTACAACGCGGTGAAGGAGATGCTGAAGCCGGCGGATCGCTGAGTCGCCGCCGGGCATCAAGCCGGATAGTTGCTGACCTCGATCAGGTTGCGATCCGGATCGCGCAAGTACAACGACATGATCGGCCCGCGTGCGCCGGTGCGCTGCACCGGGCCTTCAACTACCGGTACCCCGCAGGCCTGCAAGTGATCGATCACCTGCGCCAGCGGCGTGCCCGTGACAAAACACAGATCAGCCGACCCGGGCATAGGTCGCTCGGCCTTCGGCTCGAATTCATGGCCGTGCTGATGCAGGTTGATCTTCTGCACGCCGAACGCGAGTGCCTTGCGGCCTTGACCGAATGTGACTGTCTGCATGCCCAGCACGCGCTCATAAAACTCACAGGTCGCATCGACATCAGCGACGGTGAGCACCAGATGATCAAGCGCATCGATCTTCATGGCATCGCTCCCTTGCTCATCGGGGTCGGCGGCGTCGCCACATTCACCAGCGGCGGCAGTCGGTACAGCCGCCCGGCCACCAGCAACCCCGCCAGCACCAGCACACTCACAAACGCGGCCACCCCGTTCCAGCCGTGCGCGGTGTAGAACAAACCGCCGCTGGCACCGGCAATGCTCGAACCCATGTAGTACGAAAACAGATACATCGACGATGCCTGCGCTTTCGCCGCGCCGGCACGCCGGCCCACCCAGCTGCTGACGATGGAGTGACCACCGAAGAAGCCGAACGTGATCGCCACGATGCCCAGCATGACCAGCAGCAACGGCCTCGTCATCGTCAGCAGCACGCCGATCAGCATCAGCGCGAATGCAGTCCACAGCACTTTGCGTCGACCGCGCTGGCCGGCCAGATGACCCATCCATGCCGAGCTGAACGTGCCGACCAGATAGATCCCGAAGATCAGCCCGACCACGGCCTGGCTCAGGTTGTATGGCGGGGCCAGCAACCGGTAGCCGAGATAGTTGTAGACAGTGACGAACGCTCCGAGCAGCAGGAAACCCTCGGCAAACAGCCACGGCAAGCCGGGGTCGCGAAACATGCCGACGAAGCGGCCGAGCAGCGTGCGCCAATGGATGGGCTGCGCCGTGAAATGCCGCGACGGCGGCAGCGCTCGCCAGAAAATCAGGCCGGCCATTAAACCGATCACGCCGACCGCAGCCACGCCAATGCGCCAACCCACGAAATCAGTCAGCACGCCTGTGATCAGGCGCCCGCCCATGCCACCGACAGCGCTACCACTGATGTACAGGCCCATGCCCAGGCCGATCGATTCGATATGCATCTCCTCGCTCAGATAGGTCATGGCCACGGCAGGCAGGCCGCTCAGGGTCAACCCGAGCAGGGTGCGCACGACCAGCAGCGCGGACCATGTGGGCATCAGCGCCGTCAACAGCACGAGCAATGTGGACGACAACAGCGACGCGACCATCACCGATTTGCGCCCCCAGGCATCGGACAGCGCACCGGCGATCAGCATCGCGAATGCCAGCACGCCTGTGGTCAGCGACAGCGACAGCGCACTGGTCGCCGCGCTCACCCCATAGTCATGACTGAACACCGGCATCAACGGCTGCACGCAATACAGCAGGCCAAACGTGGCGAAGCCGGCCGCAAACAGCGCGAGGTTGGTGTGGCGAAATGCCGGCGTGCCGTGCCGGATAAAATCGTCCGACGCGGCATGCTGCGGTAGCTGTGCAGCGTCGGGTTCCAAATCGCCTTTCATGTCTCCGCCTGCTCTGAATCTGTGCCGATGCCCGCAAGGATAGAGCCATCAGGCAGGCCGATCGAGCACGCGGCAACGACGTCCAGGCTTACGCCGTCCAGATTTCCTTGAACACGCGACTGAAGTTGAGGCCAAGCACCTTGTCGGTCACACGCTCGCTGTAGCCGTGCTTCAGCAAAGCGTCAGCGACACGCTCAAGTTTGCGCGGCGTATTGATGTCGGGGATGTAGGGCGGCCGATTTTCGCCTGGCGCGCTGACGCCGGCCTTCTTGCGATCTTCTTCTTCCTTCTTCATTTCCTTCAGATCGCTGTCGGTAACCTCGAAGAACATCGTATCGGTACCGATGCCGACGTGATCTTCGCCGCAGACGTCCAGCGCGTGCGCCATATGCCGCATATAGTCTTCGAGCGTGGGTTGCCGGGTGTCGACCGTCAGGAACGGCAGCATGTAAATGCCCATGACGCCACCCTTGTTGGCCAAAGCCTTCATTTCGCGATCTTCCTTGTTGCGAGGATGCGCGAACACGCTGCGGCAACCCGCATGAGTGAACACCGGTGGCTTGGTTGATATCGCAATGCCATCGGCGGTGGTCCGCACATTCGCGTGGCTCAGATCCAGCGCGACACCGAGCGCATTCATCTTCGCGATCGCCTTGCGTCCCAGGTCGGTGACTCCATCGGTATCGCCGTCGAGGCAGCCGCAGCCAAATGGCGTCTTGTGGTTGTAGGTCAGCTGCATGACCAGGACATCGAGCTGGTGGAACATATCGATGCGCTCGATCTTGTCCTCCAGCATGGAAGCAGCTTCGAACGAAAAAATGACGGCGACCTTGTTCTCCCGCTTTGCCTGTTCCAGGTCGTCGTGGCGAGTCACCTTGATGAATCTGTCGGGGTATCGCTGGATCAGCGCTTGCGCGGCGGCGATATCGGCAACGGCTTCCTCGAACGTTCCGTTCGCGCCGCCGAGCGTGCTCTTCAATGCGGTAATGCCGGAGTCGCGTACGCCCTGCAACTCCTTCCCGGTGTCCTCGTCACAGCACAGGCTTCCTATCGACGCCAGGGTGTTGCAATCGAGGACGAACGCCTTGCGATAGAGATCGGCTGCGGTGGTTGTGCCCATGGCTGCTGCCTTGCTTTGAGGATCGACGGATTTGGGAGCGCTCGACGCGGCGAACGCATTGCGGGAGAACGGTGGAAGTACCGCGCCAAGCAGCGCGCCGCCGGAAAGAGCCAGGACTTGCCGGCGTGTCCAGTTTTCGTTCATGGGATCGTCTCGCCTCAGGTTGTACCGGGCACCTTCAGCACGCCGGCAGGCAGGTTGGAACAGCAAGCTTATCAGTGATAAGTTAGCACCCTGAAATTCAAGGTTCAAGCATGCGAAACCCAACTAAAGGCACGGGTCAAAAGCCGGTTCGCGCGCCAGCCGCCGCAGCATCCACGGGCGGCCGTGTCGGGCTCGCTCGCGACCAGCTCGTCGATGCGGCGCTTCAACTCATGCAGGAAGCTGGCCTTGAGGCGCTGAGTACGCGCCGCCTGGCCGAACGCCTCGGCGTGAAGTCGCCCGCGTTGTACTGGCATGTACGTAACAAGGACGAGCTGCTCGGTCTCGTCGCCGACGCGATCTGCGCTCAAATGGTGCTGCCGGCGAGCAGCCTTTCGTTTCGCGTGCGGCTTGAAAAGATCGCCTGGGAATATCGCCGCGTTCTGGTGGCCCATCGCGACGCACCGCGCCTGTTTGCCGAGCAGGCCCCCACCGGGCCGCACCGCATGAAGCTCTACGATGCAGCAATCGGTGCGTTCCTGGACACCGGCTTTGCAGCGCAGGAAGCGGTCGCGATGGCGACGTTCTATCGCAATTACCTGCTCGGCATGGTCGCTGAGGAAGCGCGCCAGTCGCGACCGGCCCAGCCGGGAGCGCTGCGTCCCACGCTCGCCCTGGGCGTCGAGCTGGGTCATCTCGGCGAGGAATCACGCCACTATCCGAATTTGCGTGGCGCCGCCAAACTGCTGGCGAACATCGAGCCTGAAGAGCTTTTTCGGATCGGCCTGAAGATTCTGCTGGATGGCACGGAATCTCGCGCCAGGGAAATCGCGCGTTCGAAGAAAGCGCCCCGCAGGCTCAAGTGAAGCGCCCCCGCTCGTCAAAGCGAAGACAGTACGGCCTCCACCACCGCCGCGCCCTTGCTGTAAGGCGCATAGAACGTTTCTATCATGTCGCCTGTGCCGCGGATGACGACACCGCGCTGATTCGAAAACTCCCGAAAACCTTCGGCTCCATGGTGGCGTCCCATGCCACTCGCGCCGACGCCGCCGAAAGCGAGCGACGGAAGCGCAGCCTGGACGGCACAGGTGTTCACAGCCGCCCCACCCGACACCGTATTGCCGAGCACGCGCTGGATTACCGCTTCGTCGTCACCAAACACGTAAAGACCCAGCGGACGGTCGCCGGCATTGATCGCATCGATCGCTTCATCCAGATCGTCGTAGATGACCACCGGCAGGATGGGGCCGAAAATCTCTTCCTGCATGATGCGCAGATCGGACGCCGGATCGATCACCAACGACATCGGCATGCGACGCGTCGCCCGGTCGATGCGGCCGTCCACTTCAAGCGGAACGATGCGCGTCTGGCGCTCCGCAGCTTCCTGCAGAAGGCCAGCCAGGCGATCCAGGTGGCGCAGCGAAATGATGCCGGTGCAGTCTGCGCCGCGCGAGTATTCCGGGGCAGCGCTCGCCATGAACGAGGTCGCATGGTCAATGAAGGCATTCAACTCCGATCGATGCACCAGCGCGTAATCCACCGACACACACATCTGCCCGTTCTTGATGATCTTGGTGCCGATAACCGACTCCACGTTGGCCGCCGTGACGGACCCTGGCGACAATATCGCCGGACACTTGCCGCCGAGCTCCAGCGTCACCGGCGTGAGATTCCTTGCTGCGGCCGCCATGATCTCGCGGCCGACATTGGAGCTGCCGGTATACATCAGGTGGTCCCACGCCAATGCCGAAAATGCGCGCGCCAGATCGAGCCCACCCACGGCGACATGGACCAGCGTCGGGTCAAAGGTTGCCGCGACCATTTCGCGCAACAACGCGGCGCAGGCAGGCGCGAACTCCGAGGGCTTCACCATCACGCGATTGCCGGCGGCCAGCATTTCAATCAAGGGGCCCACCCCGATATCGAACGGAAAGTTCCATGGCACGATGTTGCCGATCACGCCCTTGGCCTGACTCTGCACATACGCCTTCGAGGTGCCGAGCATGGCCGAATCGGTCTCGCGCGGCGATGGACTCATCCACGCCTGCAGGTTGTCGAGCACATAGCGCGCGCGCCCCAGCAGACCCAGCACCTCGAGCAGGTCCGACGCAGCCACGGGATGCGCGCCGAAGTCTTCGTTCAGTGCCGCGCTGATGCGCTCGCGATGCGCGAGCACCATGCCGACCAGCTTTTCAACGCGCTGGCGGCGCTCTTCAAGCGTGGGATTGCGATCAGCCGCAAACGCCTTGCGCTGAGCATCGAACGCCTTCTGCATGTCAAGAATGGCCACCGCATCATCGGCACCTGCAGCGGGATACTTTTCGGAGGCACTTTTCAGGATGGACATGGCAGATGCTCCTGGCACGTAGGGATGAAAGCGTTGTCGAGCAGAGGCTCAGCGAATGCCCAGGATCCGCTCGACTTCCGCACGCATGAGACGGATCGCGAGCCTCGGCGAACAACGGTAGGCCAGCCAGCCGATGCCGACCTGCAGACGTGGTGTCAGGCAGAACAGCTTCGCCTTGCGCACGTCGCTCAAGAGGTCGACTGCAACCTTGTCCGGCGTCGCCCCATTTTTCTCGTAGTAGTCGACCGTCTGATCCTGGTGCGACCTGGTCTCCCCGCGCATCTGGGTGTTTCTGGCGATGGCGGTGTTGATGACGCCAGGGCAGAGAATGGTCACCTTGACCTTGGTCCCATGCAGCTCAGCGGCCAGCGACGTGGACAAGCCCACCACGGCGTGTTTGGAAGCGCAATAAGGGGCCATCCTGGGATGTGGGAAAAGCCCGGCACCTGAAGCGGTATTGACGATGTGCGAAACCGTCGACTGCCGGATCATGCGCGGCAAAAATGCGTGGACTCCATTGACGACACCCATGAGATTGACCTCAAATACCCGGCGCCAGTCTTCCAGCTCCGTGTCCACTACCAACGCTGCATGACCGATACCCGCGTTATTGAATAGCAGATCAACACGGCCATCCTCGGCGAAAATCCTGTCGGCCAACGCGCGCACGGCCTGCGCGTCGGCGACATCCAGCACGTGGGCCCGCGCATGGCTCAGTTCGGCGGCCACTGCGGCAGCGGCCGCCGCGTCGATGTCCGCGCAATGCACTCTGGCGCCGCTGCGGTGTAGCAGGCGGGCGATTGAGCGGCCGATACCAGAGCCCGCTCCGGTAACCACCGCGACCTTGTCCCGATAGAAATCGTTATGCACGGCTACGTCCTCACAATCCGCGCCTACGTCGGGACTCACGCGGCGCGGAAAATTCCAGCCACGCATCTTCCACTGGTTGTTTCAGCAGCATCTCGATATCGCGGCCGTAGTGATGCGACACCTGCCACGGGTAGCGGCTGCCCTGTCGCGGCAGCATGCTGTTGCCGCGCTGCACATAGCCGGAGGCCAACGACCCCATGATGCTCGCATCAGTCCGACAATCATCGGTATCGCGCGGCACAACCACGCTGTGGCCATTCGCGTCCATGTGCCTGAGCAGACGACAAAGATAAGCGGCGGTCAAATCCGCCCTCAGCGTCCATGGCGCATTGGTGTAACCAAACACCACGGCAAGATTGGGTACGTCCTGCAGCAACACGCCCTTGTAGGTCAGGTGATCGTGCAGCTTTTGCGGCTCACCATCCACGCTCAGTTGCATGCCGCCAAGCAGCTGGATGTCGAGCCCGGTGGCGGTGATGATGATGTCCGTCTCGAGCACCTGCCCCGACTTCAGGCGAATGCCGTTTTCAGTCAACGTATCGATGTGATCGGTGACTACGGAGGCCTTGCCTGACTTCACCTGTTCGAACAGATCAGCATCGGGAACCACGCAGACGCGCTGATCCCAGGGCATGTAGCTGGGTGTGAAGTGCCGCATGTCGAAGTCCTTGCCAACATGCTTGCGCACCAGTGAAAGCAGCAGCCAGCGCATCGCTTTCGGCCAGCGCCGACATGCCAGATACAGGCCACGCTGCAGAACCAGATTGCGCCAGCGTGCAAAGCCGTAGACTACTGAAGCAGGCAGCACATGGCGCAGCACAGCGGAAATCGCGTCGAAGCCCGGTACCGAAACGATGTACGACGGCGAGCGCTGCAGCAGAGTGATATGCGCCGCCTTCCCGGCCATCGCCGGTATCAGCGTAACGGCGGTTGCACCGCTGCCTATGACCACGACGCTCTTGCCCGCGTAGTCGAGATCTTCCGGCCAGTGCTGGGGATGAATGCGCCGACCCTTGAAGTTTTCCTCGCCCGGGAAAGTCGGCAGATGGCCTGCGTCGTAGTTGTAGTAGCCCGTGCAGGTAATCAGGAACTGGCAGGTGTACGTACGACGGTCGCCGCTGGCTTCATGCAGCGCGGTTATCGTCCATCGCTGGTCGACGCTGGACCAGTCACCACTGAGGATCTTCAGGCCGTACTGGATCTTCCTGTCGATGCCGAATTCGCGCGCCGTGTCGGCGATATAGCGACGGATCGACGGGCCGTCGGCCATCACCTGCGGGTCATGCCAGGGACGCATCCGGTAGCCGAACGTGAACATGTCCGAGTCGGAACGGATCCCGGGATAGCGAAACAAGTCCCAGGTGCCACCCAGGCTCTCGCGACGCTCCAGCACCGCCATGCTCTTGTCGGGGCATGCCCGCGCGATCTGGCACGCAGCGCCGATCCCCGACAGGCCGGCGCCGACGATCAGCACATCAAAGTGCGGTTGGCTCATGGCTGTCTCTTGCGCTTTAGCTTCATCCCGCCACCGGATGCATCGCGCGGCGCAGTGCGGCGATGAAATTCATGTCATGCAGTTTTGCCTGAGCTGCATCAGGGGCAAGGAACTGAAACGCGTGGCAAGCACCCGGATGCACGTGCAGCTCCGCAGGAACACCCGCGCGGATCAGCCGGCGGGCATACTCGATGCTCTCTTCAACAAACAAGTCGAGTGCGCCCACGCTGATAAAGGTCGGCGGCAACCCCTGCAAGGATTCTGCACGTGCAGCCGCCGCGTAAGGCGAAATGTCAGCTGATCCCGGTTCTCGCCCGAGCAAGGCCAACCATCCGAAATGATTGTGCGCCCTGGTCCAGATGAATTCACCGGCAAATGGATGGCTATACGTACCCAAGGCCTGGCGATCGTCTAGCATCGGTTGCAGCAGTGCCTGGAAGCTCAGCTTCAGCTCACCGCGATCACGCGCCAGCAGCGCCAGCCCGGCAGCCAAGCCGCCTCCTGCGCTGATGCCCGCGACGCCGATACGCTGCGGATCAATGCGCAACTCCTCGGCGTTGGCGTGCAGCCAATGCACGGCTGCATAGCAGTCGTTGATCGCTCCCGGAAACGGTGTTTCCGGAGCCAGCCGGTAGTCGACCGAGACGACGCAGCAAGCTGCTTCGCGCGCGGTGTTGCTGGCGAGATGGTGGTCCCATTCCGCCCGTCCATCCACGTAGCCGCCACCGTGAATCCATAGCAGCGCCGGCAACGGCTGCGTTGCCTCGACATGGCGATAGATCAGCAGCCTGACCGCGGGGTCATCCGCGATTCCGGGAACACGCTGGTCGACGACCCCGATTTCGGGAATCGGCGGCAACCTGTGCAACAGCATCTCCATCAATTGCGCGCGTGCCGCACGCCGCGCGACCAGGGTTTCGCGGTTGAGCGGCATGACCCGCAATTGATCGACGGCCGCAGCCAGTTGAGGGTCCAGCAGATGACGACTTGTCATGAATGGGACGTCGGGCGAAATGGCATGCTCGGGCTACCGCTGACAACGACCGATGCCTCGGCACGCGGGGCCGGCCTGCGCCAACCCCACGTGTCATCGCGTCTGCAACCTGTCATCGGTGATCTCACAAGGCTACGTGCAAAGTCACACCGTAGGTGCGTGGTGCGCCAAGAAATGCATCGACGGAAGGTGCTTGCAGCGCTGGATTGAAAATGACCTGGGCGTACGTGCGATTGGTCAGGTTCTGCCCCCACAATTCGACATTCCATTTCTTGTTGATGTCGCCGATAGTGAAACGAGCATCAACCAAGGTGTAACTTGGCTGTATGAAATAAGGGCTCGGCGCAAGTCCGCTGGCGTTGTAGTCAGAGGTGTATTTCGCACCTAGATGGAAGCGACCGAAAAGATTGCTGCTGAGGTCCCACTGATAAGCGAAGCCCGCCGACGCGGCCCATTTCGGCGCGTAACTGCCGACGCTGCCTGGCAGAGTCGCCAGCGTGGGATCGGCAAGTGCCTGATCGCCATAGCGGGCCTTGGTATACGTAGCCGCACCTTGCAAGGTCAGGCCAGTGATGCCGGTCTGCCACAGCAGGCTGGTATCCAGGCCCTGTGTGGTGAGCTCGGGAATCGAGTCCACCACCCAGCTGATGCCGCTGAACGCGTTGAGCTGGAAATTCGTGTACTTGGAGTGGAACAAGGCCGTATTCAGCAACAGGTTCCCGTCGGCCAGGGTGAACTTGGTGCCCAACTCGAAACTGTCAACGAACTCGGCCGGAAACGCGGTATTGGCCACCGGAACGACGCCAGAGCCACCACTCGTCGTGCCGTCCGACGATTGCACACGGGCCAGGTTATAACCTCCGGCCTTGTAACCACGCGCACCGGTCAGATAGGTCAGCGCCTCATCGTTCCAGCGGTAGGCAGCTTTCAGCGTGCCGGACCAGTTGTTTTCGGTGAGAGACTCCGACGGGTCCATGCCGTTGAACAACGGGTTTTCCCACGGCAGACACATGTTGCCGATCACGGTGGGTGCAACCAGCGGTACCAGTGATGCCGGGAGGCCGCGTGCCGTCAGGGCAGTGGCAACGCCGTTGGTGGTCAGCGCAGCGGCGCAGCCCAATCCGCCATTGGGGTTGTGGAAGTAAGCCTGGTAGTCGACCGCTTCATGCGTATAGCGCACACCGCCAGTCAATGAAAGCTGGTCGGTCACGTGGAACGTCACGTTGCCAAACGCCGCCGCGCTTCGCGTGTCCATGTTCCACTGGTCCTGCTGGGCGATCCCGCTATACGACGCGCCGTAGGGAGCACCGGTGACCTGCGAGAAAAGCGTCTGCGGATTGGCGGTATTGAACAGCCCCGGCGGAAGCGCCGCGGCAATTCCTTCCACCAGCTCGGTCGAAAGGAATCCCTCGTACTGCGGATCCTCTGTAATCGCTTCGCTGCGCTGCAGCCGCTCGTTGTCAAAGAACACGCCACCCAGCCAGTCGACGCGGTCGGTCGAACCGGTCAGGTGCAACTCCTGGGTGAAGGTGTTGAAGCGCTCGCCGTTGTCCGGACCGAAGTCGTGGATGGCGAGATCCGCGCCGTTGAAATCGAGGTCGCTGGCCGCCCGCAAGGTGTACTTGCGCACCGAGGTGATGGACGTCAGCGTGGCATTGTTCATCCACGGGGTGATCCAGTTCACTTCGGCTGAAAGGCCTTCGTCGATGATCTTCTCGGCTGTGCTGTCATTGGCATACTCCAGTCGCCGTGACGGGTCGGCAACCGGGATCACACCCAACCCGGGACCACCCGCAAAAATGTCGGTGAGCTGCGAAATGCCGGGATCGCGATAAGTAGTAACCGCAGCGCAGCAATTCTCGTTGTGCTGCGTGTAATCGCCGATAAGGGTGATGTCCACGTTGTTGGTGGGCTTGATCAACAACTGGCCGCGAAACGAGTGGAAGTCCTGATCGTCATCCTTGGTTTCCGTGCGCGGGCCGTTGTTGACGAACACGTCGTTGTAGCCGTCATGCTCGCGATCGACGGCGTATACGCGAAACGCCACCTTGTCGCTGATCGCGTTGCTGTACGACGCATCACCCCCCTTCTCGTCGTAGTTGCCCGCGGTAAAATCGGCGTAGCCCTGCTGAGTGAACGTCGGCCGCTGGGTCGTGATGTCAATCACGCCGGCGGTGGTGTTCTTGCCGAAGACCGTGCCCTGGGGACCTTCGAGCACTTCGATCTGATCGAGCTCGCCGAGGTCGCCAAAGCCGACGCCTTCGCGAGCCCGCGGCACACCGTCGATCACGATGCCGACATCCGATTGGAGGCCGGCATTGTCACCAACCGTACCAATGCCACGGATACGCGCGGTGATGTTTGCCGAATTGTCGGCGCTGGATACGTTGAGGTCGGGCACCAACATCATCAGATCCTTGATGTCGTGCACACCGGAGTCGCGTAGCTGCTGCTTGTCCAGCGTAACCATGGTCACCGGCACGTCCTGCAGGTATTCGACGCGCTTCTGCGCGTGCACGGTGATCTGGTTAAGCGCCGTCACGTTCTTGCCGTCAGCGGGCTTCGCGCCGTTGCCAGTGCTCGCCGCGTTGGTGGCGGGTGCATCCTGAGCCAGCGCGGGCAGCGTAACCGCCGCACCAAGCGCAGCAATAACGGACCACGCCAGGATTTGCCTGCGGTGATTGAATGCCATGTTTATCCCCTCCCGATAAGTTTGGACAACGACCGTTGTGTTATCAGGTGGCGACCAACGTTTTGCCCTTCAAAACGATGGACGCTTACACCCATTATTCGAGACGCTTTTGTAGTCGAAAATCTGTATTGCCGCGGAAACTAACACGCGCATTTTTAGAAAACGGAACTTCAAATGGACGTCCAAAATGAAGATAATTTTGCGCGCAAAAACCCCTATCGCATCGCCATCGATGCGAATCTTTTGACCGATCTAACTGAAATCCAGCTTAGGAAAGTCGGATGGCTAGCGCACGGAGGACGCCATGGCCAAATCACGTCACCCGTAGTTGATTTCGGTAGCCCTCCAGGTGCTGGTCGGTCGTGCCGCCGCGCAGTTCGAACGCGAGCAGGCGTTTGAAGTAGTGGCTGACATTGAGTTCATCGGTCATGCCCATGCCGCCGTGCAGTTGCACGGCTTGTTGTCCGATATACCGCGCGGCCTGCCCCATAAGCGCTTTCGCCGCCGACAGCGCGGCGGCGCGAGCCAGCGGGTCGGGGTCCGTACAACAGGTCGCCGCCAGATACGACATCGAGCGCGCTTGTTCCAGATGCATGAGCATTTCAGCCATGCGATGTTGCAAGGCCTGGAAGCTGCCGATGGGCGCGCCGAATTGCACTCTTGAGCGACTGTATTCGATTGTCGCCGCGAGAATCTTGTCCATGGCGCCGAATGCGTCCGCGCACAAGGCCGCAAGGCCGTAATCCAGCACAGCCTGCAGCGTTGTGCCTGCATTCGCGCCCAGGCGCGCGTCCTGCCCAACGCTGATATCCTCAAGCGTCACATTGGCGACGCGTTGCTCATCGACCGATACGAAGCTATGCAGCTGCACACCAGCCGCGTCTGTCGGCACCGCAAACAATCCCAGTTCGCCGTCTTCCGTGCGTGCCGAGACCAGCAGGAGATCAGCTGCCGGTGCATGGTAGACGGCCGACTTTCGCCCATCAATACGCCATCCATCAGGCTTGCGCGTGGCCAGTGTCTGCAGCGCCAATGGACCGTCGCGCATGGAACCTTCTTCATGCGCGAGCACTGCGATCAGTTCGCCGGCGCCCAACGCGGGCAGCCATTGCCCACGCTGTTGCGCGGAACCCAGTTCGACAATCGCCTGGGTCGCGATCACCGCACTGGACAGGAACGGTTCCAGCAACATGCCTTCGCCCATCGCATGGCCAACCAGCATGCTGCCGACCGGTCCGGCCCCAATGCCTCCATCGCGCTCGGGGATGTTCAACGCCAGTAACCCTAGATCCGCCAGCTGCGCCCAGGTCTCGGGAGACCAGCCTTCATCAGAAGCACGCACGCGATTTCGGTACGCAAAATCGTAGCGTTCCGCGATGAAGCGGCGCGTGGTGTCCAACAGCATCTGCTGTTCGTCGCTGAATGAAAAATCCATCGTTGGCTCCTACAGCCCGAGAATCATGTGGGCGATGATGTTGCGCTGGATTTCGTTGGAGCCACCGAAGATGCTCAGCTTGCGCAAGTTGAGGTACGTCGACGTCGCGCGCACTGCTTCCGCGCCGCTGCTATCCAGCGCACCGGCTCCGAGCAACTCGACCTGCAACTCCGAGATGCGTTGAAGGATCTCGGTACCGCGAATCTTCAGCATTGACGCTTCCGGACCGGGCGCCTGCTGTTTGGCCTCGGCAAAAATTACCCGCATATTGGTGATCTCGAGCGCGCGCAGCTCGATTTCCACTTGCGCAATGCGGCTTGAGAATACCGGATCCCGCAACATCGGCATCCCGGCCTTGATGATTTCCGTCGCCATCTGTTTCAGGCGGCGCAGTTCACGCTTGCTGGCGCCGATTCCCGCAATGTTTGTCCGCTCGTGGCCAAGCAGGAACTTGGCATACGTCCAGCCCTGGTTCTCCTCTCCAATAAGGTTCTTGGCCGGCACCCGCGCGTTGTCAAACCAGATCTCGTTGACTTCAAACGTGCCGTCCAGAAGACGCGTGGGGCGCACGGTGATGCCCGGCGTGCGCATGTCGATCAGCAGGAAGGAGATGCCCTTCTGCGGCTTGCTGCTGGCGTCGGTTCGCACCAGGCAGAAGATCCAGTCGGCATACTGACCCAGGGTGTTCCAGACCTTTTGACCATTCAGCACATAGTGGTCGCGATCGCGCTCCGCTTTCATTTTTAATGAGGCCAGATCCGAACCGGAGCCTGGCTCGGAGTAGCCCTGGCACCACCAATCGTCCGCGGCGAGGATGCGCGGCAGGAAGTACTGCTGCTGCTCCGCGCTGCCGTAACGCATGATGACCGGCGCGACCATCTTGATGCCGAAGGCAAGCTGTGCCGGCGCGTCGGCGAGCGCGCACTCGTTCTCAAAAATATATTGCTGCGTCTTGCTCCAGCCGGTTCCACCAAAGGCTGCTGGCCATGCCGGCGCGCCCCAGCCCTTGGCATGCAGGATCTTCTGCCACTGCTGGATGTCCTCGCGAACGTGGCTGTGATCGCCGCGCCGCATGCGATCGCGAATATCGGCCGGCAGCTTGGCGGCAAGGAACTGGCGTACTTCTTCGCAGAATGCCTGTTCTTCCGGGTTGAAATCGAGATCCATGTGAACGGCGCCCCTTCGATCAGGCTGGCTTGGGAAAGTAACGGGTGAGCATTTGCGCGACGCAGACTGGTTTCTCGCCGTGCTCGACCTCGACCGTCGCCGACCAGTGCGCCTGCACGCCGCCGGCCACGGGTTCCAGCCGATCGAGCATCAAGCGTCCCCGCACGCGCTGATTGGCCAGCACCGGTGCTGGAAATCTCACGCGATCCAGTCCGTAGTTGATCGTCATGCCGATGCCGTCGATGCGAACGCAGGACTCGAACATCATCGGCAGCAACGACAGCGTGAGATAACCATGCGCGATCGTGCTTTTGTAAGGTGACTCGCGCGCCGCCCGTTCGGCGTCGATGTGAATCCATTGCAGGTCACCGGTGGCGTCGGCGAAACGCTGTATGCGCTCCTGATCGATCGCCATCCATTCGCTGTGCGCCGCTTCCTTGCCGACCCAGTCGGCCAGCGCATCCAGATTTGAAATCACTTGCATCGTGTTGCCTCGTTCATTAGTACGCCCGCTGCCATCCCGCATAGCGTCATTTCGCCCCGCCATCACACCGCACTCTGGCCGCCATCAACGGCGAGGATCTGCCCCGTAATGTGCTTGCCGGCGTCCGAAGCAAACAGCAGCGCCGGGCCCTTGAGATCTTCACCGTCACCCAGCCGCTGGAGTGGCGAGGTGCCGATCAACGCTTGTTCGCCCACGCTCTCGAGCAGGATTCGCGACATTTTCGATGGGAAAAATCCCGGTGCCAGCGCGTTGACGGTAATGCCGTACTTGCCCCACTCACCGGCCAGCGTGCGAGTGAAATTCACCAGGGCACCTTTACTGGTGTTGTAGGCAATGGTTTGCATGACGCCCGGCGGATTGCCGCGCAGACCGGCAATCGACGCAATGTTGATGATGCGACCGTATTTGCGCGGGATCATCGAACGCTTGCCGATCTGCTGGGTAAGCAGAAACAGACCGCGGATGTTGATGTTGAAGACCTTGTCCCAGGCCTCGACCGGGTGATCTTCGGCAGGTGCGCCCCAACTTGCACCGGCGTTATTTATCAGGATATCGACGTGTCCCAGTTTTTCCAGCGCCGCTTCGGCCAGTAGCGTGATATCCGATGCTTTCGATCCGTCTGCCGCGACCCAATCTGCGTCGATCCCCATCTGCTGCAGATGTGCCTGTGCTTGCACCAGCTCGTCCGACTTGCGCGCAGAAAGCACGACTTTCGCGCCGAAACTGCCCAGCGCTTCGGCCATCTGCAAGCCGAGGCCGCGCGAGCCACCCGTGATCAGCGCGGTCTTGTTGCTGAGGTCGAACAATGAAGTTTGCGTATCCATGTCTCTCCATCGGGCAATCTTTGTTGAAATCAGAACCAGTGGTCCTGCATGTCCAGCGTGGTGCGGTCCAGACTCGCCAACAGATCCAGCTGCGCGTCGACCTTGGGTAGTTCCCAACGAAAAAAGTAACCCGCAGCACTACGCTTGCCGTCGTAGAAATCACCCTCGCGGCCGATCGCCGCCAACGCCTGTTCAAGCCAGATCCACGCGATGGTGATATGACCAAACGCCTCGAGATAGACACTTGCGTTGGCGAGCGTCACCTGCGGATCACCGGCGGCCCACAAGCACTTCGTTACTTCGGTAAGACGCTTGATGCAGGCCTCAAGGGCACTCGCATACGCGTTCAGTGTCGCGTGCTGCATTCCGCTGGACACTGTCGACAGCACGCGCGTCGCAAACAAGGCGAACGCCGCGCCGTTGTCCATCACAACCTTGCGTCCCAACAGGTCCAGGGCCTGGATGCCGTGGGTCCCTTCGTGGATCGGGTTGAGCCGGTTGTCGCGGTAAAACTGTTCGACCTTGTATTCGCGCGTGTAGCCATAGCCGCCATGCACCTGCATGGCCAGGTCATTCGCGGCCAGGCACCATTGCGATGGCCAGCTCTTCGCGATCGGGGTCAGGATGTCCAGCAGCAGGATCAGTTGCGCACGCTGCTCAGGGTCGATAGCGACGCGAGCCTCATCGACTACCCGCGCGCAATACAGGTTGAACGCCAGCGCACCTTCGACGTAGGACTTCTGCGCGAGCAGCATGCGCTTGACGTCGGCATGCTCGATGATTCGCACCTGCGCGCTCAACGCATCTTTGCCGGCGTTACCCACCGGACGGCCCTGCGGACGGTTGCGTGCGTAGTCCAGTGAGTGCAGGTAACCCGTGTAGCCCAGGGCCACGGCTCCGAGACCGACGCCGATGCGCGCCTCGTTCATCATGTGGAACATGTACGCCAGCCCGTGATGGGCCTCACCCACCAGATAACCGATGGCGCCGCCCTTCCCCAAGGGTGTGTAGCGCGTGCCCTCACCGAAATTGAGCAGGCAGTTGACCGTGCCCCGATAACCCATCTTGTGGTTGACGCCCGCGAGCTGCACATCGTTGCGCTCGCCTAGCGTGCCATCGGGATTGACCAGGAATTTGGGCACCAACAACAACGAAATTCCCTTTACTCCCGGGATCAACTTGCCATCTGCATCCGGAATTTTTGCCAGCACCAGATGCACGATGTTTTCCGAAAGCTCATGGTCGCCGCCGGAGATCCACATCTTGTTGCCGGTCACGCGATACTGCGGACCGTAAACAGAAGCTTCCTCGTAGTCGGCGCGCGTAGTGATGTCAGACAGCGATGAACCGGCCTGCGGCTCGGAAAGGCACATGGTGCCGAAGTAGCGACCATCCAGTTCGGGCTTAACGAAAGCCTCAATTTGAGCGGCATTGCCGTGAGCAAGCAGCAAGTTGGCATTGCCGACAGTCAGCAGGGGGTAGGCACTGGTGCCGATATTGGCCGCATAGAAATAGCTCAAGCCGGCCATGTTCACCACGGCGGGCAATTGCATGCCGCCGAGTTCGTAATCCTTACCGCTGGCCAGCAGGCCGGCATCGGCGAACGCGCGCAGTGCCGACTTCACTTCATCGATCAGCTCCACGGTTTCCCCGTTAAAATGGGGTTCCTGCTGATCGGCCTTCTGGTTGTGCGGCGCGAACAATTCAGTGGCGATACGCTCGCAGGTATCCAGCGCCGCGTCGAAGGTTTCGCGGCTGTGATCGGCGTAACGCTCAGCCTGCGTCAACGCAGGCACATCCAGCCATTCGTACAGCAGGAAATCGAGATCGCGTCGCGACAGCAGCAGTGATGACATGGTCGGGTTCGCCATCAATGAGTCAGGCGATTTCGAACAGGGCCGCGGCACCCTGGCCGCCACCGACGCACATCGTGACAACGGCATACTTCACACCGCGCCGACGACCTTCGATCAGCGCATGTCCGACAAGTCGCGCGCCGCTCACGCCATAAGGGTGGCCGACAGCGATCGCTCCGCCGTTGACGTTGATGCGCTCGTGCGCAATGCCGAGCGTGTCCATGCAGTACAGCACCTGCACGGCGAACGCTTCGTTCAATTCCCACAGTCCAATATCCTCGACCTTGAGCCCCGCGCGTTTCAGCAGTTTCGGCACGGCGAACACGGGTCCAATGCCCATCTCGTCAGGCTCGCAACCGGCTACCGCGAAACCACAAAAAATGCCGAGTGGCTTGATTCCGCGTTGCTCAGCCAACTTGCGATCCATCACGACGGCAGCGGATGCACCATCGGAAAACTGGCTTGCATTACCCGCCGAAATCACTCCGCCAGGTAGCGCACTGCGGATTTTTGAAACACCTTCATAGGTGGTGTCGGCGCGAATGCCTTCATCGGACGACAAGGTCACTTCGCGAGTGAGCAGCTGACGGGTCTCGGGATCAGCAACGCCAGCAAGGACCTTGATCGGCACGATCTCATCATCGAATTTGCCTGCCGCAGCAGCGGCTGCCGCGCGTTGCTGGCTCTCAACGCCATAGTGATCCTGGCGCTCACGCGAAATACCGTAGCGCTTCGCCACCGTTTCAGCCGTCTGCAACATCGGCCAGTACAACTCAGGCTTGTGCTGCAGTATCCAGGCCTCGGTGAGCATGTGCTGATTCGTGTAAGCCTGGACGCAGGAAATGCTTTCGACACCACCGGCAACGTGAATGTCCCCCTCGCCCGCCAGCACTCGCTGCGCAGCCATGGCGATGGTCTGCAGGCCCGATGAGCAGAATCGATTGACGGTGGCACCCGGAACGCTTACCGGCAGTCCTGCACGTATCGCTATCTGCCGCGCGATGTTGACGCCGGTTGCGCCTTCCGGATTGGCGCAGCCCATCAATACATCTTCGACTTCCCCCGGTTCGATACCGGCGCGCGCAACTGCGTGCTGAACGACATGCCCTCCGAGAGTGGCGCCATGGGTCATGTTGAACGCGCCCTTCCAGCTCTTGGCCAGGCCGGTGCGCGCAGTGGAAACGATGACAGCTTCTTTCACGATCTACCCCATAAGTTGTTTGTGCGATGCGCGTGGAGCGGTTCAGCTCTCGGGTGCGATCAGCGATTGAACGACTGGCCGGCCTCGGCCAGTTGCACCAGCAACGGCGCAGGCTCCCATGCGCCGCCCTGATAACCTTTGGCGTAACGGCGCATGGCGGCCAGCACGTTGTAGAGACCCACGCTGTCGGCATGGAACATCGGTCCGCCACGCCAGATCGGAAAGCCGTAGCCCGCCAGATAGACGATGTCGATATCCGACGCCTTGGCGGCGATGCCTTCCTGAAGAATGTGTGCGCCTTCGTTGACCAGCGCGTACAACAACCGCTCAACGATTTCCTCATCACTGATGGCGCGCCGCGTAACGCCGATATCCTTCGAATATTTCTCGATCATTTCGTTGACCAGCGGCGACGGATAGGCGGTACGGTCGGCCGCCTTGTAGTCGTACCAGCCAGCACCCGTTTTCTGACCAAAACGGCCGAGTTCGCACAGCAGGTCGGCGGTTTTCGAATAAGTCAGAGCCGGTTGTTCTACAGCGCGCCGCTTGCGGATCGCCCAGCCAATATCGTTGCCGGCCAGATCACCCATGCGGAACGGGCCCATCGCGAAACCGAACTTTTCGATCGCGCGATCCACCTGCTGCGGCAACGCCCCTTCATCGAGCAGGAAACCTGCCTGCCGGCCGTATTGTTCGACCATCCGGTTGCCGATGAAACCGTCGCATACACCGGAGACCACCGCTGTCTTACCGATTTTCTTCGCCAGCGCCATGACCGTAGCCAGCACGTCCTTGGCCGTCTGTTTGCCGCGCACCACCTCTAGCAGCTTCATCACGTTGGCAGGGCTGAAGAAATGCGTACCCAACACATCCTGGGGACGCTTGGTGAACGCCGCGATACGATCGACATCCAGCGTTGATGTGTTGCTGGCCAGAATCGCTCCAGGCTTCGCCACTGCGTCGAGCTGAGTAAATACCGTTTGTTTGACGCCGTATTCCTCGAACACAGCCTCGATGATCAGGTCGGCGTCCTTGAGGTCGTCGTAGGACAGCGTTGGCGTGATGAGCGCCATGCGCTGCTCGACCTGCTCCGCGCTCAACTTGCCCTTGCGCGCACTGTTTTCGTAGTTCTTGCGAATCGTGGCAAGGCCGCGATCGAGCGCGTCCTGTCGCGTCTCGAGCAAAGTCACTGGTAGCGCGGCGTTGAGGAAGTTCATGGTGATGCCGCCACCCATGGTGCCCGCTCCGATCACACCTACACGGCGAATCTCGCGCAACGGCACGTCCGGCCCGACGTCGGCGATCTTGCTTGCGGCGCGTTCGCTGAAGAAACCATGCCGTAGCGCCCTGGATTCCGGCGTCATGACCAGCAACGCGAATGTCTCGCGCTCGACCTGTATGCCCTTGTCGAAGGGTTGCTTCACTGCCGCTTCGATCGCATCCAGACATTTCAGGGGTGCGGGATAATTCGCAGATGCAGCGGCGACAGCGGCGCGGGCGAAGCCGAGAAAGCCTTCAGCATTGGGATGCTCAATTTTCCAGTCGCGCACCTTGGGTAAAGCACTGTTACCCTGCACGACTTCTTGCGCCAGTTCGATGGCCGCTTCAAGCGCATCACCTTCGACTACCCGATCAAGCACCCGCGTGTCTGCGAGCTGGGCCGCCGTCACGGAAGTGCCCGACACAATCATGTTGACGGCCGCCTCCAGCCCCACCGCGCGAGGCAGACGCTGCGTGCCACCCGCGCCTGGCAGAATGCCAAGCTTCACTTCGGGCAGACCCAGTGAAGCGCGCGAACCAGCCGCCCGATAGTTCATACCCAGCGCAAGTTCGAGGCCACCACCCAGGGCCAGCCCGTCGATCGCGGCGACGACCGGTTTGCTGCTGCGCTCAAATGCGGCGATGACAGTAGGGAGCGTGGGCTCCTGCTCGGCTTGCGGCGTATTGAACTCGCGGATATCCGCGCCACCGGAGAACGCACGCTTGCCGCCGGTGACGACGATGCCGCGGACCTGCGAATCGTCCAGTGCTTTTGTCAGCGATTCCAGAAGACCGCGACGCGTGGCCAGACCGAGGCCGTTTACCGGAGGATTATCGAGAGTAAGAACGGCAATGCTTTCGTGGATTTTGTAGTTGACTGACATCTTCTCTATAACCCTGGATAGTGGTATCGAATCGCGATGACGCGACGCTTTGTGGGTAAGGCGGGCGTTGGTGCTAGTGAGCCGCCGGGTATCTGCGCTTGCTGCACGCTTTGGCGGTAGCCAAGGCTTTGGCGGTAACCAAGTCGCTGGCGGTCATGTCTTCTCCGCCTTCCGCGCAAAGCCCCAGCCCATCTCGGCCAGCGGCCGAGCATGCCGTCCAATCTCAGCCGCTTGCGCATTGCTGGCCGTGCCGTCCTGCACACGCTTGGCGATTCCCTGCAGGATCGCGGCGAGCCGGAACAAGTTGTAGGCCAGATAAAAATTCCAGTTGCCCGCCACCGCATGACCGATGTGATGTTCATAGGCGGCGATGTATGCGGGCTCTTCTGGTATGCCCAATGCGGTCAGATCCAGCCCGAGCAGCCCGCGTGCAAGACCCGGCGAGGTATGCCAGCTCATGAGGTGATAGGCGAAGTCCGCCAGCGGATGTCCCAGCGTGGACAGCTCCCAGTCGATGACCGCAAGGATGCGCGGCTCGGTCGGGTGGAAAATCACGTTGTCGATGCGGTAATCGCCATGCACCAGCGACACCTGCGGCGCGGTCTCGGGCGGAATATGTTCCGGCAACCATGCGATCAGTCGGTCCATCGCTTCGATGGTGTCGATCTCGCTGGCGCGATATTGACGCGTCCAGCGGTCAATCTGACGGATGAAATAGTTGCCGGCCTTGCCGTAGTCGGCCAAACCCAGAGTTGCGTAATCCACCTTGTGCAGCTCGGCGATCACCCGATTGAGCTCGGCGTAAATCGCGCTGCGTTCGGATGGCTGCATGCCAGGCAGTGATTGCTCCCAGAAGATTCGCCCTTCGACGAAATCCATCACGTAAAACGCGCGGCCAATCACGCCTTCGTCTTCGCAAAGGCAGTGCATTCTGGTCACGGGTACCGCACTGCCTGCGAGCGCCGACTGCACCCGGAATTCGCGCTCAATCGCGTGTGCCGAAGGCAGCAGCTGTGCCACCGGAGCCGGTTTGGTACGCATAACGTACTGCCCTGTAGCGGTGGACAGCAGATGCGTCGGATTGGACTGGCCACCCTTGAAACGACTGATCGTGATCGGACCCTGGAAGCCACCGATATGCGCTGTCAGATAGCTTTCGAGCGCCTGAAGATCAAACGGGGCCGGCGCGTCGGGTGAGGATGGAGTGGGAACGCTCATGCCACCCACCGCAGATAGCCATCAGTGAGCTCGGGCACGACATCAAGCGTATCCAGCTGCGCCACGCAGTCGATTTCGTGCTGCAGGTGGTGCGCCGAAATCATGCGGCCAACCTGCGAAGCGTGCAGCGCGGTATTAACGTCGCAGCCTCGATACAGCAACAGCGCTGCCATCGCCGCATCGGTCATCGAATAGTTTCCGCCGCGTTCGAAATGCGCAGCAAGATGGCCGGCGCCGTAGAAATCTTCCAGGTTGAATCGGTCCACCGATCCCGCGCACACCAGCAGCACCTGCGATTGAGGATGTCGATTGATGACGTGTGACACCAGCGCGGCCCCGTTCAACAACGCGCCGACGTAAACATGAGCCGCACGAGCTGCGTTGTGCAGCGCCACGGTTCCATTCGTGGTGGCGTAGACCAGCGTGGCGCCATCAATACTGACCTCGGCAAGCGCCAATGGCGTGGGCGGCCCAAAACCCGGTGCGATATTCCCCAGATGTTCGCCAGCAAGTATCGGCGTCTCGAGATTCGCGGCGATGCGCAAAGCGTCATCCGCATCGCGCGCCGGCCAGATACAGGCGATGCCATGGCCTAGTGCGTGAACGATGGTCGACGTAGCAAAAAGCACGTCCAGTACGATCACGACCTTGCCCTGCAGGCGCTCGGGATCAAGGTCTTCTTTCTTGAACAGCACGTGCAACTTCGGCATGTCATCCCAGTCTTTAAGTTCTGCATAGCGGAACTATGTTTTTGAGTTTGGTTATCCTACCCACACCGAACGGCCTCGACAAGGGCGACTGCAGCGTGTGTGCAGTGCGTCTTGTCAATCACGGCAGCGCATCCTAGGATGCGGATGCTTTACAGGACATTGTTCCGCTAAGCGGAATTAAACAACCAGGGGCCAGGATCGGAATCAGCATGGATTTCTCGTACACACCGAAGGTCGAGGCGCTGCGCGCGCAATTGCTGCGCTTCTTCGACGAAGCCATTTATCCCAACGAATCGGTGTACCTGGAGGAAATTCGTCGCAACCGCAGCGCAGGCAATCCCTGGATCCCTACCCGGGTCATCGAGGAGTTGAAACCGCGTGCCCGCGAACTGGGCCTGTGGAACCTGTTTCTGCCGCAGTCGTCGCGCGCGCCGCAGGGATTGTCCAACGTCGAGTACGCGCCGCTGTGCGAGATCATGGGGCGCGTGCTGTGGTCGGCGGAGGTTTTCAACTGTTCCGCGCCCGATACCGGCAACATGGAAACCATTGAGCGCTACGGCAGCGATGCACAAAAAGACCGTTGGCTGGAACCGCTGCTGGCCGGTGAAATTCGCTCCGCCTTCCTGATGACCGAACCTGCAGTAGCCTCCTCCGACGCCACCAACATCCAGTGTTCGATCCAGCGTGGTGGCGACGAGTACGTGATTGACGGACGCAAGTGGTTTGCTTCTGGCGCTGGCGACCCGCGTTGCGCGCTGTATATCGTGATGGGCAAGACCGACCCTTCTGCACCCAGCCATCAGCAGCAATCCATGGTGCTGGTACCAGCGGACACCGTCGGGATCACGGTGACCCGGTCGTTGTCGGTGTTCGGCTACGACGATGCGCCGCATGGGCACATGGAAGTCGAACTGCGCAATGTACGCGTCCCTGTTGGCAACCTGCTGCTCGGCGAAGGCCGTGGCTTCGAAATCGCGCAGGGACGATTGGGGCCGGGGCGCATCCATCATTGCATGCGCATCATTGGAGCGGCGGAGCGTGCTTTGGAACTGCTCTGCCAGCGAGTGCAGTCACGTGTCGCTTTCGGCAGGGCTATCAGCGACCAGTCGATCTGGCACGAACGCATTGCCCAGTCCCGCTGCATGATCGAACAGGCGCGCCTGCTCACACTGAAGGCGGCCTACATGATGGACACCGTCGGCAACAAGGTGGCCCGGGCTGAGATCGCGATGATCAAGATCGTAGCGCCCAATATGGCGTGCCAGATCATTGACTGGGCGATTCAGGCCCACGGCGGCGCCGGCGTCAGCGAAGATTTCCCATTGGCGAGCGCCTATGCGGGTATCCGCACCCTACGCATCGCCGACGGCCCGGATGAAGTGCACCAGGGTACGGTCGCCAGGCTGGAATTAGCCAAGCACGCGATCCGGCAGCAAGCGTGAACATGCACGCCTTTCACGGAGTAACTCATGGGTAGTCCCAAGCGCGATATCGATGTGTTCAGTCACGCCATCGACGAGAGCCATCCACAGTTCGTCAGCTCGGTAGCACGTGCGTTTTCCATCCTGCGCTGCTTCGAATATGGCGCGCAGCGTCTTGGCAATCAGGACATCGCACGGCAGACCGGCCTGCCGAAAACCACCGTATCGCGGCTGACGTTCACGCTGGCGGCACTCGGGTATCTCAGCTACAGCGCCTCGCTGGAAAAATATGCGCTCGGCACCGCCGTGCTATCCATGGGGCACGCGTTGCTGAAGGGCAACGATGTGCTTGCCGTGGCCCGGCCGTTGATGCGTGAGCTTGCCGAGTACACCCAGTCGGCGGTCATGCTGGCCGAGGGTGATCGTGACCACGATCGCATGGTGCTGCTGGAAGTCTGCCAAGGGGATCCCACCTTCCAGATGAATCTGGCCGCCGGCGCGCGCGTGCCACACGGATCGACGGCGCTAGGGCGCGCCGACCTGGCATCGCGTCCACTGGAAATGTTCGAACGTCATCTTGCCAACCTTGAGCGCGAGTGCGAACCCGGCTATTGGCCACGAATCCGCGCAGGCATCGTGCGCGCTCGTCAGGACTACGAAAACTACGGATTCTGTTTTTCGATGGGCGACTGGAACCCGGAAGTTTTCGCCATCGGCGTGCCGCTGGTATCCGCAGATCGCAGCCGCGTGCTCGCGTTCAACTGCAGCGGCCGTATCTCGATCATGACGCGCGAAAAGCTGATGCAGGATTTCGGGCCGAAGCTGGTGGCCTTGCGCGACAAGGTTTTCGAAAGGACCGAAGGACGCTTTTGACAGCTCCGATGTTGGCCATCTTTACCCATCCATCCTACGTAACAGGAATTCCATGAAAGCCGTTGTCTGTGAAGCTTGGGGACCACCCTCGTCACTGCAGTTGCGCGACCTGCCCTCGCCGGTTCCCGGACCCAAACAGGTTTTGGTGCGCACACGCGTGGCTGCCGTGAATTTTCCCGACGCGTTGATTATCACCGGCAAATATCAGGCGAAGCCGGCATTTCCGTTTTCGCCGGGCGGCGAACTCTCGGGCGAAATCATCGCCGTGGGCGACGAGGTCAAGCGATTGGCGATCGGCGACAAGGTCGTCGGTGTCACCGCTTTCGGTGCCTACGCCCAGGAAGTCGTGGTCGACGCCACCAACGTCATACCACTGCCGCATGACATCACGGATGCGGATCTGGAACTGGCCGGCAGCTTTGTATTGACCTACGGCACGTCGCTGCATGCATTGAAAGACCGCGCCCAGGCTCAGGCCGGCGAAACCCTGCTGGTGCTCGGTGCAGGCGGCGGTGTGGGACTGGCAGCGGTGGAAATCGGCAAGCTGCTCGGCATGAAGGTGATTGCCGCTGCATCGTCTGCCGAAAAACTGGCTGCCGCGCGCGAACATGGCGCCGATGAAACGATCGATTACACCCATGAAGATCTACGCGAGCGGATCAAGGCCCTCACCGAGGGCCGCGGCGTAGACGTCGTGTATGACCCGGTTGGCGGGGCGTTCGCCGAACCCGCGTTGCGCAGTGTCAGCTGGCGCGGCCGTTATCTGGTGATCGGCTTCGCAGCGGGCGACATTCCGAAAATACCGATCAATCTTTTGCTGCTCAAGGGCAGCTCACTGGTGGGCGTGTTCTGGGGCGACTTCGTACGCCGCGAACCCGCTTTGAATGCACAGAACATGGCCTTGCTGTTTTCCTGGCTGCACGAACGCAAGATTCACCCGTTGATCTCCAGGCGCTATCCGCTGTCACAGGCAGCGCATGCTCTGGATGCCCTGCTCGGACGTCAGGCCATCGGCAAGCTGGTGGTGTTGCCCCAGCAACTCGATTGAGCAACTTCACCCCGACACTGAATGACTTCTGGAAAATGCCGATGAAGAATCTGAGTCACTGGCCGCCCGGCCTGCCGTTGCATCTGGAACTTCCGCAGACCTCGCTCTATTACAACCTCGAAGTGTCGGCGCAACGTTACCCCCACCGCACCGCCATCGCCTACTACGACAACCTGACGACCTACGCCGATCTCAAACAGCAGGTCGATGCGCTGGCTGGTTATCTGCAGCAGCAATGCGGCGTCGCCAAGGGCGATCGGGTTGCCCTGTATATGCAGAACAGCCCGCAATTCATCATCGCGTTTTACGCGATCCTGCGCGCCGATGCCGTGGTCGTTCTGGTCAACACGATGAACTTGCTGGAAGAAGTTCGCCACGTAATGACTGATAGCGGCAGCAAGCTGGCGATCTTCGGACAGGAGCTTGCGGCGCATGTGATTCCGCTGCTGGGAAAGGAGCTCGACCACGCCATCAGCGCATGCTATGCAGACTACCTGGGCGCACCAACGAATTTACCGATTCCCGACGTCGTCGCTGCACCACGCGCTGAGCTCGCTGGCGCGATTAGCTGGTACCAGGCATTGCATAGCGGCAAGACGGCGACCGGGCATACCGTTGGCCCCGATGACCTGGCGGTGATTCCGTACACCTCCGGCACCACTGGCCTGCCCAAGGGTTGCATGCATACCCATCGCAGCGTGATGCATCCGGCGATTGGCAGCCCCGAGTTCTGTCGCCTGGCCAAGGATCAGGTGGCGCTGGCGGCACTGCCAATGTTCCACGTTACCGGCCTGCAGATGGGCATGAATGCCGTGGTCTTCGGTGGCGCCACCATGGTCGTGATGACCCGCTGGGACCGACGTTGTGCCGCCATGCTGATACACCAGTATCAAGTCACTTCATGGACGGCCATCCCGACCATGCTGATCGACTTCCTGAGCCAGCCGCAGCTCGATCAGTTCGATCTCAGCTCGATGAAAGTGCTCACCGGCGGCGGCGCGGCGATGCCCAAGGCCGTGGCTGAAAAGATCCAGACGCTGTGGGGGCTGCCCTATATGGAAGGTTATGGCCTGTCCGAAACCATGGCGACCACGCATACCAACCCATCACATCGACCCAAGCCGCAATGCCTGGGCATCCCCATTCAGGATACGACGTCCATCGTGGTCGACCCCGACACACTGAAAGTCCTGCAGAGTGGCCAAACGGGAGAGATCCTGTTGAACGGGCCGCAGGTATTCCAGGGCTATTGGGGACGACCCGAAGCTACCGCGGCCGCCTTTGTCGAGATCGACGGTATGCGTTATTTCCGCACGGGCGACCTTGGGTACGTCGACGAGGAGGGTTACTTCTTCATCGTCGATCGACTCAAACGCATGATCAACGCTTCCGGTTACAAAGTGTGGCCTGCCGAAGTGGAAAACATGCTGTATGCCCATCCCGCCGTGCAGGAGGCTTGCGTCATCGGCTTCCGCGATGCGCAACGCGGAGAGAGCGTCAAAGTGCTGGTGGTGTTGCGTGCCGGTCAGTCAGTCAGCGAAGCGGAACTGATCGCGTGGGCACGCGAGCACATGGCCGCCTACAAAGTACCGCACGCGGTCGAATTCGTTGCGCAGCTACCCAAGAACGCAGCCGGCAAGGTGCAGTGGCGACTATTGCAGGAAAATGAATTCGCCAGCTCGCCTTGATCAAGCAATTGCACGGTCAGCGAGAGATACCTCGCTGATCACCTCTCAAAGCCGGCGAAAGCCTCATGGCGAAACAAGTGGATGGGCGGCATCAATGAAAATCCAGGAGTCGGAGACTTTCAAGGTAGGCGGAGCCAGGGCAACCTATGTGTTGATCATCTGCTCCCTGCTTTACGCGATCCGTTATGCGGACTGGCAGGTCATGTCGGTCGTGCTGCAACCGATGAAGGTGGACCTTGGTCTCACCGACGCACAGGTGGGCATGGCCGGCACGGCTTACTTCATCGGCATCATCCTCTGCACGCTGCCGGCGGCTCACCTGATCGACATCTGGAGCAGAAAAAAAACCATCGGCCTGATGGCGTTCGTATGGAGCCTTTTCACGCTGGCCACGGGACTGGTCGGCGGACTGGTGTCCCTGGCGATCGCGCGCCTCGGTGTCGGCGTGGGTGAGGCAGGCTTCGCACCCGGCGGTACGGCGCTGGTTTCCGCGTGCTACCCGGAGGAAAAAAGAGGCCAGAAGCTCGGCATCTTCAATATGTTCATCACCGTCGGCATCATCGTAGGCGCGATTGGTGGCGGCTACCTTTCCGCGCATTGCGGTGGCTGGCGGACACCCTTCTATGTGTTCAGCGTGCCTGGAATCATCCTGGGCGTGCTTGCCTTCTTCATGCAGGATTACAAACTGAAGAAGGTCGATGGCTCGGACTTCATCCATGCGTCCTTGCTCAGCAATCTGAAAGAACTCTGGAAAATCCCCACCCTGCGCTGGCTGTACGTCGGCCTGGGCATGTACGCGGTGCTGCAGATCTCCGTGGGCACCTGGTTTCCGTCGCTGCTGATGCGCGCGTACAACGTCAAGGAAGATGTCGCCGGCCTGGTGATGGGCGTAGTTACCATCATCGGCCTTGCCGGCCCCGTGCTGGGCGGCATCCTGGCTGATCGGTGGCAACGCAAGCGGGCGGGCGGCGCGATGCGTCTGGCAGCAGTGAGCCTGTCGATCGCGTGCATCTTTCTGTTTCTGGTGCTGCTTGCGGCGTTCGACATCAGCAACAGGAAACTGATGATCTTCTGCGCCCTCATGATGCCGCTGCACAGCATTTTTGTCGGCATGTCGTTTCCCGCCGTCGCTGCCACCACGCAAGCGGTGGTGCCGGCCCATCTCAAGGGTTTGTCTTGGGGCACCGCCATGCTGGCGCTGTATGTGCTCGGCGGTGCTTGGGGGCCCTATCTGGTAGGCGCCATTTCCGATGCCTTCAGCGGTGGCTATCGGGGACTGGCGCTCGGTCTCGGCCTCGCCGGCCTGTTCGGATTTGTCGCCAGCTGGATGTGGTTGATGACCGAGCGGCATGTGGAAAACGACATGAGAAAGGCGGCGGAAGCGGTCTGACAAACGACTGGATGGCACCGTCTTGCAACACCTGTTTTAGCCATTGAGCGGCATTTCGGAGCAAGCATGACCGAACACGCATCATTCAAATCCATGCAGGACAGCACGGCCGGGGACTGGCAGATCATCGCTAACGAATTCACCACGTTCGCCAAAGCCTTGCCCGATCGCGTCATCACCCATCTGCAGCTGCTCGAAGATGACTTCGGTGGCTTCCCGATTGACCGTTACGCCCATTCGCTGCAGACGGCCACACGGGCACTGCGCGATGGTCGAGACGAGGAATACGTGGTTTGCGCATTGCTGCATGACATCGGAGACACGCTCGGCGCATACAATCACGCCGATATCGCCACGGCGATCCTGAAGCCATTCGTCAGTGAAGCGAACCTCTGGATGGTCGAGCACCACGCTATTTTTCAGGGCTACTACTTCTTTCACCATATCGGCCTGGATCGGCACATGCGTGAACGATTCGCTGCACACGCACACTACCAATACACCGCCGAATTTTGCGACCTGTATGACAGCCCAGCCTTCGACGCTCACGCCGAGACCCTGCCACTGAGTGAATTTGAGCCCATGCTGCGCCGGGTATTAAGCACACCGCGACGCAGCATCTACAACCCTGACCCGACGGCCGATAGCGTGGCCTAAGACACTGAGTACTGCGGAGGGCACGTGAACATTTCTTCACTCAGGGGCAAGGTCAGCACCGATGAATGGAAGCTGCGCTGCGATCTCGCTGCATGTTATCGGCTTGTTGCCAGCAATGGCTGGAGCGATCTGGTGTTCACTCATATCAGCGCGCGGATGCCAGGGTCCGATCATCACTTTCTGATCAACCCTTACGGCCTGCTGTTCGATGAGGTCACCGCATCATCGCTGCTGGTAGCAGACCAGCAAGGCAACAAACTCAACGAGTCGCCATATCCGGTCAATCCCGCGGGCTTCGTCATCCATAGCGCGATTCACGCAGTGCGCGACGATGCCCAATGCGTCCTGCATACCCATACTCGCGCAGGCATTGCCGTCAGCGCGCAAAAAAAAGGCGTGCTACCGATATCGCAGCAATCGACGTTTGTGCTCGCTTCGCTGGCCTATCACGACTACGAAGGTGTCGCCTTGCGCGATGACGAGAAGCCGCGGCTACAAACCGACCTGGGTAGCGCCAACTTCCTCATGCTGCGCAATCATGGCCTGTTGACGGTTGGCGCATCCATCGCCGATGCATTCCTCGCCATGTACATATTCGAAACGACATGCCAGATTCAGTTGGCTGCACAGGCTGGAGGCGAACTGACAACGATCGACCCGAAGATCCTGCATGGGGTCGCCGATGCGGCGCGCGCGCAGACGGGAGGCATGGGCGGCGCTTTCGTGTGGCCTGCCCTGTTGCGCAAACTGGATCGTATCGACGATAGCTATAAATCATAGGCGGATAGCCTTCGGTCTCTGCTGTTCGCATGCCGCCATCGCGTCATACGCCATCGATCGGTAACTCGTCAGCCTTCCATTCGGCGATGCATCCATACACTATTCGTCGCTACACCTTCGAAGGCCACCCACATGACCGCTACTCCAAGCTTCGACCTCACCGGCAAGATTGCCGTTGTCACGGGTGCCAGCCGCGGCATTGGCGCCGAAGTCGCCACGTTGCTCGCCACGCATGGGGCGCACACGGTGGTCTCCAGCCGCCGCGCAGCGGATTGTCAGATCGTTGTCGACGAGATCATTGCGGCGGGTGGTTCGGCCGAAGCCTTCGCCTGCCATATTGGCGAACTGGAACAGATCGAAGCGCTTTACACGCACGTCGAGAAGCAACACGGGCGCCTCGATATCCTGGTAAACAACGCGGCGACCAATCCCTATTTCGGCCCCATTCTCGATACCGATCCGGGTATTTTCCAGAAGACCGTCGACGTGAACATCCGCGGCTATTTCTACATGTCCACGCATGGCGCCCGGTTGATGCAGCGCGGTGGCGGCGGCTCCATCGTCAACGTTGCCTCCGTCAACGGTGTCGTGCCGGGTTTCCAGCAGGGCATCTATTCGATCACCAAGGCCGCCGTCATCTCGATGACCAAGGCATTTGCGGTGGAGTGCGCCGAAGCCGGCGTGCGCTGCAACGCGCTGCTGCCCGGCCTGACCGACACCAAGTTTGCGTCCGTGCTGGTGAACACGCCGGCGATCCTCAAGCAGGCGTTGGCCCATGTGCCGATGCGCCGCGTGGCGCAACCGTCGGAGATGGCTGGCGCTGTGCTCTATCTCGCCTCAGATGCCTCTTCGTACACCACCGGCGCCGTATTGAACGTCGATGGTGGCTACCTCTGTGTCTGATGCCCCATACCGCTATCTGGAGTCGATCGTGACCGCACCCATTGCTCAACGCGCTGCCGGCAAACGCGCCTTCGTCACCGGCGCCGCCGGCGGACTCGGTGCCGCCATCGGGCGCATGCTAGCGCGACACGGCGCAAGCGTGTTTCTCACGGATATCGACGAAGCCGGTGTTCGCCTGTTGGCCGACGAGATAAACCAGGAACATGGTCAGCAGGTCGCCTGGTCAGCTGGACAGGACGTGCGTGACGAGGAGCGCTGGAAAGCGCTGCTCGCCGAAGCCGCCACCGCGATGGGTGGACTGTCCGTACTGGTCAACAATGCGGGCATCGGTTCATTGGGTGCCATCGAGCAGATCGAACTACCGGAATGGCGACGCGTGATGGGAGTCAATGTCGAGAGCGTGATGCTTGGCTGCAAACAGGCAATGCCCTATCTGCGCTCGCATCAGCCAGCGTCGATCATCAACATTTCATCGCTTGCCGCCTTCAAGGTCGGACCGGACTACACCGCTTACAACACTTCCAAGGCGGCTGTCGCGATGCTGACCAAATCGGTCGCCATCGATTGCACGCGGCAGCAGATCGATGTGCGTTGTAACTCCGTGCATCCGGCCTTCATCCGCACAGGCATCGTGGAGCCGTTCTTCACGGCGCTCGGCGAAGAGGAAGCAACCCGCAAACTGGTGCGAGGCATCCCCATGCATCGACTGGGCGAACCGGATGACGTCGCTTATGCCGTGCTGTACCTCGCTTCGGATGAGAGCCGTTACGTCACGGCTGCCGAAATGCTGGTAGACGGTGGTGCCTGCGCCGTCTAGTCGCGCGCATACTTCACCGAACCCTTCCTCCCTATCCCACGGTGAGTACATGTCACACCTCAACCGCCAATTGCGCCTGAAAAGCCGTCCTGAAGGACTGATCAAGCGCGAAGATTTTGATTTGCAAGAAAACCCCATCGCCGAGCTGAAAGATGGCGAAGCACTGGTTCGCGTGCTCTACCTTTCGATGGACCCCACCAATCGCGTGTGGATGAGTGACATTCCGCAATACATGCCGCCAGTGGCAATTGGCGAGGTCATGCGTGGGCTCGGTCTCGGGCGCGTGGTGGGCTCCAAGTCCGTGCATTTTGCCGTAGGTGATCTGGTGCAAGGCCTGCTCGGATGGCAGGACTATGCGGTGATCGACGACGGCCACAAGAAAGACTTTGTGAAGCTGCCGGCCAAACCCCCAGTGCCGCTTCCGACCCTGCTCGGCGCCTGCGGCTTCAGCGGCATCACGGCGTATTACGGGTTGACCGAAATCGCACCGGTACAGCCCGGCGAAACCCTTGTAGTCTCCGCTGCCGCAGGCTCGGTAGGTTCCATCGTCGGCCAGATCGGCAAGCTTCGCGGCGCCCGCGTCGTGGGCATCGCCGGTGGCCCCGAAAAATGTCGTTATCTCATCGACGAGCTCGGCTTTGACGCCGCCGTGGACTACAAGGCAGAAGACTGGAAGAAGGCCTTGGCTGATGCCACACCGGACGGCGTCCATGTGAATTTCGAAAATGTCGGCGGCCCAGTCATGCGCGCCGTGCTTTCACGCATGGTCAACGGCGGCCGCGTCGCACTGTGCGGACTCATCGCGAACTATACCAGCGGCGCCCGCCCCAGCGACGACTACAGCGTCATCATCGTCAAACGCCTCACCGTGCGCGGCTTCCTCGCGTTCGACTATCGCGACACCCAGAAAGCCGTGCAGGAGTTGATCGGCTGGGTACTCAAAGGCCGCATCAAAGCCGAAGAAACCATCGAAGACGGCCTCGAAAACGCACCACTCGTACTCAACCAACTCTTCGAAGGCACCAACCGCGGCAAGCTGTTGCTTCGCGTCTCCGACGAGGCGTGACCAGCGATACATCATCGGCTCATCCTATACAACCGCAACGCGCCTCATGCGTTTTCCGGTGGTCGCGAGACTCCCATCGGGCGGCTGTCGTGAATCTCATGCTTTACGCAGAGACGTCGGCTTTCGGCCGATTCTGTTGAAAAACTCCGTTTTAACGAACGGACGTCCAAATTTTCGATCACGACGGCCGTGACAATTCGATTCTGTACAACTTTGCACATTCAGGCCGACAGAAAGCGATTGTCGCGGCCCGATTTTCTTGCTTCGAACGAGCTCAAATTTTCGAAGCGAGTTTTTCAACACTATCGGCCAACAAGAGCCAGTCGGTGAATCAGTCGGGTCGCCCGATAGCGGTCGTTCTGCGCTCGGAATCTTCAACGACGATGGCGCCGGCGGCAGCGCGCGGACACCTGATCCAGGTGACGTGGGGGTAAGCGGCGGCGAAGCCGTCCGCCTTGAACTGTTAGGGTTGCGCACCTTGTTGGGCTAGCAACCTACGCACCTCAGATACAACGCCCGCGCCCTTGGGTAGCTCAGTGGAGTTACCACATACGTCGACAGTAAACCCACTGCTTTCCGGAGTTAGAAACAACAAATCCGTCTCTCCCGCATCCATGCGATAACCGCCAGAGCTGTTCTCTGCACGTAGCGTAAGGTACTTTGGCGCGCTTCCCTTAAGCTCTTGCAGACGACGGATCGTATAGACGTATGAGGTAATGCCGTCAGGATCGCTCGGATCTGCTTGAACGGACCGTACGTGCACAACCTTGCCAATGATGATGGCCGGACTAGCTTCTACTTCGTATTTGAGCGGAATGTGATACCCGGAGAGCGTGCTATTTGGGTAGAAGCACACGGCGCGTCCAGGCACGGCGTAGATTGTGGCTGAAAGCGCAAAGATGATGCTTGATATGCGAAATCCTTTCATCGCGAACCCTAACGCTGGAGTTAAGCGGCGGCGAAGCCGTCCGCCTTGAACGAGTTGTTAGCCCCCACAGTTCATCTCGTAGACAAAGACCTCGTGAGTGAAGCCACCCATATGACCATAGCGACCGGCAGGACTTAGAAACCCAGCGATGTTAGGACGGGGACAATGCTCCGGAGAAATGTCTGATTTAGCAGCGGGCGAGTTTCCAAGGATTGATAGCCACCAGATGGCGTTGCGTTGCTTGCCTGGAGCGAAGCCACTGAGCTCAGGGCCAGTTTGCCACGTGCCTTTTACATCTATGGCTGTGTAACCGAATCCTGTCATCGTGTGAGCCAACATCCCCGGATTTTTGTGGCGATATTTTTGGCCTGCCTCGAAACCTTTACTTACGGCATCTTTGCTGCTGCCAACCGCCCCTTCGGAGTTGGTGAAGCCTTCGAGGAAGGACCAAATGAAATCGGCGCGAGCTTGGTCGACAAGCTCCGGCGGGGTCGATTTGGCGAGAGAGTCGACGTACTGCTTAGCAATAGACTGTACCTCTTCGCTAGCCGGCAACAGCCGCGTACTCGGAGTTCGAGCCGAACACAGAGGCATTGCTGTGCAGAAAATTAGAAGAGCTATGAATATTCGCATGAGGGCCAACGCTGGAGTTAAGCGGCGGCGAAGCCGTCCGCCTTGGACTTGTTAGGGATGCTCTGATCTATTGAGGCTGAAACGGCCGTCCATATGCCGTGCAGAAACTTCGGCATGGCTGCGCCAAAATGACGATTTAACCAGCTGTTTCTTATGGCCGCGGCCGCTGATCTGCTTC